>Ga0207701_10000868_pt1 | contig 32070 bp, 28 predicted proteins | sample KBSSwiSSwithPhiX_FD_184294 | JGI IMG/M metagenome (GOLD analysis project Ga0207701, IMG submission 184294) | Switchgrass rhizosphere bulk soil microbial communities from Kellogg Biological Station, Michigan, USA, with PhiX - S5 (SPAdes) (version 2) | ecosystem: Environmental > Terrestrial >... | reverse complement strand
AGTTGGCCCCGCGGAGACCGGGTGAGCTACACCCGCATCACAGGTCCGTAGCAATGCTTCGACCGCGTTCGCGTTCGACAAGTAGAGCGAGTCGGCCGAGGCCACGTTCTCGAACGCGATCCAGGCCTCAGACGGAGACGCGAAGATCCGGGACGGGTCGAGTTGGAGCGCACGTGTCAGCCAATCGCGGAACCGCGGCGAGAGCGGACGATGGCCGAGCGGCGCGCGCTCGCGGGCCGTGTCGAGGAGTACCGGAATACGCTCCGGAAAATCTTCGTCCGTCAGGGGGCGTCCGAGCAGCAGCGCCAGTGCCACCAGCCCGATGTTCAGCAGATCGGTTCGGTAATCGAATCGGCGAACGTGGGTGGCAGGGTTGGTGGCGATTCGAAACCTTCGCCACAGTTGATCGGGGTTATTGCGTAACTGCTCGATTGCCGTGCAGAGTGCCTGTTCCGCGATCGCAACCCTGCCTTGCTGCGTGACGATGAGCCGTTCCGGCGCGATCAGGCCGTTGGCCACGTGCGGAACTTGTTCATGCAGCAACGCAGTGGCCGAGAGCAGCTGTCGGATGAGTGCGACCGTCGCCGCGACGTCGATCACGGCTTCACGCTGGTGGGCGATCCGCAGCAGATCCGAGAGCCGCGGGCCTGGCACGTACTCGGAGACCAGCGCGAAGCGCATCGCCGGAACCCGGAGCCGATCGACCCGGCAAACACGAACGTACGAGGCGTGACGGACCGACGACCAGCGAGCCGCGCGCTCGCGAAGCGCGAATTCGAACTCGGGCAGCGCCATTGCGGCGTCCGGTAGACGCAGCACTTGTACGCGTTCGCCACTCGGTTCGACGGCGACGCGGCGCTCGCCGAGTCCGTCGCGAAAGACGGACGAGTCGGCAGTCTCCGAGATGATGGGCGTTGCCAGCATTCGGCGATGGACCGTGGCAAGCGCCATACCACAGCTGTTTTGATCTGGGCGGTGCGCGCTGATGCGCGTTTCAGCAAGAAGATGCGTGATGTTCGACAGCGTCGGCTAGTTGTGGCTGCCTGGCCGGCGACTCGCGCGAGCCCGCGAGATTACGTTTTCGTCGCGAGGTTGCGTTTTTGTCATCCCCCTCGCGTCGAAGAAATTCCTCGAGACGACCGTCCGAATCAGAATTGTGAGTTTCGGAAAAATCGTGTACTTAAGACCCGCGCCTCAGCTTCACGTTCTGCACAGAGGTTCACGCGACTTCCACTGGCGGCGCGACGCTGCACTGTGTGCGTTTGTGCGGCACCGGCACAAACACGCGGGGAAAAGGCGCATCGTCGCGATGATGATCGCGCAGGCGGAGAAGCGAGGTGCGCGAGGTTCGAACACCGATGATGCAGACTCGACTCGGAGGCGCAGTCGCCCTCGCGCTTGGCTGGCTCGTGTTCGCTCAGCCAGCGCAGCAGGAACGCCGCAACGCGACACCGCCAGTACCGCTCGCCGACCACCATCAGCACCTGTTCAGCCCGGAGCTTGCGGCACTGATGACGACGACGCCGCCGGTGGCCGCGGTGAAACCTCGAACCGCCGCGAATTTGATCGAGCAGCTCGACGCGGCCGGAATTAGACGTGCAGTCGTTCTGTCCACGGCTTACATCTTCGAGCAGCCTTCTCGAAAGGCTGACCACGCCGCAGACAAGCTCAAACGCGACAATGACTGGACCAGCAAACAGGTCGCACAGTTTCCGGACCGTCTGATCGGATTCTGCGGACTGAATCCGCTGAAGGACTACGCGCTCGCGGAGCTGGACCGCTGCGCTGCCGATCCGAACCTTCGCCGCGGCCTCAAGCTGCACTTCGGCAACTCCATCGTCGACTACCACAACCCTGAACACATCGCACGGGTGCGGCGGATCTTTCGGGCGGCGAACGATCATCGGATGGCGATCGTGGCGCACGTGCGCGCGTCGGTCACGGCGAAGCTGCCGTGGGGGCGCGAGGAGGCGTCGATCTTCTTGAACGAGCTCCTGCCGGCGGCCCCGGATGTGGTCGTGCAAGTCGCGCACCTCGCGAGCGCCGGATCGCCGCAGGACGACGGCGCGCAGCAGGCGCTCGACGTCTTCGTGGACGCGGTGGCGCGGAACGATCCGCGGACGCGTCATTTGTATTTCGACGCGACGATGGTGGGCGAGCCTCCGACTCCGGACAACGCGCAGCGCTGGGCCGCGGCGATCAGGCGGGTCCCGACCCGAGTCCTGTTCGGCTCCGATGCGACGACGGCTGCGATCACGCCGGGCGGCGCCTGGACGGCGATGCGCAAGCTGTTGCCGTTGACCGACGACGAGTTCGAGGTCATTGCGAATAACACGGCGCCGTACATGCGGTGAGGGTCGGTCTCGAACAGTCCGGTGCACGGGCGCCGCGAGCGCCAGCTTGATATCTAAAGATATCTTGTGATATCTATTCTGGGTGGTGACGACCAAGACCCCCCTCTTCGTCAGATTGCCGAAAGATCAGGCAGTCGCCCTCGACCGTTTGGCTGACATGACTGGCCGTCTCAAGCAGCAGCTCGTCAGTGACCTGCTGGCAGATCGGTTGACGTCGGCCGGCCCCGTTTCCGTGGGGCGAGTTGAGGTGGCGGCAAACCCTCCGGCCGCGCTCACCGACGAAGTCCTCACCCTCGAGGGGGCTGCCGCTCTTCTCAAACTGCCGGTTGACGCTGTCCGATCTCGCGCGGAAGAGGGCGACCTGCCCGGCCGGCGCTTTGGCAAAGAGTGGAGGTTCGCGCGCATAGCAGTCCTCGCATGGCTCGCGAACGGTGAGCCCCCGAAGCGGAGACACGCATCATCTTCGACAGAGCGAACGTGAGTCTGCGACCAGACAGAGGACTAATCATGGATCAAGACAGGATCACGGAATTCATCGACAAGTCCGAAATCACGAGCGTCGTAAACAGCTACTTTCGCGCGCTTGATGAGAAGAATTTTGACGCAGAGCATTTCGCCTCCATCTTTACACCGCAGGCAAACGTCACGCGCCCCAACGGCTTGTCACTCATCGGGCCCGCAGAAATCAGTGCGAGCCATGAGAATAGCTTCGCCCGATTTGAAGGGTCGCAGCACGTTCTAGCCGGTCACGATATTTCTCTCGACGGCGGCACGGCGAACGTCCGTGCCAATCTCATTGCCATGCACATGTGGCAAGGCAGTAAAAGCGACGCCAACAAGCCGGAGAACTTTTTCGTAGCGGGCGGGGTCGTACGCGCCGTGCTGATGCAGACCGACGGGCAGTGGAGAATCTCACGGATCAACACTGCCGTCCTCTGGCGTGCCGGGGGCTTCAGGGACATGATGCAGACCGGGGCACTAACGAGAGAAGCGCAGAGCGCGAATGGGTCTCAATAAGTTGCTGCCGGGACAGTGACCTTATCTGGCGGACGTGACCGCCGCAACGGCTGATTCAATGGATGTCCTCGAGATCAGCTCTTTCGACGCGTCAATCCTGAACCAGAGCAGCACCGCTAGAAACAAGAGTCCCACCATTGGGACGAACGGCGCGTCGTAGCTCCCAAAAATCTCGACGATGTAGCCGTACGAAACGGACGAGACAAGCCCGCCGAACGCAGCCGCAGTGTTCATCAGGCCGACGATCGACCCCGCATGCTTTCCCGCGATGTCGAGGCACACGCCGAACACGCCGGCCTGCTGAAACGTGATTCCGCCGTAGACGAGCGACAGCAGCAGGACTGTCAGCAACTGATTCCGCGTCGCCATCACGGCCACGGTGAAAAGACAGGCGCTGCCGAGTCCGACGATCCCGATTGAACGCCGTCCCCACTTCATCCCGAGCCGCCTGACGAGCGCATCGCTCGCGATGCCGCCGGACAGGTTTGCGCACGCCGCAACCGCATAGGGCAGCGCGGAAAAGACCAGGCCGCCTTCGGAGAACCCACGCCCTCTGACCAGGAACGTGTGAAACCAGGTCTGGAAAAACGTGTACACGTAGACGTAACAGAAAGCCGTGCCCATCATGGCCAGAACCGTTTCGGATCGAAAGGCGACGCGCCATGGAAACGAATGTCTGGCAGGTGCCGCGACGTCGACCGGAAGGGCAGCCGCGGCGGCCGGCGACAGTTTCTCCGCCGGCGAATCCCGAAACCACACGTGCCACACCGTGGCCCAACAGACACCGAGGGCCGCAAATACAAAGAATGAGGCGCGCCATCCGTAGCGGATCTGGATGGGGACGACGAGCAGCGGCGCGATCGCGCCGCCAATCTGGCTCGCCATCAGGAGCACGCCGGGCATCCTCGCGCGCTGGCTTGGCGGATACCAGCGCGAGACGACGATCGACGCGTTGGGAAACGCGCCGGCCTCACCCGCGCCAAACGCAAAGCGCGTGAGGAGAAGAAGGGCGTAGTTCGAGACCATGCCGGTCAGAGATGTGAACGCCGACCACCACAACACGATCCGCGTCAGCACGCGCCGCGCGCCGATGCGATCGCCAAGAGCGCCGGTTGGAATCTCAAACAGGCAGTAGGCCAGCGCGAACATCGCGGTCACCCAGCCCCACCTGGCCGGATCGACGTGGAGGTCTTCCTGTATGCGCGGTCCGGCCACCGAGATGCACACCCGGTCGATGTAGGTGATCGCGAAGAGCAGGATGAGCAGGCCCGAGACGCGGTGACGGTGGCTGCGGATCTCGTCGCGCGCGGGCAGAGGCGGCATGTGGACGCTATTCTATGTCGCGAAAGCGCGACCGTTATTTCGTCGGCACACGCGGCTTCAGTTCGTCGTACCGCACGCCACGCCTGTCACAGCGCAAGATCCAATCAGCGCGATACGGCTCTCCGTGGTTCTTACGCTGGTGCTGTGAGCCGAAGAGCCGTGATTTTGGCCTGTTCCCCGGCAGCCACGCGAATTTCGTCGGCCGGACTGTGTGTGAGCCGTTCGCGCAGCAACACCAGCATCTCGCCCGCGCTCTTGCCCGTGGCGCAGACGATGAAGATGTAGCCGAATCTGGCTTCGTACTCTCGATTGCGGGATGCCAGCTCGCCGAGCACGTCTTCGTGCGCGCCATCGACGCCAGCCTGTTCCCGCGCAGACAAATGATGGCTCTCGGGGAACCGGCGTTGGAGAGCATCCCGGTCGCCGATCTTCGGATGGCGGCTGAACGCCTCTCTCCAATCTGTTTCGTCGAGCGAAAGCCACACGTCACGAGCCGCGGCCAGCGCGGTTTCGCGACTCGCGAACGGCCGGCTGTGCATCATCCGCTCCACCCAGCGCTCCGATCCGCAGCACGCGCGCAACAGGCGCCGCGCGCCCTCCGAATCGGCGCCGTCAATCGCCTGCCACTGTTCCATAGACGCGAAGTCGGCTGATGCCGCCGTCAGGAAAAATGTTCAGTCGAACGTGCGATACGGCGCCCACGTCGTTGAGTGCCCTGAACACGTGGCGGTGGTCAGGTTGCAGAGTGACTCGCGACAGAATCTCTTTCCAGGCGGATGCCGGCAGGTTGTCGGCCTGGGTTCCGGGCGCCAGCGCGCCTTCGAGCGACGCGCTCTCGGGGTAGTTGCCCTTGAAATGATTCGTATCGATCTCGATTTTCGAGATCAGACCGGCCGTTCCAAGCCGGACAATCGCCCAGTCGTATCCGGGGCCTCGCCGACGGCTCGTTTCCCATCCGTCTCCCATGTTCTTTGCCCGGCCGGGCATGATCAGGTTGTCCTTCGCGCCGAAGTGCATGTCGCTCGCGCGGAGGACGAGGCCGCCGCTGGTGATCGCCGCGAGGTCGACCGTCTGGTGGCGTCGCGCGATCGCTGTCCAGTCGACGGACGCGTCGCCGTGCACGCGGAGCCGCGCCACGCCGCCATCCGGAAAAATGTTCAACCTCACGTGCGTCCATGGGCGGTCGTCGTCGATCGGAAAGACGTTCTCGGCGTTGCCGCGAAGCTCCGATCGCCGAAGGAGCGTCGTCCATGGGCGCCCATCGGCCGCGCAGACCGCGGCGGACAAGGTGCGGCCGCTGTCGATCGCGTCGATCGAGCAGTGCGACGGGTAGTTGCCGGTGAAGTGACTCGTGTCGACGTTGACCCCGCGGATCACTCCGCGCATGCCCAATGCGATGACGCACCAGTCGTGGCCGGGCGTGCGCCGCCGCCGCGTTTCCCACCCGTCCATCCATTTGCCGCGGGTGGTGAACTTGCCCGGGATGAAGATCGCGCGCGCGGGCTTCAGCAGATTCGATCGTGGCGCGAAGAACTCGTCGTTGGCGGCGACAGCGCGACCACCGACTCTCGACGAGGCCAGATCCGCCAGAGTGGTCAAGGACGCGGTGTTATCATCGGGTCCCACTGGATTGCGTGTCCTTTCGGCACAGCCGGGATTCGATCATGCTCGCTGAGACAGCCTACGGTAAATCGAGCGTCAGACTCGTCAAAGTGTCGCGGCACGGCGATCGTCACGACCTGAAAGATCTGACCGTCGCCATCCGGTTCGAGGGCGAGTACGACCAATCCTACACGGAAGGCGACAACAGCGGCGTGCTGCCGACGGATACGATGAAGAACACCGTCTACGCGCTCGCCGCGCAGGACGCCGTCGACGAGCCGGACGCATTCGGCCTTGGGCTGGCGCGTCATTTTCTCGAACGGAATCCGCGCCTCGCTCGCGTCCGCATCGACATGACCGAGCACCCGTGGAGCCGGATCATCGTCGGCAACCGGCAGCACGGGCAGGCGTTCGTCCGGCAGGGCGGCGAATCGCGATCAGCGACGATTGGCGGTGACCGGACGAAGCTCACCGTCGGCGCCGGCATCGGCGATCTCGTTGTGCTGAAGTCGTCCCGCTCCGCGTTTAGCGGCTTTCTGCGCGATGAGTACACGACGCTCGCAGCCACAGACGATAGGTTGCTCGCAACATCCCTGAAGGCGACCTGGCAGTATCGCGACCTCGATATCGAGTTCGGCCAGACGTGGCGAGCGGTGCGGCAGACGCTGCTCGAAGCCTTTGCCGAGCACGACAGCAAATCGGTACAGCACACGCTTCATGCAATGGGGCAGGCGGTGCTGGGCAGCATCGACGATGTGAAGGCCATTCGGCTCGTGATGCCCAACAAACACCATATTCCGTTCGACCTCGCGCGCATAGGGCTTGAGAATCGAAACGAGATCTTCGTGCCCACCGACGAACCATATGGGCTGATCGAGGCAACCCTGGTTCGCTGATCGCTGATCAGCAATGGAATCCCTCGTCGTTCGAAGCGAACGGGTGGTCCTCCCGGACGGCGTGCGTGCGGCCTCCGTGCAAATCGTTAACGGCCGGATCGCCACGATTGCACCGTATGCGGACGTGCCGGGCGGCGTGCGGCTGCTGGATGCCGGTCCTCACATGCTGCTCCCCGGCCTCGTGGACACACACGTCCACATCAACGATCCCGGAAGGGCAGAGTGGGAGGGATTCGAGCACGCGACGAAGTCCGCCGCGGCTGGCGGCGTGACGACGCTCGTGGACATGCCGCTGAACAGCATTCCGTCGACGACGGACGTCCGAGCTTTCGAGGCAAAGCGCGAGGCCGCAAAGGGTGGGTGCCACGTCGACGTGGGCTTCTGGGGCGGCGTGGTACCAGGCAACGTCGACTCGCTGGAGCCGCTCGCTCGAGCTGGCGTCCTTGGCTTCAAATGTTTTCTCTGTCCGTCCGGCGTCGACGAGTTCGAGCACGTCACCGAGAAGGACCTCCGCGCCGCTCTTCCTGTTCTCTCGAAACTCCCGCTTCCGCTGCTTGCGCATTCCGAATTGCCAGCGCTCTTGAACGACGGCGCCGCAGGCGATCCAAGGCGCTACGCGACATGGCTCGAGAGCCGGCCGCCCGCAAGCGAGCTCGCCGCGATCGATCTCCTCATAAGGCTCGCCCGGGAATTCGACGCCGCCGTTCACATCGTCCATCTCGCATCACGTGACGCGCTGCCGTCGCTGCAGGCGGCACGGATGGCCGGCGCGAAGGTGACGATTGAAACCTGCCCGCACTACTTGACGTTTGCGGGGGAGGACATCCCGGACGGGGCGACCTCGTTCAAGTGTGCTCCGCCGATTCGCTCACGGGAGCATCGCGAAGGCCTGTGGCAAGGGCTCGCCGATGGCGTCATCGATCTCGTCGCCACGGATCATTCTCCCGCACCGCCATCCATGAAACGCCTCGACACCGGTGATTTCATGCGGGCGTGGGGCGGCATTGCCTCGCTACAGATAGGACTGTCAGCGGTCTGGACGGGGGCTTCGGCGCGTGGTTTCTCGATAGAGGACGTCGTCCGCTGGATGTGTCGAGAGCCCGCACGGCTGGCTGGCCTGGAGGCACGTAAAGGTGCAATCGCACCCGGGAAAGACGCCGATCTAATCGTCTGGGATCCGGACGCGGAATCGACCGTTGATCCTGCGGCGCTCTATCACCGTCATCCCGTCACGCCCTATGCGGGCCTCCGTCTTCGAGGCCGCGTAGTGACCACGCTGGTGCGTGGACAAGCCGTGGTGCGGGAAGGGCAGGGCGCGGCGGAGCCGTTCGGCCAGGTGCTTCTGAGTCTCCGCTGAATGTCGACGCTGTACAATTGCTCCGCTTGAGCGCGATCACGACTCACGTTCTCGACACGTCTCTCGGGCGTCCTGCTGCCGGCGTAAACGTCGTGCTGGAACGCGGTGGGGAATCCGATCAGTGGCAGCTCGTGGGTCACGGGCAGACTGACACGGACGGACGTCTGCGGACGCTGATGCCTGTCGACGCGCCGCTGACTCCCGGAACCTACAGGCTCGTGTTCGACACAAGGAAGTACTTCGACCTGCGCGGGATTCGCCCGTTCTACCCGTCGGTCATTATCGTCTTCGAGGTTGCAGCGGGCGAGGCGCACTATCACGTCCCGCTCCTGATCAGTCCATTCGGCTATACGACGTACCGCGGGTCCTAAAATCGTCCGAGGCTCGCCGCTACGCTTTCATCGACTTGAGAGCCGCGACGCTCTCGATCGTCAACGGCATCGACTGTTCGACGAAGTAGTTCTTGATGCCGCCCGCCTCCCTGGCCGCGGCGAACGTCGCAGCCCAGTCGAGTCCCCCCTTGCCGACCGACGTCTGCGGGAATCCGCCGCCGCGGCCGTTGACGACCGGCGTTCTGCCCGCTTTGATGTCCAGGTCCTGCACGTGCATCGAGAAAAACCGAGTCGGGTACTTCGCGAAGTACTCGGCAGCGATGAGGCCGCTGTTATACGTTGACATCTGGAACTGGAAGCCGATCAGCTTCGGGTCCGTCATCGCGATGATGTGGTCGTAGATGAACGTGCCGTCCGGAAGCTTCACCAGATCGAAGGCTTCGTTGTGCGACCCGGCGCGCATGCCGGCCTTGTTGATGTCGACCGCCATCTTGTTGAACTGATCGGCCAGCACCTTGGCTTCTTCGACGGTGCCGCTGGTCGCCCCGCTCTTGACGGTCGGGATCATCATCTGCTCGAGGCCCACATCCTTCGACCAGGCAATCGCCTTGGCGAGGTTGTCGCGGAGTTCGGGAAAGAGAAAATGGCAGCTGACGGCTTTCAGGCCGTTGTCCTCGATGAGCTTTCTCGTGGCTTTGCCGTCGGCGAGGCTCTTGAACTCGGGATAGCCGTCGCCGCCGAGGTAGCCGCACAGCTCGATCTGATCGATCCCAATGCTCTTCAGCTGCTTGAGCAGATCGACGAACTTGCCGTCCGCGATCATCGCGCGATGAGGATACGTCTGGCTGCCGATCGGCAGTCCGAGCGGATTGGCGTCTGCAGTCCCCGAAGCCGTCAGCATGAACCCGGCCGCAGTCGCGCCCGCCGCCGTCCTTCCCAGGAACTCCCGTCTCGTCATCGAGTTCACGTCATGTCTCCTTCGCAGAGCTGTCGAAAAGGTGGCTGGCACCTTTCCCGGAAAGGTGCCAGCCACCTTTTGTGTCATTTTTTCGGAGCGGCAGGTGGCGTCGTCCCTTTGCTCGTGAACGTAAACGTCCCGAAGATGGTGCCGACGACAATATCGGGCTTGCCGTCTTTGTTGAGGTCAACGACATCAAAGGACGAACCCACACCGGACTTGTTGTGCACCAGCTCTGGCACGAACCGCGCCCCGCCAGGCGCTTTCGGATCGCGCACAGTCCTGTAGATGTAGAGAACCGGATCGCCTGCTGGATCGTTGTGGGTCAGGACATTGTTCCCGGCCTCAGACCAGTAACGCTTTCCTGTGATCATGTCCGGGATCTTGTCGCCGTCCATGTCGGCGAAGCGCGCGCCGTGCGACTCTGAGAACACCACGCCTCCCATGTTGGAGGCGGCGGTCGAGAAATCCTGCGCGATATTGTGACGGACGAACGTGCCGTCCTTCTTCTGTTCAAACCAGTTGATGCCCCAGTTGTGGCCGGTGCCGGCGACGACGTCCGCGAGGCCGTCGCCGTTGACGTCGTAGACGCCCATTTCACCGCCGCCACTGCCAAACACGGCCGGGTCTGCCAGTTCCGCTTCATGGAACGGCCACGGGCTGGTGTTGATGCCTGATGCAGGCTGTTCGTACCAGCCGGTCGGCACGACGATGTCCTGGCGGCCGTCGCCGTTGATGTCGCCGACGCCGAGCCCGTGACCGTTGACGGCCTGGCCAGCTGCCCAGACAGAATGCGGCGTCCACACGGCCGTCGGGTTCGCCGGGTCGGGCTTCGCCCACGCGTAGCCGCCGTTGGCGACGGCCTGGCCGAAGATGACCTCGGGCTTGCCGTCCTTGTCGAGATCCTTCAGCAAAACGATCTCGCTGGAGATCGTCGGGAGAACGCTGAACTTGTCCCAGCGGCGCGATTCGCCGGCCGGATTCACATACAAATCCATATGTCGATTGCCCAGGGACGAGAGCACGTCAGGCCATCCATCGCCTGTGAAGTCGGCAGACAGATTCACCATGTCCGGCGCGAATGAATTCTCCGGGTTGTAGATCGGCCCGTCGCGGTATCTGCGTTGCTCGGTGAAGTTCGGGCCGAGGTAGTAGAACGGACCGGAGATCACGTCCAGGACGTCGTCATGATTGACGTCAGCGGTCGTCGCGCCCCAGCCGTAATTGCTCGGGTTCAAACGGTGAATCGTGAACCGCGGCGAGACCTGCTCCGCGTTCGTGACCACGCGCATCAGGTCCTTCCATGCAAGATCCTTGAAGCGGACCTCGCCGGAGCCGCCGGCGTACAACGCGATCGCGCCAAACGTCGATGCGTTCTTCTCGTCGACGGTGGCAATGGCGGTGGGACCGAAGGTCGAGAGCACTTCGTTCGGACCAGTGGTCCCCGCTGGACTTCCCGACGGCGGTCCTTCCTGGCCAATCGTGAGGTTGACCGCGTTCCACTCGCCGGCCTTCAGCGTCGGGCGTGCGCGTCCGCCACTGCCGACCTGAGTCCCGCGCGCCGGTGGCGGTGCGGCCTGCGCCGCCGGAGCCGGAGCATCGCCGCCGCGACCACGACCGCCGCCGCGTCCCGCGCCGGCGTCAGCCGTGCCGCCACGAGCGGCACCGCCGCGCCCTGGCGCCGCCAGCTGATCCCGCGACGTCTCCTTGCCGCTGGCATCGAGCGTCACCGAGTAGTAACCCGTGTCGTCGTTCGCGAGCGAGACGAATACGCCGGTCATGGTGCCGTCGCCTGCTTTGTTCGCGCGTAACAACACACCCGACTTGCACTCGCCGGTGCACTTGTAATTCACATACAACTGGACGTCCTGAAATCTCTTGTCAAAAACGAGCCACCCGCCGTTGGTGCCTGGCTTGGCCTTGCCGATGATCTCGCCGTTCTGCGCCGTCCAGTCGGCGTCGCCGACGACGTGCCAGCCCGTGAGCGCGGATCCCTTGAACACACCGTCAGGCCTGAAGTTCGGTGGATCGGCAGCGCGCGCGGCGAGCACAAGCGCGATGCTGCCCGCGGCGGCAACTGCGATCGAGCGAACGAATCCATGGTGGCGGCTCATGTTCTCCTCACTTCTGCGCGGCGCGAGACCGTCTCAGTCGTCTCGAGTGGCTGTTCCGCACGAAGCCGAAATCGATATTGAGTGTTGTCTGAGTCGAATAGCCAGGAGCGTGTGGCTGACCTGCTGGCGGAGGCTATCACCTCCGACGCGTGATAGTCGAGTCCACGAGCCAGCCAATTGACCGTGGAGCGAGATTCAAGAGGAAAGGCCCAAAGGGATCGAGATCAGTGTCGCGTTTCGCGGCTCGCGATTCGCATCAAGAGCTGGGAGCTGGGAGCTGGGAGCTGGAAGCTATGTCATTTTGGATGGCCCATCTCCGGGACGACGTGTCCGAGGAATCCTTCGAGCGGCTGCTGATCTGCGCCCATGCGCATGTTGTCCATCAAGTTGATCATCCGCGTCTGCTCGAGCGCCGTCGCCACCGGCACCTTCCGCTCCCGAATGAGGTAGGCGGCCCAGAGATGACTCGCGCGCCAGGCGATGGTGCAGTGCAGCAGAACCTTGCCATCCGCCGCCGCCATCGCTGCGGCGAAGGTGTCGAGTGCCTTCGGCCCGTATGGATTGCTGGCGGTGCCGCGCATTGGAATGTGGACGTACTTCATGCCGAGCTCCTTGACGAGCGCAGCCTCGTCGAACCCGACCTTCTCCATCTCCTCCGGCATCCGCAGATTCACGACCGTCGTCACGCCTTTGGCTTTGAGCTCGCGAAGCGCCTTTTCCGTCGGCTGGCCGCCGATAAACATGTCGTCGCCCACGCTCACGAACTTCGCCTGGAACATTCCCGATGGATCGAGGTTCACAGGGTTCGGCACGGGGCCGGTCTTGTCCTTACCGACGATGCTTTGCGCGCCGGCGGGAATGGCGATGAGGATGGTCAGCGCACTGGCCGAGAGGAAGCGATATAGCGACGGCGACGTCATGGTGCTCTCCGAGAGGTTGAAGGGACACCTCGGTTGTATCACGTCCCCGCTTCACGTGGTGACACTAACTGTGGCATGCGGATCGGGCGCGATGGAGTCCTCGGCACGCACGCGCCCGGCGACGCCACTACTGTCAGCGACGGGCTATGATAGGTTCACGCTCAACGATTCGACGTCGACAGCGTCGATAGCAAGGCTCCGCCCATGAACGAGATTCGAAGCCATGACTATGTCAACCACCCGTACGCGGCGGTACGAGACGTGCTCGTCAAGGATCCGGCCGCGGTACTGAGTGCAGCCACGAACGCGGCGACCGCGCGCGCGAGGGACGTCGCCGCCGCGCTGCACGTGAACATCGGACCGCTCGATATCGGCGCGGAGATTTCCGTCAAGGTCGGGGCCATCAGCGAGGAGACCTCCACGGCGCCGATTTCACGAGTCACGCGCATTCCGATCGAATGGTCGGCCGTGCAGCGTCCAGAGCTGTTTCCGGTCATGAAAGCCGAATTGTCCGTATATCCACTCACGGCGACGGAAACCCAGCTCGACTTCGTGGGGCGCTACGATCCGCCGCTGGGAATCGTCGGCGGTGCGCTCGATGCGACGGTGGGGCACCGCATCGCCCAGGCGTCGGTCCATCGCCTCATTACCGACGTCGCGACGTATCTGCGCGAACACGTGAGGTAGTTCACACTTCGAGCGGGAGCTGCTGCGAGCTCTTCGTCAGCGGCAGCCATTCGCCGTACGTCAACATTCGCCAGATCCACTCGAGGGCTCCGAAGCGGAACCGGGCCAGCCATGCCCGGCTGGCCAGCACTTGCACGATGAAGATAGCGATGCCGATCGGCCAATACAGCGCCGGGCCCATCGTTCCGCCGAGTCCCAGACCGGTACCGTAAAACAGCAGCGTGCAGATGACGCTTTGTCCGACGTAATTGGTCAATGCCATCCGACCGACCGGCGCGAAATGGCGAAGGAGGGCGCGTGTGGTGGTATTGAGCCACATCAGGCACCACACCGCAACATACGCGGCACTCAAGGGAAGGATGCCGAATGTCTCACTCAGGATTTCCGTCCACGAGCCGGAGTCGAACACCCAGGCTGATACCGCGTTGAGCGGCAGCCCGACAGCCAGCCCCACGATCGCGACTCGCTTGAGCATCGGGCCGTTCATGTCCACTTTCTTGTAGACCTCGTGTCGTCCGGCGTAGAGCCCGAGCAGGAAGCAGCCGTAAATCTTGAACAGCATGCCGCTCGTCACGAGGAATCTCACCTGAGCGAAGAGCTTGCTGAAATTGAAACGCATGATCTGACCCACGCTGCCTCGAGTCAGGATGTCGATTTCTTTGGCGCCGGTGAAACCAAATCGCGCAAACAGAGCGTCCTGCGCGGACGTCAGCGCGCCAACAGGAATGCCGCCCGCCAGTTTGATACCGATCGGCGCGAGGAGGAACACGATGGCGGCGCTCAGTATTGTTCGATCGCTGGCGTCGACAAAGAGGAGCAGCAGCGCACTGCAGAATGCGTACGCCTGGAGGATGTCGTCATGCCAGAACAGGATGCCGTGCGCCAGGCCGATCAGAAACAGAAAGAAGGCGCGCCTCGCGTAGAACCGATAGACGTTCAGTCCTTTTGCTCGTCCGCGCGACAGCACCACCGAGAAGCCGATGCCAAAGAGCACCGAGAAGATCGTGTAGAACTTCCCTTCAATCAGAAGCAGTTCCACGTAGTCGAGGACGCGATCGGCCGAGTGGGTAACGAGCGCCGCCTTCGATGCGTCGGAAAGATCGATGTACAAGGAGTACAGGATCATGTTGGCGCTGATGATCCCGAAGAGCGCCAGTCCTCGCACCACGTCGAGTACCTCAAACCGCTCTCCGGCCTGCGTCGGAATCATGGCCGCCTATAATCGCACTTCGACCGGGGACTTCGGTCGAGTTTGCTTCTTACGGCTTCGGAATTCGCAAGCCTCGGCAGGCGCCGCACCGACCTGACGGACCGATTCAGCGTAATTTCGACCCGGCGCCATCAAATCCGTAATGACAGGAGACAGGGGGATCTAGCGATGTCGGCCGGATTCCTTGAAAATAACGACTGACGTGGACGTTGGGTTGGGCGGTCCTGGTCTTGCGTTGCGGGGACGCGTGCATAAGATTGGCCACGGCATTGTGGGGGTGACGGCAGGAACGCTGTTCTTCGTCGCCGCATCGCGGACGACCTCGACAGGGAGCACGACGGACGTGGTGACGTACCACAACGACGTGGCCCGCACCGGTCAGAACCTGAACGAGACGTCTCTGACGCCAACGACGGTCACCGCCGCGACGTTTGGCAAGACACGACTCCTCGCCACCGACGGAAAAGTGGACGCGCAGCCGCTGTTCCTCTCGAGTCTGCAGGTGCCTGGCGTCGGCGTTCGCGACGTGGTTTACGTGGCGACCGAGCACGATTCGGTCTACGCCTTCGATGCCGCTTCCGGTTCCACGTTGTGGCACGTATCGCTGCTCGGAACCGGCGAGACCACCAGCGATGCGCGTGGCTGCTCGCAGGTCACGCCCGAGATCGGCATCACGTCGACGCCCGTCATCGATCGCTCGCGCGGCCCGAACGGCGTCGTCTACGTCGTCGCGATGTCGAAGACGGCCGCCGGCGCATATATCCAGCGGCTGCACGCGCTCGACGCCGCGCTCGGCACCGAACTGCTCGGCGGCCCGCAGACCGTTCAGGCAACCTTCCCTGGGACCGGTGCCGGCAGTTCGGGCGGTATCGTGCCGTTCGACCCCAAGCAATACGAGGAGCGGGCCGGCCTGCTCGAGATCAACGGCCAGATCGTCACGGTGTGGACGTCGCACTGCGACATCGATCCGTACACCGGGTGGATCATCGCCTATGACGCCGGCACGCTGGCGCGGACGAGCGTGCTGAACGTCACGCCGAACGGATCGCGCGGCGGAATGTGGATGGCGGGCGCGGGCCCGGCAGCCGACGCCCAGGGCAATGTCTACGTACTCGACGGCAACGGGACGTTCGACACCACGCTCACGGCCCAGGGCTTTCCGAACAAGGGGAACTTCGGCAACGCGTTCCTCAAGATCGCGACCGCGGGCGGCCTGTCGGTGGCCGACTACTTCGCGACGTTCGACACGGTGTCGGCGTCGAACGCTGATACCGACCTCGGATCCGGCGGGGCCATGGTCTTTCCGGACTTCGTGGACGCGTCGGGGGCGACGCGCCACCTCGCGGTCGGTGCCGGCAAGGACACCCACCTGTACGTCGTCGACCGGGACGCGATGGGAAAGTGGAACGCGTCGTCGAACCAGAACTACCAGGACATCAGCGGCGCGCTCGGCGGATCGGTGTTCTCGATGCCGGCCTATTTCAAGAACACGCTGTACTACGGTGCATCGGGGGCGAAGCTGAAAGCGTTCGCGATTACGAATGCCAGGGTGTCGGCGACCGCGGCGTCTTCGAGCGCCGTGTCATTCACGTACCCGGGCACCACGCCGTCCATTTCAGCGTCCGGATCGACGAACGGCATCGTGTGGGCGGTCGAGAACAAAAGTCCCGCGGTGCTCCACGCCTACGACGCGACCAATCTGGCGACGGAGTTGTACAACTCAACGCAGGCTGCGAACGGCCGGGACTCGTTCGGCAGCGGCAACAAGTTCATCACCCCGACGATCGTCAACGGCCGGGTCTACGTCGGCACGCAGACCGGCGTGGCAGTCTTCGGTCTGCTGGCCGTACCGCCCAGCCCGCCGACGAACGTCCGCATCATTCGCTAACGCGGCCTCTCCATTCCCGAGGCGCAGCGACCGCCTCGCTCTATGCGCGGCTGGGCGACAAAGAGCGGGCGTTTCAGCTCCTCGAACGGATGTTTGTGGAGCACGATGAATCGTGTGCGTCGCTACTGGAAGATCCCGCCTGCCATCCGCTGCATTCGGATCCGCGCTTTGCGGACCTGCTGCGTCGCGCCGGGTCGCCGAAATCATCAGCATGATTGGAGCGTCGGACGATTGGGTTCTGATCGTCTCAATGGTTCAGCTGCTGATCGCATCGGGCCACGGCAGAACGTGGCGCGCGCACCGCTGCGCCGCGCAGAAAGCTCCGTCAGGTGGATCGATCAGGATCTCGCGCTGTCAGGGTCGAGCATCAACGCGATAGCACTGTGCACAATACAAAGGCCGACAGCAGTTGCGTATCGCGCCGCGGCGGAGCGTGGGTATTTACTACGCCGCACCGAAAGTACTGCGTGTGGATCGGTGTGGATCGCTCCGTTGATGCAATCTTCCACTTCGAAGGATCCCACCGTCGTCTAATCGTTCGTCACAGGAACGTGCCGGGCATGGTCTGCACGTTCGACCATGCTTGAATCGCCATATCGTCGTCGATATGATGCCGAATCGTTCACGTACATGGCGCTTTGGCCATGCATCGTGAACGGGTCGGCACGGTCGCATTCTTGCGTGGCGCGGTTCGTCTCAACACGGTCATGGAAGCCTTTCGCGGATCGAACAGCGCGCCGTCGTTCGTTGCCGAATCGCCGGTGATGCAATTCACGCTCGCTCGCGTCGCCACGCTGGCACGCGCGCGACGAACCACCCTCATTACGGGACCCACCGGATCGGGGAAAGAAATCATTGCCAGAATGCTGCACGACAAGGGGCAGTCGCCCGGCGCCCCCTACGTCGTCGTGCACTGCGGAGCGCTGCCCGATCACCTCGCGGAGGCGGAGCTCTTCGGCCACACGCGCGGCGCGTTCACCGGTGCTCTCGGCGCGCGCTCGGGTCTGGTGCGCACCGCGTCAGGTGGCACGCTGTTTCTCGATGAAGTCGATTCGCTGACGCCGACGGTTCAGGCCAAGCTGCTGCGCTTCCTGGAACACGGCGAGTTCCGGGCCGTCGGGTCGGACCGCAGCGAGCGCGCCGAGAACTGGGTGATTGCCGCGACGAATCACGATCTCTCTGATGGTGTCCGTCGCGGGGACTTCCGCGCCGATTTGCTCTACCGTCTCGAGGTCATGCGCATCGACGTGCCGCCTCTTCACGTCCGAGGCGCCGACATCGAACTGCTTGCGCACCATTTCCTTCGCGACGTCTCCGGCACCAACCGCACGTTCAGCCCCGCCGCGTTGATGGCAATCCGACGGCATAACTGGCCAGGCAACGTGCGCGAGCTGAAACATTGCGTCGAGCGCGCGGCGCTCCTTGGCGAACGCACGACCATCGAGCCGGACGACCTCGGTCTCGACGATAGCGTGGCGGTCGCGCCAGCATTACCCTCCGCTCCAGGTGATCTCGGCCAGCAGCTGTGGAGCCTCATCGAACGCGAAGGCCTGTCGCTCGGCGAGGCGGTCGAACGCTGCGAGCACGCGATCATCAGCGCTGCGCTCAACGCCGAACACGGCAACCGCACGCGCGCGGCCGATCGCCTCGGCATTCACCTGCGTACGATCTTCAAGAAGCTTCGCAAGACATAGCAACTGCCCGTGCGGGCACGGCGCCGCAGGCATGATGCACGTCCGGCCAGAGCGGTGCGTGCGATTTCTCTCGCGATCTCCCACACATTCCACGGCCCGCGCGGCGGTACGAGCCGTGCAGCGGCGTCGGCCGCCATGGAATCTATCGTTGCCTGCCGTTCGCAAATCTCCGATCGATTTCCGGTTGCGTCGTTCGCGATTCACATGCCGCCGCGGCGCTACTACGAAGTGGCGTGCGCGACCGACCCGCGGCTGTTCCACACCCGGCACCGGCGTGATCGGACGCGCGCGAATTTCTTCAGCAGCCGCGAACATGGCCTGCTGCAGGCCCCGCGCGGCGACACCGCGTTCATGGTGCCGCCGGAACAGCTGCAGCGCTTTGCCGGCGCGCGGCGGTTGTTCTACGCGATGGCCAGCTACGGCAGCCCGCGCGGTGACGATGCGCATTTCAGCGTCGGCCCCGACACACTCGATCGCATGCCGAGCATCTCCCTCGCCGCCGATTTCACCGGGCGTACGCTCGACCGGACGCGCATCGGCAGACCTCGTCCATCGCCGAGCGAATATGGCGGCGCCGGCGCCGATCTCGTCTGGGGCGGCGATCTCGCGCTTGCCGCGGAAGAGCGGCGAGCGCGGGAGAGCGATGGCGGCTACGACGACGGGCACGATGCGTCGTTGTGGGAGCAGTCGCCGCGGGCATCGGGGCAGGAAGCCCTGGTCGATCCGCCCGCGGATGCCGACACGTTCAGCCCGAATCCACCGATCGCGTTGGCGATTGCCGCAGAATCGGGCGCGCAGTGCGACGACACGGCGGATCACGACGCCAGCCCGTCAATCGGCGGCGCGTATGACTACGCGGACAGCATTGCGCAGCAGCGAGACGACGAACAAAGCGACGAAGAGGCGAGCGGGCTGAGCGCCGGCGACGCCGATGCGATCGACCAGGAAGATACGGCCTACGGCGGCTACGAAGATGCCGCCGCGCTGTACGGTGCCATCTACGGCGATGGCGACAGCGACCGCGACGAGCTCGACTCCTCGGCCGCATCACTCGAGGATGACGGCGACGCCGGGTCGGCCGCGTACGGGTCCGTCGCGGCGCTCGATGAGGAGACGCCGACGACCGTCGAGCCCGGTCTTGCCGGTGCGATGGCCGACGTCATCGGACGCGATGCTGACTACAGATTCGAAGAGGAGCTCGGCGAGGAAGAAACGGAGTTCGAGCCGTCTATCGGCCTCGAAGTACGGCCGCTCGACATTCCAGAGAAAGTCCGCCTGCTGCGGGTCGTCGCGCGCGCCGAGAGCGGGCGCGATGGATACTCCGCCATCAATCCGGACAACGAGTACAACTCTCCGAGCCACCCCGCGTACCACCGCTATCACATCGGCCTGTCGTTTGGATTCATCCAGTTCACGCAGCGAAGCGGGCTGCTCGGACAGACGCTGAAGGCCGCACGCGTGCGGTCGACGGGCAGCGTGCCTCCGGCGGATCGATTCGAGGCGCTGTTCGGTCCGGATTCGCAGCAGCTGATCGACGTGACGAATGCGCCGACGGCGGAGGGACGTGTCGCGCCGGTCGGCGGGCGCCCGCTCTGGGAGCCGGTCTGGACCGATCGGTTCCGCCGCGCTGGTCAGTTGGACTACGTACGGGCAGCTCAAAACGAGGTCGCGATCCGCGAGTGCGTCGATCCGATTCTCACCGTCGCTGCGTGGCTCGGGTTCACGACGCCACGGGCGTTGAGCATGCTCATCGACCGCGTGATTCACATGGGCCCCGGCGGCGGCCTTACGTGGGTCCTTGCCAGCTGCGGTCCCCTGAATGCTGAAGCCGATTGGCGCCGCGCCCTCGCCGCGGTGGGTGCCCCAGACCTCGAGGCATTCCAGCATTCGAAGGCGCCGCATCTGAAAGTCGACCGCAAATTCGGTCCGAGGGTGCACGCGGCTCTCATGAGCGCGCTTCGCAAACTTGGATCGTCTTCACCGATTGCCGTGCCGAGCCGGGACGCGATGCTGCGGCGCCTTGTTGACGCCGCGGAGAGCCGCACCTTCGCGAAACGACTGCGGTCCCTCTATGACAATCGCGCCGACTTCGACGACGCGATCGCATATGACCTGGTAGAGCGATGAGCGATCGCGCCCGCCTCGCGCTCGCCGCCGCCCAGGCGTTGCGCCGTTCTCGCGGATACGCGGCGCTCGAACCGGGAGAACGTCACGAACTGGACGCGCACCTGCAGCGGCTCGAACACGCGCTGACCACTCCCGGCAACGGCCAACAGGAACCCGCGCTCCGGGATCCGTATGCCGTTCCGCTGGAGACACCAGCCGACCTCCAACGCGGCTTTGGCCCGCAGCGATCGTCCGCGCCGCCGCCACCCGCGCCGGCAGCGGCACCGCCGCCGGCCGTGCCCGCGCCGCCGCCAGGAACCGAGGTGATTGGTGCGCGCGCGCGCCAGGCGCTCGAAGCGGTGGACTTTCCAACCTTCGTCGCCGGGCTGGTGTCGGGAACCTTTCAGGCGATTGTCGATTCCACCGCGCAACAGGTTCGCGAGTACGCCACCCTCGTGGCGAGCATCACGAAATCGGTCGGCGACTTTTCACGGGATAACGTCAGCCCGAACCAGGTGCGCGACTGGCTGGCGGCACGCCACCCGAAGGATCTCGTCCTCGTCATCCCGAAAGCCGGCGAGCGCGGCGAACCGCGGCTACGTCCGCGATCGCAGAACGCGGGATCGCCCGCCTGGCTCGCCCAGTACGGCCTCGCCGATCAGGAGCTGAGCGACGAGCTGGTTGAAGGCCCGCTCCTCGACGCGGCCCGCCTCAGTCTCGGTGAAGAGCGCCTGCAGACGCTCGCGACGATGGTGCTTATGGGCATCAATCGCATCGTCGTCAACGACGGACAGATCAAGGCGCGGCTCCAGTTTCATGCCTCGGCGCGCGAATCGCTCAAGGCCGACGTCACGACGCAGGGCGCCGGGCAGCAGGTGGGCATCGCCGGACGCGACACGCAGATGCAGGCCGCGGTCTCGACGATGGTGTCGACCATCAACGTCAACGCGCAGGCGGACGTCGCCGTGCGCGCAAACCTTGTCGGCGAGGTCGCCATCAAGTTCCGCACCGAGACCTTCGATATCAACCGCTTTGCCGACACCCAGGCGATCCAGCTGCTCACGCGCCACTCGCGGATGACGGGTGACGGAGCTCCGGCGCCCGCGGCGCCGGCCGAGCAGCCGCGGCCAGCCTCAGCCGCACCGCCGCCGACAGCGGGAGGCCGGTCGTGACGACCCTCGATCGGTTGATCGCGCACCTGGCCGACGCGGTCGCGCCGAATGTTCCAGGCGTCAGCGCACTCGGTCTGACCGTGACCGACGTGGATCTCGTGGTGCCGCTCGAATCGATGCCGGATCCACGTGAGATCGTGCTCGTCAGCATTCCACGCGGCCGTTTGCAAACCGGATTTGAACGTCCACTCGGCGAACTTCGACTGAGTTTCCGACAGGCCGCTCCATGACGACCCCGAGCCGCAACCGTTCCTTCCCGATGGAGGACTTCGTCCAGTCGCTCACCGCGCAGCTCGATCGCGCGCAGGATGCGCTCGCGCTCAAGGCGCGGACAGGGCGTCCGCTGACCTTCGCGCTGAAAGACCTGAGTCTCGATCTCCGCGTCTTCTGCGAGAGCGATCAGGCGGGGCGCGTTCTGTGGCGGCACGCGGCGCCGAATGAAGACGCCGCCAGCACCGTAAGGCTCTCGTTCACGTCGATCACCAAGTCGATGGTCGAAGAGAACACGGTGTCGCTCAGCGCGGACGAAGACCCGCGCGCACTCGACTCGCTTGCCGGCACCGAGACGCTCCGGCCCGAAGACCGCGACAAGCTGGAACGTGTCGGCGTGCGCACCGTCGGTCAGCTGCAACGACTCTCCACGGGTGCCGATCCGACATCGGTGGAAACCTACCTGGGTATTCCGGTCATGCGCCTGCAGGCGGCGCTGCAGCAGGCCTCCAAGCCGGCGATCACGGGCAACGAAGTCATTCGCCAGGGGCAGCGCCGTCTGCTCCGCGTCCGCGGCGTGAACCTTTCCGACGGCGGTGTTCCCGAAGTCCGACTGTCCGGCGAACCCGTCCCGGTGATTGAAGCGTCGGCCGGCGAGCTGCTCGTTCGTCCGCTCGCGCATCACGTGGACGGACCGATCGAAGTGATCGTCACCGGTGAGCGCGCGACCGGTTTCTACGACGTCGGGCCCGCCGAGCCTCATGCGGCGACCGTGGCACCGCTGAGCGCTGAGGAGTCGCAGTGATGGAGACCGCGCGCACCAGGCGCACGACGGTCGATGTGGCGCCGGATCAGCCGTGGCAGCCTGAGTGCACTCGCGGAGCGGTGCGAGGCCGCATCATCGTCCGGCTGGCGCCGGGAGAGATGCCCGAGCGCCTGCCGTCGATTCTGTCGGTGATGAAGGGCACAACGGTGCCTGATTCACGCGTCGGCAACGACGTCGATGCAATCGTCCGCCGCTTTTCGCCGGCGCTGCGGGTGTCTACGGCGTTTGCCGCGGCGGCGACGGACGGCAAGCGTCAGCGATGGGACGAGGTGGAGCATGCCACGGGCCTGGCGCGCACCCTGCGGATCGACGTCGATCCGGACGCAAGTCTCGTCGACCTGGTGTCAGCGCTGAACGATCTCGCCATCGTCGAGCAGGCGTCGCCGCAATACCTGAGCGTCACGCCGTTCAATCGCGCTCCGCATGAGGCCGGGCCACAGAATCTGGAACGTCCCGTCGTCGATCCGCGGCAGGCGCGCGACATGATCGGGGCCGCCGAGGCGCTCGCGATCGAACCGGGTGACACCGCACTCATTGTCGCCATCGTGGATAGCGGCGTCGACCTGCAGCACCCGGAACTGCGAGAGCGTCTCAGGCCGGGGATTGATACCGTGGATCTGCCGTCGAACGGCGTTCCGCGATCGATGCAGTTGATCGGCGACTGGTCGGGCATCGATCGCGTGCCGCAGGACTACGTCGGCCACGGGACGGCGTGCGCCGGCATCATCGGCGCGCGCGGCGATCGCATTCCCGAGGGCCTCGCCGGCGCGGCGAGGATGCTGGCGGTGCGCGTGCTTGCCGCCGCACAAATGACCGGCCGTCCGCGAGTGACCGCGCTCGGCGCCATCACCGACATCGATCTCGGTCTCAAGATTTCGATCGATCTCGGCGCGCGCATCTTCAACCTGTCGTTCGGCACGCCCGAGAGCGCGCTGCGCAAAGACGATCCGCGTCCGCACGCCGACATCGTCGCCTACGCACGGCGGCGCGGCTGCGTGTTGATCGCGGCGTCGGGCAACAGCGGAGACACCACTCGCTACTACCCGGCGTGTCTCGACGGCGTCATTGCCGTCGGCGCCGTCTCCGCCGATCGCACGCCCACCAGTTTCATGACGCGCGGCGATCACGTGGACCTGTGCGCGCCTGGCGAGCGCATTGTGTCGACTGGGATCGGGGGGCTGCAGCTGAATACCGGGACCTCGTTCGCGGCGCCGTTCGTGACCGGCGCCTGCGCGCTGTTGATGGCGCGCGCGGCGCGACTCAGTCAGCCGCTCGAGAGCGACGAGGTGCGTGACGTGCTGATGCGCACCGCCGCGCCGTTTCCGGCAGGCGCCTCCACGATCGGATGCGGAGCGGGAATCCTCGACGTGCCCGCTGCGTTGAGAGCGATCGAAGAGCCCGCCGATGACGGGCGCGAGGAATCGAAGGAAGAGACAACCCCGGTGACGCGAGCGCCGCGGCAGGCCCGCACGAGAGACCCGTAGCGCGTGGCCCGGCCGATCACCGATCGCCCGCGGCCAAGTGCAGGCGATTACAGATGGACGAGACGAAGCAGACCGGAGGTAGCAAGGCCATGGCTTCTAAGTACATAGAGTACTACCCGGATATTTTCGAACAACCCCCAGCCGACATCGAGCCGGACGGCGCCTACGGCAGACGGTATTTGGATGACCTCGACAAGAGGAACGCCGAGCACCGCCGGCTGTACGTCGCGACCCGCTTCCTGCTGCGCAAGAACTTCAAGTTCGATCCCGACGACAGCACGACGCCCAACCCGGAGGCGTTTCCGGGCGGCTTCGGCAAGAAGGGGGCGAGCGCCGGCGCGAAAGTCTATGAAGACCTGAAGACGAATGAGAAGACGCTCTTCCTCAGCGTCTACGGGTATCTCCTCGCCAACAACTTCGTCGACCCGTCGTTCGGCCGGCAGGACCGCGGCGCGGTCGGCCCGCTCGACGAGTGGGTGCCGAAGGACGAAAAGCCGATCATCAAGAAGGCCGCCCGCAAGGTCACCAAGAACCCGACGATCAGCGTGGACGGGAAAGTTGACGTCGAGATCGATGGCCTGGACCGGATCATGGTCGCCGGCCACCGCGCCGACCCAGCGAACGAGACGGATGACGGCTTCAACATCCTCGTCGTCGATCGGTTCATCGAGGAGCTGACGCAGGCCGTCAAGGTCTTCAACGCCAACAGCGAGCTCTACGCCAACGTGCTCGACGTGCTGGCGGAGGAGGGGCGCAAGGTCGACCGCGCCACCGGCGACACGGAAGTCACGATCTACTCGAAGCAGCTCGCCGAGATCGCGCGCAGGCTCATCGACGACCGCGTGGATCCGGAGGATCCTCAGATCCGCCGGCGCGTCCTCAACGCGCTCGATCAGTCGATTGGCGGCGGCCTCGACGGGCGCAGCGGCCAGATCGACATCGACCTTCCCGATCTCGAAGCGGGGACCACCGTAGACATCGTCTCCGACAACGTTCGCGCGGTTGCCGCGGTGTACTTCTCGGCGATGCTCGAAGAGATGAAGTTCTACGCGGTGATGGAGAAGGTGTCGGAGCACTTCCTCAACGGCATGCTGCCGATCACGCGCGGAACGGCGGGCGAACGCATCTACGAGTGGATTCGCGGCGCGCCGCAGCGCTTCAACGAAGTCGAACGCCGCGGGGTCTACGGCCGGGTTCTCGGACTGGCCCAGGGCGGGGCGACCGACCTCTCTCCCAACCGCGAGTTCTCGGATCTCTGGCTGCGATTCTTGTCGACCGTCAGCCTGCTCTCGCGTGACGCCGAGAGCACGGTCACCAAGAAGGTGGCCGCGGAACAGGTGCACAAGACCGCGCGCGACCTGTCAGTGAACCTTTCGCTGCACGGCTACGGGATCGCCCATTTCGCCGCCGTCGAGATGCAGAAACTCATTCGACAGATGAAGGAGATCCTGTCGCGCGCCGAGCTGTTGACGGCGTACGGCGTGAACGACGTCTGGCAGCTGAACGATCGCGTATCGGCGCTGTACCTCAATGGCACGGTGAACGGCGTGCGCTATCGAACGATGGCGCGCTCCGGTGCCGACATCATGCTGTGGCTGGCCGATCGCGCACCGCAGCTGGCCTCGGTGTCGCGGCCGCAGAACCTCGATTTCGAGGACCAGGATTTGGTGTTCAACGTCGAACGCTGGCTGGCGGTCACCGGAACGGCGGACACCACGGCGGAGAAGTACACCGAACCGGTGGATCTGCAGCAGCAGCCGACGCTGCCGATGATGCCGATGTCCGGAACCATCACGCCGCAGACGGTCCGCAGCACGCTGGAACGGATTGGTCTCGGCGCTCTGCCGGCCGCGCCCGGCGTCCAGTAACCCGTGGGCGATGGAAGGGAGGACGGCATGGCAACTCCACGCGCGGCCGACGTCGCCAAGCGTCGACTGACACTCGCCGCACGGCGGCTGGGCACCGACAATCCGGTGGATGCGATCGGCGGGCTGCTCGATCGAAGCTTCGAGCTGCCGGTCGGCGATCCCCGCTACGGACAGAACGAGCTGACGCCGGGAACGTTTCCCCTCGAGCACAGCTTCTCGGAGATGGCGGGGCACAGCCTGCGGCTCGATCTCGAACCGCTCGGACCGCGGGCCACGCCGCACGCGCGGCAGCAGGAGGCGAGCCGCGAAATGCGCCGCCTCGTGCATCAACACTACGGCCGGCCGGCGCTCGAGTGGTTCGATCGCCGGTCGGAACCGTGGCGCGGCATGGGCATTCATGGCGACGCGCGATTCGGGGCCTGGTTCGGACTGGCCAACGATGCGTCCGGACTGCAGGAGACGAAGGTGTACTACGAGCTCAGGCCAGGTGAGCTCGACGGGCTGCCGCCAAACCTGCAGCACGCGGCTCGCGTGGCGACGGCGTGTCTGCCCAACCTGATCCCGATCTTCACCTCGATCGCGTGCGGGCGCCGCCGCGGCGCGCAGCGCCTGTACTTCTTCCATCGGGGCGACCTGCGGCTGCTCGATCTCGAGCCGCTCCTGCATCGCCTCGGCATCGGCAATCAGCTGCCCAGCCTGCTCGCGGCCGCCGGTGTCGTGCTCGGCGGGCGATTCATTCTGCCGGAGGGCTCGGTGATTCTCGGCCTCCGCGACACGCAGAAGGGCATCGAGCTGAAGCTCGATGTGCTCGTGCCCGGCGTTCCCGATCCTCCACAGCAGATGACGGGACTCCTGAACCTGGCGATGAGCGATCGTCCGCAGTCGCAGCGGCTGTTGAAGCAGTGGGTGCAGGCGATGACGCCGGACGATGAAGACAGTCCCGGACGCATCAGCGTCGTCAGCTTCCGCGTGCAGCCGCATGTGTCGAACCGGTGCTCGCTGTACATCAGGCCGAACGGCTACACGCAGCAGGGCCGGCACGCGGTTCCGCCGGGCGCGCCGCGGCCATCAGCGGATCCGTACCGCGTGTGAGGACATCATGAGCGAGCAGTTGAGCCGCGTCGAGCAGCGTCAGGTCGTCAACCGGGAGGTCGCCGAACTGCTCGGCAGAAGCGCGGCGTATTCGCAGCTTCCGGCGCAGGAGCAGGCGGCGATTCTCCGGAACACGCAGGAAGTCGTCGACGTGATGGTGTCCAGCAAGCTCCGCGACGCCGGATCACGCGGACGTCCCACGGCGGATCCGTTTGCGATCCCGATGGATGCGCCGGTGCCGCCGCCCACGATCATCGGCCTGCCCGGGCAACCGGGCGCGCCGGGATCGCAGCCGCCGAAATTCACCGGCGGGGCCACGCAGCGCCGCGAGGACAACATCGGGCCGAAGAAGTCCACCGACTTCGGCGCCGGCGTCGCGATGGGCGTCCAGCAGGCGGGTGAGCTGCTGCGCGAAGTGAACTTCCCCGCATTCGTCGCAGAGCTCGTGCAGGGCGTGTTCCAGGCCGTCGTCGACGCCAGCATTCAGCAGATGAAAGCGTACGGCGAGCTCGTGCAGGGCGTGACGATGTCGCTCAACGAGTTCAAGGACCAGAACACCACCGACAACCAGGCGCGCGATCACCTCGCCTCGAAGTACTCCTCGCTCATGCAGGTCAACATCGTCGATGGCCGTCCACGCATGGGCCTGAAGCCTGGCGCCGACGATGCCGATCTGCCGAACTTCCGCGACGAGCTTGGCCTCGACGAAGACGTCACCTCGCTCGATGAAGAGACGATCGAGGAAAAGCTCGTCCCGGCCGCGCGCAACGAGCTGGCGCTGAATCGCCAGCGGCTGCTGGCGACGATGCTGCTGATGGGCATCAACCGGATCGTCGTCACCGACGGGAAGATCAACGCCAAGCTTCGATTCGACTTCCGCGCTCGCGACTCGCAGCAGACGCATGCCCAGTTGTTCGACTACGCCAACCTGGGCACGACGACGGTGGAACAGCACCAGACGGAGAGCACCGAAAACACGGGGGAGGGCTATCAGGAAAACCGCGGCTGGTTCACCGGATCGAAGTCAGGTGAAAGTCAGCGCTGGACGAAGGGCGTCGATCAGGTGACGACGACACCGGTCATCACGCTGAAGAACTTCACGGACACGCAGACGGAAGCAGAGATTGCCGCCGAAGGGCAGCTGCGCAGCGAGGTGTCGCTGAACTTCAAGTCGGAAACGTTCGATCTGAACAAACTCGCGTCGGCGGATCAGATGTTCCAGCTCGAACGCGTCAGCGGCGCCGGCCGCGCCGCCGGACCGCCAGCCGCGCAGCCACCCGCCGGCCGTGCGCCGGCCGCCGGAGCGACGCCCGCGCCGCCGCCAGCCGGCCAGAGACCCGCGGCGCCAACCCCGGCAACGCCACCAGTCTGAGCACGCCACGGAGCATGTCATGGCGACCGCTGCCGCAGACGCGGCCCGCGATGCCGATCTGGTCCGCTCAGAGGTACAGAAGGTTCTGAGCCAGTGCCCGGCGTGGCAACACATGGATGCGCCGGAAAAGAAGGCGTTCGCTCAGAACATGCTCAAGGTCGGCACCTTCCTCGCGCAGGATCCGGGATGGCTCGACGCGCCGCTTCCCGTCGGCGCCGAAGGCCTCGCCAGCGTGGAGGGCCTGGCGAAAGCGCTGGCGCCCGTCGACGAGCTGAAAGGCAGGCTCGCGAAAGCGCCGGGACAGGTGGGCGAGACGTTCAAGGCGGGCGCGATGCGCCAGGGCGTCGAGGAGTTCCGCAACCTGGTGCAGACCGTGGACTTTCCCGAGTTCGTAAGCGGTCTCATCCACGGGGTCTTCCAGGCGATCGTCGACGCATCCATCCAGCAGATGCACGCGTACGGCGAACTGCTCGCGGCGACGGCAAAATCCGTCGGCGAGTTCGCGAGCGATCACATCTCGGACGATCAGGTTCGTCAGGAGATCGCGAACCGCCATCCTGGCCTCGTCAAGATCGAACGCGGTTCCGATGGCGGAACGAAGCTCGCGCCGCAGGAAGACGGCGGCGACCTTTCGCCGCTCAAGTCGGCGACGCGCAGCAACGAGACGATCACGATCAGCGACGACGCGTCGGAGCAGAAGTTCGTGACCGCGGCGAAGCTCGAGATGGCGCGCGGGCGGCAGAAGCTGATGGCGCTGATGGTGATGCTCGGCATCAACCGCATCATCGTCACCAACGGACGGATCAACGCGAAGGTCGTCTTCGACATCACCGCCAGCGACTACGCCAAGCGCATGGCGAAAGCCGGCATGACCGACGTCGCCGAGTCGCAATCGGGCGGCTTCGCCACGGCGGCGATGCCGTGGGGCGCCGCCGGCGGCTATGGCCACCAGATGCACAAGGTACAGATCCGCAGTTCGGTGGACGACACCAGCGACTCGAAAGCCGAAATGAAAGCACGGCTGTCCGGCGAGGTAAACGTGAACTTCAAGTCCGAAACCTTGCCGCCCGAGCGGATGCTCGATGCGCTGCAGCTCGAACAGATCAACTACCTCTCGCAGCCGGGCGCCGGAGCACCGGTCGCTGGCGGTGCGCCCGCTGGCCGTGGCGCCGCTCCCGGAGGAGGAGGGCGATGAGCGCGCTCGAGAAGCTTTCCCCCGAGGAGCAGGACGAGGTTCGGGTGCAGGTCCGCGGTCTGCTGGGGCGCACCGAAGCGTTCGCGCAGATGGACCGCGACAAGCAGCGCGACTTCGCCAACAAGCTCGTTGACGTGGTCGCCTATCTCGCCAAGCCGTCGACGGATGCGCCCTCTGCCACGGCGCAGAGCGCCATCGACGCCGAGGGGCTCGCGGAGAAGAAGAAAGAAAAAGACGGCGTCGAGAAACTACAGGATCGGCTCGCCGGCAAGCAGCAGTTCGCCGGCAAGGAATTCGGCGACGGGGCGATGAAAGCAGGGACGCAGGCGTTCCGCGATCTCGTGGGCGCAGTTAATTTTCCCACGTTCGTGTCGGGGCTGATTGAAGGCGTCTTTACGTCCATCGTCAACTCGTCCATCCGCCAGATGCAAGCGTACGAAAAGCTGCTCGAAGGCGTCGTCAAGAGCGTCGAGCAGTTTGCGAGCGAGAATGTCACCTCCAATCAGGCGCGCGACTACCTGCGCAATCGCTTTCCCGACACGTTCGACCTTGAAACCTCCGGCGGGCAGCCGCGGCTCACGACGAAGGATTCCGCGCCGGACGACGCGGCGGCCCTCATTAAGAAAGAGTTGAACTTCCAGGGTTCGCTCGATCTCGATGAGGAGAGCGAGGGCGTGCTGCTGCAGCGTGCCAAGGTCGAGATGGCGCGCAGCAAGCAGCAGATGCTCGCCACCATGGTCCTGCTCGGCATCAATCGCATCGTCGTGACCGACGGCCTGATCAACGCCAAGGTGGTGTTCGACGTGAAGGCGAGCGATACGGCGACACGGCAGGCGAAGGCGTCGATGTACGACGACAAGACTACCGAACACCAGTTCGGCGACAGCGGCGGATGGTTCAGCAGCGACTACGACAATACCCAGGAAACGCACAAGACGGTGGTCAGCTCCGCGGTCGATGACACCAGCGAATCGAAGGCGCAGCTGAAGGCCAACATGACCGGCGAGGTGCGCGTCAACTTCAAGAGCGAGACGTTCCCGCTCGACAAGATGGCGTCGTCGCTGCAAATCGAGTCGGTCAACCAGCGGGCAGCGAAATGACGTCTGTCAACGGCGCGACGCTGCCAGCGTTGCAGCTCGAAGGCATCGGCCTGACGAGCTGTGAACGGCTGCTTGCGTCGCACCTCGCGGACGTGGAGCGCGGCTTCGGCCCAGCCGGCCTGGGGGTCATCGATCTGCCGCCGCTGCGCTCCGGCGCGCTCATCGGCGCCCAGATTCGCGTCGTCGCCACGTTGTATTGGGCGCGCGAGCTCGAAGAGGCCGGCATCCTCCCTTTCGTCGAATCGATTGCCCAGGGGGTGATGTCGGGAACGTGGCTCGCGCCGATCGGGGCGGCGATTCATCCACTCGTCGCGTTCGCCCGACGGCGGGAACAGCGGTTCACCCGGCCGGAGCGGCTCGCCCTGTTCGATCGCCTCTTCGGCGCCGCCGCTGAAGATGGCGCCGCCGACTTCGATGGGTTGCTTCGTTCGTTCGCCGAGGCGCTGTCCGCGATCGGCCGGGAACCGGCGGATCAGGGCATCGCTCATCTCGAAGCGCGCGCGTCCGAAATGGGCCGCGCGGTGGGTGCTACCGCCACGGCTGGCGGCGTGGGGGTCGCGGGATTTGCCGCGCGCGACATCGTCGAGCAAATACGCACGGCGCTCGGCCTGCTGCAGCATCCGGACCTGTCGCGGGCGCTTGGCGGCGGTGGTCCGTGGCAAATGCTCATGCGACATGGTCCGTCTGTTCTCGGCCGACCGCTCGACGTGATGCGGCGTTTGTCTCGCGCGCGCGCAGGTCTCGCGCTGATCGACTGGATCGCGCGTGAAGCGGACGCCATCGACCGGGGACGTGCGCGAATCATGCGGCAGGCTCCCATCGTGTCGGCGGCGGAGACCTGGCTTGCGGCGAGCGGGAGGCCCTGATGCCCGCGCCCGCCGCGACGGTCAACGCGGTACGGCGCGCGGTCCGGTCGGTCATCGATGGGACTCCGGAGCTCACGTCACGACCGGCGCTCCGACGTCACCTCGCCGAGCGGATGGTGGACGTGTCGCTGACCGCCGCGGAACTGCTCGCGGAGGACCAGCAGCTGTCGCAGCAGATTGCGGATCGCGCCCAACGGGGACGTCTATCTGAACGCGAAACCGGTTCAGAAGGGGGATCTGGCGACGAAGGTCACTGAACTGCTGGAGAACAAGAAGGAGAAACTCGTTCTCATCAGGGCCGACACCGACGCTCAGTACGGCGCGGTGATGGGGGCGATGGACGAACTGCGGCAGGCGGGCATCGAGGACATCGGGCTGATTACCGATCCCAAAAAAGGCGCAGAGAACGCCGCGGGAGGACGGTAAT
>Ga0207701_10000867_pt1 | contig 32079 bp, 26 predicted proteins | sample KBSSwiSSwithPhiX_FD_184294 | JGI IMG/M metagenome (GOLD analysis project Ga0207701, IMG submission 184294) | Switchgrass rhizosphere bulk soil microbial communities from Kellogg Biological Station, Michigan, USA, with PhiX - S5 (SPAdes) (version 2) | ecosystem: Environmental > Terrestrial >... | reverse complement strand
CAGCATCTCGGGACCATTCCCCTGTCGCGCCCGCCACAGAACCTGGCGTTTGCGGGCAAAGACAAGAAAACGCTTTATGTAGTCGGGCGGGGCGTGGCCTTCCGGGTCCAGATGATCGCGCAAGGGTTCACCGGCCGCGCGAAGTGAGGCGGGGCCCCGTCGGATTCGGTGTATCCTCGCGTCTCGATTCGCCGTGTCCCCGTCGGACTCTCCTACCGCGCTCAGGAAAGGGACCTATGCAGACGAGGAGTTATCTCGGAATCGCCCTGGTCGTCGTGATGTGCGTGCTCGGCTTTGTAATTCCTGCCTCTGCCCAGGGAGTCGGCGGCATCGGCGGGACCGTGACCGACGCGTCCGGCGCGGTCCTGCCAGGGGTTACGCTCACGCTGTCCAACCCGCTCGGATCGCTCGGCGGCAACCAGACGACCGTGACCGACGAGCGCGGCGCCTTTCAATTCTCCAGGCTGGTGCCTGGCACCTATACGGTTCGCGCCGAGCTTTCCGGGTTCAGCCCTTCGACGCTGGAAGGCATCGTCGTCAACTCCGATGTCACGGCACGCGCCGATATGCGCCTGCAGATCGGCGCGCTCGAGGAAGGGATCATCGTCTCCGGTCAGTCGCCGCTCCTCGACACGACGTCGGCGATGCGGCAGACGGTGATATCGCGCGAAGTGCTCAACGCGCTGCCGAACCGCGTCGACGTCTGGAGCGTGGCGCGCGTCATCCCGAGCGTGATTCTCAGCAAGGTCGACGTCGGCGGATCGGAGTCGTTTCTGCAGTCGTCCGCCACGGTTCACGGCAGCAGCAACGAGAACGGTTTCCTGATCGACGGCATGGACGTCTCCGCACTCGACGGCAATGGCACGGTGGCCGCCATGTATCTCGATCCGTATGCGTTCGAGGAAACCAACTATCAGGCCGGAGGCGCCGGCAGCGCGGTGTCCCAGAAGGGCGGTCTGCTCTTCAACATGGTGACCAGGACCGGCACCAACAAATTCCACGGCGGGGCGATGTTCAACGGCGCCAGCCACGGCATGGGCTTCACGAACTACTCCGACGACATGAAGTCGCAGTTGCTGGCCGCCGTGCCGCCACCGGTCCTTGCCGCAAACCCGAACATCGTGCCTGGCGCCGACATCCTGAAGATCTACGACACCGGCGGATGGCTGGCAGGTCCCATCGTGCGGGACAAGGTCTGGTTCTCGTTTTCGTTCCACGACCAGGCGCTCGACCAGTACCTGCTCGGCAACTACAACCCGGACGGGACGCAGGTGCTCGACGACAATCGGATGTGGACGGCGGCATCGAAAGTCGCCTGGCAGATGACGCGGAACATCCAGGTCTCCTACTTCAACAACCTGCAGTACAAGCTCATTGGGCATCGGAATGGCGGAGGCACGTTTGCCGAGAGCCGGGCCAGGAACCTCAATGACAAATACCCGGACGTGCACCAGGTGAAGTTCACGTCGACGCTCAGTAATCGAGCGGTTATCGACGTCTCGTACAGCCGTTTCCGCGCCGACGACAAATTCGGCCAGGAGCCTGAAGTCAAGGACGGCGACATCTCGAGATTCGATGCGATTACGAACACCTACCTGGTGGCGCTGCCCAGCTACCGCGATAACGCGATGCACCGCGACGGCCTCTACACCAACATGGACGTTCTCTCCGGGAGCCATAGCATCCGGTTTGGTTTCCAGTACATCAAGGGCGGCGAGAAATCCTCTGCCTGGTCGACCTCGGGCATGCGCGCCGTGTATCGCAGCGGCGTTCCCGATTCGGTGAATACCTACAACGTGCCGATCACGTCCACGTCATCCAGAATTCCGGTCGCGTTCGAGCTGTGGGATCGAGACACCGGCTTGTACATCCAGGACAAATGGACGGCGACGCGCAAGTTGACGGTGAACGCCGGGATTCGCTTCGAGACCAATTACGGCTGGCAGCCTGCAGGATGCCGGGCGGCGAATACATTCGTGGCCGAAACATGCTGGGATGCAATCGAGGGGAATCCCGATTTCAAAGGCTTCGTGCCGCGCGCGTCGCTGATCTATGACGTGAAGGGCGACGGCCGGACAGCTATCAAGGTCGCCGCGAGCCGCTACAATCAGCCGATCAACATCAGCATCAACCAGCGCCTCAATCCAGTGGGGACGACGAGCGATTCGCGTACGTGGACTGCCTGCAACGGCAAGACGTCTGGTTGCGATTTGAACGGCGATCTGACCCCGCAAATGAACGAGCTCGGCGTCTCGACCGGGTTCACCTTTGGCACGACGAACCGGTACGACCCGGACCTCGAGTGGCCGGTCTCCAACGAGTACAGCCTCGAGGTGCAGCGTCAGCTGTTCCAGGCTACGGTGTTGACGGTTGGATACACCAACCGGCAGACGCGAAGGAACATCGGGTTCAAGAACGTCGCGGTGCCAATCGACACGTACATCCCGCTGCAGGTGACTGAAGTGAACAGCGGCAAGCAGGTCACGGTGTACAACCAGGCGCCGGCCCTCCGCGGCAGGCTCGACAACCTCTATTTCAACACCGACACGGCCAACAGCGACTACAACGGCGGCGACATCACGATCGCCAAGCGGATGTCGAACAAGTGGGCGCTCAACGGCGGCGTCAGCTTCGGCAAGACGCTCGGCGACATCCTCGCCCAGGACCTCAACAATCCGAACTCGGCGGAGTTCCGGCGCGGGCTCCTCGGCAACGATTCGCCATGGTCGTATCGGATGTCAGGGGTCTATGAGCTGCCGCAGGCGATCTTCGTGAGCGGCACATGGCAGTACTATCAGGGCTTCCCCGAATCGACCACGGTGATTGTCGGCAACAACACCGTCACGCTCACTCAGGGTTCCACGACGCTGACCGTCGAACCGCGCGGTACCACGCGTCTGCCGCCGGTCAGCTCCCTTGATTTCAGTGTCCGGAAGAGCTTCCGAGTGCAGCAGATGCGGTTCGAGCCGCGGGTCGATTTCTATAACATGACGAACGAGGCCTCGATTATCGGCCGTCTGACGCAACTCGGGCCGACCTACGGGCGGATCAGCAATGCCCAGCGGGGCGCATTGATCAAGGCGGGTATCAACGTCGAGTTCTAGGGGACTCGCGTCGCTCAAGACGCTTTGAAACTCCAGAACGCGCTGCTAAAGCCGTTTCCACATCCACACAGCGGCCGACGTTCAGCTTAGGAAGGCCGGGCTCGAGAGCTCACGTCGCCGCCGGATCCGCTACCGCGTCGCGGGAAACTGCTCCTCGGCGATCTGTCTGCGGAGACGCCGGCGTCCGGCAACGTCCGGACTCCGGCGCGGAACTCACGCCTGCGGGGCCGTTTCCCGTCTATCGCCTGCGACGCGGCGCTCTACGGCCCGGCATCAACGCGAACTCTCGCGCCCGACATTGATGATGGCTGCACGTCAGCGGACGGGAGCCTCGTTTAGCGGCAACCCTGTGAGCAGGGCCGTCTTGATCTCACGAAAACCGTCCCGAAGGCGCCTGCTACGCTTTTGTCGCGCCCACCTTCTGCCACCCGTTCTCCGGGTCGCCCATCTGGTTGTTGGTGAAGGCCTTGCCATTCTTCTGGCCCAGCATGTTCATCCCGCGCAATTGCCAGGTGACGCCCGCGGAGTCGACGCCCTGGACGACCCAGGCGATCGTCACGCCAGCCGAGGGCCCGGTCGGGCCGCCGTCGATTGGCGAGCTGATGGCGTTGTGCACGTGGAACGTCATTTCGACGAAACGCTGCAGCAGTGACTGCCTCCACGCAATGAGCTGCTGCGGCGTCTGCGGCTGGCCATTGTAGGTGTAGCCACTCTCAAAGCTCGTTTCGATCAGCTGATTGATCTTCGCGGTCGTCTCTGCCGATTCGGTTGCGCTCCCGGTGAACACGGTCTCGAAGAAGTAGATCACCTTGTCGAAAGCGGAGGATCCCTGCAACGTGAGCATTGTTGGGTCTGACATCGCTGTGCCCTTTCATGTTGTGCCGGTGAACCGCATCAGTGCGACTGCTGGTTCGAGTCCGGAAGGATGAGGAAGTTCTGCATCATGCCCGTATCCTCGTGCGGAAGGATGTGGCAGTGGAACACCGACTTGCCCGACCAGTGCTTGAAGCGCATGCGAACGACGGCGGTGGTGTTGACGGGAATCCAGAGGGTGTCCTTGATCGTTCCCGTTTGAACCGGCACCGGCAGGTTCGTCTTCGGATCGGTCAGCGAAATCACCTCAAAGGAGTTGACGTGTATGTGGAACGGGTGTCCCTCCGTTCCGCCGTGGTGAGCATCGCCGACGATCAGGTGCCACTCCTCGACATCGCCGACCGAGACGACCGTGGGGACGGCGGTTTCCTGGTACGCCGTGTTGTTCAACAGGAAATCCAGGCCCACCGTCGGATTGAGCACCCCGGGAACAATTCCGCCGAATACCACCTGGCGGATCCGCTTCACCTCTTCAGGCTTGATGAGCGGGTACTCTCGCGCGGGAGGCGGTAGCTGGCCCGGGATCGCCATGTCGCGCGCCGCGCCGACGACTTCGATTTCGGCGATCGTCTTCTGCGCGCTGAAAAGGAACTGCTGCGTCTGCTGCAGCTGCACGATGGGATAGATGCCCGGTGTTGCGACCGCCTTGATGAGAAACTCGGCGCGATTCGCCGGTGCGAGCAGCACCTGGCCGACGTTGGCGGGGTCCTTCGTGACCGGGACCGACGAGATGGTCCGCACACTGGGGAAGTTCACGCCGTCGAGCGCCAGCAGGTGGAGGTCGTGCCCTTCCACGACAAGCGGTACGAGGTTATCGGTGTTGGCGTTCAACACGCGAAACCGCATCACCTCGCCCGGCGCCATCTGGAAACGCGGCACCTCGAGCTGCGTCGCTGCCGGAACGGGCTGCTGTGGCACGACGGCCGGCGTGTGGGTCTCCATGAAATACGGATGGCCGTTGACCAGGTAGTACCGCAGCCGGTAGTCGCCGGTCGTGAAGCCGCCCTTCAGGCTCGTGGCGTTGCTTTTCCCCGTTGACGGGTCGTAGATCGTGACATCGCCGGCGCTGTAGGTCTGCCAGATGGCATTCTGTTTCGGAAGATAGGTCCAGAGGTCAGGCTCGTCCTCGCTCGGGAACAGCCCGCAGTCGCTCAACACCAGCAATGTTTCCCGCGCTGCCGCGATCTCAGGCACCTGGTCGATCGCGCCGCGGACGATGATGGCGCCTGCCATCCCGGAGGCTGCCTGTACCGCCGTCGATCCGTGATGGTGAGGGTGATACCAGTTCAGCCCTGGCGGATGATCCGGAGGCAAGTCGAAGACATACTCGCGCGACTCGCCTGGCGCGATGCCAATCATTTTCGCAAGCGGATCGGCGGTACCGACGGGATCGAACAGGTGAGGCACGACGTCCATGCCGTGCAGGTGGAGGTTGGTCGTGTGCAGGGCGTGCGGCACGTTGTGATCGCCCGACCAGCCCGACGAATCGTACTGGGGCAGCGCGTTTTTCACCGTCACCTGCAGCCGCTGCCCTGGCACACACTCGATGACCGGCCCTGGAATCTGGTCGTTGTACGCGCGCAGGCGTGTCCGGGTGCCGTTGAGGACGACGTCCTTGAGCGCGCAGGTCAGCGTGACGCCGGCCGTCGCGGCGGACGGTGCGGCTGCGGACGTCTCGCCTGAGTCAGAGCCGCGGCCGCACCGTGCGGCCGCTGCCGCACCGAGGGCGGACAGCAGCAACTCGCGCCGGGATAGAGTCGGCACCTGGACTCCCACTAGTTGGGGCACGCCACGGGTGCACCCGCCGCCTTGAACTGGCCATACTGGCCCACCGCCACCTCGAGCTGGAGCGAGGTGTCCACCGATATCGAATCGGGGTACTGGCCGCCGCCGAACGTCTGTGGTGGAACGATGTTCGAGAAGTACGCCGCGTTGTAGGCGGAATACTGCGTGCACATGCCCGGGAATCCGTAGGACATCGGCGCGTTCACGCCCATCGTGAGTGGCGTGCCGACAGGAGCGACCAACGCGCTGCTGTGGCACGACACACAGGAGGAGAGGGCGTTGTCCACGGGCCCGGCGAGCCGGCCCTCGCATCCAAAGTGCTCGAACAATTTGCGATCGGTCCCCATGAGGCCGGGATTGAGCACGCTCTGCTGCGCCGGAATGCTTTCAGCGCGGGGCACAGCAGGAAACGTCCAGGGATCAGCTCCGAACTGGATGCCCACCGGAACGAGGCGATCCCAGAAGGTGGTGCCGCCGACGCGTCCGTCGTACGCAAATGTCCCGTAGACCCACCGCATCGGCGATCGCGAGTCGACGACGGCCACGTCCACCTGGACGACGCGCGACGTCTGGGTCACGCGGTCGCACGAGTACTTGCCCTTCTTCGGACCGTCCGTGTACACCGTATGCCGATCGATCTGCCATTCAGGGGAGCCCGCCAGGTACGGCACGCAATCGACCGGCGCGTTGGTGGTGAGGATCTTCACTACCGCGGTACCTTCGGGGAACGGAAGGCCGCTCAGAATTGGCGCGCCCGCATAGTTCGTGACGCGCGGAACGCCGTCACCTGGAATGGCGCCACCGATGGCGGCGCCGCCCCACTCGTTGTAGTAGCCGACAGCCCATGTTTCGAAGCCGTTGGGATACCGCTCGGCGCATGAACCGGTGAGCCTGCCCAGTCCAAGAGCCGCGGGGTGGGCTCCGGGGCTGCCAACGAGATCCTTCAGCACTGCCGTCCGCTCGTTCGTGGTGCCGTGCACGAACTCGCGGCCGACCGTGGGGTCGTAAGCCATCCACGGGACGTTGAACCAGCGTGTGCCGCCGTTGACCGTGCTCCGGAACCCGACGGCGTCGGCCAGGTCCGGGTCTTGACCCTCCCTGACGTAGCTGAGGATAGCTGCCAGATAGGCGTCCCACTTCCCCGTCGTCCACTTGCCCTGCTCGGTGGCGGACTTCGGTGTAGCCCTGGGTCCTGGTTGGGGAAAGGCGGGAGTGAAAACGGGATCGACCTTCAGCCATCCGCACTGCGAACACTGGGCGGGCGCGGTCGCCGGGTAGTCGTGGCTCAGCGCGAACACCGGCCCAGTCCATCCTGCGGGCGGACCGGTCACCGCGCTCCGGAATGCCAGGGCGGCAGCGGAGTTGTCAGCAGCCACCGGCGCGGCAGGCGCCTCCTTTTGTCCGTTCGCCTGGTTGCAGGCAAGGGATGACCCGACCATGGCGGCGATCAGGCCTGCTTGAAACATCCGCGACCAGGTGCGGCGACGGAATGGGCGTGTGACGGCTCCGGTTGAACGCATGACAGCTCCGGTGTAAGTGATGGGAGATTCGAGCCCCGGCACAGTGCGAAAGGTCAGCTCGATCGCGCGAGCTGGGCGGCGACGTAGTCGTACAAGCCCTGGACGTTGGCCAGGGACAAGTGCACGTGCTGCTGTCGCGCGGCAGTCGTCGACTCCTTGAGCCACCCCTGGTTGGAGCCCCACTGCTCCACCTCGAGGCGCAGGTCCTGCGCGGGTGCGTAGAGATCGGGCCGCGCCAGCCAGACGGTCGCGCAGACGTCCCAGGCGTCGTAGAACGGGTAACTCGATACAAGCGCGTAGCCCTCGGACGCCAGCTTCGAAAACGTGCACGTCGCCGCGTGGTTCTGCAGGGTCTGGAGAAACGGCTTGGCGAGCGGCACGCTGTTGGTGATGTCGAGCGGAAAAATGTGGATCCCCTCGAACATCTGCAGCGCGTCGTGCACGGCAAACGGATCCCAGAACACGTTCCACTCGGCGTGGGTATTGGCCACGCCCGGAGTCAGCGTGCTTGGATCGAGGTTTCCCGCCACGTTGATCGCGCCGCCCATCCAGACGATCTGTTCAATGCCGGCGGCGAGGTGCGGCCGTGCGCGGACGACGTCGGTCAGCGGCGTGAACGCCGTGGTCAGCAGAATCGTCAGAGGCTCGGCGGATGCGACCGCGGATTCGAGCAGGCTCTCGATCAGGGCGTTGCCCGACGGAGGCGGGGTGGACACCGTCGAGGTGCAGGAGGCCAGGTCGGTTTTCGAAACGAACGCGACGCAATCGCCGCGGTATTGCCACGGGAACGGATTCCACCCGCGCGCCTCGCTGAGCGCCAGGGGAATGTCCGGCCTCCCAATGAATTGCTGCAGCCGCGACGCCGCGTCCATGCCGCCAGCCGGCACGCAGTCGGCGCTTGCGATCACGATTCCGCGAAGATCGACGCCGGGCATCGACACCAGCAGCATCGTGGCGACGAAGTCGTCGATGGCGGCGTCGTGAATGAAGAGCACGCGCAACGGCGGTCCGGACGGCGAGCCGCTGCTCGAGTTACTGGTCTGCACACTGGTCTCCTGCGCGTCACCAGACGACTACCGAAACTGAACCGTATGTTGGTGGGCAGGGAGCATGAAGGCCCGTCGCGCCGTTTGTCAAGGGCAAACCCGGGAAGAACCTGACCTGTCGGAAGGAGGGCTGCCTTCCAAACGGAGGTCCCTCGCGCCGCTACCTCGACTTACGTATACTCCGGTCTTTCCAGATGAAGGACCGCGTCATCTCGCATTACCGCGTGCACGACGTGATCGGTCGCGGTGGCATGGGCGTGGTCTACGAGGCAGAAGACCTCAGGCTCGGACGACGCGTCGCGCTCAAGTTCCTCCCCGACGAACTGGCCGCCGACGAGAAATCGCGCGAGCGCCTGAAGTACGAAGCGCGAGCCGCATCCTCGCTCAACCATCCCAACATCTGCACGATCTACGAAGTCGAAGAAGACGAGCAGCACGTCTTCATCGCCATGGAATTGCTTCGTGGCTCGACGCTGGAAGCGAAGATCGACGGCCGGCCGCTGCCGTTCGAGCGCGTGCTGAAGCTGGCCACCGAGGTGAGCGACGCGCTCGCCGTCGCGCACGCCAACGGGTTCGTTCACCGCGACTTGAAGCCGTCCAACATCTTCGTCACCACAGACGGCATCGCGAAGGTGATGGACTTCGGCCTGGCCAAGCGCAGCGCCGGGCAGAGCGGTCCGGTCCGCGAGGACTTACCGACGGAGATCGGCGGCGGCTTGACCGCCGTCGGCTCTGTCGTCGGAACGATGATGTACATGTCGCCGGAGCAGCTGCGCGGCGAGCCGCTGGATGGCCGTTCCGATCTTTTCTCAATGGGCCTGGTCCTGTACGAGATGGCGACCGGCCGGCCGGCGTTCGATCGCACCACCGCGGCGGTGGCCATCGACAACCTGCTCAATCGGACGACGGTGCCGCCCACCGCCGTCAACGCCTCGCTGCCTCCGAAGTTCGACGAAATCATCGCCAAAGCCCTGGAGAAGGACCCGACGCTCCGCTACCAGGCCGCCGCCGACCTGGCCACCGACCTCAAACGGCTGCTGCGCGACACCAGCACGCCGTCGATGTCCGCGGTGACGCCGTCGTACCCGGCGCAGACAGGATCCGTTCGCGCGGCAAACGGGCCCGACAGGCGCCGGTCGCAGATCCTGACGTGGAGAACCGCTGCGGCCGCCCTTGTGGTCGTCCTGCTCGCTGGTGGCGGCTTGTGGTGGTGGAGAGCCACCAGTGCTTCCTCGTCACCGCCGTCGCTGGCTGGAGCCACGTTCGCGCAGCTCACCGACCAGCCGGGCGCCGAATTGCTGCCGACGCTATCTCCCGACGCCAAGCTCATGGCGTACGTCGCCCACTCGGAGGATGGCGACGCGATCTTTGTGAAGCGGGTCGGGGGCGAAAAGCCGATCCCGCTCGGCGAGGGCACCTTCCCGGCCTTCTCTCCTTCGGGCGAGCAGATCGCCTTCAGGTCGGATCGTGACGGCGGCGGGCTCTTCGTGATGGGGTCGACTGGCGAAGCCATGCGGCGCAGGACGACATTCGGATACATGTCGGCCTGGTCGCCTGACGGCACCGAACTGGTGTTCGATACCGAAGGTGTCGTCGACCCGATGCTGCGCATCGCGAACAGCCGGCTGTGGCGCGTGAACGTCTCCGCTGGAGACCCTGTGCCGATCACGCCCGAGGACATGGACGCGGTGCAACCGAGCTGGTCGCCGCACAACAAGCGAATAGCGTTCTGGACCAAGGGTGCCGGAGGGCTGTCGACGATTTCCACGATCGCGGTCGGCGGCGGCAAGCCGGAACCGGTCACCACGACACAGGCGATGAACTGGTCGCCGGTCTGGTCGCCTGACGGCCGTTATCTGTACTTCCTGAGCAACGCGGGCGGCAACATGAGCCTGTGGTGGCTGCCAATCGACGAAGCTTCCGGTCGTGCGCTTGGACCGCCACACGTGTTGAGCGCATCGCCCAACCCGATGGCGTACCTGTCCATCTCTCGTGATGGACGGAGCCTGGCCTACGCGCAGCAGCTCAGGCTCGGGTCGCTCGTGTCGATTGCCATAGACCCGCTGACGCGCCGGGCCACGGGCAAGCCGGAGGTCATCGCCCGGCTGACGAAGGGATCGTTCGGTCTCGACGTCTCGCGAGACGGGACGACTTTCACGTATGCCTCGGCTGCCGGGCAGAATTTGTTCGTCATGAACTCGGATGGAAGCAACCTGCGGCAACTGACCGACGGAACGTTGAAGGTGCGCCTGCCCCGGCTTTCACCCGATGGCCGCCGAATCGCCTTCACCGCCGACAAGACCGATCAATCGGGCATCTGGATGATCGACGCCGACGGCAGCGGGCTGCACGAGGTCGTGACGGGGAGCCATGGGCCGCTGGCCTCCGCAGTCTGGTCGCCGGACGGGAATCGCCTTGTCTACAGCGATCTCCGAAGCGGCGTCTACATCGTCAACGCACGCGGCGGTCAGCAAACGGGGAAGCCGCTGGTCGGTCACCAGCCGGGCTCGGTGACGCTGCCGTGGTCCTGGTCACCTGATGGACGGATGATCTCGCTGACGACCTTCGGCCGTGACAACACGATACGAGGCGTCAGCACCTACAACGTGGCCTCGGGACAGGTACGTGTGATCAGCGCCTCGGCAGGCGGCGGTTATTGGCTGAACGACAACCAGCACACGCTGGCCTCTGAAACCTGGAGCGGGCGCCTGTACATTGTCGATTCGGTGACCGGGACACAGGACACCGTATTTGCGACTGCGTTGAACCGCATCGACGGCACGGCGCTGTCCAGTGACAACCACACCCTGTATCTCGTCCTCACCGCGCTCGAATCCGATGTCTGGATGCTGACGATGCACTAAGCGGAGCCGGTGCGGGTCGCGCCCGACTCCGTGGCTGTTTTGTTACTTGCTCAGTGCCAGCACGTGTTCCGGATCGACACGGATCGTCATGTAGACGATGCCTCCGTCGGCAATCTCCGTCCACACGTGCCCGGTACCTGGCGGAATGATCTGCATCTCACCGGGACCCAGCTTCGTCGTGCGGCCGTTGCTGATCGGCGTGGTGCTGCTCCAGCCGGGACCGATGGTCCCCGAGCTCTCGGAGTGGGTCCCGCCGACGAGCGTGCCGGTCATCTGCGTGCCGCTGCCGCTGACCACGTAGTAGATCTCCGTGATCTTGTCGTGGCTCAGCACCGTGCCGGACGGCACTTTGGTGGCGGGCCGCGTGACATACGCAACCGTCACGTTGTAGCCGCCCGTGTCTGACAGCGCAATGTTGCGATCGCTGACGCTCACGCCCGGCTTCAGTGCTGCGGCGCCAATCTTCGCTGCCGCTTCGAGCATGACCTTGGTCACGTCCACGGCCGGTTTCGGCGCCGGGGGCGTTGCGCCCTGGGCTGACGCCCACGCCGGCACGAGGCCAACCAGCACGACCACCCCGAGAATCACCGATCGCATAACGGGCTCCTTTCGCGGCGGCACACCCACGCGCAGCCTGAGTGGCGGGGATTATAGTCGCGTTCAACAATCGGCGACAGAGACCAGAGGTCGGTTGCGACCGGGGACTAAACTGGATCCGCCGGGGCGGAGCGCATTTTCACCACTCGAGGGCGTCATGAGCGACAGCATCAAATACCTGCTCGACGAAACAAGGATTCCGAAGTCCTGGTACAACCTCGTGGCGGATCTGCCGACGCCGCCTCCACCTGTCCTGCATCCCGGCACGCTGCAGCCGGTCGGCCCCGACGATCTCGCCCCACTCTTTCCGATGTCGCTGATCCTGCAGGAGGTTTCAACCGAGCGGGAGATTGAGATCCCCGGCCCTGTGCGCGATGTCTACCGTCAATGGCGGCCGACGCCGCTGTTCCGTGCACGGCGCCTCGAGAAAGTACTGCAGACACCGGCGCGCCTCTACTACAAGTACGAGGGCGTAAGTCCCGCCGGCAGCCACAAACCGAACACGGCGGTGGCGCAAGCCTTCTACAACCGGGAGGCTGGCATTCGCAAGATCACCACCGAGACCGGCGCGGGACAGTGGGGATCGTCGCTCGCGTTCGCAGGCGCGCTCTTCGGCATCGACATCCAGATATTCATGGTGCGCGTCTCGTACAACCAGAAGCCCTATCGCCGCATCTTCATGGAGACCTTCGGGGCTCGGTGCATCCCCAGCCCGTCGACGGAAACAAATTACGGGCGGGCGGTGCTCGCCAGGACACCCGAGAGTCCCGGGAGTCTCGGGATCGCCATCTCGGAGGCGGTGGAGCTCGCGGCCACGCGCGACGATACGAAGTACGCGCTCGGCTCCGTCCTGAACCACGTCCTGCTCCACCAGACTGTCATCGGACAGGAAGCCATGGCGCAGCTCGAAATGGCCGACGACTACCCCGACATCGTCGTTGGCTGCACGGGTGGCGGCTCGAACTTCGCGGGCATCGCATTTCCGTTCATCGGCGCCGGATTGCGCGGCGGCAGGAAGGCGCGGATCATCGCGATTGAACCCTCGGCGTGCCCGAGTCTCACCCGCGGCGTGTACGCGTACGACTTCGGCGACACCGGCAAGATGACGCCGCTCACCAAGATGCACACGCTCGGTTCCGCGTTTGTGCCGCCCGGGTTCCATGCAGGCGGCTTGCGCTACCACGGCATGGCGCCGCTCGTGTCGCACGTGAAGCAGCTTGGTCTCATCGAGGCGCGTGCCGTTCACCAGACTCAGTGTTTCGAAGCCGGGGTGCTCTTCGCGCGAGCGGAGGGCATCGTGCCGGCACCTGAAGCGAATCACGCGGTGAAAGGGGCGATAGACGAGGCCGTGAGGTGCCGTGAAGAAGGTGTGTCGAAGGCGATCCTCTTCAACCTGTGCGGGCACGGACACTTTGACATGACGGCATACCAGGACTTCTTCGCCGGCAAGCTCGAAGATCGCGACTACGACGAATCAGAGCTTGCGATGGCGCTGGCCGGTCTGCCGTCGGTGCCTCGCTAGACGCGAGCGCGACCTTCACGCGTTCGTCGCATCCGTGCTGACCGCTCTCCTCACCGGGCACGAGCCGTTGAAGGCGCCGACGAATCGGAAACCAGCTGACGGATCATGCCGTCCTGCCTCGAGGTGAGGAGCAGCTCCCCGTCGCCGGTCCTGGAGATGTGGAGATCGACACGGGAGACACTTCCACCCATTGTGCGATCGACCAGGTCCCGCATCGAGACACCCATGCGGTTGCCGGCGGCGTCATGGACGTACAGCTGGATCTCCTCGACCGGCGCGACCGTTTGCGGAATCCCATCGTCAGCCTTCTTCATCCCGGCGAGATCGGCGGCAAACAGACGGCCGTTCTGGATATCTCCGAAGACGAACTTCCCCTGGAGTGCGGCGATGCGCCCGTGATACGCGAACCCTCCGGTCACCGCCCGCCCTTCATCGTGGTCGTAGATCGCAACCGGGTAGGTGAAGCCGTCCTTCTCGCGGCCGCTCAGGATGTCGGCAGGAAGTGCGAACAGTTCGTTGAGGGAGCCGCCGCGCCATCGGGCGTTCTCCCAGTAGCCCTCGCGCATCATCCAGCCGTAGTTCTCGCCGTTGCGAACGATGTTGATCTCCTCGATGTTGCTCATGCCGATGTCGGAGGCGAACATCGTCCCGTCCGTGTCCCACGACAGCCGATGCGCGTTCCTGAAGCCGTATGCGTAGATCTCGCCGAGCGTTTTTGGATCGCCATCGGAGGCGAACTTGTTCGCCAACGGGATGGTGTAATCGCCGAGGCCCTTCGTTCCTCCAGTCACGTTCGGACTGCGCGGATCGAACCTGAGGATCGCGGTCATGATCGAGTCGAGCCGCTGCGTCTGGCTGGCCGTGCTCGAGTTCGGTCCGCCGCCGTTGCTGAATCCGTGATCGCTGCCGCTCGTGTACAGCAGCCCGTAGTCCGGATCGCCTGGCTGGGAAGTCGGATTGAACTCCACGGCCCCGAGAGGATGAGTCAGGTTCGCAACGACATGAGTTTCACGAAGCAGTTCGCGTCGCGTCCCCTCGAATGTCGCGGCAGCAGGGTTCGTGGAATGCCACTCGGTGATCACGTTGTGATAGGTGACGTCCTTCAGCGCGAAGCCGGGCGGGATGAAGTTGGGTGTCTTCGGATTGCCCGCCGCACGCTCCGCGTGCACCGTGTAGAACAGTCCGTTACGCGCGAATTCGGGGTGAAAGACGAACCCGATGAATCCGCTTTCCAGCCGGTTGTAGACAGCCAGCGGAAACGCCGCGCCTACGTTCGCGTAGACACGAGGCTGACGATCAGCACCGATTACATAGAGCAGACCTCGTGAATCGTTCACGAAGCGACGGCCATCCGGCAGATCGCGGACGTAGCTCACGCGTGCCCACCCGGAGGGAACGACGTCCTGATCTGCAGGACGGATTCCCCTGGTATCGGGAAGACGCACGAGGTCCCTGACTTCGACGGCAAGGCCGCGCTTCAGAATGGGAGCAGGAATCGGGTTGCTGGTGATTTGCGCCTGCGTTGCGCCCGTGGCCCAGGTTGCCAGCAGCAGAACGACAATGAGGACGAATCGAACCAGCACCGGCATGGCACCCTCCCGCCTTGTGGTCGTTGAGGCTACGAGTCGCAGAGTGCGATTCGCATCCGCCCGGCGTTCGACGTTCGGGTTCAGTCTACTGCTGGCGTGAGGTACTTTGCCGGCCGCCCGTCCGCGTGAGCACCTGACTGTCGACGGTGTACTCGGTGAATGCCTGGTACATCTCGTCCCAGCTCTGCTCGGACCAGTACACCGGCAGATGCGGCGCCGGGTTCCAGCGGTTCTTCACCGAGTTGTCGTATACGCCCAGCCCGAGGATCTTGCTGCCAGCGGGGATCTTCAACGGATCCTTCAGCTCGTAGTTGAACTGCCAGTTGAAGTCGAAGTTGGGCACGTCCAGGATCGTCTGTTCGCGGCCGTCTGGATACACGATCACCCAGCGCAGGCTCTTGCCGCGCAGGTGCATATGGGGCGACATCGCGTAGAGCGTGATCGGCTCGGTCACCGGCGTGATGCCGATGATGGACCAGTTCTCGGCGTAGGGCGGAATGTTCGGCGTCGTGCGGCTGCGACGCGTGCTGCCTGGATCGGCCTTGTACTCCACTTCCTTGCCTTCGACGCGGTACAGCGACAGACCGTTTGCATCGGTCGCCATCGGATCGCCTGCCTGGCGGATCAGCAGTTCGTGAGTGACAGGCACTTTGTTGAACCAGATTCCGAGGCGGGATCGATCCTTCGTGACCTTGCCGTTCGGGTTGTAGTGCATCTGCCAGTTGAGGTACTTGCCGGCAGGAATGCGCTTGCCGATGTCTGCGCGATGAACGTCGAGGCCGCGACCGGGAACCCACGAGAGCAGCTTCGATGCGCCGGCGAGTGTGCCGGACTCGGTCCGCGGGAGGCCCGATTCGGTGCGCTCCATGAACGGCTTCCCGTTCGGCCCCACCATGCGTCCGTCGACGATTTGCGCGCCCTCCGGAATGTCGACCACGAAGACGCCTGCGTGGTGCAAGACCGACCGGTTGCCGGGGCGCAGCTCGAGCACCTCGGCGAACTTGTCCTGGTCGAATGGGATCTTCGTGAAGAAGGTCTGGACCCCGAGCTCGCCCTCAGCGGGAATCTCGAACTCCACTGGCATCTCGAGTACGACGTCGGGCTCCTTCCCGTAGGTCCAGCCCGAGGCAAAAGCAGGTGCGGGCGGCAGATCCGCGTCGTTGCCGCGCGGCGCTCCGGCGTCAGCCCACGCGGCGATTGTCTGGATCTCCTTGTCGCTCAGACTGACGTCGTTTCGCATCGGCAGCGAAAGCTGGGGATTCGCGCCCCACGGCGGCATTTCCCGATTGGTCACCTTGGTCTTGATCGCTTTGGCCCACGGCCGAGCATCCTGGTACGACAGGAGCGACATGGGCGCCACTTCGCCGGGGCGGTGGCACTTCGCGCACTTGTTGAACATGATCGGAGCGACGTCTTTGGAGAAGGTCGGAGCACCTGCCTGGGCAGGCTGCGTCGTGGACTGCGCCATGATGGTGGCGGCCAGCGACAGGCTTCCGATCAGCACGAACAGCAGCCGACGAGTCATAGACGTCTCCTGTTCACGAGACACAATTCCAGCGTGAGAGTGTAACGCCGCCGGCGCCGGTCCCGATGAGGATTGTTGATCCTCATTTTCCTGACGCGCAGGTCGGGGCCACTTTGACAATTGACGTGATGTTCAGGCGGGGAACAGGGCTGGCCGGTATGAGCACACCCTTCACGGCCACGGTCTGGTCCCGGTAGCTGGGCAGGTCGAAGATCGACACGCCGATCAGCTGATACTGTTTGGTGCCAACGACCGGCATGGGCGGCAACTCGCTCGCCGGTGGCGCCACCGCGTTGCTGGGTTTTGGCTCGAGGGCGTTCAACACTCGCCAGGTTCCAGCCGGCTGTTCCTTGAGGCATCCGGCCACCATCACGATGTCGGCTTTGGCTGGAGGCGCCTGCGCCCATAGGCCGACATTGGCCGTCGTGAGCACCAGCATCACGCCACCTGTGAATCTCATTCTCGCTCCCCTGGGCCTGGCAAAACGCACCGTATGATAGCCGCAGTGCGCACGCATCGGAACAACCACGTGCGGTGCTGGGTGTTGCCACTCGTCACAACCGTGCTCATCATGTTCGTTCGCCTGGGCGCGCACGACCTGGAACGAACCACAGTTCACCTCCAGGTAGCCGCCGACGGGTCGTTCACTCTTCGCCTCGCACACGACCCGTCCTGGCTCCTCCTCCGAATGGACACCTTCGCAGGCGCGGCGCAGACGGCCACGACCGATGCTGCCGCGCGGGACGCCCGGCTTCGAGCGCTTGCCCCGCACGTCATCGACCGCGTCGTGCTCTTCGTGGACGGGCACGAGGTCCGGCCGACGACCGCTGAGTACACACCTCCGCCAGACAGCGTGCCGGCCGGCGAGTTCGCACTGGCTGCCTATACACTCCGAGGCCGGATGCCGCCGTCAGCGCGTGCGCTGCGCTGGTACTACGGGCTGGTCGCAGACCCTTATCCCCTGACCGTGCAACTCGCCGACGGCTCGTCCAAAACCGAATGGGTGCAGGGCGACGCGTGGAGTTCGGCGCTGTCTCTTGGTGGTCCGTTCGCACGTCCCCCGCTGTTGACCCGACTACGCGAGTACGTCGCGCTGGGATACACGCACATCCTGCCAAAAGGGGTCGACCACATCCTCTTCGTGATCGGCCTCTTCCTGCTCAGCGCGCGCGCCCGGCCCGTGCTCGCGCAGGTGACCACCTTCACGATTGCGCATTCTGTGACGCTCGGCCTGTCGCTCTATGGACTCGTCTCGCTCCCGTCCCGCGTCGTCGAGCCACTGATAGCGTTGTCGATCGCCTACGTGGCGATCGAGAACCTGAGGACCCGGACGCTGACGCCCGTTCGAGTGGGGCTGGTGTTCCTGTTCGGGCTGCTGCACGGGATGGGATTTGCGGGAGTCCTGACCAGTCTCGAACTGGCGCGGTCGGACTTTGCCGTGGCTCTGTTCGGCTTCAACGTCGGGGTGGAACTCGGGCAGGTATCGGTGATCGTGGCCGTTGCACTTCTCGTTGGCTGGTGGCGTACACGGACCTGGTATTACTCGCGTGTCGTCGTGCCAGCCTCGCTGGCCATCGCGAGCGTCGGTCTGTATTGGACGGTCGTACGCCTCGTCCGGCTGTGATCGCGAAGATAGCGAGCCCCGGCACGTCAGAGCGCCAGGGCTCCTCCGCGTCGAGGCGTGTTACCGCGTTCCGCTGACGGGAACAAACTTCTGAATGCGTTGTCCGTACGTATCGGCAGCGTAGACGGCGCCCTTGGAGTCCACCACGATCCCGTGCACCCAATCGAACTGATTCGGACCCAGGCCCTGCGATCCCCATGTCGCCAGCAGCTTGCCGTCGGCCAGCGAGAACTTGTGCACGCGCTCGAGCATGTGGTCTGCCATGAATCCGTAGGGCTCGGTTCCCTTGCGTGAGATGTTCACGTCCCACGGATTCCACTCGTTGCGGATCTCCCGAATGTAGTTCAGATCCTTGTCGAAGACCTGCAATCGATGCCCTTCGCGGTCGATGATGTACAGGTTCTCCTTCGCGTCCACGGCCAGCTTGTGCGGGAGGTTCCATTCGCCGGGGCCGGTCCCCTTGTCCGCCGGGCCGCCCGCGCCTTTGCCCACCTGCTTGATGAACTTGCCGTTCTTGTCGAAGAGAATGACGCGGTTGTTGCCGTAGCCGTCGGTGACGACGATGTTGCCGCTCCTGAGAATGGCGATGCCCGACGGCAGGTTCAGATGCGTCGCGTCGGTGCCCTTCTGCAGTGTGGTGCCGATCTGCATCAGGAACGTGTCCATCCTGGGATTGAGCTTGACGATGCGATGCGCGTCACGCTCGATGATGTAGACGTTCCCCTCCCAGTCGACTCCGCCCGAGTGCTCCCAGTCGGGATTGATCTTCTTGCCGTTGTACTCGCCGTCCCCGCCTGTCATGAGCAGCTTGCCCGCGGTGTCGAACACCATGACCGGCTTGGGGCCCCGGTTGAACACGTAGATCCGGTCGGACTGATCGATGGCCAGACCTGAGATGCCCGGCTGATTCGCCGGCAGGTTGTCGCCGCCACCGTTCTGCGGAACACCTCTGGCACGCCGGGCCGCTGCCTGCGCTTCGCGTTCGGCCGGAGGAGGCGGCGCCTCCTTCAAGCCGAACCACATGCCCTGGGGCAAGGTGGGCCAGTTCGGGACGAGCCGGTACGCCTCGTTCTGCGCGCGAACACCGGGGGCACTCACCAGCGCGAACGCCAATGCTGCCGTTACACTCCAGATCAAACCTCGCATCGTGTGCTCCACCTCTGCCCGTGCAGGCGCGGGCCGGTTGTCCATCAAGGGTTATCGCGGTGCCGCGACGCCGGGTACCTGTTTGCGCCACCACGGGTTGCCGTAGTTGGTGAATGGCCCGTCGTCCACCGATACCGAAGTCGCCACGCGGTAGGCCAGCGGCGCGTTCAGCCGCATCGTGTGTCTGATGCGAAGGGTATGTCCCCCAGCCGTGAAGGGGCCACTCTCGAACAGGATGTTGTAGAAGCCGCCGAGATCGGCACCCACCGTGGCAATCTCGTCGAACGTGAAGCCGCGGCTGTCCACCACATGGCGCGAGAGGACCTTGTTGTCTTTCTCATATCCGATCACTTCGGTCACGGTGAACTTGCCGTCCGGTCCCTCGGCATCGGTCTTCGCCTGGAAGAACTTGCCGGCGAGTGGCGAGTAAGTGGTGGTACCCGTGATGCTGCCGGCCGCCCCGAGCGGACCTTCCGGCACGTCCCACTCGAAGGTCCAGGGGCCGCCCGTGAAGTAGCCCGCGAAGTCGAGCACTGGTTGTTCGTCGTCGTGCTTCGTCGGGCGACCGCGGTCGGGCGCCTGTCCCTTTATCTGGTCGCCTGCGGCGGCGGGAGGCTGCGCGTGCGCCGGGACGGTGACGAGCAGGGCCGCCGCGAGGGCCAACAGAGGAATCGTTCTCATACGCCGCCTGTTGTATACCGGTGTCCGATCCCCGTCAACGGCGCATGGGTCGTGGGTTCGGCGCGGCCCACCTGACCCGAGGGGCACACGATTCACATTTGACGTAGAATCCCGCGCGCTCCAGCAACGTTCCCAGGGGTACTCACGCGCGACCGATACGGCGTGACAACGTCAGTCAGGAGTCCTCATGGCCAGCAGGAAGAACATGGCGGGTATCGCGTTCGCAGCCATTCTCGTCGTCGGCGCCACGATATACGTCTTTGCCACGCCGTACAACCGGATCGCCGGTGTCAGGATTGGCGGCACCCTCACCGCGCCACCCGAGGACTTCACGACGGTTTTCAAACCCACGGTCGGCGAGATCAAGACCGGAGGGTTTCCGCCCTTCGTCGTGCACGTCTCGTTGGTGCCCTTCAAGGGCGGCTTCATCACGTCGACGAGACCTGATGGTGGCTACTGGTCACAACGGGCACGCATCGCGCCAGACGGGTACGTGCGCCACGGGAACACGACCTTAGCCATGAGGGCAACGGAAGTCCAGGGTGACGCCAGGAAACCCTACCTCCAGGCCATGTTCGGACCCGATCTCGGTCGACGGTTGTCGGGCGGCGTCATCATTGGCGTGTCCGAGCCCGTCGGTGATTGGCAGGTTTTTCTGTGGACGCCGCGCTAGGCGTCGCGAATGACGGCAGGCCCGGCGGCCGGCCGTCACCTTCGCGGGGCTACTGAGGCATTACGCGAAAGACTGTGGCAGTCTCAACCGCCGGCACCTTCCACGACGGGTACTTCTTCCCCTTCGCCTGCAGCACGGCCGCCTTTTCAGCGGGATCGGTGACCATCGACAGCGTGCGCTCATAGAGTTTGCCGTCGATCTTCAGTCGCACGTTGGGATCGCCGACGATATCTTCGACCCACCGCCTGCCACGATACGACGTAACGTAGAGGTTCCCGTTGTACGTCGCGCACCAGGCCGCCACCGAATACGGCAGCAGATACGGCGTCCGCGTTTCGACCTTGATCGTCGGAACCGCATCGGTGAACGACCAATCAGTGACTGGCGTGGTGACAGGATCGCCCCTCAGCCAGAGTCCGGGCGTCCTGCACGTCCAGGAGGCTCCCGCGTTCGGACAAGCGCGAGGTTCGAACCCGGTGGCCCGCAGCGTGACCAACAGCAGCAGCAGGACCACGACGATGGACCCGCCGAACCGTACGACCTTCTTCATAACACCTCCTGCGGGCGTCACAATCGGTTGCCCCGTCGCGCCAGGCGGGTCATGGCCGGGTGCTGGCCCTCTCCACGGGAGCGCGGTTCTGGATCCGCGAATGGCGTCGAATCCTACACTGCGTTGGCTCGCGGAGCGAGCGCGAACTGCCCCTGAGTCTCACGACGCTGGTTTGCGCGGGCAACCGACGTCGCATAGAATCCGACGCCACCCCCTTCCATCGACCGGATACGTTCCGCATGGAGGGGCACCAGCGTTGTCGTCGTGACTCAGAAGACCCCCATGGCCATCAGCCGGAAGCCCGCGGGGTTCCCACACCTTCGGAAGGCTCCCGCATGCGCGTCGTCGTAACCGGCGCCAATGGCAGCGTAGGCAAGAACCTGCTGGCTCACGCGAGTCAAAACGGCAACGTCGACATCGTGGCAGCCGTGCGTTCTGAACGGGCGGCCGCCGCGCTTCCCGCTCGTCGAGGTGTGGGAGACAAACGAGATGACCACCGCTGCCTCGGCCGAACCCGTTGACGTGCCGACGCCGAAAAAACCTGGCCTGCTGCAGCGTGTCGTGTTCCTTGCCATCACGATCGGCTGTTTCTACATCATGTACTCACGCCTGAACGGAGCCGCGGCCCGTGAAGGCATGACGCTTGTCCCCTACATGAGGCAGGTGTTCAGCCACGTGGCGTGGGTTCCGTGGCTCGCCCTGATGATCGTGTACTCGTGCTTCTACTTTCTGGTGGATACTCGGGTCACGACGAGCGTCTTGAACTGGTTCATCGACGGGAAGATCCGCTACCGCGACATTCTGCCGATCCGCGCCAGCGCGTACATCATCTCGCTATTCAGCGAGCAGATCGGCAAGGGCGCCATGGCCTACTACCTGAATCGGCGCGACGGCGTTCCCGGGTGGGAGGTCGGCTCGACGATGCTGTTCATCATGTTCGGCGAGGTGTTCTACCTGATGGCGTGGGCCGTGATCGGCTTCACGTTCGGTGGAAGCGCGCTCCCCGAGGCGTTCCGTCTGATTCCCTGGATCGGCCTGGGCGGAGCGATCGTGCTCACGCTCTGGATCCTGTACTTCAACGGCACGATCCTTCCGAACAATGGCCTGCGCAATCAGCCGATCTTCCGTGCGTTCCGTCTGGCCAGGCCATGGCACTATGGCGCGTTCTTCCTCCTGCGTTCACCGGCGCTCCTGGGCGCGTTGGTCGTGTACACCATCGCGTTGAGGCTCTTCGGCGTCGACGCATCGTTTCTCACGCTCTTCCCCTATCTGCCGGTGATCTTCTTTGCGGCGACGGTGCCGACGCCCATGCGCGCCGCGGCGATCACGCTCTGGGTGGTGCTGTTTCCGGACAACGTCGGACAGATGGCCGCGTTCGGTTTCGTCCAGCACAATTTTTTCGTGCTCTTCAATGCGCTGCTCGGACTCGTCTTCCTGGGGCGTGCGCGTCGCGAGCTCTTCGCCAGCTGATGGCGCACGCAATTACCAGCCTGCGACTGCTGGCGGTTGTACCGGCCGCATGGGCGTTCTCGCGCGCGGACAGCGTGTCCGCATGGCTGCTCGTGACGCTGATGGTCGTGGCGATCGCCAGCGACTACGTCGACGGCAGGGTCGCTCGGCGCACCGGATCGGCATCGCCTCGGGGCATGCTGTTCGACCACACGACAGACTGCCTGTTCGTGACGGCAGGACTCGCCGGCGCGGCGGTGGCGAACCTGGTTCCGGAGATCCTGCCGGTGCTCATCCCGATCGCATTCACCCAGTACGTGCTCGACTCGTACTTCCTGCATCGGCAGCGACAGCTGCGTATGAGTTACCTTGGACGCTGGAATGGCATCCTCTATTTCGCGCCGCTCGTGATGATCGCGATAGCCGCCCTGCGGCTGCCTGGGTTGAGCGAACTGGCGCGGGTGCTGGTGCGTCCCTGTGCGGTGCTCCTGGCGGTCTCGACCTTGGTATCGATCGTCGACAGAGCCGTCGCGCCGCTGCGGGTGAACGCGGGGGTTCGTTGACGAGCGCTCGCACGAGTGTCTTGCTGTCTGGCGGCACGGTTGAACGCGGTCAAGAGGGACCGATCGGTTTGAGAAGGATGCTCCGATGACATCGAAGACGAGAGCGGCGGCAAGTGCGGTTGGCCTCGCGCTGGTTCTGGGATTCATCTACTACGTGTTCACCGCGCCGTACACAAGATTTCCAGGCGTTCGCATCGGCGGGCAGTTGACTGCCGCGCCCGCTGACTGGAGCGCGGTCAACGGTGAGAAGGTTGCGCTGTTGAAACTGGCGGGCTTCCCTCCATTTGTCATTCATGTCTGGTACGTTGCGGAAGGAGGCGGGATCATCACCGCGACGCGTCCTGACGGTGGTTATTGGGCCCAGCGGGTACGGACGAATCCGGACGGCTGGCTCAGGATCGGCGATCGGACGTATGCACTGGCCGGCAAGGAGGTCCTGGGGGACGCGCGCATCCCGTATCTGGAAAAATACGGCGCCAAAAACAACATGCCGATGCGCTACGACTTCAAAGGTGAAATCATCCCGGGGACCAACGAGCCGCTGCACACCTGGGAGGTCTTCTACTGGACCGCTCGCTGAGTGGGGACGCGACCAGAATGCCACGGACGAAGGCTGTCGGTCGCAGAAAAGGTTGCCGCTTGCAGTCTGTTCGCGAGCGTTCCGGGCAATGGGCTGCGTTCGTCACCACGTGGGTCGTGGCCGTCGTGTTCGCGTGCGCCTCACCGGCCCGTGCGCAGACGCTCGACCGCGGCGACCTGACCGGGACGATTCGCGACGAGACCGGCGCGGCACTTTCCGCCGTGACTGTAACCCTGCGCGAGACCACGACCGGCGTCGAGCGCGTGATGGTATCCGGCGACGATGGTCGATTTTCAGCGCCGCTGCTGTCGCCGGGCGTGTACGTCGTGCAGGCCGAGCGCGCCGGGTTTTCGGCCGCGACGAGCGCGCCGATCAGGCTCGAAGTCGGCCAGGCGCTGGTGGTGAACCTGGTGATGCGGCTCGCCGGATTGACCGAGACGCTGGCCATCACCGCGACGAGTGACGCCGCTCCGGCGCTCGGGGCGACTTTCGACACCAGTGCCATCTCGAACCTGCCACTGAATGGGCGCGATTATCGCAGCTTCGCGCTGCTGTCGCCGACCGCGGAAGCGATCACCGGCACGCGTGGCACCTTTCGGCTGGCGGGGCAGCCGGGCGACTACCTCGCGTTGAACGTCGACGGTGCGGATTTCACGAACAACTTCTTCGGCGAGTTCTTCGGCTCGATCGAGCGGCAGAACTTCACGATCCCGCTCGAAGCGGTTCAGGAATTCGATGTGACCGCCGCTGGGCTGGGCGTCCAGTCGGGCCGATCCAACGGTGGGCTGGTCAACGTGGTGACGAAATCAGGCAGCAACGAGCGGCACGGTTCAGCGAGCTACTCGTTGCGGCACCACGTGCTGACCGCGGACGATGCCTTCGGTAACGCACCGGCGGATCTGGTTCGGCACCTGGCCAGTGGAAGCCTTGGCGGGCCGCTCGCAGCGGACCGGACGTTCTACTTCGCCGCAGCGGACATCCAGCGTCAGACGACACCGCTTACCGTCGAGTTCGCTCGGCCTGTCAGCGGCGTTGCGGTGCCGGAGCTCGGGATTCCCGATCTCGGCGCGCTCGAAGGACAGTATCCGCGGCACGACAACGTGACAGCCTTGCTGGCAAAGCTGGATCACGCGATTACCCGCCGGCAGCGCCTCAGCATCCGCGCCAGCTTCTCGCGCAACTACGGCGATAACAGTGCTGGTGGTGGTCTGCTTCTGAGCCAGGCGCCGTCGAACCTCGAGACCTTCCGCAATCAGGGCACGTCGATCGTCGCGAGCCTGAGCGGCCCGCTGGGATCTGGCCTGCAGCTCGAGACCAGGGTGCAGATGGCGCGCGAGACGCGACCGCGGAAGGCGCAATCAGGGGGTCCACAGGTGCAGATCTCCGACACCGGGACGTTCGGCGCTGCCCTGTTCCTCCCGAGCTCGCAGGACATGTATCGCTATCAGGTATCGGAGAGTGCGGTTCACCTGCGGGGCACTCACGAGATTCGGTTCGGCGGCGACTTCAACGCGTTCAACATGCGCAACAACGCCTTTGCGCTGGGGCTGAATGGCGGCTACGTGTTTCCGACGCTCGAGTCCTTCGTCGCGCGCCAGCCGCTCCTCTACATCCAGAACTTCGGTCTGAACGGTTACACCGCGCACGAAGCAGCCCTCCTCGATAGTTTCTGGCAGCACGAGGCGGCGGCCTACGTTCAGGATCGGATCAGGCTCTCGTCTCGGCTGACGATCGCCATCGGCATCCGCTACGACCTTCAGGTCAATCCTCAACCACAGGCGGGCATCGCCGGCGTGCAGGTGCCGGTCGGACAGCCGCGGACCTCGGGGAACCAGATCGAGCTGACCTACGCGCCAGTGCCCCAGGGCATTCCAGACGATCACAACAACTGGGGGCCGCGCGGCGAGGCGGCGTATCAGTGGCCCGACGACCGGACCGTGATCAAGGCCTCTGCCGGGCTGTATTACGGACGCACTCCGATGATCTACTTCCCCGTACGCGGCGCCGGCGTCAGCAACACGACGCTCTTTGCTCCAGCCTCACGCGTGGGAGTGACATTCCCGGAGGTGCTTCCGTCGACCATCGCGCCTGGCTCGGCCCTCGCGTCACTGGTAGGGCCCCCGGCAATCTCCTACGTCGATCCCGATTTCCAGAACCCGCGGGTGCTCCAGCTGACGGCGTCGGTGACGAGGCAGGTGGCCGGCATGTCGTTCGAGGCCGGCTACATGCAGAGTGAGTCGCACAATCTGCGCGTGGGCGGATTTCGCGCGACGTCGTGGGATCGGAATCTGGCGGTGCCGACGCGGTTCGATCAGTTTGGCCGTGGCATTGCCATTCTCGCTGCTGGACGGCCGGACACGACCATTGCCCAGGCAAACGCCCTTGCGAGCTTCGGGCACGGGCGCTATCAGGCACTGACGCTGTCGCTCAGCAGGCCGATGAAAGACCGGTGGCAGTTCTATGCGAACTACACTCTCGCGAAGAACATGGGCAACGCTTCGACCGAGCGCGACACGGAAGCGGTCTTCGGCCCGTCCGATCCGTTCGACCTCGAGGCGGACTACGGCATCAACGAGCTGGACCAGCGACACCAGCTCAAGTCGTATGTCGTCGCCACGATGCCGGGCGACGTGACCGTGGCGTCGACCTGGTCTGCCGGGTCAGGTCTTGCGTTCCCGGTCTACAGTTCCACCGATCTCAATGGCGATGGTGTTGTGAACGACGGCCTGCATCCGGATCGACCGACAGTCGGCGGTCAGCTGTTGCCGCGGTTCCCCTATCATCAACCCGCGTGGGCGACCTGGGACGTACGTGCGTCGAAGGGAGTGAGGGTGGCTGCCGGAACCCGCCTGCAGGTGTTCCTTGACGTGTTCAATCTCTTGAACGCCGGCAACACGTACGCCGATCCACGGACGCAGGCGATCCTCGGCAGCCCGAACTTCCGCGTGCACAACCGGACGCTCGGTCCGCGCCTCGCGCAAATCGGCATGCGCATCGACTTCTGAAGAGGGAGACACGAACAGAGATGAAGCGCCTGATTCTCGCCATCCTCGTCGTCATACCCCTGGTCGCGGTGTGTTACTGGGCCATCGAGTGCCCGTGTGGTCAGACCCCAGGGCTGTACCTCCGTGGTGTCGAAGCCAGGGAGAAGATGACTGACTGGTCCTTCGCCAACCAGGTCCCGCTCTGTCAGGTGCAGGTCGATACGGGCCTCCTGCCACACGCACTCAACCTCAATTGTTGGGCTGAAAGTGGCGACCTATTTCTCAGCTGTGGAAGCTGCGACGGGAAGCGCTGGTCGACCGCTGCTGTCACGAACAACGAGGCACGCGTGCGGGTTGGTCAGACCGTCTATCCCGTTACCCTCACGCGGGTGGTGGATGAAGGACAGCTGGATCGGGCGTGGGCGTCGCGGGTTGTCAAGCTCGCGGGGGCCAACGAACCGCGGCCAGGCGGGTGGTGGACGTTCCGGGTCGCGTCTCGCTAGCAGACGCCAAGACGCACAACCGAGGAAACGCGTTGCTCGAAGTGTTTCGAGGTCGGCCCTGGTGGATCAATCTCATCTGGCTGTTCTGCCTGTACATGGCGTGTGTCTATCTGCCGTTCGATATGTTCCTGAAGCCGGTCGCCAACGATCGCGAGGTGTGGTTCGGAATCGCGCTGTCAGGCTGGTGGGCGAAGGCGACAGAACCTGTCCACTGGATCATCTACGCACTCGGTGCGTGGGGGTTCTGGGGCATGCACCGATGGATATGGCCGTGGGCGGCCGTGTATGCGGCTCAAATCGCCGTGGGCATGCTGGTGTGGAACGTGTTCGACGCCAGAGGCCGTGGCTGGATGGCGGGTGTCCTGACCGCTCTCATCCTCATGATCCCGACAGTGGCGCTGTGGCGGGCAAAGCCGCTGTTCTCGGGGCGACGAACTGGCAGGGCATAAGTTCCTGGCTGTCGGCTGCTGGAATTTACCGCGCGGTCCTCGTGTAGGTCTTGGCGAACCCATTGCGTGTGTTCGTCACGCTGAACGACCCGTCGCGCTGCGCGACGACCTTGAACATGTACGCCCTGCCGTTGTGGGTCGGGGCCGGCGCCAGTTGCTGGCCCGGGACCGGATCGGCAAGAGGAGTGACCGGCATGGCGGCACGAGGCTCGTCGAGGCTGTTCGCGATGAACATGCCCGGCACGGTGTACTCCTGGCCGCTGAACTCGGATGCGTGCATCTGCCACACGTCTTCGAGCCCTGGCGAACTGAACAGCACCTTCATGGCTGCCGGCTGCGCGCCCTTGCGGATGCCGTTGGTGGAGATGGCCACGCGGGGAAGCAGCCCATGCACCAGGGCCGGCGAATTCGACATCGCCCGACCGAACTGCTGCGCGTGATGCGAGACGAGAAACAGATCGACCGTGCCGAACTTGTTGTTCGGACACATCAGCTCGAATTCGCCGTTCCAGGTGAGATCGCCAAGATGCGCCACACGGAACTGACCGAACGCGATCGACATGCCAACTGATTGGGCGTTTTCGGTGGGATCGGGATCGATCGGCTTCGCGCCCGCACAGGCAGGATTCGGCTGGCCGGCTCCCGCCATTGGCGACTGAATCACCTTGCCTGCCGATGTGACGATGCGGATGTCGAGCCCGGGAATCGACAGCGTGTCTCCCGGCTTGGCGATCGTGTGACGCGCCTGCCCGGCCAGCTCACCGTAACGCACCAGGAACTTTGCCGCGGCGTTCTGGGGTTCGACGGTCGGGCCGTGGTCGATGAAATCGCGAATTGGAATCCGAGACGCGAGTTCGGCCACTCCGCCAATATGGTCGCCGTGGTAGTGGGTCGTGACGAGGTGATCGATCTGCTTCACCCCGGCATCGGCAGCGGCTTCGAGGATCCGGCCGGCGTCGCGCGCCGCCGCGGCGTCGCCGTTGCCGGTATCGACGAGCAGCGACTCGCCGGAGGGCGCGACAAACAGCGAGGCGCCTCCGCCCTCCACGTCCACGACGTAGATCTTCAGCTCGCCGGAAGACTGCGCCGTGAGAGCGGCCAGGCCCGCCAGCACGGCGATGAGGGCGATCGTCAGCACTCGCATGGGTCCCTCCGCGGCGACACTCTATGCGATCAGCCGAGTCGACGCTGCCAAATCTTCGCGGTACCGGCGATTCCCCCGTATAATCCCGCGTCAACAGCACTTTCTGAGAGGACACGACATGCGTGCACACACGCGGATCCTGACGACGCTCGCGGGCGTGGTCGCCGGCACGGCGCTCGTCGTCGGGCAGGGGCAGGGCTACAAGATCACCGTGAGCCAGGACCGGCTCATCAACGCGCAGAACGAGCCGCAGAACTGGCTGCTCATGAACGGCGACTACGGGTCCACGCGCTACTCGAAGCTGGCCCAGATCAACCGCGACAACATCAAGAACCTGCACATGGTCTGGGCGATGGCGCTCGGCGGCATGCAGGACGTCGGTCAGAACGGCCCGGAGAACGAGGTCAACCCGCTCATCGACAACGGGATGATGTACACGACCGACGGCTGGGGCACGGTCTACAAGATCGACGCGAGCGCGCCGGACCACGGCAAGTTCGTGTGGACGGCTGACGCCGCCGTTCGCCACGCCGGCAACCAGCCCCGCACGCGAGGCATCGCGCTCTGGGAGGACCGCGTGTTCGCGAACCTGCCCGACGGCCGCGTGGTGGCGATCAACCGCGACAACGGCGAAATCGTGTGGGACAAACGGGTCGCGACCAAGAACGAGTTCGGCGGGCAGGAGCGGTTCTACACCGCGCCCCTCGTTGCCGAAGGCAAGGTCATCGTGCAGAACGGCGCCGGCGATGGCGGCACGCGCGGCTGGATCGCGGCACTCGATGCGAAGACCGGCGATGAACTGTGGCGGTTCTACACCGTGCCGAAGCCGGGCGATCCCGGCAGCGAATCATGGAAGGACGATCACAGTGCCTGGAAGACCGGCGGCGGCGGCATCTGGCAGACCGGCTCCTATGATCCGTCCACCCACCTCTACATCGTCGGCACCGGGAACCCGTACCCGATTTACGACCCGCAGTTCCGCCCGGGCGACAACCTGTACACGAACTCGGCCATCGCCGTCGACGTGCGGACCGGCAAGCTCGCCTGGCACTTCCAGTACACGCCGAACGACTCGTGGGACTTCGACGAAGTCGGCATCCACATGCTCTACGACATCAAGATCGACGGCGTCCTGCGCAAGGTGGTCGGCCACTACGGGCGCAACGGCTTCTATTACACGATCGACCGGGCCACCGGGAAGTTCATCAAGTCCGAGAAGTACGTGAACGACCTGAACTGGACCAAGGGGATCGATCAGAAGACCGGCAAGCCGTTCGAGTACAACCCGAAACTCGACGTGCAGCTCTATAACCCCGAGGCGCGAGCCCTGCGCGGCGACGGCACGAAGCGCACCTGCCCGACCTGGCATGGCGGCATCGCGCACCAGCCGCTGTCGTTCAACCCGGTGAAGAACATCGCGTACGGCGTCGGCACTGAAGGGTGCTTCTCTCAGAACGGCGCGATGGTCGCGTCGCTCGGGCCCGAGGGCGGCGTCGATTCGAAGAAGAGCGAACCGCGGAAGTACAGCAGCGATCTGTATTACGGCGCGGTGACGGCGTTCGATGCGGCGAACCACAAGGTGATCGCGAAAGTGGCGACCGACATCGAGATCCGGTCCGGCGTGGTCGACACCGCCGGCGGGATCCTGTTCACCTCACTGCAGGACGGATGGATCGTGGCCTACAACGACGACTCGCTCGAGGAACTGTGGCGCTTCAACGTGGGCACCCCGATCAAGGGCGCGCCGGTCACCTACCAGGTGGGATCGAAGCAGTTCGTGGCCGTGCAGACCAGCGGCCGGCATCTGCACCCGGTGAAATTCGACAACCTCGAAAACTCCTCGTACGTATTCGTCTTTGGACTGAACTGACAAAGGGCGCTCGGCGCTAGGCGATGGGCCATGGGCATGGGTCGGCTCCGGACCGGAGCCGACGAATCCTGTGGCGCCTATCGTCTATCGCCCATCGCCTACCGCCTGAAGCCCGAAGCCTCGTCGGTAGAGCCCACCTACATCAACGCGCCGGGCGCCGCGCGCTCGACGCCACTGGACACCACGGCGGTTCGCACTCGCGTCGTCACGATCAGGCCGAGTTCCTCGTGCGTGAACTCGAGGCAGAATCCGGCGTGAACGACATGGCGCTTGAGGAAGCCGTGGCCGAGCGAGCTCCCGCAGATCCGGGCCGTGGCGAACGACGGGAAGAAGCTGCCGCCGCGGATCTTCACTTCGCCGGACGACGGGCAGACGATGAGAATGGTGTAGGTGCTGTTGCGCGTCGTGACGGTCAGTTCGTCGAGCGGGGACAATCCGGTGACGTCGATCCCGGAGGACCAGTCCTTCGAAGACCAGGCATCGAGCGTCGCGGTGCGCGGCACGCACGACCCCGAGGGGACGCCGATCGTCGAGTCCCGCATAGGGCGATTCTACGCCTGCCGCGATTCAGAATCTCCGGTGATAACCTCCCGCGGTTCAACGCAACCGTGCCGGAAATGCATAGTCCAGTTCGCACCTGCGCCATAACCTCGGTTCACGGCGTTGTCTCGCCGCATTCGGGCCAGGCAAGGAGTTGATATGCGCAAGATTGGATTACTGCTCGCGCTCGCAGCTTTCATGCTCTTCGTGGGCGTTCCCGCAGAAGCCCAGGGGCGCGTCGCCAAGAAGGCCGCCAAGGAAGCGACCAAGGACGCCGCCGGCGATGCCACGAAGGATGCAGCCAAGGGCGCGGCCAAGAAGGCCGCCGCTCCCGATGGCGTTGACCTCAACACCGCGTCGGCCGAGCAGATGACCAAGCTCGGACTGGATGAAGCCACCCAGAAGAAGATCGTCGCCGGGCGCCCCTATACCGGTCTCGACGATGCAAAGCTGAAGGAGGCCGTCCCCGCGGATGTGCTGACGAAGCTCGAAGGTAAAGTCACCGTCAAGCCGCCCGCCAAATAGCAGGGCGCAGCCCTGAGGGGCCAGTCAGCTCCGGGAATGCCGAGAGCGTGGCTGGCCGACCTGGATCGGGCGCGTGCGCCTATTTGAACTCGCTGCACACGTCCTGGTCGGCGCCCCAGTACTCCACGCACTTCGCGTGGTCCAGCGGTCCCTTCCCGATTACCTTCGTGAAGAGGAAATCGGCCACCATCTCGATCTCGCGCGGCTGAAGCGTCGCGGCCGGATCGACCAGCTCCAGGTTGTTCTTCTTCAGGTCGGCTTCGCTGGTGTTGTTGCAGCGCGCAGGATCCTTGTACGCCATGCGGTCGAACGCGGGCATGCCGCGCCCGGGCCGGCCGCACTTGATGGCGTAGATGATCCCGGCGCGGCCCAG
>Ga0207701_10000865_pt1 | contig 32127 bp, 37 predicted proteins | sample KBSSwiSSwithPhiX_FD_184294 | JGI IMG/M metagenome (GOLD analysis project Ga0207701, IMG submission 184294) | Switchgrass rhizosphere bulk soil microbial communities from Kellogg Biological Station, Michigan, USA, with PhiX - S5 (SPAdes) (version 2) | ecosystem: Environmental > Terrestrial >... | reverse complement strand
CGAGTCTGCGCCGACAGCGTTGCCGTCGCCAGCAGTATTGCCGTTGCACAAGCCAATCGTCGCATCGCTACTTTTCCTGCGCGCGTGCGCCCGCGAGGATATTGCGCAACGCGTAGTTGCCCTCATGGCAGGCGTATTCGTAGATCGGCGCGTCCACTCTTTTCATCGGAATGGCCGCGGTCCACGGCTTCGTCCACGTCTTCGGATCGTCAACCGTGAATTCGTAGAGAAGGGTGTTCGCGTCGAGGCGCGTCAGGCGCTCGACGAGATGGAGATTGGCGCTCGACCCGCGGAAGCTGGTCTCACGAAGAAAATTCGTCGTCTCGATGATCAGCGTGCGTCCCTCCCATCGTCCACGCGACTCACCTTTGTACTGGCGGATCGCGGACGGTAGACGCGGACGCCCATCGACGGGGACGACACGCACGTCGTGCACCATTTCGACGAGCAGGGTGATGAGGCCTGGGCCTTGGGTGATCTGTACGTAGTTGTTGTACGCGCCAGGCGTCATTGGGGGACCGGCGTTGAAGCCAAGGATGCAGCGGTCGGCAAGCGAGCGGGATTGCGGTGAATCCGCGCGAACCTGGCCAAGCTGCTCCTCGCGCGCGATGGCGGCCTGTGCATCGAGCGTCTTCTGAGCCGCTGGCGTGAGCGCCGGAATGCGGCCATCTGGCGGATCGATGATGAGCGACGTCCGCTTGTCGCCGATGATCTTGTTGCCTCGCTCGTACCAGAACTCGTTGTAGGGGATGACGCTGCCGGGCAGGTATTGACCGCCACCTTTTTTGGAATCGATGAGATCGCGGTTCTGGCGCTGGTTTTCATCGCGCTCGAACGCCACGGCCTCCTCGTCGGTGAACGTCTGCTTGTCGAGGCCATTGGGCCGCTCGAGCGGCGTGATCGTGCTGAAGTCCCACACGCCCTCCAGGTCGAACTGGCCGTCCGGCGTACGCGCCGACCAGCGGCTGGCGCTCGTCACAGACCGCGACGGCGCCGTTTGCGGCGCCTGCGCGATGAGACGTGGTGGGAATCCCGAGACGATCACAAGCAGGGCGGCAGGCGCACAAATCGAAACGAGCCATCGGTAACGCATATAACAGCCTCAGAAAGTTGCGAAGTTCCTTTCACTCCGCCGCACGCCCAAGAGCCGTCGACGACTCCGGCAATCTGCGCGATCGCCAGGACCGGATTACTACGCGCGCGCCAGCGCGCCTTCGAGCGCCCGGCGCGTGAACACTTTGATCATCGCGCGGCGGTACTCATCGCTCGCGTGGATGTCCGAGTTCACCTCGTCCACCGTGGCTACGGCCGACGCGCTGGCAATCGTCTCTTTCGTCGCCGGCTTTCCGGCCAGCGCCTGCTCGACTGCCGTGAGACGAACCGCGTGAGTGGTCGCACCGGTCAACCCGATTCGTGCCGACTGAAACAGGCCACCCTTCACGTCCACGGCCGCCGCGACGCCGACAATGGCGAAGTGCGACGCGCGCTGATGAAGCTTGGCGTACGCCGCCGACTTGATCGGGTTGAACTGTACACCGGCGATGATCTCATTGGGCGCCAGATCGACCGTGAACAGTCCTTGAAAGAACTCGTTCGCTTTGACCGTGCGCCAACCCTGAATGCCTTTGATGTGAATCTCGGCGTCGACGGCCAGCATCACGGCAGGATAGTCGGCAGCCGGATCGGCGTGCGCCAGGCTGCCGCCGAGCGTCCCGCGGTTGCGCACCTGCGGATCGCCGATCTCGATCGCGGTATCAGCGACGACTGGACACACCTGCTTGAGAAGTGCGGATGCGGCAACCTCACGATGCGTCGTGGCCGCCCCGATCTCGATCTTGCCGTCCTTCTCCTTGATCCCGGACAAGCCCGGAATCCTGGCGACGTCGATCAACACCGCCGGTTCGCTGAGCCGGAGCTTCATCAACGGCACCAGGCTGTGGCCGCCGGCAATCAGTTTTCCACCGCTCGCTGCCTGCAGCTTTGTCAGCGCGTCGTCGATGGACGTGGCACGTTGATAATCGAATGCGGTCGGGATCACGCCACGCCTCCCTGGCCCGAGCTCTGTCGAGGGCCGTGAATGATTCGCCACAGCTTCTCGGGCCGCAGCATCATGTCGATGTGCTTCACGCCGAAACCGCTCAACGCGTCAACCGCGGCGGAGACGATGCTGGGCGTCGAGCCCAGCGTGCCCGCCTCACCGACACCTTTGGCACCGAGTGGATTCACGGGAGTTGGCGTGACGGTGCTGTGAAGTTCGAAATGTGGGAAATCGGTTGCACGGGGGAGCGCGTAGTCCATGAACGAGCCGGTCACCAGCTGACCGTCCTCGTTGAAGACGGCTTCCTCGATCATCGCCTGGCCAATACCTTGCGCCAGGCCGCCGTGAATCTGTCCTTCCACGATCAACGGGTTGATCAAATGACCGGCATCGTCGACGGCGACGAGCTTCAGGAGTGTGGGCTCACCAGTCTCGCGATCGATCTCGAGCATGGAGATGTGGCAACCGAACGGGTAGGTGTTGTTCGGCGGCTCGAAATAGGCGTCCGCGCTCAGCCCTGGCTCGTCGAGCCCACGCGGTAGCGGGACGGGAATGTAGGCAAAGGCGGCAACCGCCTGGAACTTCAATGACGCGGCCGGTGATCCCTTTACCCCAATCGTGCCGTTCTCGAACACGAGATCGTCTTCGCTTGCCTCGAGGAGCGAGGCGGCAAACGCCGCCATCTTCTTCTTCACCTTCTTCGACGCCATGTGCAGGGCCGTTCCGCCTACGGCTTGCGATCGGCTCCCGAAGGTTCCGATTCCCTGTTTGACGACGGCGGTGTCCCCGTGCAGCACGGTGACGTCATCGAAGGCGACGCCGAACTCGTCTGCCACCATCTGTGCGAACGTGGTCTCGTTACCCTGCCCGTGCGGCGACGCGCCGGTCGTCGCCGTGATTCGGCCATCGCGCTCAACCGTGATGTTGGCGTGCTCCCATCCGCCCGTCGGAAGCGTGGCGGAGGGACCGATGCCGCAGACTTCCACGTACATCGAGAGGCCAAGACCAACCAGCCGCCCCTGTGCTTTGGCCGCGTCACGCTCCTTTTTGAGCTCGTCCCACTTGGAGTGAAGGAGCGCAGCGTCGAGTGCCTTCGCGTAGTCGCCCGAGTCATACACTGCGCCCATTTGCGTCTGAAACGGGAACTTGTCCGCCTTGATGAAATTTTTCCGACGAACATCGGCGGGATCCATGTTCAGCTCGCGTGCGAGCATGTCCATGGCGCGCTCGACGAAGTAGGTCGCCTCCGGTCGACCCGCACCGCGATACGCATCGGTCGGTGTCTTATTGGTAAAGACCTCGGTCAGCGTTGTGCGGATCGCGGGGATGTCGTACGTGGCGCTGGCCATCAGCATGGTGAGCGTGGGGATGGCGGCAGTGAGCAGCATGTTGTAGGCACCGATATCGGCAATGAGCCGCATCTTGAGGCCGAGCACGGTGCCATCACGCTTGGCAGCGAGCTCTACGTAGCCGATGATGTCGCGGCCGTGGGTCGTCGCGACGAACGCCTCGGCGCGATCCTCGATCCACTTGACCGGCATGCCGAGCCGTTTCGACACCGCGGCAGCGACATATTCCTCGCCGTAGATGTTGATCTTGGCGCCGAAACCACCGCCGACTTCAGGCGCGACCGCGCGCACCTGGTGTTCACCCATCCCCAGCATGCCGGCGATCATCGACCGCAGGATGTGGGGGTTCTGCGTCGAGGACCAAATAGTGAGATAGTCCTTGCCCTGTTCGTAGTGTGCGACGACACCTCGAGGCTCCATTGCGTTCGGCACCAGCCGTTGATTGACCATCCGCTGCGTGATGACCAATTCGGCTTGCGCGAACGCGCGGTCGACCGCAGTATCGTCCCTTACCGAGCCGTCAGGCGTGCAGCCCGTGCCGCTAGGCACCAGCGGAACCGCCAGGTTGTTCGCGAATTTCTCATGAATGACGGTTGGTTTACCGGTCATCGCCAGTTCCGGATCGACGACCACTGGCAGAGGATCGTAGGACACGACGATGGCGTCGGCAGCATCGCGAGCAATGTAGCGATCGGAGGCGACCACCAGCGCCACAGGCTCGCCCGCATACCGGACGACGTCGGTGGCGAGCGCACGGTGATCCGGTGAGGGGAACGGAGTCCCGATCGGCATCGGTGCCACGAACTCGGCGATTTGCTTCCCGGTGAAGACAGCTTCGACGCCTTCCATCGCCTGCGCGGCGCTGACGTCGATCGATTGGATGCGGCCATGCGCGATGTCGCTTCGCTTGAAGGCCATATGCTGCATGCCGACAATCTTCAGGTCGTCGACGTAGGTGCCGCGCCCCTGGATCAGGCGCGGGTCTTCGCGGCGCTTCACGCGCTGGCCCACGAGCTTCGGGAGCACCGGAGTCGTCGGCATGGACTACCTCCTCCCCGCGGCGTTCTGCACCGCGTTCACGATGTGCTGATACCCGGTGCAGCGGCAGAAGTTACCCGAGAGACCTTCGCGAATCTCGCGCTCGTTCGGGTTTGGATTCTCGCCAAGGAGGTTGACGCCGGCCATGATCATGCCGGGCGTGCAATAGCCGCATTGCAGACCGTGCTCTTCCCAGAAGCCATTCTGCAGCGGGTGCAGTTGGCCGTCTTTGGCCAGCCCTTCGATCGTGGTCACGTCGGAACCGTCGACCTGCACGGCGAACATCGTGCAGGACTTGGCACTCCGCCCGTCGACGAGGACAGTGCAGGCGCCACACTGGCTCGTATCGCAGCCCACGTGCGTGCCGGTGAGATTCAACTGCTCGCGCAGAAAATGAACGAGAAGCGTGCGCGGCTCGACCTGCGCCTTGCGCAGCCGGCCGTTCACTTTAATCGAAAGCTGGGTCATCATGTCCCGCGCGCGCACGCGCGGCCTCTCCGGCCCCATAGCCTACACGATTCTTCTAACTCCCAACTCCCACCCTGGAGAGTTGGGAGTTGGACGTTGGAAGTTTTTTCGAAGTTATTGTCCTGCCGACCACGTTCGTCCCTGGTCGACGGTTGTCCAGGAACGTCCGTCGGCGCTCGACACGGTGGCTCTCTGCACGTCGGTTGCGGTGACAGACACGAGGTCTGACATCTCAGGGAAGGGAACACGTACGAAACGCATGCCGTCGGCCGTGACATAAACGGCGCCCCGGCGGCCGACGATCCAGCACACTGTGGCCGACGGTGCGGCGCCCGCGGTAAGAGGATCGGGCGCGTCGATTAAGGCCGACGCCCATTCACCGCCGGGGCCGGGCGCCCGCTCGATCCGCCGGCCACCGACGATTCGCCAGCGAGCCGTACCCCCCGGGGCAACGATTTCGGTCAGCGCAATCGCAATCTCTTCGCGCAGCGTGGCAGCTCGCGTCACCGTCGCGACTCGCGGCGCGACAGCGGCTTCCGGTGCAGCGGCACCTTGCGGCCTGGCACTGTTCGCGTCTTCACGTTTGTCCGCCTCAATGCGTGCCGACAGTGCTGCAGCAGCCGCACGCTGATCTTCTGAAGGCTTCGACGCGGACTCCTGCTCGCCGGCAGGTTCGCTCTTCTCGCGTATGGCGAACGCCCGTGCTACCTGGAGTGACTCCGTCTGTGTCAAAGCCGGGGGTGCAGCGGCGGCGGAAGGAGGTGTGGCCGCTGGAGCCGCTGGAGCAACGGCGTCGACCGACACCGTCCGGCTCTCGCCAGACGGTGTTGGTAACGATGTGTTTCGCGGAACGGCGATCCACAGCGCGGCGGCAGTGGCCGCGGTGGCAAGCGGAACGGCCCATCCCAGATGCCATCGCCGCCATATTGACTCGACAACTGGGGTTGCGGGAGTGGTCTGGATGAATGCCGCCATCAATGCGCGGCATCGAGAGCAGTCAGCGACGTGACGTTCCATGGCCGCTGCATCTGCCGTACCCAGTGCCCCCTCATGCCACGCGGCAATCGTCTCGGCGTCCGGGCAGATACTCTGCTGTGATGACGCGCCATCGGACAGCACGTGCCGCAGGACGTTTTCCACCGATCGGTTGCGGTCGTGGTCAGGCACTGGCTCCCTCAGGTCTTTCCTTTGAACGTTCGTCCCGCGAGTCCTTGCGCTTGCCGAGAAGATCGGTCACGTCCAGCGCACCGACGTCGTCCACCACGGCAGCAAAACACTCCTGGATCTGGCCAGGACTCATGTGTTCCTGGTCGCGCAGCTGACGTTCTACATCGCGCCGGATATCGCGACGCGCCCTCGCGAGGTTCCTCGAGACGGTCGCTTCATGCTCTTTGAGCGCGCGGCCAATTTGAGCGAGCGTCAGGTCATCTGCATAGTAATAGCCGAGCCTGAGCCGGTCCTTTGGCGTCAAACGCGCGACGGCTGCTGATACTGCGCGCCGCATCACCTCGACATACCTCTCCGCGTGCGGCTGACGAACCCCGCCTGCCTGCACGAGACTGGGGTCGGGATTATGTTGGGGTGGCTCTTTCGACCCGCCATCTTCAGCCGTCAGTGACTCGAATCGACGCGTGGTTCGAACACGATCGACATGACGCTGAGCGAGCACCGCCCGGAGCCACGTGCTGAGACTGCTGCGGCCATGGAAATACTGGAACAGCGATCGCCGTTCGCCATCTCGCTCGACAACGCCGAACAACTCTCCATAGAGTGAGTCAGCAAGCTCGCGTGAGCCGCCACGGGGATCGATGGCATCAGCTGCCCTGTACAGCAGCGGGCGGTACTCCCGCACGAAGTGCTCCCAGGCGCCTTCGTGCCCGCTTGCGCAGGCACACGCCAGCGCCAGGTCCTCCAGGTGCAACGACGTCAGATGTCGCTCGAGTTCACGCGAATCCGGCGACGTTGCGAATGCCCTCCCGGCGCTCCGTTCCAGGACCGCCGCGAAGCTCGCAACCGGCACATCCCATCGATCTGCCCGCGCCGTCTCGTGTAAACGAGCGGCGAGAGCGCCAGGCAGCCGCCAGGATGGCATGCCTCCATTATGGCGGCTGTCACGCGCGCGCCGTCATTACGGCGTGATAGCGCCGCCTTCGTCACGGACCTATTATCGTTAGCCACACACTTGGGTGGGTCCCTATGACAACCGTTAGGCCGGAATCGCGCCTTCAGTAGAGCCTCGACGATGTAACGAGAGTGCTCGACAGACATCGTGTCCTCGAGACGCTCACCCATCGCCAGGAAGGTCCCAAACGCGATTTGCTGGAGAGTCTGCAACATCGTCAAAACCCGGTCGAGCTCCACAAGCGTCTGAGGGCGATGCATCCCGCCGACGTGGCATTCGTGCTCGAAGCGCTCCCGCCAGTGGATCGACAAACGGTCTGGGATCAGATTGACGCCGATAAGGCGGGCCTGGTGTTCGTGGAGGTATCGAGCGCGGTGCGGGCGTGGCTGGTCGAATGCACGGAGCGCGACGCCCTGGTTGCGCTGCTGACGACGCTGGACCCGGAGGATTTGGGCTACATCTCGGAGGACGTGCCGCCCGAGGTGCTGGAACAGGCATCGCGAACGATCGAGTCGCGAGATCGAATCGATCTGGGGAGTGGTCGTCGGCATCGTGGCCGTGGCGCTCTATGCCAACTACGCTCTCGGAGCAGTCATGACCGGTGCGGTAGTGCTCAACCTCGTCGTCGCGGCCGTGGCAGGAGTGGCCATTCCATTTGGACTACACTCGACCGGGCGCGATCCGGCGTACGGATCGAGCGTATTGCTTACGTTCATCACCGACGCGATGGGATTTTTTCTATTTCTCGGCCTGGCCAGTGCGTTCCTTTAATGAGGCTTTCATCCATGCGAATTGTGCAAACCGTGATGGTCTTTGTGCTGATCGTGGCGGCCGCGAGCGTCGCATCCGCACAACGAGGTCCGATTCCGACTCCTCTCATCAGAGAAGGCGTGACCGAGAAGATCTCCGAGCACGTCCATGTGATTCCCGATAACAGCGCGCCGCTGATCCCCAACGTCGCCATCGTCGTCGGCAACCGCGCGACGCTCGTCGTCGACACCGGCCTCGGCGCACGCAACGGAGAAATCATCCTTCGTGAGGTGGCCAAGATCAGCAAGAACAGCGCGCTCTACCTTGCGACAACGCACATTCACCCGGAGCACGATCTCGGAGCACACGCCTTCCCGCCCAATACGAAAATGATCCGCTCCAACGATCAGGTCAGGGAGATTGCCGCGGACAAGCTGGAGACCGCGAAGAGGTTTGCCGGCTTCTCGCCGGCCGTGGGAGAACTGCTGCAGGGAGCCGACTTCCGCAAAGCCGACATCACGTTCGACAAGGAGCACACCATCGATCTCGGGGGCGTCCGCGTTCGTCTGATGGCCATGGGTTTCAATCACACGGCCGGCGACACGGCTTTCTTCGTCGAGCCCGACAGCATTCTCGTCTCGGGTGATGTGGCCATGAGCGCGCTGCCGGCGATCGGAGCGGACTCGACGATTGCGACCTGGCTGGCCAGCATGGACCGGTTCGAGAAGCTTCAGCCAAAGCGCATCGTTCCGAGTCATGGGCCGATGGGCGATATCTCGTTCGTCACCAACTATCGTGCGTATTTGACCGCCGTGCGTATTCGGACGGTTGCCCACAAGAGGGAAGGCAAAACGCTGGACGACACGATCAAGCTGGTCCAGGACGAACTGGGCGGGAAGTACGATCGCAATCGAATGACTGGCGCCATTCGCGTCGCGTATAACGAAGGGTGAAGACCCACGTAGCGGAGGCGCTTTAGCAGCGCGCCAAAACTCAGCGTTCTGTCTCCTGCTGCGCCTGCGCACCCAGGAGCATTCCCGACATGATGTGGTAGTTGCCCTCGTGACAGGCGAACTCGTAGAGCGTCTCCTGCCGCGATTTCATCGGCATCATGGCCGTCCACGGTTTCGCCCAGGTGGTCGGATCCTCGAGCGTCATCTCGTACGTGATCGTGTCGGCGGCAGTACGCGTGAAGCGCTCGATGACGTGTAACCGCTCGGTCGATCCCATGAAATAGCTGTTCGGCGAGAAATTGGTCGTATCGACGACGAGCGTGTTGCCTTCCCAGTGACCGCGGGAATCGCCGTTCCATTGCCGGAGCGTGGGCGAGAGGTGAGCACTGCCATCGATCGGGATGACTCGCGCCTCGTGTCCGACTTCCATGAACAACACGACGTGGGTCGGACTCTGCACAATCTGGTAGTACGCCATGTCGCCAGATCCGTAGCGGCCGCCGAGACGCGGCACGCCCCATGACACGCAGCGCAGCGCGTTGCCGACGTCGGCGGGCACCGCCGGTCGCCTGAACGCCGCGTTGACGGCGGTCTGCCGGTTGCGACCTTCCGGTGTGAGCGCCGGGATCCGGCCGTCCTGCGGCTCGACGATGAGCGAGGTCCGGTTGTCGAACTCGAGATCGATCATGTCGGTGGCGCCGTGCGTCGAATTCGGGTTGGTGTATTTCTCGGGGTTGGCCAGCACTGCCTGGAACACGCCATCGCCCACCGCGAAATCGCTGTTGGTCGCGCCAAACAGACGTTTGGCCCGGCGTCTGAATTCGGCAACCTCGTCATCGGTCAGTCGAGTTCTCCCCTCGAGCACCTTCGGACGTTCGAGCGGCGTGGCGGTGTGAATCAGCCAGACGCCCTGTAGATCCGGCTGGCCGGCGGCAGTCCGCGGCGGCATCCAGTCTCTGGGGGACGAGCGTCCGGAAGTGACAGCGCCCTGAGCACGCGTCAGAGCGGGCGCGAGCATCAAGACGAGGAAGCACGCGATACACACGACAGGGCGCATGAGCCCTCCGTTCAGTACAATGACTTGAGCAGCAGCGTATGGGCCTGGTCGACCACTGCGAACTGGCGCGGATACTGACACGGGGCGACGTTCCTCTTCAAGCCACTCGCTGATGGGCGCAGTCCACCTCGCTTTCCTGGGCTGCGGCTTCATCACGCGCGTGCACAGCCGCCATCTCCGCCGCCTCCGATCCGATATTGTCTGCAGCTACGCGAGCCGGGATCGGGATAAAGCCGAGCAATTCCGCCGCAGACATCGCGGCCGGCGGAGCTACGGCAGTTACAGTGAAGCGATCGCCGATACGAGCGTCGATGCGGTCGTCGTGGCCGTGCCGCCGCGCCTTCACCTGGAATTGACGCTGCAGGCTCTCGGCGCTGGAAAGCACGTCCTCGTCGAGAAGCCCGCCTTCCCGAGCCTCTCGGACTACGAGGCCGTGCTGGCTGCCAGGGGCGCGGCGCGCAAGGTTGTGCTCGTGGGTGAGAACGATCACTACAAGCCGCTGGCTGTCTGCCTTCGTAAGTTGCTGGCGCGTGGAGCCATCGGCGACATGGTGTTCGGCCACTTCACTACGCTGGCGAAGAAATTCAAGCCGTCCGAGGACTGGCGCAACGATGAAACAATGGCCGGGGGAGACGCGTTCTTCGAAGAGGGGATCCACTGGCTGCACCTCGCGGCCAGTCTGGGTCCGCGCATCACGCGTATCGAGGGATTCCGGCCGGCACCGGCGGTGGGCGGGGGCGACCGTCGCGCCAAGAGCATGATGGTCGCTTTCGAATACGACAACGGGGCTGTGGGCGCGCTGTACTACTCACGCGAGGTCCCGTCGCTTTTCAAGGGTCTGCGGCTCTCGAAGCTGCTCGGCCGCAAAGCCATCATCACGTTCGAATCCAACGGTCTGTTCGTCGTCGTTCGCGGCGCAGGGTTCCCGCGAATCCTGCTTCCTGGTTTCCGCGATATCAGGGGCTATCAGGCCATGTATCGCGATTTCCATCGCTCCATCCATGAAGGACGGTCGCCCGCCATGAGCCTCGAGCGAGCGATGGAGGATCAGCGTCTCATGGATCGCATTTATGCAAGCCTGAAAGGCAGCAGCCCAACCGCGGTGCTGCGCTAGGCATCCCGGCACGATGCAGAACGACTCCTACGACATCATCATCATCGGCAGCGGTGCCGGTGGCGGCACGATCGCCCAGGCGCTGGCGGGCAGCGGTGCCCGGATCCTCATCGTCGAGCGCGGCACGTTCGTGCCGCAGGAAGAAGAGAACTGGAGCCCGGTCGCCGTCTGGAAAGATCTGCGTTATCGCACGACCGAGCAGTGGATCGACGAGGGCGGTCGATCGTTCCGTCCCTACACGCACTACTGCGTCGGCGGCAACACGAAGTTCTGGGGCAGCGTCCTCTATCGCCTCCGTCGCGAAGACTTTCACGCGATCGAACACGTCGAGGGCACGTCACCGGCGTGGCCGATCGATTACGACACTCTGGAGCCGTACTACGAACAGGCCGAGCGCCTGTATCACGTCCACGGCGAGGACGGCCTCGATCCAACCGAGCCACATCATCACGCGCCATATCCGTACGATCCGATCCCGCACGCGCGGGCGATGGCAGCGATCGTCACGCGGCTGCGGGCTCAGGGACTGCACCCATCGCCGCTGCCACTCGGCCTCATCAAACCTGGCGAACCGGGAGGATGCGTGCTGTGCAACACGTGCAATTCCTTTCCGTGCCGTGTGCAGGCCAAGAGTGACGCAGACGTGTTGTGCGTTCGAGAGGCGGTGGGGAAGCCAACCGTCACGCTGTGGACCGGAGCGTTCGCCCGTCGGCTCCTGACCGACGCGTCCGGCAAGCGGATCGAAGCGGTCGAAATCGAGCGGGGAGGCCAGGTCGTTCATGCGAGCGCGGCGATCGTCATCGTCTCCTGCGGCGCGGTGAATTCAGCGGCGCTCTTGCTGCGATCTGCGAACGCGGCGCATCCGGACGGGATCGCCAATTCGTCGGGCCTGGTGGGAAAGCGCTACATGGCGCATCTGGCGACCATGATCGAAGCGGTCGACCTGCGCCGCCGAAACGACACGACCTTTTCCAAGACGATCGCCATCAACGACTTCTACCTCACCGGCCCGAACGGAGGCTATCCACTCGGTCAGATTCAGGCACAAGGCCGCACACACGGCTTGATGGCGAAGCTGCACGCACCGTGGTGGGGCCGGTGGATCCCGCTCTCGATCTACAACTGGTGGGTCGATCGCGGGTATGACTGGCTGGCGATGTCGGAAGATCTGCCGGTCGAGGACAATCGCGTCACGCTCGATAGCACGGGGCGCATCGTCCTGCATTACCGGCAGACCAACGTGAAGGCCCATCGCGAGCTCGTCGCCGAGATGAAGCGCATCCTGGCCCGGCTCGGCTTGCGATTCCCCGTGACACACTCGCTCGGGAATACCAACACGACGCACCAGTGCGGCACGTTGTGCTTTGGATCCGATCCGCGAACGTCGGTGCTCGACTCCTACTGTCGCGCGCACGACGTGCCGAACCTGTTCGTCGTCGATGCCTCGTTCTTCCCCTCGTCGGCCGCCGTCAATCCTGGCCTGACGATCGCCGCGCAAGCGTTGCGCGTGGCCGATTACATCAGGGACGAGCCGCCTCCGCGTACAACCGAGAAACGAGAGCCGGTCACCCAGAGCCGGGAGCCGGGAGCCCAGAGCCGAATATGAGAGCGCGATCGTTCAGCCACGTCGGCATTACGGTGTCGGACTTCAACAAGGCCGTTCGCTTCTATTGGGATGTCTTCGGGTGTCCGCTCGTCGGCGTCGCGGATACGCCGCCCGATCGTGTGCGGACCTTCTTCGGAGTGGAGAGCGCTGCGCCCAGCTGCAAGATTGGATGGATTCGCGTCCCCGGTGGCGGCGTGCTCGAGATCTTCGAGTTCACGCCACAGCGGGCAGCGATTCCGGTTCCCTGGAATCAGGTGGGCCTCACGCACATTTCGTTCAATGTCCGTGGCCTGGACCGCTGGCATCGGTATCTGACGAGCAAGGGAGTGGTCTGCGTCAGCAAGCCTGAGCGCTCCCCGCGCGGGCACTCGTTTTTCTTTGCGAAAGACATGGACGGCAACCTGATCGAGCTGATGGATCTGGGGCACATGTACTACGTCCTGCAATGGCTGGGGCCGCTCGGCGGGTGGCTGTTCCGTCGCGGGATGTACAAGCAGTACTACGTCTAGCGACGTATCCTTGCAGATCACATGGAGCAGCAAGCGATCCAGCGGGCGTGGTTCCTCATTGTCCTCGCTGTCGTCACCGTGGCGTTTCTCTGGCTCACGCTCGATTTCATCGAGCCAGTGTTCTGGGCAGCCGTACTTGCCGTCATATTCAATCCGCTGCAGCGCCAGCTCGAAGTCCTGATGAGGGGCAAGAAGACGCGCGCGGCGCTCATCAGTCTGTTGATCATTGTCCTCGTCGTCTTCGTCCCCCTCATACTGCTCGGCCTCGCCGTCTCGCAGGAGGCAGTGAACCTCTACAACCGTATTCAGAGCGGGAGCCTTGATGTTCAGGCGTATCTGACCCGCGTCAGCCCGATGTTGGAGGACCTGAGTCTCCGTATTGGAATCGAGCCTGGTTCCATCCAACAGCGAATTTTCCAGGCCGCCGGACTCGCGGCCCAAACGATCGCCACGCGGGCAGTCGTGGTCGGTCAGAATCTGTTGAGCGTCGTGGCCAAGACGGGGCTGATGCTTTATCTCCTCTTTTTCTTTCTTCGCGATGGTGATCGTCTCGTAGGTGTGCTCGGAGATGCGATCCCGATGGGCGTCACGCGGCAACGGACGCTTTTCAGTCAGTTCGCCAGCGTGACCAGAGCGACGCTGAAGGGATCGCTGCTCATCGGGTTGGTGCAAGGCGCATTGGGCGGTTTGCTCTTCCTCGCGCTGGATCTCCGCGCGCCGGTGTTCTGGGGCGTGATCATGGCGATGCTCTCGCTGATACCGCTCGTCGGCCCTGCCGTTGTCTGGGGTCCTGCCGCGATCTTCCTGATGCTGACCGGTTCAATCACGAAGGGGATCATTCTGGCCGCCGGCGGCGCGCTGGTCGTCGGCACTGCCGACAACATCCTGCGGCCCATCGTCGTCGGCCGTGAAACGAGGATGCCGGACTACATGGTCCTGCTGTCGACGCTCGGTGGAATATCCGTCTTCGGCCCTGCCGGGTTCGTGGCGGGTCCGGTGCTTGCGGCGCTGTTCCTTTCGGTCTGGGACATGTTTGCTCAGGAGCATCGGGCCGTCGTGTTAGCGCCAAGTGAACCACCTGCACCGCCGGAGCAGTTATGACCTCCGAAGGCTTCGCACTCTTCGACACGACGATTGGACGATGCGCGATCGCGTGGGGACCGGACGGAATCGTCGCTCTGAAGCTTCCAGAGCGCAACGATGGCGCGATGCGCAGGCGCATGAGGAGACTTCACCCCGAAGCGGAAGAGGGAACCGTTCCGCTCGAGGTGAAAGCCGTGATCGACAGCATCCAGCGCCTCTTGATGGGCGAGGCTCGCGATCTGTCGTCGGTGGCGCTCGAGATGAGTCGAGTCCCCGAGTTCGATCGGCGCGTGTACGTTGAAGCACGCACGATTGGTCCCGGCGAGACTCTCACATACGGCGACATCGCCATCCGCCTCGGCGACGTGAGTCTCTCGCGTGCCGTGGGGCAAGCGCTCGGGCGCAATCCGTTCGCCATCATCGTCCCGTGTCATCGCGTGCTCGCGGCCGGCGGCAAGTCGGGAGGGTTCTCCGCGCCGGGTGGTGTCGACACCAAGCGGCGTCTTCTCGAGATCGAGGGTGCTCGCGCGCTGCATCCGGTGCTTCCCTGGGACGGGTAGTTCCTTCGACATGCCCGCGTGCCTTGTCTTGCTGCTGACGCTCTTCCTGCCTGCACAAGCGTCCGGGCAACAGACCCTGACGATTCATGTGACGGCGGATGGCCGCCCTCTCGCAGGTGCTCGCGTCAGCGGCGCCGGACAGTCGGCTGAAACCGACGTTCGCGGTCTTGTGCCATTCACCGTTGCGGGACTGCCAGCGGATGTGACGGTCGAAGCCGAAGGCTTTCTCAGTACAACGGTCCATGTGACCGCACTGCGCCAAACCATCGACGTGGAACTCGAGCGGCTGCCCGAGTTCGAAGATCAGGTCGTCGTCAACGCCTCTCGTTCGCCCACCCGGATTCAGGACCAGCCGCTGCGCGTCGAGGTGATCGATCGCGAGGAGATCGAAGAGAAGGCGCTGATGACGCCGGGAAGCGTCGCGATGCTGATCGGCGAGACCACAGGTCTCCGCGTCCAGCCAACGGCGCCGTCACTCGGAGCGGCAAACGTCCGGATCCAGGGCTTGAACGGGCGCTACAGTCAGGTGCTCGCCGACGGGTTGCCGCTGTACGGCGGACAAGGTGACTCCTTCAGCCTGCTCCAGGTTCCACCGCTCGATCTGGGGCAGGTCGAAATCATCAAGGGTGCCGCATCAGCGCTCTACGGAGCGTCCGCGCTTGGCGGCGTCATCAATCTCGTATCCCGTCGTCCAATCGCGTCAGGACGAGAAGCACTGCTCAACATGACATCGCTCGGCGGAAGCGACGCGACTGTCTGGCTCGCCGATACGCCGCGCGATCGATGGACGTGGACATTGATCAGCGGTTATCACCGGCAGAACCGGCGCGATCTCGATGACGATGGTTGGACCGACGTGGCGGGCTACGATCGCGGCATGGTGCGTCCGCGGGTGTTCTACTCCAATGGGGAAGGCACGACGGTGATGGCGACCGGAGGAGGGATTTTCGAAGATCGCCGAGGAGGCACACTCGACGGGCGCGTGGCGCCAGACGGCGCTCCCTTCGAGGAATCACTGGGAACTTCGCGCGGCGATCTGGGCGGCGTCATGCGGCGAGCCATGGCTTCATCGCGCCTGGTGTCAGTTCGCGGATCGTACGCGCGTGAGGCACAGGATCGGACGTTCGGCGAGGCACGCGAGCGCGGTGTGCGATCGACCGGATTCGGAGAGATCTCGCTGCAGGGAGCATCCACGCGGCACACGTGGGTCGTGGGCGGCGCCTATCAGCACGATGGCTACGACGCGCGCGACTTGCCGATGTTCGGCTACTCGTTCAACGCCCCCGCCGTCTTCGGACAGGACGAATTCGGCGCGGGGTCGATCCGGGCCTCGCTGAGTGGCCGCCTCGACGCGCATGACGAGTACGGCGCGCTGGCATCGCCGCGCGGGTCGCTGCTGTGGCGCCCGAACACGGAGTGGACCGTTCGCGTGTCAGCGGGCGGTGGCGCGTTCGCTCCGACGCCGTTCGTCGAAGACACCGACGAAACGGGGTTGTCGCGGGTCGCGCCGCTCGAAGGGCTGAAAGCCGAACGGGCATGGGGTAGTTCCGTCGATGTGACGAAGCGAGTGGGCGGCCTCGAAGTGACAGGGACGTTTTTTGCCTCGACAGTTCGAAATCCGGTCCAGCTGATCGACGGCTCGGGCCGTCCCGATGTGCAGCCAGATCGTCCGTTCATTTTCGTCAACGCCAGCGGCTCGACGCAGACGATCGGAAGCGAGGCGCTGGGTCGTTACCGATCGGGACCCTTTCTCGCGGTGGCCACCTATGCCTTCGTGCAGTCGCGCGAGTTCGACGAAGAATCTGCCACGCGGCGCGAGGTACCGTTGACGCCTCGCCACTACGGGACGCTCGACTTCATGTATGAGACTGAGAATTGGGGCCGTGCAGGACTCGAGCTGTATTACGTCGGACGGCAATCGCTGGACGAGAACCCGTTTCGGACACGTGGCGTCGGCCAATTCATATTCGGGGCGCTCATCGAGAAGCGTTTCGAGCGTTTACGCGTCTTCGTCAACTCGGAGAATCTCGGTAATGTCCGGCAAACCTACTACGATCCACTCGTGCGCCCGGAACGCCATCCAGACGGCCGCTGGACTGTCGGTGCGTGGGCACCGCTCGACGGTCGTGTCATCAATGGCGGTATTCGCCTGTTCTTCTGAGCGCGGCTAAAATCGGCCCGGCGGCTTTGCTGACCAGGAGGTTCTGATGCGGGTGCGGACCCGAGCGACAATCGTGCTGCTGGCGTTCTGTTCGGCGCTTTTCGCCTCTGCGGCGTTGGCGCAGACAACACGAGATGCGACCGCCTGCGCGGCGCTCACGTCATTGAAGATTCCCGGGCTCGAGCTCTCCATCACGAAGGCCGAGTGGTTTGCGGCAGGCTCACCGCCGCCGCGTGGCGGCCCGGGAGCCCCGGCGAACCCGATCACGTTGCCGGCGTACTGCCGTCTTGACGGTGTGCTCGATCGACGCACAGGTGCGGATGGCAAGCCCTATGGCATCGGCTTCGCGCTGGCTCTTCCCGGAGAGTGGAACGGGCGCTTTCTCTTCCAAGGTGGCGGTGGGCTCAACGGCAGCGTTCAACCGCCGCTCGGTGCAACCGCCAGCGGCGGAACACCGGCGCTCGCGCGAGGCTTCGCCGTCGTGTCCACGGATACAGGGCACACAGGACAGAACGGCTTCGACGCCAGCTTCATGGGCGAGCAGCAGGCGGCACTGGACTTCGCCTACCAGGCAGTGGGGCGGGTGGCTGTCGTGGCGAAGCAGATTATCGCGCAGCACTACTCGAAGTCACCGGACCGTTCGTACTTTGCCGGCTGTTCGACTGGTGGCCGCGAAGCGATGCTGATGGCGCAACGACATCCAGGCTACTTCGACGGCGTCATTTCCGGTGCGCCTGCGATGCGGACGAACTTCTCGGGCATCGGCGACGAATGGGTCGCCACTCAGCTCAACACGCTGGCGCCGAAAAACGAGAAGGGACAGCCCATAACCAGTCAGGCACTTTCTGACGCCGACAAGAAGACCGTCATCGACGGGTTCCTGAACGCCTGCGACGCCGGCGATGGTCTCAAAGACGGGATGGTCTTCGATACCAATGCGTGCAAGTTCGATCCCAAGACGCTCGTCTGCAAAGGATCGAAAGCTAACGGATGTCTCTCAGTTGAGCAGGCGGCCGCACTCGAGAAAGGATTTGCGGGGCCCAAGGACTCCAAAGGCCGCCAGGTCTATCCAGGCTTTTTCTTCGACACAGGTATCGCCGCGACGCAGGGCATTCCGGGGCTTCTCCACGGCGGCAGGAACCCGGTCGGGCCGGGGTTCTCGGCGACGACGATGGACGTGGATGCGAGAGCGGCTGCGGCCGCCGCGGATTCAGGGGGAGCACTGGCGGCCACGTCGAGCTGGACGAACCTCAACACGTTTTCGAATCACGGCGGAAAGCTGATCTTCTTTCATGGAGTGAGCGATCCGTGGTTCTCCGCGCTCGACACGATCGACTACTACGAGCGGATGACGAAGGCGAATGGCGGCCCGGCCGCGGTGAACAACTGGAGCCGGCTGTATCTCGCGCCGGGAATGGGTCACTGCAACGGCGGAGAAGCCGCATTGGATAGTTTCGATCTCCTGACGGCACTTGTGGACTGGGTCGAGAAAGGCACAGCGCCTTCGGTCACGGCCACTGGCCGGGCGTTCCCCGGTCGCAGCCGCCCGCTGTGCGCATATCCGCAGCACGCGCACTACAAGGGACAGGGGGATCCGGAGAAAGCGGAGAGCTTTGAGTGTCGTAATTAGTTCGAAAGGTCAAAGGTCAAAGGTCAAAAGTCACGTCAAAGGTACTAAGTTCAAAGTGCAGGGTACAAGGTACTAGGTGAAGGTGAAGGTGCAGGTACAGGTGCCAAGTCACAGGTCGGTTGGTTGCGTGCTGCTGATAGCGATCGTGTTCGCGGCGTGCGGCTCGTCGTCGCCGCCGGCGGATGCCATTGCTGTGAAACAGACTCCGCCGGCGAAACCGCCAATCGTCGCTCGCTTCGACTGCGACACGCTGGGGCTGACGGCGACATTTCACGACGATCAGGTGTTGATAGAAATACCGGAACAGCGCGCGCGGACGCTGCCCCGGGTCGTGTCTGGGTCGGGCGTTCGATACAGCAACGGTTCCGACACCTTCTGGAATGAAGGGCGCGAGGCGACGCTCGAACTGAGCGGTCACACTCAGACGTGTCGAGAACGACAGGAGCCGTGGCAGGAAGCTGCCGATCGCGGCGTCGATTTCCGCGCGGTTGGCCAGGAGCCAGGCTGGTTCCTGGAGATCGACAAAGACAAGCAGATCCGTTTTGTCTACGACTACGCCGAGCACCAGGTCACCGCGCCCGTGCCCGCGCCGACCGTGAAGGGAGCGTCCACGGTCTACGATGCCATGGTCGAATCACATCGCCTGATCGTCCAGATCGAGAATGCGTCGTGCACCGATGCCATGAGCGGGGAAGTGTTCCCGCAGAGTGTGTCGGTCACGCTCGATTCGCGAACGCTGCTCGGCTGCGGAAAGGATATAGTTTCCGAACACTGAGGAGGCAGCCATGAAGGCTTGCACGTTCGTTGTCCTCACCATGCTGGCGGCCGCCGGCAGCTTTCACGCGTCACTACTCGCTCATCACAGCAACGTCGGCTTTGCCGTCGAGACGGTCAACACTGCCACGGGCGTCGTCAAGGAGTGGAAGTGGATGAATCCGCACACGTGGCTGATCGTGGACGTCGATGATGGCAAGGGAGGCAGTGTTGAGTGGGCGATGGAAGGACGCGCTCCCGGAGTCCTCTTGAGAGCCGGCTGGACTCGCACGGTCCTGAAGCCGGGCGACAAGGTGACGGTGCATTACAGCCCCTCGAAGGATGGCAGCAAGGTCGGCATGATCGCGCGGGTGACGATGGCCGATGGTCGCGTGCTGCCCAACGCCCCGCCAGCGAACTAGCCTGGAGCTGTATATGACGAAACGAATCGCGCTGTTGACGGTGGCTGCGATTGCGTCCGCAGTCGCGGCTCCCATCTCGCGAGCCCAGACTCCCTCGGGAGCGCAGACACTCCCGGACCTCTCGGGCGTGTACTACCCGGTCAATGCCGCAGGTGGCGGGGCGCGGGCCGGAGGCGCACCGCCTGCTCCGCAGGCTCCACCGAAGCCACTGCCAGCACCAACGCGCACGGCACCGTTGTCAGACGGTTCGCGTGGGCGCTCGCCGGATGCACCGGTGCTTACTCCGGAGTACATGAAGAAGTGGGAGGCGATGCGTGACTCGCGCATAGCCGGCTCGTCGGACTCGGACAACACCGCGAAATGTCTGCCGCCGGGGATGCCGGCCATGATGAACATGGCGTACGGCATGGAGATCATGCAGACGAAGGACAAGATCACGTTCTTCAGTGAGCTGAACGACGCGCTGCGGCGCGTCTACCTCGACGGTCGAAAGCCGACACCAGCGACCCTCGACGATCCGACCTACGCCGGCTATTCCATCGGGCATTGGGAAGGCGACACACTGGTGATCGAGACGGTTGCGCTGCGCGACAACACCTACATCGAGGGATTCACGCCGCACAGCGAGAAGATGACAGTGCGGGAACGAGTCCGGCTGCTCCCGTCAGGTCTGCTCGAAGATCGAATTACGGTGACCGATCCCATCGCGCTCGTAAAACCGTGGGAAACGGTGAAGACCTACCGGAAGGCGACCTACCCGAACGATCAACTCCGGGAGTTTGCCTGCGCGGAGGGCCTGGAGCACGCAAGATAGACGGGGTCAGACCCCTTCACAGTTTGCGCTTACTTCACCTTGCCATCGATCAGGTCGTAAATCCGAGTCGCGGCGATCGGTGGCACGCCAGGACCCTGGATAGGGAAGTGATCCTTGTGCTTCGTGAGGTCGGCGCGCTTAGCGGCTTCTTCCGCTGACACGCCTTCCTTCTTCAGTCGACTCACCTCGCTCCAGACATCGCGAAGATACGCCTGGAAGTAATCGATCTTCGTCTTGTCCGTAAATGCGTCGCCATGGCCCGGAAGCACCGTGTCGAAATCGAGTTTCTTGAGCGCGTCGAGCGAGGTGACCCATTCCTCAGGGTATGAGTCGCTCATGTTCGACAGCCCCGACGTCAGGAAGTCTCCGGTCATCACGACCTTCTCGTTGGGAAGGAAGACAACGACATCGCCTGCCGTGTGCCCGCGGCCGAGGAAGCGAATCTGGATCTCGCGGCTCCCTCGATAGAGCGTCATCTGGGTTGCGAGCGTCACGTTCGGAGGTGTCGGCTTGAGCTCTTTCTGCGAGGCCAGGTTGTTCTCGGCCACCTGAAGTTGCGTCTGCAACTTGGCCTTCGCCGCCGCGTCGGCCTCGGAAGCAATGCGCTTCTTCAACCCGTCGATCTGTCCCGGCAACCCCGTCACGTAATTCTGGTAGAGCGGCATTCCAATCGAATTGCTCAGGAGCATGCGCCTCGTGAACTCGTGCCCGATGATCTGCACGTTCGGCGCGAAGATCTGATTGCCGTGCGCATGGTCGAAGTGGAAGTGCGTGTTGATCACCGTGGTCACAGGCTTGTTCGTGACCTCTTTGATCTCTTCGAGCAGCACCCACGCAGCCGCGGGCGACACGTGGTCGTCGACGACAATCACGTCGTTGTCGTTGACGATGAACGACGAGTTGCCGACGACGGCGAGCGAGCCTGTGCCGACCGCATGGTAGATGCCCTCTCTGACCTTGTTGAACTTGAAGGCCTTGCCGTTGTGGGCCGTGCCGGCAGGCTGCCTCGACTGCGCCGCGATGGCCACCACGAACATCGCACCAATGACGACCAGCAGGGCAGACCGTTTCATTGTTCCTCCGCTCATTCCGCCAGGCGCACCAGGTTCAACCCCATTGCTTCGATTAACGCCACAATCACGATTGCCGCCATCATTGCGAGGATGAGAATCCGCGCCGCATGTGTCAGCTGTTTCAGCATGTGCGCCTGAGATTAGACTGCATTATGGCCCCGCCTCACAAACCTTTGTCGATGTTGCGGTCCTACACCGCAGCCGACGCTCTCACGATTGGCAACGCGAGCTGCGGCACGATCGCCATCTTCCTGTGCCTCGACTACGTGGCGACCGCCAGTGCGCGGTACCTGTGGGTCGCCTTCGTGCTCATTCCGCTGGCGCTCGTATTCGACGTCCTCGACGGTTACGTTGCGCGGACGCAGAAAAGCCGCCAGTCGACGCTTGGCGGGGATCTGGATTCGCTGGCCGACGTGATCTCATTCGGAGTCGCGCCGGCGGTGCTCGGCTTCACCCTGGGGCTGCGCGGCGTCTGGGACATGGTCTGCCTGACCTACTTCGTGGTCTGCGGCGTGAGTCGTCTCGCCCGCTTCAACGCCACGGCCGCCGAGCTCGCGGACGAGCGCACGGGCAAAGTGAAGTATTTCGAAGGGACTCCTATCCCCACCACCATCGTCATCGTCGGGCTGCTGGCGCTCGCCTTCATGCTCGAACGCATTGGCGAAGCACTCTGGTTCGGGTCGGCGCGAATCGCCTCGGCGACGCTTCATCCGTTGTCGCTGCTGTACGTGGCGAGCGGCAGCGCCATGATCAGCACCATCCGGATTCCGAAACCTTAAGGTTATTGGGTAGTTAGGTAGCTGGGTGGCTGGGTGGCTGGGTCTACCTAGCAACCCAGCAACCCAGCTACCCGGTGTGACCTGGTCTGTCACACTGCCGGCGGACGATGGTCGACAGGGAGGACCGGAATGCCAGCCGCCATCGTCTGCTTCGAAAGCTATCGTTCCGAACGGGATCGCCAGCGTGCCCGGGATCTGGCCAATGTGACAGCTGAAGCGGCGAGCCCGTTTCCGCATCGACTGGCCAATGTGTTTCTCAACGCTCGTCAGATCGCTCATCGTCGAGCGATGCTCGATTTCGGCCGCCAGCATCTGGGCGGTACGACGCTGCCGTTTAGAGAGGTAGTGAACGAGCGCGAATGACACCTCGTTTAAGCAGCACCGCGCGGCGGCTCAGGCCGTTATGCCGCGTCAGGTTCATGAGCTGGAAGCTTAGTGCGTTTTCGTCGTCGAAAACGCTCTAACTCGGGATGACGACCGTCTCGCCGATCGCGCGTACGCCGAGGCGATCGTGCTCTTTGGCAAGCGCCTCCTGAATACGTTCGATCGGTTCCATGAAAGGCTCGTTGCTCAAACGGAACGACTGATGATGTACCGGGACGATGAGACGCGCTCCCGCGGCGTCGGCCATCGCGACCGCCTGTTCCGGAGTGCAATGGTTGTAGATCCACGGGTCGTAGGCGCCGATGGGCATCACTGCCGCGTCGAATGGGCCGTGCTGGCGATGGCGCTTGAACGTGGTCGTAACGGCCGTATCACCGCCAATCAGCAAGCGGCGACCTTCGCGCTCGACGACCCAACCCGTGTATCCCCGCCACGTGTCGCGACCGATGCGCGCACCCCAGTGCTTGACCTCGAGGGCACGGATCAGCACGTCGCCGTGAGGAGTAGCGACGGTTGCGGCTTCATTCCAGCGCAGCTCGCGGACCGATGAATAACGTCGCTGCGGCAACAGGTCGGAAATAGACGAGGCCATAACAGCGGCCGGCCGGCCGCGGATCGATCCGAGCGACGGCGTATCCAGATGATCGAAGTGCGCGTGTGACACGAGCACGATGTCGATGTCGGGCAGTTCGTCGGGAGTGAGCGCGCAGTGTACGAGCCGCATCGGCCCCAGCGTGCCCAGCCCGAGGTCCACGCCAATGCGCGGATATAGCGCGGGGTCGGTCAGGATGTGAACGCCGTAGAAGTTGATCAAGACGGTCGCGTGTCCGAGCCAGGCGAGCGTCACGGCGTTGTCGGACCAGGTCCCTGGTTCGGGTTTGTGCGGCGCCGATGGAATGTCGCGACCGATTTCCTCGAAGCGCTGCCGCAGAAACCGGGCGCCCCACGACGTCGACACGCCAAGCCATGCCGCACCCCCAACGCCTGCGACAGCACCGGTAGCCATGAATGTGCGGCGGTTGGGAAAGCGGCCCTTCAACGCCAATGACCCGTGCACACAGTCTGCGGGTAAGAGGCGCGTGTGGTCAATGTGCTCATGACTGTTATGACGTCTGGACGGAGGCTGGCGGTTCCCGTCCTGGCGCAGCGGCACGAAGCATCGGAGAAGATAGAGGGGTGAACGATCGTTCCCTGCCACAGGCTCTGCGCCGGCGGCTCGCCGCGCCATTGCCCGGAGTCGAGGCGCAGCAGCGGATGTCACCACGCCCCCGCCTTGGAGCGGATTCCGGCGTCGACGTCAATTCGCTGCGCCCGGCGGCAGCCCTCATCTTGATTTACACGGTTGATGACGTCTGGCACGTGCCGCTGACCGTGCGCGGTTCGTCGTTGCGTCACCACACCGGACAGGTCTCCCTGCCGGGCGGACGCCTCGACGTTGGCGAGACGGTGGAAGAGGCGGCACTCCGTGAGGCGCACGAGGAAGTGGGAGTGCTTCCCAGGGACGTCGAAATACTAGGACGCCTCACATCGCTCCCGGTGTACGTGAGCGGCCATCTGCTGCATCCCGTCGTTGGCTACTCACAGCGGCGACCGGCGTTCACCCTCGCCTCGCACGAGGTCGAAAAACTGATCGAAGTTCCGCTCGCTCTCTTGCGTGAGCCGGAGCGCGTGCTGTGGGAAGAGCGGACGCGGATCCTTCCACCGCAAGGCGTCATGAACGTTCCCTATTTCGATGTGCTCGATGCGCGCGTCTGGGGAGCAACGGCTATGGTGCTCGCCGAATTCGTCGCGCTTGTCGACGACGTGGAGAAGTCGGGCTGAAACGAGACAGTGTGTGAGCCGGAGCAGGACATTTCTCTACGCAAAAGCAGGTGTTTCTGTCGCAACATGCCCAATCCAGCGACACGGATCTGGCGGGATTCTTGCCACAATTGATGACGGGTAAAGTCCTCACGGGAAGTAGCCGATGGGCTTGTATATACCCGCCATGGACCGCACGTGGAGTCCACCAGGAGGTGGCATGGAGCCGCTGCAGGAACTGCTCGCCGTCGATCATCGTCGCGCGCTCGAGTTCTTCGTTACGGGTCTTCAAGACGTCTCCGATCCGGGTGTCGATCGACAGGAGCTGCTCTACAACGCGAGCGTGCTCGCGCACTACGCGCAAGTGTCCACGTCCGCCGGGTTGGAAATGCCGGCGCCCGCGAATCTCACCGCCATCTTCGATAACTTCGTGCTGAACGCGTCAATCCCTCCCGATGGGCACTTGCTCGAAGTCGCAGGCGCACAGTGTCTCTTCCTGACCGGCTTCTTCGAGGATCGGATGCGTGTGCGGCACGACATCCGGTGGTATGCGGAACTCGGCGCGGGCTTCTTCAACCGGGCCGCCGGTTATGAAGGATCGGCCAAGAAGGCGCGCCTGCTGGCGATGATCGCCAGGCACTTCGAGCCCTGGCGGCAGCGTCACGCGCGGCTCAGCCGGGAACTACGTGACCAGCACTACCTCCTGACGCCTCCGCCTTCGAACTTGATGTAAGCGTGCACCGCCCTTACCGGAGGCGTAGACTGCGGTGTGCGTATTCCGGCCGCGGTATGCATTTTCACGGCGGGATTGTCACTCTCCGCCGTTCCTGCATCTGCTCAGCGGGTAACGTTTGAACGCACGTACATGGTCAGTGCCGCGCCGACGCTCGACGTCTCGACCATTCGCGGACAGATCGATGTGTCCGTGGGAGACACCGAGCGCATCGTCGTGAAGGGCTCGGCCACTGTCCGGTACGGCTTGAGCGTACCGGCGTCGGCTTACGAGCTGGTCAAGCGCGTGGCCGCAAATCCACCGATTCAACAGGAAGGCGCCACGCTTCGGCTGCGCCCGCCGACGGGAGCGGACGAGCAGCGCGCGATGACCGTCGCCTACGACGTGAGCGTGCCGCGCGGAACGATTGTGAAGGCAAGCAGCGACTCCGGCGCCACGACGATCAGCGGCGTCATGGGGCATGTGTCGGTTCGGACGGAATCGGCCGCAATTACGATCAGGGAGCTCGGTGGCGACGCAGAACTGACAACAGGATCGGGAGCAGTCCAGGTCGACGGGATCACGGGCAACTTGAGGGTGGCGACGCAAAGCAGTCGTGTCAGCGTGCGAGACGTGGCCGCCGGGCTGCACGTTCGTACACAGAGTGGCGCCATCGAGGGCACCTTTCGCGGAAACGGAACCGTTGACGTCGGGACGGCATCGAGTGCCATCGATCTCATGGGCGTGAATGGAGGGCTGGTCGCCACCTCCAACAGCGGCCGTATCCGCGTGAGTGGTCTTCCGACCGCACCATGGCAGGTGACGGGCGGATCTGGCAGCTTCGAGTTGGACTTCGACTCGAACGCAAAGCTGACACTCGACGCGCGGAGTGGTTCAGGCTCAGTGTCGGTCGAAGGCTCGGCGCTGCAAGGTTCGACGTCGAAAGGCGCCGCCTCCGGCACGGTCGGCGGCGGCGGCCCGCTCGTGCGGGCCAACAGCCGCAGTGGCTCGATCCGGATCGGATTGCGATAAGTAGAGGCGGGTCTTCCGCCGGTGGTCAGACCCGCCTGGTGCAGACCGCTACTTCGCCTTGTGCGACGCCTCCATCAGGAGGATGCCGGAGCTCACCGCTGGGGGCAGCTTCATTTTGTCGGCGACGGATCCGAGGCTGAAGCCTTCCCGTACCGTGCCGGTGACGCTCACATGCGCGCCCTTGCGCGGCACGCCACTGTTCGACACGACCCAGAGTTTCCCGGTCTTGTCCTCGATCTGATAGGCGCCATTTCCAATCAGCGAGTAACTGTCGACGACCGAGCCCGAGAGCTTCACCTGCTTATCGCGGTATCGGCCGGGATCGGCGAGCACCTGGTTGATGGTTCGACTCGCGCACGCCGCTGACGACATCGCGCCGACGACCAGGGTCAAAAGAGCCACGCGTCTAACAAGCCATCTAGTCATCCCATGCTCCCCTCGGCGGGTCTAACGATCCGCCGTTACGTACTATTTCGGCGGGTCTGAAGGCCGCCGCTACCTCTGAAGTAGAGGCGGGCCTTGAGACCCGCTTTCCGCCGAATGCTCAGAACAACACCGCGACGTCGAGGACAAACCCACGATCGTTGTAGACGACCGCCTGGCCGTCGATGATGCCGCGACGATATCCCTGCGGCACAACGACCAGTTGCGGCTCGAGATAAACCGGCACCGGGTAGACGCGCTTTGCCCATCCTGGCGGCAGATATCCACCGCGGTAGTATTTCTTCTGCAACCCCGGAGGCAGCGGCCGGTAGTACGGCCTGTAGTAGTCACGAATCACGACCACGTCGTGATCGCGGTGGTACCGATCGTGACCGTAGTGGCGGTAATCACGATAGTCGCGGTCGTCCTGGTAGTACCCGCGGTCATATCGTTCGTAGCGAACTTCCGCGCGGCCGTGTTCTCGCTTGTCCCCAGCCTCCGCATGACCCACAAACACCGTTCCGCTGAGAAGCGCACCGCTCATCATCACCGACAACAGCGATCTCACGCCCCACCTCCATTGTGAAGACCGGGGAGCCTTCTGGTCGAGGATCAGGCAAGGCCCCTGCCACCGCTTCGCCACACAAGCTAACGTATTTGATGGCAAGGAGTTGCGCCATTCATCCGGCTGAGCGAAGCGCGCTTGAGCGTCCTCGTCTCATGACGGGAGTCGCTCGATGAGGTCAGCAAGGGCGTGCAAAGCTGAGTGTAAAATCCGGGGTTCGACCTTCCTCGGCTCCAAGGAGAGCCGGCCTTCCATGATCCACGTAGAGAACCTGGTCAAGACCTTCGGAGAGGTCAAGGCCGTCGATGGCATCTCGTTCGACATCTCTCCGGGTGAAATCTTCGCCTTCCTGGGTCCCAACGGCGCCGGCAAGACCACGACCATCCAGATGCTGACGACGCTCCAGCGCCCAACCAGCGGCTCGATGAAACTGGACGGCCTCGATCCGGTTGCCCAACCACTGCAGGCGCGCAGCCGATTCGGGATCGTGTTTCAGGATCCGAGTCTCGACGTCGAGTTGACGGCGTACGAAAACATGGATCTGCACGGCGCGCTGTACCACGTGCCGCGCAAGGTTCGCGTCGATCGCATCCAGACGCTGTTGACGCTGTTCGAGCTCTGGGATCGCCGCGGCTCGTTCGTGAAGACGTTCTCCGGCGGCATGAAGCGCCGGCTCGAGATCGCTCGCGGGTTACTCCACACGCCGAAGATTCTCTTCCTCGACGAGCCCACGCTTGGCCTCGATCCGCAGAGCCGCAACCAGCTCTGGACGCACGTCAAACATCTGAATGAAACAGAAGGTGTGACCGTCTTTCTGACAACGCACTACATGGATGAAGCCGAGCGCACGGCGCATCGAATCGCCATCATCGATCACGGTCACATCGTCGCGCAGGGAACGGCGCAATCGCTCAAGCAGCAGACCGGCGCGGATTCACTGGAGGGAGCGTTCCTCAAGCTCACGGGATCGACCATCCGCGACGAGCGCGCCGACGCCGCGGACCAGATGCGCCAGATGGCGCGGATGTGGAGGAGATGAGCCGTGACCGTCGTCTATTACCTGTGGTTGCGTGAAGTGAAACGCTATCTGCGGTCGCGTCCGCAGATCATCGGATCGATCGCGCAGCCGCTGCTGTACCTGCTCGTGCTCGGTTTCGGTCTGGGTCCGGTGTTCGCGCAATCAGGGCAGGGGAGTTACCTGCAGTTCATCGCCCCGGGCGTGGTGGGAATGGCGATCCTGTTCACGTCGATCTTCTCCGGTATCGGCCTTCTGTGGGATCGCCAGTTCGGATTCCTCAAGGAGACCCTGGTCGCTCCGGTGCCGCGACTGCAGATCATGTTGGGACGCACGCTCGGCGGCGCGACGATCGCCTCGATCCAGGGAACGCTGATCCTGATCGTCTGCATGATTGCCGGATTTCGGCCGCACAGCATCGCCGCGATTCCGGTGGCACTGATGTTCATGCTGCTCGTCGGCCTCGTCTTTGCGGGCCTGGGGACGGCGATCGGATCGACGCTGAAAGACATGCAGGGCTTTCAGCTGATCATGAACTTCCTGGTGATGCCGATCTTCTTTCTGTCCGGGGCGCTCTTTCCGCTGAACAATCTTCCGACAGCGTTGACGCTCGCGACGCGCCTCGATCCTCTCTCCTACGGCATCGACGGCTTGCGCGGGGCGCTGATCGGTTTGACGCAGTTCGGCGTCGTCACAAACCTCTCGGTGCTGGCGGTGGTCGCGTCCGGGTTCCTGGTCTTGGGCGCGTGGGCATTTTCGCGGATCCAGATCTGACCTGTCGCCGGGGGGCGGAAGCCCCGCGCGACGCCATCTGATCGTAGAGCGCGGGCTTCAGCCCGCGCGAGCTTCGTTGCGTTCTTCCAGCTCGGCACACCAGCCTCCGCAGTGCACTTGCGTGCACAATCGGGTATCGTAGCGAGGTTGGTTGGGCCCGGGCCGCGAAGACATATATCGCCGAGCTGGCGACCTTTTGGCTCCAGACCCTTCTTGATCCCACGCCATTTTGCTGGCGTTTTCTTTGCCTCGAGATCTGGTAGCCATGGCATCCGCGCCCTTCGTCCTCACCGGTCTTGGTCGCCCCGCACTGTTCAAGGGTTGGCAGCCGTCGTTCGCTCAATTTGTCTGGTTGGCCTTCGTTCTCGTGCAAGTACTCGACGGCACGATGTCCTACGTGGGCGTGACACTGCACGGACCGGACATCGAAGGCAATCCACTCGTCGCGTGGTATCTCGGCGCGTTCGGTCCGGCGATTGGATTCACGGTGGCGAAGTTGTTTGCCATCACCTGTGGCGCAGTGCTCTATCTGACGGATCGGTATCGGTGGGTCGCGATCCTCACGGTGGTGTACGTGGTCTTTGCCGTGGTCCCCTGGGTGGGCCTGCTCGCCGGAACCGTCTAGACCAGCTCGTTCACGCGCCACCCTCCTGGCGCGACCTGCGTCGCGCGTCTTTTCACGCTGCATCGTCGAACAGCTAGAATGCGGCGTATGTACACCGCGCTCCTGTTCCTCCATTCCTGGATTCGATGGCTCGTAATCTTCGCTGGCGTGGCGGCTCTTGGCGGGGCGGTTGCCGGTGTCTCGACGCGGCGGGCGTGGCTGCCCGGCGACAACCTGCGACTGGCGTTCTTCACGCACAGCCTGGATCTGCAGCTATTACTCGGGCTGATTTTGTATGCCTTCCTCAGCCCAGTGACGCGATCGGGCTTCGAGAACATGCAGTTGACGATGCGCGATCCGGTCCTGCGCTTCTTCGTCGTGGAGCACCTAACGGGCATGCTCATCGCAATCGCGTTTGCACACGTGGGGCGGGCGCGGGCACGGAAAGCGGTTGATGCCGTCGCCCGCCACCGGACGGTCCTCCTCTTTGTCGGCCTGTCGATGGTGGCATTGCTGCTCTCGATTCCGTGGCCCGGGATGCCGGGTGGCCGCGAGCTATTCAGATCGCTCTCACAATGAAACGCGCCGCGAAGATCGCAGGCGCAAGGCGTCAGGACGAGAGCCAGATATAATTCCGGTGTTTCTTCCATGTTGGTGGCCCGGCGTTTCGTCGTGAGCGGTCGCGTGCAAGGCGTGGGCTTTCGCTACTTCGCGCAGGACTGGGCATTACGCGAAGGCGCCACCGGCTGGGTGCGCAACCTGCCCGACGGCCGCGTCGAGGCCCACGTCGAGGGAGAAGCCGAGGCGCTGACGCGCATCGAGCGGGCGTTGCGGATGGGCCCGCGCGGCGCGCGAGTCGAGACGGTGACCGTGGATAGCGAGGACGTCAGCGGCGCCTACGACACGTTCTCGGTGACGTCCTAACACGTATGGGGCCGCTCAGAGACTGAATGGATCTCAAACAACACATCAGACACGTTCCCGACTTCCCGAAAGCGGGCATCCTCTTCTACGACATCACGACGCTGCTCAGAAGTCCCGAGGGGCTCGGTGTGACCATCGATCGGCTCGCCGAGCCATACGCGAACGACTCCATCGAGCTCGTCGTCGGCATCGAGAGCCGTGGGTTCATCCTGGGAAGCGCTGTGGCGAAACGCCTCGGCGCCGGGTTCGTCCCGATTCGCAAGCCGGGGAAGCTTCCGAGCCAATGCGTCAAGGAGACCTACGATCTCGAATACGGCACCGACGCGCTTGAGATCCATTCCGATGCCGTCCAGCGCGGCCAGCGCGTTCTGATCGTGGACGATGTCCTCGCGACGGGCGGTACAGCGGCCGCGGCCGCGCGCCTCGTGCGACACCTGGGAGGGGAGCTGCACGGCCTGGCTTTCCTGATCGAGCTCGTGTTTCTGAAAGGGCAGTCGAAGCTGACCGGTGAGAAGGTGTTTTCCGTTCTTCAGTACTGACCGCGAGAACTAACGCCGCCTATGATGTAGCTCCGGAAGCCTGGTGGACAGTCTTGAGCACCTGTCGCGCCGGTGCACGCGCAATCTTGTGTGCCTGTTCCGGCGGCATCGTCTGGGCTACGAGACGGTTCAGGCTTTCGCGATGGAGGTTCTTGTCGACCTCACTCGTCAGCCATCGGGCGCCAGCGACACCGACCATAGCCGCACCGGCAAGAGCGCCCGCCGTCAAGCTGAGTGCCTGCCTGGCACTCGCTGCCTCGCGGGCTAACTCCAGACCGGCTCCTGACCCGTACAACGCCCACGAGATGACGGCCGCGAAGGAGCCGACCATCACGTTGCCCAGGAATCCCGGGCACAACACACCACCTTCATATCCGGGCAACGCAAAACCCTGGCGCGAAAGTGCGGTGTTCACAATTCCGCCGACGGCTCCAGCTGCCATGATCCACGCGGCGCATTCCTAAGGACTCATATTTCATACCCTCGTACTGGACGTCTTTCGTCGAGTAGTGTCGCAACGTCTCGACAACTGACCGTCGTCAACATTAACGTTCGGCTCACGAACAGCGAACGAGAGCCGCGCGCGTCGGCAGAACGCGGGTGCAAGATTGGTAAACTAGACAGTTAGCGGACCTCCGTCCTCGTAACTCAGTTGGATAGAGCGGCGCCTCTAAGCCCGAAACCGCATAACCCGCTTGTTCCCTTGTGTCGGAATAGGCGGGTTTTTGTATCTTCCTCTCCAAGCTTGCAGTCCCTGACAGACAGGAACAGCGCGGAATAAGGATCGCGCGGGTCGAGGAAGCCTATGGCCCCGACGCCGGTGGGCAAGGCGATTGAACGTGCGTACGCTGCTCTCGCAAGGGAGCAGCGTGCCGGCAAGATGACAGAGGAGAGTCCGTTGCAGGCCATGCGTGGGGCGTTGAGACGGGAACTCGAGACGCTGATGAGAGAGCACTGAGTTCGACCGGGAGCGGCGAGGGAATGCCTGAGCCACGCCAAGTGTCACTGTAACCGCGGTTGGATCTGTGAAGAGCGGAAGGCCGTGAAGCGGAAGGCGGCGAGGAAGCGGGCTAGAT
>Ga0207701_10000863_pt1 | contig 32180 bp, 16 predicted proteins | sample KBSSwiSSwithPhiX_FD_184294 | JGI IMG/M metagenome (GOLD analysis project Ga0207701, IMG submission 184294) | Switchgrass rhizosphere bulk soil microbial communities from Kellogg Biological Station, Michigan, USA, with PhiX - S5 (SPAdes) (version 2) | ecosystem: Environmental > Terrestrial >... | reverse complement strand
TGCGCGCCCGCACCGATGGCGCGCCAGACGACTTCGCCCGAACGCTTGTCCACCGCGATCAGGCTTGGGGCGCGCGGCGATGGGACGCGTGTGTGGCCTTCATTCTGACCGTTTGATGTGGAAACCAGCAGCAGATCACCCACGACCAACACTTCGCTATTGGTGGCTTCGTGCGGAAACACACCCAGGCGCCGGCACATGTCCAACTCCCAGACGATGTCGGCTGCCGTGTCGTCCTGGAAGCGCTCATCCTGATACGGACCGTTGTTCTCGCCATCACGGAAACCCTGTGTGTCGAGGCAACGGAGCTGGCATTCGGCAGTGACGTAGTACAGACGATTGCCTTCGACATACGGCGCGCTTGTCGTCGACGGCAAGATGAACTCCCGCAGACCTCGTTCGACGCGGGGGGCCAGGTCCTGCCAGAGGAATGTTCCATCCTTTGCTTGAAGTGCGACGAGCACGCCGGCGTCTTCCTGATAGTCGGGGTTCAAGTGCCGGGCGTTGTCTGTGCCCACATAGACCGTGTCGCCAGCAACCACGGGACGACCATACGTTTCGTTTCCCAGTTCGACGCTCCACACGATGTTCCGACCGGTGGTCGTATCCCAGTCGAGCGGAGGATCGCCGGTTCGCACGAGGGTCGTCTCGTGCGGAGGAGCGATGGAAGGCGCGGACGCGGCGTATGACGCGACAGGCTCTGCAGACTCGATTCCAGCGATTCGATTCAATGCCCACTCGACTTCATCACGCAGTGCAGGGTCGTTTGCTGCCGCCGCCTTGAGCGCGCCCAGGGCCGATTGCGCCTTCGGTCCGATGCTTCCCAGAGCGCCGGCTGCGAAGATGCGGACATAAAGGAATTCATCCTCCAGCGCTTCGATCAGCGACGGCACCGCAGATTGCGCGGCCGCGCCGATGCTTCCGAGCGCCTCACACGCCGCCCAGCGAACGCCGGGAGTGGGATCGCCTAACGCTTCTGCCAGCGCGTTTGTCGCTGTCGCCGCGCTCGGACCGATGGAGGCCAGGGCCTCTGCCGCGTAGACGCGGACGTATGGATCCGAATGCGAAAGGGTAGTGACGAGGGCAGCGACGGAAGGGCTGGCTTTCTTGCCCAAAGCGCCCAGCGCGCGTGCGGCATCCCCCGCGACGGACGAATCCTTGTCTCTCAGCGCACGCCTCAGCGCCGGTTGAATCAACTCGGTATGCGGCGCCAGGTCGATCAATTCGTCGATGGCACTTCGCCGGATTGACTCCGAGTCATGCCGCAGCAACTCCACCAGCAGCGGAATGGCAGGAGGACCGATCCGCTGGATGATTTGAAACGTCACGACGTGCAGGTCTCCATGCTCAGGGGTAAGGAATCGTTTCAGCAAAGAGAACGAACGTGGTGCCCCTTTGACTAGAGCCGCTTCGGCGGTTTCGCGGACCTTCGGGTCTTTCGACAGCAGGCGACTTGACCAGTCACGTATAACAGCAGCGTTTCTAGAGGGACTCGACGTCGTCTGCGGTAGCGATGATTGGGCCAGCGCGACCGCCTGGCTGAGTCCGGCAGCCAATGTCATTGCGAGAGCATGCGTCTTTATGAATGACATCACGTAGGCCATGATACCGACATGACCGACACGCTGACCGCGATTTCGAGGCGAGAATTCGTCCGAGGCGCCGTCTGTGCCGCTGCTGGAACCACGCTCGTGGGTCTTTCACGCGCCTTCGCCGCCGAACAGGGCAGTCTCAGCAAGGAGGTCATGCGCGAGTTCCCGTATGGGGCAGTGCGGCTCACTGGCGGCCCAATGATGCGGCACTTCGACCACATCCACGCGCACTACCTCGCACTCGACAACGATCGACTGCTCAAAGTGTTCCGGCAACGTGCGGGCTTGCCGGCGCCGGGCCTCGACATGGGCGGATGGTACGACCGAGACGGCTTCGTGCCCGGCCTGACGCTTGGACAGTACATCTCTGGACTGGCCCGGCTTGGTGCGGCGACGAACGACGCTGCGACGCACGAGAAAGTGGCACGGCTCGTCTCGGGTTTCGGCGCCTTCATAGAGCGCGCCGACAGTCCATATGCAGGCCCAAATGCGCAAGCGCAATGGGCCGCCTACGTCATGGACAAGTACGTCGTCGGACTGATCGACGCGTTTCGACTCAGCGGTGTCGAGGACGCGAAGCGCCTGCTGCCGGTCACCATCGACAAGTGTTTGCCTTATATCTCTCCGGTGGCGCGCGATCGCATCGGGAAGACGAACCCGCCGTACGATGAGACCTATGTCATCTCGGAGAACCTGTTCCACGTTGCCGACATCACCGGCGATGACAAATATCGGAAGCTGGCGGTGCAGTATCTCCTCGACAAGGAGTGGTTCGACCCGTTAGCCGCCGGCATCGACGTGCTGCCTGAGAAGCATGCCTACAGCCACGTTGTCGCGCTGAGTTCCGGGGCGCAGGCCTATCTCAAACTCGGCGACTCGAAGTACCTGAACGCGCTGACGAACGCCTGGCGTTTCCTCGAGCCGCAGCGTTTTGCAACCGGCGGTTGGGCACCAGAGGAACAGTTCGTTCATCTTGGCCAGGGGAAGCTTGCCGAGAGCCTGAAGAGCACGAAAGCCCACTTCGAGACTCCTTGCGGCAGTTATGCCGACATGAAGCTCGCGCGATATCTGATACGTTTGACCGGTCGTTCGGAGTATGGCGATGGGCTCGAGCGCACGCTCTACAACACCGTGCTGGCGACGCGTCTACCGAATAGCGATGGCGACTACCCGTACTACTCGGACTACGGCGCCGGTGCGGAGAAGAAGTATTACCCTCGTAAGTGGCCGTGTTGTTCGGGCACGTTGGTGCAGGGCGTAGCGGACTACGTGCTGAACGTGTATTTCCACGACGACGACACGCTGCTGGTCAATCTGTTCGTCGCGTCGGAAGTGACCTGGAAGCGTGCGGGCGGCGACGTCGCCATCGTTCAGGACACTGCCTATCCCGCGACAGACACCGTTCGCCTGACTGTGCGAGAACCGGGCAACGGCCGCTTCACGATGAAACTACGCATTCCGGCGTGGGCGAAGGGGGCGACGCTGCGGGTCAACGGCAAATCGGAGAACGTCGTGCCAGGCGAACTGGCCATAGCAATGAGTCGTTGGAAGGCCGGCGATACAATCGACGTGGTCGTACCGCAACCACTACGCACGCTGTCGATCGATAGCGAGAACCCAAAACTCGCCGCACTGATGCGCGGTGCGGTCATGTATGTCGGACTCAATCCGTGGGACGGCATTGGCGGGGAGCCCCTCGACCTGCCCGGGGCGCTGTCACCGACCCTCGGATCGACACAGGCATACCACGCCATGATTGCGGGCCGCGATCTGGTGTTCGTGCCGTACTTCACGGTCGACACGGAGAGATACAACACGTACTTCAGAATCGCGTGATCGGGCTCAAGGCTCAGGGCTCAAGGGCTCAAGGCTCAGGGGTCAACGGCTGGATAGGAGGCTGGATGAGAGTGCATTCCGTGGTTCTCGTTTGTGCGATGACGGCGTTGGCAGGCGACGTGTCTCAGCGACCGGCCGTGTCGGCTGGCGGCCAAACGAACCGCGCTGCGGACCTGGCCGCTATCGAAAAGCTCCGGCAGCAGGACATTGCCGCCACGATTGCGCGAGATGCTGCTGCGCTGACGGAGTTTTGGACTGAGGACGCCATTCGGATCGGCGTGGGCGCGCCTGCCGAAATCGGGAAGAAGGCTATCCGCGAGAGCAACGAACGACAGACAGCGAATAGAAGTCTCAAGGTGTTGAGCTACGTCCCGGAAGTCAGGGACTTCACCTTTTTGGACGGTGGCTGGGCCGTCGAGTGGCGCACTTTCACTGCTTCGGTTGTCGAATCGCCGGGTGCCGAGGTGAAACAGGTTCGCGGTACCGTGCTGGGAGTGTGGAAGAAGCTGCCGGACGGTAGCTGGAAAGCGTTCCGCGCGATGGGGGGAACGGAGCCCAATGCTCCAGTCAAAGGCGGTGACCTGTGATCCATCTTGAGCCATCGGATCCCTCTGAAGCGTGTCGCGCTGCAGTCAAGTCGTGAGACGACTATAATCGCGGACACTGAATCCATTCACCCATCGTTTTCCGACAGGCGTGGCGGACGGCCTCGCGTCCCCGCACGCGGCCGGTATCCTTCATCGCGACATCAAGCGGCGCAACGGTAACCCGACGCGAAGATCCGATAAGTCTTTGCGATACGTCGGGCCCGTGGGGATCTTGTTGCAATGACCGGTACGTCTATCAGCTCCAGTGGTGTGCCTGCCGGTGGCGTACGACAGAAGGTGGTCACGGGGCTCGTCTGGCTATTGGTCCAGAATGCCGGGCTCAAACTGATCACGCTGGCGATCTTCACGGTGCTTGCGCGCATCCTTGACCCGAGCGACCTCGGGGCTTTCGCGTTCGTGACCACGGTGCTCGGGCTGGCCGGGATCGTCGTCGATCAAGGTCTCAGCGAGGCGGTCGTTCAGCGCAGAGAGATCTGGCCCTCCCAACTCGATGCGTTGTTCGTCATCAACCTTGGCATCGCCGTAGCGCTGACGCTCGGAATTGGGATCGCTGCGCCGGCGCTCACAGAGAGCGTGGGGCTCCCAGAGATCACGCCGGTCTTGCGAGTCACGAGCCTTGGCACGCTGATGAGCGCAATGTATTTCAGCCAGGCGGGGATGCTGCGTCGGGACTTTCAGTACCGCTGGCTGACGATCTCGCAGATCGTCGGGGCGACGCTGTCGGGTGCTCTCGGCATTTGGCTGGCTCTCGAGGGCGGCGGCGTCTGGAGTCTGACAGCCCAGAGCCTGGCGCAGACGGCGATCACCGGCGTGCTGATCTGGGCGGTGCCGCAGTGGCAGTTCCGGATCCCGCGCGACTTCCGTGGAACCCGCGAGTTGGTCTCGTACGGGCTAAGCCGCCTCGGCGCGAACGTGCTCGATTTCGCCAACAGCAGGGTCCTCGACCTCCTCGTCCTTGCGCGCCTGGGGCCTGCGATCGCGGGGTTGTACGTGGTCGGGGTCCGCCCGCAGGTGGCGCTCATGCAGGTGCTCAGTGGTGCCGTCCTCGATGTCGCCCACAACGGTTTCTCACGCCTCGCGGCGAACCGATCGGCTTTGCTGGCCGCGTACTACAAGTCGGTTAGCGTCAGCGCCGCGGCGGCAGTCCCAGTGTTCGTCGTCGTGGCGGCCACCGCGCCAGAACTCGTCGAGATCGTTTTCGGACCGAGCTACGCGACCAGCGCGACGGTGCTGGCGCCGATGTGCCTGCTGAGCGCCGTCCAGGCGATGCAGTTCTATAACGGCACTCTGTTCAACGCACTGGGCCGGCCATCGATCTCGCTCAAGCTGCTCATGCTGAAGGTCGCGGTCACGTTCATCACCCTCGGCGTTGTTAACGGCGCCGGGCTCGACGTTTTCTTAAAAGCCTATATCGGTAGCCAGCTGGCTACATCACCGGTCAGCTTCTACCTGGTTCGTCGGGTCGTAGGCGTGTCGCTTGTAGCAGTGCTCTCGTGCACGTGGCGGTTCCTGCTCGGCTCCGCGCTGGCCTACGGAGCGGTCGCGGGGGCCCGCTCATGGCTCTTGGCAATGGGTGTCGGGCTCTGGCTCCGATGCCTGACGCTGTTGATCGTCGCGAGCAGCGTGTACGCCGGATTCCTGGCTTTGGCGGCGCGGCGCCAGACCCTCGAGATCGTCGGCCTCTTCACGGGTCGGAGCAGGCAACTGACATGACTCGCGGTTCGAAGGAGGGCATGGAGCCGCGACGACCCGCTCTGGAGAGAGTGAAGGGGCGGCTTGAACGTTGGCGAGAAACCCAGCGCCTCACGCGCGAATGGCGGTTGATGATCGATGAGTTCCCTACCACGTTGGGCCACGACGTCAACGCCTCCGCATCGACGGACTTCGTTGTCCGCAGGGTGTTCATAGTTCCAGGCGATCCCCGGTCCCTGGTTGGCTCGCTCGGTGACGAAGCGATGATCGGCGCAGTCCTCAGCCGCTTGTCGGACCAGTGGCCCCATCTCGACGTTGGCATCCTTACGGCGAGTCAGCTGGCAGACGACGCGGCCCGCCTGCGTGGCTTCACCCCGATGCGCCTTTGGGACGAGGGTGCGGATCTGCGGGAGTCGGTGACGCAGATCCGCGACTTCAAGCCCGACGCGGTCATTGTGGTCGGTGCGGACATCCTCGATGGGTATTACAGCGTCCTCGGGGCCATTCGGGCCCTGACGCTCGCAGATCTTTGCGGGAGGTCGGGCTTTCGCACGGTCGTCCTGGGGTTCAGTTTCAACAAGCGGCCTCACCAGAGCCTTCGTTCGATCTACTCGGACACGACCAGCGCGGTGTCGTTCAACTTGCGTGACCGGCTGTCGCTCGAGCGATTCTCGCGGTTCTCGCCCGCGCCCGGCCGTCTGGTGGCGGACGCCGCGTTCTTGTTGCGCCCGGATCGGGACGCGCCGGCGGTGCAGACGATCAAGGCATGGGTCGGCACGCGCCGGGCGGTCGACGAGCACGTGATCGCCTTCAACTTGCACCCAATGCTGATTCGCAAGATCACGCATCTCCAGCTCGAGCGGCTAGTCGGATCGGCCGTAGTAACCTTGACACGGCTGCTCGAGAGCCATCGCGTGTCCGTAGTACTCCTGTCTCACGACAAGCGGCCCCAGGTTGGCGACGACGAGTGCCTCCGGCATGTTTATCAGGGACTCGCTTCGTCCTTCCGCGAACGAGTGCTCTATCCTACGCAAGAAATGAACGCCGCGCAGGTTAAGGGCGTGGTCGAGTCGCTTGATGGGGTCGTGAGCGGCCGGATGCACCTCGCGATTGCGAGCCTCGGAACTGGCGTCCCAGCCGTCGGCGTGACCTATCAGGACAAGTTCGACGGATTGTTCGATCACTTCGAGCTGCCGCAGTGGCTCCTCGTGCCGCCGCGGCTGGCCCTACAGCCGGACCAGTTCTTTGGCGTACTGTCATCGTTCATCGGAAGCCTTGACCCGCTGCGCCGGCAGATCCAGACCCGGTTGCCGAGTGTGATCGCGGCCGCAGAGCGGAACCTGGACGGCTTGATATCGTGAGCGGAGTGTCCGCCGACGATGAGGCCCGCGTCGTTTCACTCCTTCACGCCGACATCGAGACCACCATTGGCGTCGGTCACGATGACGTAATCATCGAGGCGGCGGCACGGCGTCGTCTGTTTGGCAACGACCCGGCGCAGTACGTCGACGACGTCGTGAATGACGTCCAGCAGTACGTCCACGACGCATTCTTGGATACGACGTGGCCTTCTTGCCCATATCATCCGAACCACCCGCTGTGGTTGGCCGACGGGCACTGGTGCTGCGAGCGCTTGGGCCTGCCTGTCGCCAGGCTCGGCGGGCTGTCAAAGCGTCGGAAAGAGATGGAGTGAGACGCGCGTCGGACGGCGAACTTTCAGGCGGGCGGCGTCTCCGCGCGGGGGCATGAGCGGTCTCCCATCCCTTGCAAACTACCGTTTCGGCGGAATGGTTGTTGGAACTGACGCCTCGCTAACGTTTATCGGACGACATTCGGATCGAAGTCGTCGATGATCCACGCGTCCGAACTCTCCTCGACTAGGGCGCAGATGATCGTTTGTCGATCAGGTGCGAGGCTGCACGCACCGTGGGTCAAGTATCCAATCGGAAACGAGCCGATAGGCTCGACGCGTGACGTTCGTGAAGAAACTCGGAAGAGCGTGCCCGTCGAGTTTTGCGCTTCGAAAGGCTGCACGGCCTGCAGGGCGTAAACCCATTCGCCGTCGTGTGACCATCCAATGGGTGCAAGGTCCGGTGCAAGCAACCGCGGCTCGCGTGACGGCCAGGAGAGGACGTAGAGTCCGGTCCTTTCCGTCATCCAGAAGATGGCCACCTGTTCATTGTTCGGCGAGAAGTGCGGATATGAAGCATAGCCGCCGAATTCTGGCGGCAGCAGGAACTCCTCGTGCCCGTTCGCCAGGTCGCGAATGAGGTAATTCTCGCCATCCGCTGTCTGCCAGGCTAGCCGGCCATCAGGAAGCCACGCAAGGTGAGTCGGGTTTGCTGTAACGGCGTCCGGAACCTCCGTCGCTCCGAGACCATTCGCGTCACTTGTCCAGACTCGATATTGGTTACCGCGAGCCGACACGAACGCGAGTTGCCGATTCTTGGGAGACAGGACGCCAATCGTGCCTGAGGTGATTTGCAATGGGTCCCCACCGTTGGCCGGAAATCTCACGACGCGGCTGTTCGATCCCGTCCCCTGCGACGCGAGAATCCATTGCCCGTCTGGCGACACTCGCGGAGCCCGCAGCATCGCGGTCCCCCGCGTCAACTGCACCGGGGCCTGGTTGGGCATCCGCAGATCAAAACGCCAAATGTTGGAGTGGGCAACCTGCCGCGAATACAAGATTCGGTCACCTCGGTCAGACACACGGCACGTTCGGCCGGCCACCCCGCCGACGACTGTCGTGACGACGACGCTGCGTGGCTCGTTTGAGCTCGACGGCGTCAGTCTGAGAATCTCGGTCGCGTCGTCTTGCTCCCTGAGCAGATATTCGGCGCCTGTCGCCGGAGAAGAGCAGATGGCGTGAAGTGGACGTGTGTCCGAGTACTCTTGCCGTGAATCCTTGCCTTCGGGCGTTGACGACCAGACGGCGTAGTCACCATTGTCCTCGTCTGAAAGCGCGAGAACACGATTAGTGAGACGGTTCCAGTCCAGCGAAATCAGCCAGCGAAAGCGGTCCAGGAAGACCGTTCGGCTTTCAGTGCTCCCGAGGGCGCTGATTTGATATCCGGCCATGTCCTCCATCGAATGGACGAACTCGGCGTGGTTAGGACCGAGGGCGATATACGCGCTTGCGCCCCGAGCAACCTGTCTCACTGGGCCGCCGTACCTCGAGAGTCGCAATATGTCCCCATTCGTAATGCCGAGAAGCAACTCCGAGCCGGTTGGCAGCCACCGGAGTGACCATAGGTTCGCACCCTTCCAGATCTCAGTGGGCCGATCAGTAGTGAGAGCCCGAACGAACACCCGGACTTCACGGTCCGCGCCGGATGCGTAGGCCACTGTCTTGCCGTCTGGGGAAAGATCTGCCGCTCGCACGTCACCGACAAACGTGACCTTCGTGAATCGGGCATCACCCTTTGCAGGTGGGCCCTCTTCTGCAGCCGCCCTCTGCAAGAGAGCAAGAGCGGCCGAGCCCGCCAGCAGCACGACCGTGGCCGTGATCAACGCTTGACGACGGGCAGACGGGCTGGTCGCAGAACCCGCTGCTGTGTCCGTTGCGAGCGGTATCGAGCGCAGTTGCTGGGCTAGGTCGCTTGCGCTTTGCCACCGGTCGTCAGGATTCTTCGCGAGGCACCTTCGCACCAATTGCTCGAGGCTGCGCGGCATGCGCGGTTCATCGTCGGAAATCGGTGATGGTTCTCGTTCGAGAATGGCCGCGATGAGGCCGGCTTGAGAGTCAGCCGTAAATGCGCGGCGTCCCGTGGCCATTTCGTAGACGATTGCCCCGAGGGCAAAGATGTCCGCCCGCGCGTCGATGCTCCGACCTTCGAGTTGTTCGGGCGCCATGAATGGCATCGTGCCAACGAGTGTTCCTTCCCCGGTCAGCAACGCGGCGGTGATCGCGCTGTCGCCATTGACTTCAGACAAGGAGGTGCACGGTTGAAATCTTGCCAGTCCAAAGTCCAGCACTTTGACACCGGTGTGGGTCAGCATGATGTTGCCGGGCTTGAGATCCCGATGAACAATCCCTGCGCGATGCGCTGCTGCCAGCGCCTCCGCAAGTTGCGTGGCGATGTGCAGGGTTTCGTCGAGAGGGAAGGCCGCGCGCACAGAGATTCGACCGGGCAGGTTGCCGCGAAGCCGCGGTTTCTGGCGTGAGATCCGCTTGTCGAGCGTCTCGCCCTCGAGGTACTCCATCACGAGGAAATCAGCACCTTCGTGGCTTCCAACGTCGTACAACGTGCAAATATTCGGATGTGACAGTTGTCCGATTGCGCGCGCCTCGCGCTGGAAGCGTTCGCGCATTGTGGGGCTGGATAGTTCCCGGTCGGGTATGACCTTGATTGCGACAGGACGATCCAGTCGCGTGTCACGTGCGCGATAGACTTCGCCCATCCCTCCGGCTCCGAGCGGCGTTTCGATTTCATAAGGTCCGAGGCGCGCTCCTCGGACCAGCGTCGTGATGTTGTCTGGACGCATAACGAAATCCAGTCGGAAGACCTTCGCCAACCATTACAAGATGCGGGCCGAGCAAGGTTCTGCGGCGAATGTCATTGGGGCGCGGTCCTTTCCGTCACGGGTCAAACACAGAGATCGCCGCAATATCCGATGGCTTTGCGCTCAAACGGGACACGTACCGGCGACAGGGTCAGAAGCGTCGCGTTAAACTGAGTCCGAGGCGGGTGTCACCGATTTCAGAAAGCGTCCCCCGCGGAAGACACCCCGTTGCGGCAGTAAGCTTTCGAGCCAGCTTTACCCAGGATCGGCGGTGATGACTTGGTCACGACAGCGCGAGTTCGTGCGATTCCTGGCAATGCACGAGCTGGCGGGGAAGCGACGCTCCGGTTGTTTGCAACCTCAACGCGTAGAGCGCGACCGGCAGGACGCTACTCCTACGCTGAAATACCTCTCTCGTTGCCGACACCATACGGGTGCTGCTCAATTAGCGGGATGCGGCGAGAGGTTTATCCGGAAAGGGAACTGGACTCCGACGAGTCGACCTGGAAAGCAGGGCGGTCACGGAACAAACCACCATAGATGTCCTGGGTGGCGACCTTACGCGTGACAACATTGGCGCCGGCGATCCTTCTTGGCGCGTCCAACCGATCCAAACCGTGCTCAACTCGAATGCCGTGACCTGAGGACTGCGGTGCTCGCTGCGCCCCGAGGACAGCCATCGGGAGGACAGCTGCTTCGAGGAATGTGCGCCGATCGATGTTTTTCACTTGCATGCGCCTCACTCCGGGAACCTTGGAGCCAGGTACTCCCGCCAAAGCCGGTGGTTTGTGATGCGAAGCAGTCACTTAGTCAAGGGTATGCTGGAGACAAACACGGTGGCGCCGCCGTCGGTGGGCTGCTCGGGGGAGTGTTCAATCAGGGCAAGTGAGGCGCGCGACTCCCACGTCGAGCGCGAGGCACGCGGCGTGTCCGGTCAACCCGAATGTCGTGATAAAGGTCGAGATGAAACGCACAACTGTTGTCGCTTGGATCGGTGTGGCGCTCACGGTGTCGCTCGGAGGAACGTTGCTGGCGCAAAGCCAGCCACTGACGACGGCCGTCGATTGGGAAAAGGAGAGGCCGGACATCCTAAAGCATTATCGCGATCTCGTTCAGATCGATACGCAATACGGGAACGAAACCAAAGCGGCGGAGTACGTGAAAAAGGTTCTCGACGCCGAGGGTATCCCCTCGAAGACCTTCGCGCTCGATCCCAACCGCGCCAATCTCGTCGCGCGCTTGAAAGGCAACGGGACGAAGCGGCCGCTGCTGCTCCTGGCGCACACCGACGTCGTCGCGGTGCAGCGCGAGAAATGGCCGGTCGATCCCTTCGGCGCGGTGATGAAGGATGGCTACATCTGGGGCCGCGGCTCGATCGACGACAAGGACAAGCTCACCGCGTTGCTGACGACGTTCATTCTGCTCAAACGCAGCGGAGCCGTGCTGGACCGCGACGTGATTTTCCTCGCCGAATCCGGCGAAGAAGCCGACCCGAAAGGCGTCGGCATCAATTTCATGGTTCAGGAGCATTTTGACGAGATCGATGCGGAGTTCGCCATCACGGAAGGCGGATCCGCACGTCTCGAGAACGGCAAGGTCACGACCGTCAATATTGGAACGACGGAGAAAGTCCCGAAGCGCGCCAGACTCGTGGCGACTGGAACGTCGGGACATGGTTCGGTGCCGCGCATCGATAACCCGGTGACGCACCTCGGCACGGCCATCGGCAAAGTCGGCACATGGGAAACGCCGATGCATCTGAACGAAACCACGAAGGTCTATCTCGAGAGACTGGCGAGCGTCAGCAGTCCGGAAAAGGCCACGCGCTACCGTGCGCTGCTCGATCCGCAGCGCGCAAAATCGGTGCAGCAATACCTCGCGCAAAATGAACCCGGACTCTATTCGATGTTGCGCACATCCGTTGTGCCGACGATGCTGAAAGCCGGCGCCGGAGCGAATGTGATCCCGTCTGAAGCCGAAGCCACGCTCGATATTCGCGCATTGCCCGGCGAAGACATCGACGAGTTTTTCGAGGAAATGAAAAAGGTAATCGACGACCCGGCCGTGAAGATTGTTCCGATTCCCGCCACGCGGCCTGAAGCGCCGCCATCCAAGCTGGACACGGAGATGTATCGCGCACTTGAAACGGTGAGCAAACGCATCTATCCCGGCTCGACCGTCCTGCCGACGATGTCGACCGGCGCGTCCGACATGGCGCAGCTTCGGGCAAAGGGAATTCAGTCGTATGGCATCGGCCCCGCCGTAACGGAAGAAGATCGCGCCCAGTACGGCGCGCACAGCGACGTCGAACGCTTGTCGGAAGCGGCGCTGTACAAATTCGTCGAGTTCGCGTGGAACGCCGTCGCCGAGGTCGCGATCAAGAAATAGAGAGCCGCGGTCCGCCTGGATTATTCAAACGCATGTATGAAACGTGTGTTTGATACCGGGGCAAGCCGTCGAAGCGCTCGGCCGTGATATAGATTCGCCCGTGGAATCGGCGGAATCTCCGGATCGTGAAGCCGGCCTCCGGCATCAACTCAATGCCGGCCAGATGGCTATGGTCGCGGTCGGCGGATCGATTGGCACCGGCCTTTTGCTCGGATCAGCGGCTGCGCTCGAAGCCGCCGGACCCGGCGTCGTCTTTACATTCCTGCTCGCCGCCGTCCTGACCTGGATCGTCGCGATGGCGCTCGGCGATCTTTCGAGCCATCACCCCGCCGCCGGATCGTTTCAGCTCTACGGCGATCTCTATCTCGGCCAGTGGGCGGGCTTTCTCTCCGGGGCGGGATACTGGGCCGCCATCGCGATCTCGATTGGCGCCGAGATGGTCGCCTCAGCCACTTATATGGCCTTCTGGTTTCCAGGCGTTCCCGCCATCGTCTGGGTCGCGCTCGCGTCGTTCCTCCTGCTCGGCGTGAACCTGCTCAGCGTCGGCCGTTACGGCACATTCGAGTACTGGTTCGCGATGATCAAGGTGATCGTCATCGCGGCATTCATCGTCTTTGGCGCGACGCTGCTGATCACAGGACGGACGACCCCGCAATACACCGCGCACGGCGGCTGGTTTCCCAACGGCACGCTGGCGATGCTTCTCGCGCTGCCGTTCGCGATCTACACGTTTGCAGGCGTCGAGTTCGTGGCGGTCACGAGCGGCGAGGCGCGGTCCACCGAAGACATCAAGCGCGCCGTGTGGCGCACGTTCGTCATCCTCACCGTCGTGTACCTTGGTGCAATCGTCGTGCTCAGCGGCGTGATGCCGTGGAATCACGCCGGTGTGCACGAGTCGCCGTTCGTCACCGTCTTCCGGATCGTCCACATTCCCGGCGCCGCGCAGCTGATGAATTTCGTCGTCCTCACCGCCGCCTTGTCTGGTGCAAATGCTGCCCTCTACGCCGCGTCGCGCACGCTCTTCGGGCTGGCGCGCACCGGCTGGGCGCCGGCGGCGCTCGGCACGTTGAATCGGGCGGGATCGCCAACGCTTGCGGTGGCGACTTCGTCCTTCTCGATCGTCGTGGCGCTCGTGCTCGAGCGCTGGGCGCCACAGCAGGCGTTCGTTTCGATCCTCAACGCCGCGCTGTTCGGGCTGCTGCTGTCCTGGCTGGTGTCGCTGGCGGCGCATGTGCGATTTCGCCGCGGGCGCGCTCCCGTGTCCGTGATTGGTTTCGTCCTGGTCGTTTTGGCGATTGCGAAGACGTGGTCTGATTCACGTCTCGCATTTGCGAGCGGGGTCGTTTACCTGCTTGTCTTGAACGCCGCATATGTCCTTCTCCGAAACTCATCTCGCCATCAGGCGACCCGACGAACAGATCGCGAACGTACAATGGCGTGATGAGTGACGACTGGTGCGTCCTCGCAAACAGTGGATCGTCGCGCGAAGAGTGGAGGAGGCGCCATGAGCGGTGTGCTGGCTGAACTCGTCGACGAACTAAAGCGCGGCAGGTTGAAGATCGTCGACCTGACGCAGCCGCTCGGTCCGTCGACGCCGGTGATTGGCTTGCCTCCGATGTTCGCGCCGTCGCCGGGCGTCACGCTCGACGTCATCTCCAGGTACGACGACAAGGGCCCCGCGTGGTACTGGAACACGATTCGGATGGGCGAGCACACGGGCACGCATTTCGACGCGCCCATTCATTGGATCACCGGCAAGGATCTGCCCGACAACGCGTGCGACACGATTCCGGTGTCACGATTCGTCGGCCCCGCATGCGTCATCGATGTGACCGTCGACGTCGCACGCGATCCCGATTTCCTGCTGACCGTCGACCGGCTCGAACAGTGGGAAGCCGATCACGGCCGCATTCCATCCGGCGCGTGGGTCCTCCTGCGAACCGGCTGGAGCCGGCGGACGGATCCGGCGTCGTTCATCAACGCGCGCGAGGACGGACCACACAGCCCGGGCTTCGACGCGCGCACGTCGAAACTGCTGGCCGAAAGTCGCGACGTGCTTGGCGTGGGAGTGGAGACGATCGGCACCGACGCCGGCCAGGCCGGCACGTTCAATCCGCCTTTTCCGAATCACGCGACGATGCATGGCGCCGGCAAGTTCGGGCTGGCGAGCCTGTGGAACCTGGATCAGCTCCCACCGACTGGCGCCGTGGTCATCGCGGCCCCGCTGAAGATCGTCAACGGCAGCGGCAGCCCGCTGCGCGTGATTGCGATCACGCCAGCATAAAGAATGAAGGCTGGGATGACGCGTCGCGGCTATTGGCCCTTCAGCTTCTTGAGCATCATCGCGGCATTGGTGTTGCTCGGATCCAGCGACAGCGACTTCTCGTAGTTCTGGATTGCCAGTGGCATGTTGCCGCTCACGGCGTACGCCTCGCCGAGGCTGTCGTAGACATTGGCGGAGGCAGGGTAGGCCTCGACATTCAATTTCAATATCTCGATCGCTTCCGGAACACGCTTTCGGCCGAGCAGCCGGTATCCCAGCTCGTTAAGATCCCCTTCGCTTATATAGAGATCGCCGAAGCCTCGTTCTTTCAGGCCTCGATACTCAGTCACTGCCGCGTCGATGCCGCGGTCGTCGATGATCTTCTGTAGCACCGTCGACAGTGCTTCGCCTTTGATGTCGACCAGCATGACCACGAACACCAGAGTCGCGTTCGGCGGGATGACGCCGCCGGCGCCTTTGTCGCCGTAGCCGAGTTGCGGCGGGACAATGAGCACCGCGCTGTCGCCGATCCCCAGCTGCGCGATGCCCTCGTCCCAGCCTTTGATCACCGCGCCGCGGCCCAGCGGAAACGCGATCGGCTCTTTGCGGTCCTGCGAGCTGTCGAACTTTGTGCCGTCGATGAGCGTGCCGGTGTAGTGCACGAGCACCGTGTCGCCGATCTTCGGGCGACGGCCGTTCGCGTGCGACGTGATGACATACGTCAGCCCGGAGGCCGTGGTGACGCCAAGTTGCGCGGGCTTCGGCGGCGCGGGCTTGGCCGCCGGGCGTGGGACGGCCTTGGCCGCCGGTTTGGACGGAGCTTGTGTAGGTTTGGCCGGCGCCGCCGGCTTCGTTTGCGCAGCGACGACTGGCACTGTGCTTACGATGCCCATGAGCGCGGCGACTGGGAGCGATCGCACGTTCGCGCCAAACACGTAGCGAAGTCTCTGGAACATCCAAGCCTCGAAGAGATGGGTGACGTGCGGTGTTATATCACGGCGGGATTCTATCTCCCTTTGCCTCGCACGATGACCCTGCTAGGCTTCGTTCTCCCCAGTCACAGTCAGGAGGATTCGATGGCTTGGCGTCACGCGGCATATGCCGCGGCACTGCTCGTCATGGGCCTGCTCGCGCCCGACGGAACGGCGGTCACGGCAGGGGACGATGACAAGGGCTACTTTGCCGCATTCCAGTGGCCTGCGGCGCAGACGACGACCTACCGGCACCGGGTCACGTTCTTCGAAGCGCTCAACTCGGGCCTCCTGCTGGTGTCACGCAGGTAGCGCCCTTCGTCGACCTACTGCGAAAGCCGGCGCTCGGATGCTGCCCGAGCGCCGGCTTCGCAGATCAGTTACGGACAGACGAAGACGCTGTCCTTCCTAAACACGACGTTGCTTCCGACCAACACGCGCCGCCCGACAAAGGCTCCGGTTGCGTTCGCGTAGGAACCCACGCTGAGCGTGCCGCTCGGAGCGTAGGCGTTGATGCCGACGACCGCGTTCGAGCCGATCGCGATGGCATCGCCTGGGTTGTTCGGCGGCCCGTCGGTCCCGCCTGCATACAGCACAACGTCGTGCGGCAGAACGCCGCTCGCAGCCGTCGGCTTGACTTCGGCGCCGTTGCCGACGAGGACGCGGCCTGTCACGTGGAGCGTGGATGCGGCCGAGAACCGGACTCTCGCACCGGGTTTCACTTCGATGGAGGTGAAGTAGTAGTTGCCGCCGCTGAGCGTGAGGGTCGCATTGGGATTCACCGCGAGCTTTCCATAACTTCCGGCTGCAAGCACCTGGGTGCCGGCAATCACCAGGTTGGGACCACCGGCGGTGAAAGACGGAACAGCCGGCATGTTGAAAAACAGCGGGACGTAGCCGACCTTCGGCACGAGCACGGCGTTGTTTCCGCCGACGAACTGGTCGGCGTAGAAAACGTCGCCGGCATGTGTGGACGCTTCGATTCGGTCGCTGTGCGTCGCAATCTGCGACCCGCCCTGGAAGATGGCGGATGGTCCGGCGACGACTTCGAACCCAGCCTGGCTCGGCACACCCGCGCTCTGATCGAACCCTCCGACATTGCCCGTCTGGACGGTCACGCCGCTGCTGATCGACACCCATTCGCGCCCGAGGATGACGAAGTCGGGAATGTAGCCGAAGGGCGACACAACGGTGACGGTGAACGATCCGGTCGACGTGTTGAGCACCGTGTCCTTCGCCGTGCACGTCACGGTCGTCGTCAGCGGCGCGTTCTTTCCGTTCGGGAACACCGATCCGGATGGAGTGTCGCACGAAAAATCGACGGGCCCAGGCAGGTTGTCAACGGCTGTCGCTACGTAGTTGACGACCTTGCCTGCCGTCTGGTCGGCGAAGACCGTGATCGGTGCCGGAAGTGTGAGCACCGGCGGCGTCGTATCGAGTTCGACGATGGCGCTTCGCCGCTCGGCCACGATGTCCTCAGACGAGACCGGCGCGTACTGGAACTTCACCTTGCCGTCCGGCTGACCGGTGATCGGGATATTGAACGGCGAGGTCGGGTCGAATTGCCAGGTCGTTGGGAGCGGCTGTGAGTTGGCCGCGATCCGATGCTCGAGCTTCGAGGCGTTCGAGCCTTCGAGAGAAACAGGTGTCGCTCCTGATACCCGCACCACACCACCCGTGTCGGCGTTCGGCCCGTACTGCGGCGCGCCGATGGTCAACGATCCGAGCGTCGGCGACGCCTTCGTGACGTCGGTGATGGTGTAGAAGACCTCGTACGCTCCATCGCTGTTCTCCAGGAGTCCCGTTGAGAAGTTGCCTGGCCCGAAATGGTCGTGATCGTAGGTTGGGAGGACATCATTTGGATCGAACACGGCGGGTCCTGGATCGTCGGCTTCGATTATCCGCGACCAGATATTGATCGGCTCGCCCGGCTTGACGCTGACGGTCAGTGTTTCGTTGATCGAATAGTCGTCGCAGTCGCCATCGCTGCCGGGGCAGTCGTTGTCGTTGTCGTCGATCGAGCTCTCCTCATAGAAGTGAAGGCCGTCTTCGGCGCTGCCCGCCACGGGAAAGATCCATTTCTCGTTGACCCGTAGCCCCCAGGCCCACTCCGCGTCGCCATCGTCGCCGCTTCGCCAGACGCGCACGTGATCGAAATGAACTTGATACGTACGGGCCCGTGTGGCCTCAGCCGGGACGAAGTCCCAGGACACTTTGTAGCGCTTCGCAAAGGCGATGTACATGTTGGCCGGGTACGACACGCCTGAAGATTGCGCTTTGACGGTCACCTGGATTCCAGGGGTGCCGTTCGCGTCGGTCGTCTGGATCACCGCGTCGGGAATCGTGCCGCAGGTCGGAGCCCCGATGTCCACGGCGGTAGGGTCGGTCAGACTATCGGCCTCGCCAACTTGCAGGATGTCGTCTCCGAAGGGATCGCCAGGGTTGCTCGGCACCTCGCCGCAGTGATCCTCGGACTCCCAGACGAGCGTCGGCGCGCCCGTCACCGGATCGTTCGTCGGCTTGGGCGGCGCCGGTACGAAGAAGGTGTAGTCCTGATTGAGAAGCGGCATGAACCATTCGTTGTCCTGCGTGCAGGGCGCATCGTCGCCATCGCAGCCGTTGATGGACTCGGGCGCGTCGCCGCCCCAACTCGAAAAGAACGCGTCCGCGATGGTGGCCTGGAGGACCGTCGACAGCGTCCCGCCCTGAGAGGCGATGCTGGCGCCGGCGCCCTGCAGATCTCCGTCTCCGTACCAGATCCAGTTTCGCGTCCGTTTCCCCTCTTCCATCGGGCTGCCGTCAGCATCAGCAAGGTGACGTAGAACGACCCAACCCACATGCGGGTGAATTTCGGTCTGATAGACGTCCTCGTCATCGGGGCCATCATTGTCGCCGTGTCCGCAGTCCCAAATCAGCGCACCCCATTCGATGATTCGATCTCGCCGGCTCGGCCACGCGAAGAGCGGAATGCCCCCGTACTCCCACTCGTTCTCCATCGTGGCGTGGTTGTGGAATCCGAGCTCGTCGGGGTCCTCGTTGATCATGTCTCCATCGGACATCAAGTGACGGTAGGCAGGATCAGGAATGATGTAAACGTTGATGTCGTGCGAAAAGTGGTTGGCCGAGTTGTCTTCGTGCGTGACGTGAGTACGGAAGATCTGTCCGCGTACTTCGACGAACGGCGTGTTGGGATCGACGCTCCCACCCACTCGCACCCAGCCAGGGTCGGTGCCGAAGGGAATTCCTGTAACTCCCTCGCAAGGCGCTGGCGACTGGGTCTCCGCTGTTGCGCTGGCCAGACCGACCTCGTCGGCGTGGACCCAGGCACTTTCATGTACTTGGACGACGAGCGACAGACAAGCGGCCATCGCCGTCACCATCAATGCCCAAATGGTCCTGAAAGGAGTGACACGCGGGCGAATGGACCGGAACGTCATTGAGTCCTCCCGGCGTTGACGAACCACTACTGGTACTGAGTTAATGGTGTAAGCGCGCAATCTAGCACAGGTTTGTCCCTGCTGAGCTGCCTGGCACCAAGATTGTTCGAGACTTGCGTTGAAGGTCCGCGCGGCGGCAGGATGATCCAGAAGGAGGGACGACTGACCGTCCCGTTCACGGTGTCACTATGCTCATTGTCCATCTGTTATTGACTCTTACCGTCGCCACCGCCGCGCAAGAGCCGACCCCTCAGAAGCTCTTCGAATCCGGCAAGTACCAGGAGGCGATCGATAACGTCAAGGCGCATGCGGATGCGCCGCAGGATCAGGTCTACTGGCGTGCGCTCGCGCATCGAAAGCTCGATCAGAACGACGATGCGAAACAGGCTTTCGGCGCGCTGGCGTCGGCGGGAGAGGGAAGCGCCTGGGGACAGGTAGGGAAGTCCGGGACGGCCCTGGTCGATGGCAACCAGGATGAAGCCGAGGCGGCAGCCAAGAAAGCGGTGGAGTTGGACGAGAATCTGGCGCAGGCTCGATATCAGCTCGGGCTCGTCGAATCGGCGCGCAACAATCAGCGTGAAGCCGCCGAAGCCTTTGCCAAAGCCGCGGAACTCGATCCGCAGATGGCCTATGCGCACTACGAAGCCGGCATGGCCTACTACAAGGCCAAGCGCGTTGACCGGATGGCCGTCTACTTCGAGAACTTCCTCAAGCTTGCTCCTAACGCACCCGAGAAGCCGGCGGTTCAGTCGATCATGCGGACGGTGCGCGGACGGTGACAGCACCGCGTTTGACAGGAGCGATTTTCGGTCAGAACGCGTGACCGAGACCGAAGTAGAACCGCCAGCGTGGATCGAAGGGGCGCGGGTTGGCCGGAACGCCAAAGTCGAATCGAATCAAGCCGAATGGTGTATCGAATCGTGCGCCGGCGCCCACGCCAACCTGCAGGTTGGTGAACGAAATGTCGCTCACCTTCGGATACACATTGCCCATGTCGACGAATCCGACACCCTTCAACCACCTGTAGATCGGAAAGCGCAGCTCCCCGTTCAGCACGAGAAGCGCCGATCCGCCCTCGGGTCCCCCGAGGACGCTTTGCGCACCCAACTCCTCCTCGCGATAGCCGCGCACGGTGTTCGCTCCGCCTGCGTAGAAGCGTTCGCTGGGGATGAGCACTTCGTCACCGAACGTCCGCGCGAGCCCGAGACGAGCCGCCGACGCCAGCACGAGGCCCCGCCGAACCGGAACGTAGTGTGAGTACTGCACGAAGTCTTTGAGGAATTTCAGATCGGAGCCAATGCCAGGCGTTGAGAATTCAAGCGTCGAGGCGGTAAACCAGCCCCGGGCTGGATTGAAGGCATCATCACGACGGTCGACCAGGCCACTCGTGGTGAAGCGTGCGACCTTCACGGTCAGGTCGAAGGGATCGGCCGTTTCGCTGCGAATGAACGTGTGGTTCTTCTCAATGCTGTAGCCATAGCGCACGTCGATGGAAGGCCGGATTCGATAGGCCTGCTCGCCCGTCAGGGACGAGATGTCGGACGTGATCGGAAATGCGCCGTCCGGATCCAGCTGCTCGCGCTCGCGCTCGACGAACACCGTCGACCGAATCGGTAGGGAAAACAGCCGGCTTGTTCCGAGGCTGACGCGTCCCACCTGTTGGTCGCGGCGGAGACGCACGGACGCGCTCGCGGTCGCGCCGCGGCCGAAGAGGTTGCGGTTGTCCAAATCGGCTGCGAAGCCAAGCCGACGGTCGCGCTCGTCCGGACCCACCACGGAATCATTGATAGAGAGCCCGTAACGGAATCGATAGCGCGGGCGCTCTACGAGCGCGATCGTAGCGACGACCGGCTGTTCGAGCGGCGCGCTCACCGACGGCGGCTCAGGCGCGGATTCAAGCGGCTGGACATCGATGTCGACGCTCCGGTACAGGTTGAGGTCGTAGAGTCGGCGGCGCGTCTCGACAATCGCCGCCGGATCGAGTGGCGCACCGGTCTCCAGGGCGATGGACTCGGCCACGCGTGGTTTCCCGGCGTCGCCGCCCTCGACAACGACATCGCGAAGGATCGATCGGGGACCCGGCGTGACATTGATCGAGACGTCTACCCGCGCCGTCTTCGGATCCGGCCGGGTCTCGACGTCGGCGCGCGCCTGGCGGTACGCCATCTTTCTCAAACTGGCCGCGAGTCGCTCGACTCCTTCCATCACGCGGGTGGGTTGATAGCGCTCGCCGCTGGCGAGCGCGAGCGTGTCGCGCTCTTCCTGTTGAAGATTGTCGGGGAGCCCGGTCAGCGTGATCGTGCTTAACGAGTATGGCGTTCCTTCCACCACGCTGATGGTGACCACTGACGTGCCGCTGACGGCCACCGGCCTGCCGACCGTCACGTCCGCTGCAAGAAATCCTTCCGCGCGGTAGTGATCCTCGAGACGCCGCTCGACCGCGGCCGGATCAGTCCATGCGGCGAGGGGGTTTCCGGCGCTTGCGAGTTCGATTAGCTGAGGCTCGGGCAGCGCGGCGTTGCCGGTCACCGCGATGCGCCACGGCACGATCGAACCTGGCACCACATCGATGGTCAGCGTTTTAATGTTACCCGGTGCATCGAGCGCAACGGCTGCAGACAGGGCCGCGTTCAGGTAACCCTCTCGGTAGAGATGGTCTCGAACGATCGTCTGCGCATCTCGTATAAGGAAGCCATCGAACAGCGCGCTCGTCCAGCGCTCGATGATGCGGTTTCGTACCGCATCCGGCAGTATGGCGCCGCGAACAACCAACCGCGTCGAAGGGCCGCGGGTGATCGCATACTCGAGCCGCACCCTCTCTTCGTTTGAAGCGCCGGGCTCGCCTTGTCCGGGAACCTCCGTGTGATCCCCGACCAGCCTTCGCGCGCGGATGCGAGCCTCCAGAAACTCCTGCTTGTGATAGAAGCGCTCCAGCTGATCGCGATCGCGTTGCCATGCACCGAAGGTGAAACGATCGCCCGCGGTAAGCCGCAGTTGTCTGCGGACCTCCTTCTCCGAAAAGCCTGGCGTGCCCTGGATTCTCACTTCGACAATTCGTGGCCCAGGGGGTCGTCGGTGCTCGCTCGTCCGTCCTCCGCCAATCGGTTCGTGGCGGAACTCGTACGCCCGGCTCTGATCGTCAAGCACAAGCAGGCGCGCCGATAAGCCGTACGGAGCCGTATAGCTGGTGATCCACGTGAAGCCTTCGTTGGCCAGGTTCTGCGAGTAGACCAGCTCGACGTTCGATCCCAACCGCTTCCCAAGCGTGAGCCGGGCCGCCGGATTGACATCCCCCGCGACAAGCGTCGGATCGTCGAAGATGTCGCGGTGCTCGGCTCCTTGCTCGAGGCGGACGGTGTCCAAGCCTACCGTGCGTCCGACGACGCCGAGAAGCTCAGTGGATAGGAGCCGCGCGAAGCTTTCTCCAGTTGCCGCGGCGCCACCGCCCGTACCAAACAGCCGCGCTTCCGCTTCTTTGTCGTCCCCTCGGTTAGCCAGCGACGTCACCTTGCGCTCGCAGGCTCCCGCGGCGGGGCAATGCAGCTCGATGCCGATCGGCAGGTCGCCGACTCGCGTCTGCGCCGCGAAGTTCAGCTCAGGCGTCAGCGCGCGAGGATTCGCCAAGTCCACGACCAGCCGCTCGATGCGATAGGTGTTTCCTCCAAGATAGATCTCGCCATCATCGCCCGCCTGCAGGCGGCCCAAAATGCCTGGATTCGCCGCGGTGCCGACGATGCGGAGAGTCGCGCCGATATCGAGCCGCCCGTAGTTGTTGTCGATGCGCACGTCGCTCGCAGTCGCGACGGCGACGTCGAGCCCGATGCGAGAGAGCCACTCGGCGGGGGGGCCTGCCTGGGCGATGCTGCTCGTGGACGTAAAGTTCAGCAACTGGTTGCTCAGTACGAGCGCTTCGCGATAAGTGCCGCCGAGCACGTCGATGCGGCCGCTCAGCATCGAGCGCGCGCGGTCGAGCGCCAGATCCAGATCGACGTTCGACTCGGTCTGCATGCCTGACGGGTATTCCAGTGCGACGCTGCTCGCAGTGAAATGCAACTTTCCGAGGGGCGCCGCGAGATCTGCGAAATTGAGCGTGCCCTCCAGCCGGGAATTTCCTGTGTTGACCAGGCCTGCGAGCGAAACGGTCAGCTGACGGCCGGCGGCGACTTGCACGGTGCCCGCGAGATCCGACGCCGCGAGGCGCGGGCTGTCGAGCTGCAGCTCGCCGTCGGCGACGGTGATACGCCCGACGATTTCGGGGTTGTCGATCGGGCCCGTGACTCTGAGATCGGCGTCCGCGGTACCGCCGGAGGTGACGCCGCTGACGAAGGCACCCACAACTCTCAGATCGAGGATTCCCGAGAGACCGAAATCGATCGACCTGCCCGTCGTGAGATCTATTCCGCCCGTGGCGACGATGGAGTTACCTTCGGCGCTCCAGCGAAAGTCATCGATTGACGCTCGACCGTTCTGGAGTCGCAGTCGCGTCGGAACGGTTTGAGTAAACGGGACGCCGGCCAGGCTCAGAGACGCTGGATTGAGGAGAGCGGTTGCCTCGATCCGCTCGAGCGCGAGACGGTCGGCCTCGACCGCGATAGCCGCGGATGCGGTACCGTCGATTTGCTGTATTCGGTCGGGGCCGAGCACATCCTTCAAGATGGCCTGCGTCACGTTGTCCGCGCGAACAGTCAGCTTTGCACGCGCCGGTTCGGCCGGAAGCGCACTCAGCCATCTCGCGAGAGAGGAGGATTGCGGTGCCGCTGCTTCGGGTGGACTCAGTATCGAGCTGACCACGACACGCCACGGCAGAGTGCCCCCTCCGCCGAGCGACGCTCCTTGCCATTGGGCAGCGAGCGCTTGTAGCGTGATCAGGCTTGGATCGATGACGGCGTCGAGAGCGAGGTTCGTCATCGGCGCAAGCGAACCATACTCGAGGGATGACGATCGGATGGCGAGGGTCCCGGTCGGCAGCGGATGGTTGAATGTGCCGCCGACCGTCAAATCGAAAGCGGCGGTTCCATCGGTTCGCACCGGCACGGTCACCGCCCCGGTGGTCCGTGAGCTGATCTCGATCAATTCGGAGAGCGGGCCGTTGAGGTGAACCTTGAAGGGCTCGGCGAGAGTGGTGGTTCCCAATTGTCCGCCCAACGTTGCGCGTGTTTGTTGCCCGATGCGCAGGTCGACGGAATCGATAGCGATACGATCGGTTGCCACCGTGACGGATCCGGGTGCCGCCAGACGGAGACGCGTGCCGCGCGCCAGCACATCGAGCCCACGCAGGTCGATCCGGCCTCGAATGCCCGCTGGATCCGAGAGCGTCCCTGAGCCCAGTGCGGTCGCTGACAGCGTGCCGGACAGGTCGCCGACGTGCTGCTGATATCGAGGCGGAATCAACCGGCCAATCTGATCATTGTCGAGCGTGATTTCTCCGGAGAAGGGGTAGCCGGCGCGATTGACGATGTCGAGATGGGCATGGGCACCGAGATTGGGTGCCGAGGCGTCGACGGTGATCGGTCCACCATCGATGAGCCCGAATTGTCCCTTGGCGTCCAGCGTGCCGATCGAAACGTCCTCGACTGCGACGTCTCGCGCCGACAGCGAAACCAGGGCCTGTCCGCTCGGGCCGGGTCCCGTGACTGTGCCTTCCACTCGGGCGGACCCCGTGACGGTCATCGGCAAGCGAAATTGACTGGCGATCTCGGATAGTTCTCCCTGGCTCACCTCGAAGCGCGCGTCAAACGGGCCGCGCCATCCATACTGTCCGGACATCTGGAGGGAAGTCGTGCCGCTGCTCGCTTTGGCATCGTGCACACGAATGCCATTCGCGTCCACGTCCAGTCGGGCGTCGAGAATGCCGGTGTGCGGCAACACACGTGCGCGCAGATCACGAACCGCGAGCTCGATTCGCGCGCGGGGTCTGACTGTCGTTCCGGCGAGATCGAGCGTCGCGGCCACCGAGCCAGCCAGGCCTTCAATCATGTCGACCGGCAGGTTCAGGCCAGCCGCCTGCATCATCGGCACGACGGCGCCGGCGTCTGTCACGTGAAGACGCGAACGGCCGGCAAGTGTTGATCGCGGTCCGCGCTCGGGGCTCAGCACTCCCGTCAGATCGCCCCTGAGATCGGCACTCGCGTTTCGCGACTGGATGGCGTGACGCAGGGACCAGCGGTCGTCGTCGAGCTTCAGATCCGCGCGCCCGGACAGAGCCAGGAACTCCTGCCCGGACGCGCTCGGCACAGGCTCGAGCGTCGTCGTCGCCGACAGGCGAAGACGTGACCAGGTGCGATCGCGCGCGTCGAAGTTGATGCGGCCGGACCCGCTGGCAAGGGAGCCGGATCGAATCGGCGGTAGGTAGCCGATTGCCTGCACCAGATCATCGACCCGAAGATCTGACCAGCGCAGGTCGATGTGACTCGGCAGGGGAGAGGCGTCGGACGTTGTGTCGAGCGCAATGGCGCTCTGGAGGTGGAAGGACCCCGCGGTCGACTCGACGTCGAGCGCCTGGATGTCGACGCGACTCCCACTGAGCGACGACCGGCCACTCAGCGTGAAAGGACCGATCGGCGGATAGCTCGTATCGCGACTTCTGACCGTGAGCGAAATGTCAGGCGCGGTGAGCGCGCCGGCCACATCGATTGTGCCTTCGACGTATCCAACGAGACCACGCGCATCGACACGCGCGAGACGTGCAGCGTGCGGAAGATTGACGGTCGCGTTGATGCGCGACGACATGGCCGGGCGTTCGCCAGTGACGTCTGCCCAACCGGTCAGCGCGACGCGGCCTTCATTGGTCTCTACCGCTAGATCGTCGATCCGCACGCGGCTGCCATCGAACCCGAGTCGTCCTGCGATTGTTCCCGACGTCTCGATCTGACCTGCGCGAACGGTGAATCCGCCGGGCCCGAATGCCCCGGACTGGTTTGAGCCGGTGGTGTCCACCGAGAGATCGAAGGGCCCCACGGTGAACGCGCGTTGTGCCATGCGATCGTCCAGGCGCATCGACAGTGCGGTCACGGACACGACGCCAAGGTGCAGTGGAGATCGTCGTTCGGTGCCGGCCTGTGACGATGGCAGGTTGATTGTGCCGTCGGCCTGTCTAATCAGAGTCAGACGCGGTTGGCTGAGCGAGATGCGCGTGATCGTGGGCCGTCCCAAGTAGATCCCGGGCCCGAACTCGATGATCGCGCGATCGGCCAACAGGAAAGGATCGGCGGCGGACCTGGACGCGACTGACAGATCGCGCAAGTCGATCGACCGGGTGAGCAGGTTGTAGCTCAGGCTGGAAGCGCCGAGGGTGATGTCGAACTCCCGCGACGCATAATCGCGGGCTCGATCGAGCACACGACCGCGGATCGACGGCAGGTGAAGCACCGCGAGGCCAATCAGGAGTAAGGCCGCCAGAAGCGCAGCCACGCGAGCGAGTTGTCGACGGAGTTTCGCCACCCTGGTCTTGTGTGAATGAACCGCGTCGTTCGATGTCGAACGACGCGGCTCAGTCACTTCGGCAATCGGCGATCAGCGGAATTTGCACGCTCGTCAGCATCGCCTCGTACGTCGGCTTCAAGTGGTTGAAGTCTGGTTCGGGCGCGACGAAGATCATGAAGATCATAGAGCCGTCGGACTGCGGGGGCGCGAATAATCCGGGAGGCCGTGGAGGCGCGCTAGTTTTCGCGGTCCCCACGGCCAATCGTGACAGGAGCTGCGCGCGTTGCATCAGCGGAACACGACACCTCGATCTGTCGCGGCACTAGTCCACTGAGATCCACTCCGAAGCTTGCGTGCATGAAGTCATCTCGGCTCGCCCTCACTTCGGCGTCTTCAACAAACCCCCGAGCAGTGAGCCGAGCCCCGCGGTGCCGTGTTTCTTAAGGTATCCCGACAGGTAGGGTACCGCCTTGGCGATCATGTCTGGTTTGATCCCCATTTTCATGAAGCCGGATATCGCCGATCCGATCCAGTTCGACGCGGTTATCGGCACGCCTGGAGCAGGCGTCGTTACTGCCGAAGCCGACGATGAGGACGATGCGAACCCTGGTGTCAAAGGCATCGAAGCAGGGGCCGCTGCCGATCCGCCGGACGTTCCCGCTACGTCCGCGGGGACTGCAGCAAGCAGGGCACTCATGCCCGGAACGGTTTTCTCCACCTGCGCGAAGTCCTCGGGCTTCATCAACGATTTTGCGATCGTGAAGAGCACTCCCGCTGCGCCGGCTGCCTGTTCGGGCGTGGAGCCGAGCTCCTTGGCGAGCCCTTCGACAAACTCGGGACTGGCCTTGGCAGCGGTGGAGAGCGCCGCCGTTTGCGGCTGTGTGAGGAACTCGGGCTGCGCGCGCGCGGCCGTCGCCGATGAGAACAATGCGAAGATCGCAACCACGACGATGCATGAGATTCGCTGAAGACGAGATGGTGTCATCGCAACCTCCTGACGACTACCTCGCTCCATCCTGCTCGGACGAGGTCGATCATGTCAAATCCGCAGTGGACTCGAACTGGACGTGCATGTTCAGAGGCCTGGTGGATGGGAAGCCGTCTTGACGTCAGTTCGGCGCCGCCGGGGTGATTACAATTCCCCACGGAACGGCCCACCAACCGAGAAGCAAGCGGGCCGCGGCTTCGCGTAACTGGTCCCTTCGGCCGCATGACTTACACGTCACGCGAGGTCGGTTCGACCAGGACGTGATCACGACGGCCGACCTCACAGGATAGCTGGTGTGAACGTCAACTGGACCATGGTTACGCCTCGAGGACCGAAGCCGCAGCCAGTGAACTCGTCGCCATAATCGTCCACTGCGGATTGACGGTAATGCTCGTCGGAAACACGGATGCGTCAGCCACAAACACGTTGTCACAGCCGACGACGCGATATCGCTGATCCACGACACGGTCTGCGATCCGACCAGAGCCATCCCCGATCATGGCGTTCCCGCCCTGAGGATGCGCCGAACTCATCGCCAGGTCGCGCATGCGAAGCGGACGACGCGCGAGCCTTTGTCGGAACTCATCGATCGTCGCCTGGCTCAGAGGCAGATCGACGCCTGGTTGCGTTGGCATGATCGCCCTCTTGGCGCCGGCGTAAAGCCCCAATTTGACCAACACATCGAGGGCAAAACGGATGTTGTCGGTATCGCGGCTTCCCAAGGTCCAGGAGAACGTTTGGCCCAGGACAAAATCGGGGCGTGTTTCGACCAATCCGTTGGACTCTGAGCCGATCAGAGCTCCGAACATGAGCAATCGACGGTAACTGTCCATCGTCGATCGGTGACGGTCGAAAAAGAAAGGAATCATCAGACTCAGCGCGCCCGGCGGATTGAAGTAGGTCTCAAAGATGGCGCGGTTACCTTGGTCCATGGCTCCAAGCGTGATCTGCTCGCCATCAAACGCGTCAAGATTCTCGTCGAACTCGAGTGCCACTGGCATCGCGAGGTTGCAACTCATCCCGACGCCCGCCGGGGCAGCAATTCGGCTCCGGATCAGCATCTGACTGCTCGCAATGACGCCCGCACAGATGATCAGCGCTTTACGAATTCTGATTCGCTGCGTGTGGCCGCCAATCGTCTGCACCGAGGCCGATTCCACGCGTCGCTTGGTGACCGCAAAATCGACCGCGGTCACGTTCGGCACGTACTGCACTCCTCGGGCCTCCGACCAAGGAATGTATGTCTCGAGTACCGTGCGCTTGCCGAAGTATTTGTTGCCCAGATTCCACAGCCCGTCGCCACGCGCATCCGGACCGTTTACCTGAACCGGACTCACGTCGGAAAGATTGCCGCCGTTGGCATTGAATTCGGTGACGGCCGTTCTGAATTTGTGTTCTACGGACCGATTGATACCGCGAGGCGACAGCGGACCGATTTCTATCTCAGCGGCAATCCGATCGTATTCCTCATCCAACCCATCGAGTGTCAACCCGTATTCGGCCGCCCAGAGTTGGCGGATATGGTCTGGCATGCGGTAGCACACCGCATTGTTGACAACGCTGCCTCCTCCGACGCACTCCCCTTGGAGAATGGTCATGTCGGCCCGCTTCGTTTGTTGTAGACCTCCTTCCTTATAGAGCTTGCTGATCATGTCAAGTTCGTAGTCGCTCACGTCATCGCGCGGTGAGAAGCGACCGCCTCTCTCGATCACGGCAATGCGAGCGCCGGGCGCCTCGCAGGCGAGGCGGTAAGCCATCACCGATCCTCCGGCTCCAGAACCCACGACCAGGTAGTCCACTTCCGTTGGGGGAACGGGCTCGCCTATCGGCGTCGATACTCGCGGCGCCACCACTCTCGTCCCGGACGGAGAGCCGGACAACCAATTCAACGGATCGTACTGGTCGCGCGGCAGAGCTGCAGCATCCGCATCCGGCGGAGGTCCCGGGTTGACGTCTTGGAATCGCCTGCGCGCGCCTGGGGGAACATAGCCAATGCGCGAGTGTGCCAGGCGTCCCGCGTAGACAGCGAACAGGACGACGGAGTGCGCGGCAATCCCGAGATCGTGAGCAATGTCAGCGAGCTCGGGCACGAAAGACCGCCGACGATCCGGCTCTGGTCGAATGAGGGAGTAACGGACGAAGTACTTCTGCTCCTGGCTCGACATCGTCGAGAAGGGAGGACGAAGCCCGAACAACGGAGGCCAGACTTGCTCGATCGACCAGAAGGGAAAGTTCAGCAGGCCTTGCTTTCTGCCGCGAATAGTGCCCGCGTACCGGTCGATGGCTTGCAACACGTCGGCGCGGCCGGCTTCCTCGAAGAGCGCATCGTGAAGCCCCACGATAGCTAGGGCGCTTGACGCTCGGAAGGATGTAATCGTGTACTCGACATTGAAAAATACCGACCGGATGCTCAAGAACAGAGTCGCGATCGCGGCCATGACGAGGAGATGTACAGCGAACCAGATTTGGATCGGCGTCACGCTTCCATCCGCATGATGTACGACGACGGGCCCGGCCGCCAGAAGAACGAGTCCGAACAGCACAGCCGGAATCAGCACGCGTCCGAGCACCGTCGTGAACATGTCACGCAGTTGCCGATTAGCGAGCATCAGGACTGCGATGAGACCGACGGTTACATCAAGCGTCAACGAATTGCAGAGTGTTGGGTCGGGCTCCTGCACGAGTGCTACGAGACTCCGGGGGCCGTGACCTGTCAGTCGAAGTACCAGCGAACCAACAAGGTGCAGAACCGCCAGGAGCGCCAAACCTGCTGAACTCACGCGCCACAGCGTCGTTGGCAAAGAGAACAAGTCTGGTTGAATCTCGAGCGCGGGCTGCTCCCGGTCGCCAACGGAGCGCATCAAGATCCAGATGAAAAGGGCCACCATCACGGCATCGACGATTGCAGACGCCAGGAGAAAATCGCGGTACGGACCAGGGGGGTCGAGGAAATAGAAGAACACGGATCCAACAACCGAAGTCACGTGACCAAGGCAAAGGCCCAGCGTCGTGACCCATCGAAACCTGTGGTTGAAGGCCGCCACAGATGCCAAGACAATCATTAACGAGACTTTGCCCACGGTGTTTACGGCGAGATACGGGTTGCCGTACGTCATTTCGATAAGAAAGCGGACGGGCAGCGGCCATGGCGACGCACCGAAAGCACCAAGCAGAAGCACGCCAAGGTAAAGGAGATAAGCAAATCCAAGAAGGCGAAGCACCCAGAATGGAGCGTTTCGCGGAGGACGTGGAATCGCCTCGTCAGTCCACTCGGGAGGAAACAGCGGCTCGGAGCTTCCGTCGTCTGCCGGAGACCTTCGCCACAACAACGCCGCGAGCCGGGAAAGCCACAAACAAAGAGGGCCGATCACCAGACCGTCGAACGACAACGTCACCAGGAAACGAAGCGCCGGTGGCTCGATCGCCATAATGAAAGTTCCCGGCAGGTAGTCCCAAAGCGCAGGTCGGCCGTGGTCGCGGTAATGACTCTGAAGAAACAAATCCAGCGCATAAAGCGGGAGGGTGATAAGGAGCGTAATGACGAGAGAGCTGGAACGCCGAATGGGCAGCACAATCAACGGAACGATCAGCCCGAAACCCGCTATTTCAGCAAGCTTCATTCGCCATCCGTGAAAATCAATCAGTGGAAAGACGTCGCTGATCACGTACACCAGGACGGCACTCACCACACCCGTGATCAGAATGACAAGCGCGAGCCGAACTCGCGAAGCAAGATTGTCCAGTGGGTCATTGCCGGGAAAGCCACGAAGGTAAAAGGGCGCAGGGATCATCGATGGCTCCTGGGGCCGAAGTGAGCGACGTTGTCTTGAAGTCGCCGCATTATAGAGTGAGGAGCAGCCACCTACTAGAGCGCGGAGGCGCGATCGAGTGAGCAACCAGCGGTACTTGCAGCTGTGGAGCGGGGCGGCGTGAATCCTGTCAGGTAGAGTTGTGCCCACTCACTGAAAGAGCTGGCTTCTGATTACTTGGTGACCGGGCTGCTTCGTGCACAGGTTATAGAGTCGTGAGCGTGGTGCGTTTTCAGGAGCACCGCGCTGTCAACGAGCTCGCCTAGGTAGAGGCGATCCGCGGGGGAGAATTTTGGGGACAGTCGGGAATGCCTCTCCGTGGCGGTGATCGTGCTGCCAGCATCAAGCCATCCAGCGGATCAAGCTCTCGAGCCGCGCCGCCTCGGGAAGATCCTCCTTTTTCTCGTAAATCCTGGAGTCTCGTTCACTTCTCCGATCCGACTGAGTCACGCTGCCGGCTGGGTACGCATCCTGCCTAGATCCTGACAATTCCAACGATGGGGCGCGATTTCTTAAAGAATTTGCGCACACACCGAGGTCTGCCCCGCGGCATTTCATAGCTCGCTACGGCCGGCGGTGGCCGATGAAGTCGATATATGCCCAGGCAGTGGGATCACGCCCGCATCGCTGCGCTGTTCGCGGCCATCGTATGGACCGCCGTGCTGGCG
>Ga0207701_10000862_pt1 | contig 32185 bp, 25 predicted proteins | sample KBSSwiSSwithPhiX_FD_184294 | JGI IMG/M metagenome (GOLD analysis project Ga0207701, IMG submission 184294) | Switchgrass rhizosphere bulk soil microbial communities from Kellogg Biological Station, Michigan, USA, with PhiX - S5 (SPAdes) (version 2) | ecosystem: Environmental > Terrestrial >... | reverse complement strand
TTGATGGCGGCCGGGTCGCTTCGAGACCTGTCCTGATGGGAGGCCGTGCCGAGCGTTCGCTCGATCGCGGCCCGTTCCCGCGTCAGATCGTCCCGCGTCACCTCGACCAGCCGACTTCGCACGCGACCGCGCACGTTGAAGAGACCGACCGGCAGGTAATCGAACCGGAACCTCCGTACGACGATCAGGCGGGTGACGGGCGCTGGCGCGGCAACGTCGCCATCGAGCAGGGCGAGCAGGTCGAGCCCTCCCTCCGTGTAGTGGGTGGCATAAACCTGCTTCCGGACGATGAACGCGGGCTCGTTAGGTGGCGCGTACACCACCGCGTGATCGATCAGGAGCGTCGGCCGCATGCGCGGCACCCGCTTCTCCCACCAGTACACGAAGTCGTGCGCGCTGGCAGGCCGGCCCGCCGGATACGTCGTCAGGTATCGATGTAGCTCCGGCGCGTATGCGGCCAGCATCGGTGCCGTCTGCGCCAGCACCGCCGCGAATGCGTCGGCGGAGCGGACGCCGGGCCCATCGTCGTACGTGGGCATCGCCGCGGTGCCGCGTCGCTCGTAGTCCGCCACCAGTCGGAGCAGGTCGCCGCGCAGTTGCTGGTCGGCCTGGGCCTTGGCGTTAGGCGACGACCAATCCACGCCGGCGGTGAACGACTGCATCGCCGATGCGGACAGCTTGAACGCACAGCGCCCCGGGCGACAGCTCTTGAGCCCTTTGTACTCCGACGGGTCCACCTCGACCGCGGCGACGTCGGCGGGCGACGGCGGACTCCTGAACAGACCCGCTCGGCTCGCCTGCGCGACGACGAAGCCGTTCCGGTCGAGTGCGCGAGCGACGAGCGCATCGCGAGACGCCCGCACCACCATTAGTCCAACGACGGCGACATCGCGGGGGTCATCGGTCTTGATCAGCCTGACCACCACTTGTCCGCCATCGGCTGCGCGAAGCTGGGATGCGCCGAGGCCGAGGCTGCGGAGATACTGTTCCGCAGCTACGGCCGGTGGAGGCTGCGCCGCCTGGCTGATCGCCGTCCCCGACACGACCGCGAGGCTGGACGCCCCAGCCACCAGCCACTGCAGGATCCGCCCGCCCCTCACGGGGGAGATTTGTTCGTTTCGAATTGTGGTCTCCCCGCCCTTTGGGTCCGACCGGCAGGCGAGCCGATGCATAGTTGGGCACGCGGCTCAGCCGGCGCTATCGCCCATCAGTTGTGCAGTCTCCGTTCCGGTCGGGTTCCTCGCGCTTCGGGAAGCGAGAACTTCCCGAGATGCATCGCGGTTGCGAAGGGCGACAGACCCGCCGCCAGTCCAGCGCGTGCGTCTCGTGGGGTCGACGTCGAGCGCTCTGGCCTACCCAGTCCACCGCGTTTCGTCGAGGAGGGCACCCGTTACGCCTAACGCAGCGGCTTCCGTGCCCCGGCCCCACCGAATTGGCCCAGTGCGTTGTACTCCGCCAGGGAGTAACGGAACGCTTCCCGCGTATCCGACGGCACGACCTCGGCTGGTTCAACGTCTCCGATCAACATTCTTATCTCTTGATCGGCAGCCGCTGGCCTCGTCGCTCGCAGCACCAGCTGATAGTTCAGCCGGATGCACACCGGCCGATTGGAGTGCACCTGTTGAGTGGTGTCCTGGATTGCGGCGGACCGCGGCACGTTCAGCGGACGGATGGTCAAGTGCCCACAGAGCACTAACATGGTACACCCCGGGAGTGGCCAAACCCGACAACACGAGTATTGGAAACGTGGGGGCGACGCAATAGCTGATCCTCGTAGAAGGTATTCCGTGTCCTTCACCGTTCCGCGGTGGATCGGAGGCGGGTGACATGTCGGCGCCCGATGCCCGGAACCCTCTCGACGCCATCGCTCGTCGCCGCAAGGAAGATCAATGACAAGGTCCATGTGCTCTCCGTGAGCCTAACGCCGAGCATCAATTCGGGCATGACGGTTCTCACGGCGGACCGGCTGTTGCGTTCATCCCCGCCCGGCGACATCAATGACGGCGTCAGCGAACGCCTGTGGTGCTTCCTGCGGGAGATTGTGGCCGACGCCCGGGACCAGCCGGTGCGCATACCGGCCCGAGAACTTCGCGCGGTAGGCCGCCGGCTCCGGGTGCGGCGCGCCATTCGCGTCGCCTTCGAGCGTGATCGTCGGTACGGTGATGACCGGGCCAGCGGCGAGCCGGTTCTCCGGTTCGTCGTATCGCGTTTCGCCCTCCGCCAGGCCGAGCCGCCAGCGGTAGTTGTGGATCACGATGGCCACGTGATCGGGGTTATCGAACGCGGCCGCACTGCGGTCGAACGTGGCGTCGTCGAAGCGCCACGTCGGGGAAGCAGTCTGCCAGATGAGCTTCGCGAAGTCGCGGCAGTATTTCTCGTAGCCGGCGTGACCGCGCTCGGTGGCGAAGTAGAACTGGTACCACCACGCGAGCTCGCCCCTGGGCGGCAGCGGCGCCTTGTTGGCTGCCTGGCTGCCGATCAGGTAGCCACTCACGGAGACCATGGCACTGCACCGCTCAGGCTGGAGCGCCGCCACGCAGTTGGCCGTCCGCGCTCCCCAGTCGAACCCGGCCAGGATCGCGCGCTGGATGCCTAACGCGTCCATCAGCGCGATGGCGTCGAACGCGAGTGCGGCCTGCTGGCCGTTGCGCTTCGTGGCATCGGAGAGAAAGTGCGTCGTGCCGTAGCCGCGCAGGTACGGGATGATGACGCGGAATCCCGCTTTCACGAGCAGTGGAGAGACCTCGGCGAAGCTGTGAATGTCGTACGGCCAGCCGTGTAGAAGGATCACTGGCGGACCGTTGGCCGGGCCAGCCTCGGCGTATCCGACGTTCAGGACTCCGGCATCGACCTGTTTCAGAGGGCCGAATGGGGCACGAGGCCCCGGCGCGCCCCGTACGTCGCGAGTTGGATTCATGAGCGTCGACGAGGCATGCGCGTCACTGGCCATTTCGAGCTTTGTGGCCGCGAGCGTTGCGACGGCCGTCCCGAGGAACCGGCGCCGGCCCCACTTCGTGTCATCCGCCATGTCCGCCACTCCGGCCAAGAGCATGCACACGACAATGCGTCAAAAGCCGCAGCAGGGCGATCATCCATTGGTGTCAATCGGCATGCTAGACTCGATACCAAAGCGTGATGGCGCGCGCCGCGTTCAGCGGCTATACCCTCGCCGAAAGGCCGCAGCTGCTGGGTCGCGCAACGAAACCCCGTCTCCAACGTGGACGTGTTCAGATGACCGAGTCAGTCATTGAATCTCCGGAGAAGCTCGATCGCCTCTTCCCGACGCTGGATCCCGCGCAGGTTGCGCGCATTGAGACCTATGGCCGCTCGCGACGGGTGACGGCGGGCGAGGTGATCGTCGAAGCGGGCGACCGGCAGCCGCACTTCTTTGTCGTTAGGCGTGGAGCGGTCGAGGTCATCCGGCCTGCGCCCGACGGCGAGGTCGTCATCCACGTCGATCAGGCCGGCGAGTTCACGGGTGAGGGAACCCTAATCACGGGCCGGCCGTCTCTCATTCGCGTCCGCGTCCGTGACGACGGCGAGGTCGTCCAGCTCCGTCGCGACCAATTGCTGCGACTTCTGCAGACCGACAGCGAGATCGGGCAGATCCTGCTCCGCGCGTTCATCCTCCGGCGCGCGGCGCTGATCGCGCGTGGCTACGGTGACGTCGTGGTGCTCGGGTCCCGGCTCTGCTCGGGGACACTGCGTGTGAAGGAATTCCTGAGCCGCAACGGCCACCCGTTCCAGTCGATCGACCTCGAGCGCGACACGGGCGCGCAGGATCTCCTCGACCGACTCGGCATCCGGCCGGAGGAAAGCCCGGTGCTTCTCTGTCGAGGCAATGTCGTGCTTCGCAACCCGAGCAACGAGCAGATCGCCGACTGTCTGGGGTTCAACGTGGCAGTCGATCTCGATGCGACACGAGACGTCGTCATCATCGGCGCCGGCCCGGCAGGGCTCGGGGCCGCGGTGTACGCGGCGTCGGAGGGACTGGACGCGCTCGTCGTCGAAATGAACGTCCCTGGCGGGCAGGCAGGATCGAGCTCGTGGATCGAGAATTACCTGGGGTTTCCGAACGGGATTTCCGGTCAGGAGCTTACCGCGCGTGCGTACGGGCAGGCGCAGAAGTTCGGCGCCGACGTGGTCGTCGCGAAGCAGGTGGTGAAGCTGTCGTGCGATCGAACGCCGTACGCGGTCGAGATCGACGGCGGCCGGCGCATTGCGGCCCGCACGATCGTGGTCGCGAGCGGCGCACAATACCGAAAGCCCAACCTTGCACGGCTCGGAGAATTCGAGGGCTCCGGCGTCTACTATGGCGCCACCTTCATGGAGTCGCAGCTCTGCGATGGTGAGGAAGTCGTGATCATCGGCGGCGGCAACTCCGCCGGCCAGGCGGCGGTGTTTCTCGCGGAGACCTGTCCGCGTGTGAACGTGCTCGTCAGGTCGCCGAGCCTCACCGAGAGCATGTCGCGTTACCTCATTCGCCGGATCGAAGCGACCGCGACGATCACGGTTCATACGGAGACGGAGCTTGTCGAGATCGATGGCGGCCGCCACCTCGAGCGTGTCGCGTGGCGGCACAAGCCATCGGGCACGCTCGAGCGCCGCGACATCCGCCACGTCTTCGTCATGACTGGCGCGTTGCCGAGTACCGCGTGGGTCGACGGGTGCCTCGCGTGCGACGACAAGGGATTCATCAAGACCGGAAGCGACCTGTCGCCCGACGATCTCGCGGCCGCCAAGTGGCCGCTCGGGCGACCGCCACACACGCTGGAATCGAGCCTGCCGGGCATCTTCGCGGTCGGCGACGTGCGCGCGGGCAGCATGAAGCGCGTGGCGTCGGCGGTTGGCGAAGGCGCGGCGGCGATCGCCCTCGTGCATCGCGCCCTGCACGAGTGACGTGCCTAACGCGCACAGCAGCGGCCGGCGTCGATACCATCGTGTAATGGAGACACGGTCGCATTTCGTGCATCAGTGGGGCTACCATTCGAACAGGTAGCCTCCTATGACGCCGTCTATCGCTCGACTCTCGCTCGCCGGGCTGATCGCCGTCAGCTCGCCCGCCTTCCTTGCTGCCCAATCGACTCCGTCCAGCGCCCGAGCAGCTGCGCCAGCCACACGCTCGGCCCCAACTGCCGCCAAGCCCACCATTGTGCTCGTCCACGGTGCCTTCGCCGACGGCACGGGCTGGCAGAAGGTGATCCCGCTCCTCGAACGAGATGGCTACAACGTCATCGCGGTGCAGAATCCGCTCACCTCGTTCAACACCGACGTCGAGACCACAAAGCGGGTGATCGATGCGCAGCAGGGCCCCGTGATTCTCGTCGGGCACTCGTACGGTGGGGCGGTGATCACGGAAGCGGCGGCGGACAACCCGCGCGTCAAGGCGCTCGTGTACCTTGCCGCCTTTGCGCCCGAGGCCGGAGAGGCAATCGGCGCGTTCGGCGAGAAATACCCGACTCCATTGGGCGCTGCCCTCAAGCCCGATGCGGCCGGATTCCTGTACGTCGACCGCGCGAAGTTCCGCGAGGTGTTCGCCAGCGATGTGTCGGCCACCGACGCGAGCGTCATGGCGGCAGCCCAGAAACCGATCATCGGAAACGTCTTCGGCGCGACTATCACACACGCGTCGTGGAAGACCATTCCCTCGTTCTACATGGTCTCCCAGCAGGACAAGGCCCTCAATCCCGACCTCGAGCGATTCTACGCGAAGCGCATGGGCGCGAAGACCGTCGAAGTCAGCTCCAGCCATGTAAGTTTCGTCTCGCACCCTGACGCCGTCACGCGGCTCATCGAACAGGCGGCGAGTACCGCGGCGAAATAGCCCGACTCCATGAGCACACATGAGAGCCGGACATTGCAGGAGGATCTCATGGACAGGACCGATGTGAAGGAGAACAGAACAACTACTCGGACCACTGCCGCCGAGCGGAAGACGGAGGTGGCCGTGCTCGCTGGCGGCTGCTTCTGGGGCGTCGAGGACATTCTGCGCGATGTGCCCGGCGTGATCGACACCGACGTCGGGTACACCGGCGGCTGGCTGGAGAATCCGACGTACGACGACACGCACGACAGCAAGTCGGGTCACGCCGAATCGGTTCGCGTGACGTTCGATCCGTCCGTGCTCAGCTACGAGGATCTCCTCGAGCAGTGGTTCTTCAGGCTACACGACCCGACCACGCTCAACCGCCAGGGCAACGACGTCGGGACGCAGTACCGTTCGGCGATCTTTCCGCAGACGCCCGAGCAGAAGGCGACGGCGGAGAGGGTGATCGCGCGCGTGCAGGCGTCGGGCAAGTGGAAGCGGCCGATCACGACGTCGATCGAGCCGGCCTCCACCTGGTACAGCGCGGAGGGCTACCATCAGGATTATCTGCGGAAGAACCCAGGTGGGTACACCTGCCACTTCATGCGCGACTAGGAACCACGGACGCTGGGAACGCAGGCGGCGCGAAGCGGCGTCTGCGTCCCCAGCGTTCGTGGTTGAGGCCTAGCCCAAGCTATCCGAACGTAAAACAGAACGCCTCGACGCCCGCCTGCGGGAACTCGATCTCGAACTGTCGATCGACGATCGGCTTCGGGTGCCGGATCAGCTGATACATCCGCTGTTCGGGCACCGTGCCGTTGCCCTGCTCATCCAGATCGACGCCGTGCGCGGCACCCGGCGGTTGCCCGTCAATCAGCACGCGAAATCGGACCGGCACTCCCGGCTTTGCCGGCCCCATGATGAGATTGACGTCTCGGGCGTGGTAACGATAGACGATCCGCCCGTTAGGCGTGTTGAGCGCCGCGGCTCGCTGAGTCACCGTCCAGTCACCGGACAGTCCCCACTCGTTGAGTCTCAGACGCGACGGCACAGCATAGACGTGACGTTGATCCACCGCGGCGCCGCCGGGTGATGCGAAGTTCTCGGCCTGCCCGTAGCCGACGTAGGTCTCGGGAGACTTGAGGTTGCCCCAATCCGCCGCCACTTCGGCGCCTTGCGGCACGACTGAGACCAGCTCCGAGCTCACGTTCCGAGCTCCGCCCCCCTTGAGCAGCCGCTGAATGTTGCGTTCCGACTGCTCGTATTCGCCTTCGCCGAAATGCTGGTGTCGAATCTTCCCTTCGCCATCGAGGAGATAGAGCGCCGGCCAGTAATTGTTGTCGAATGCGCGCCAGATCGAGAAGTCGTTGTCGATCGCGATCGGGTACGTGACGCGCATGGTCTTCGCCGCCTGGCGGACGTTATCGAGGTCGTGCTCGAACGGAAACTCGGGCGCGTGGACGCCGATGACGACGAGGCCCTGATCCTTGTACTTCTCGGCCCACGCGCGGACGTACGGGAGCGTGCGCAGCCAGTTGATGCAGGTGTACGTCCAGACGTCGATGAGGACGACTTTCCCGCGCAGGCCTTCGGCCGTGAGCGGTGCCGTGTTGAGCCACGCGGTCGCAGTACGAAGCGAGGCAAGCTGCCCTTCGGCAGCGACATGACCCGAAGCAGACATGGTCGGATGCCAGAAAGGATGGTAGAGGCCCAGCCGGACGCCAGCCAGGCCCAGGGCGCCGGCGCCTAACAAGCGACGGCGCTCGTGGTCGATGATCTCCGTCATGTCATTCCGAGCGAAGCGAGGAATCGCAGTCATCCCGGTAGAGAGAGTCGTCATCCTGACCACGTCAGGCGTGTTGTCATCCCGAGCCGTCAGGCGAGGGATCTTCATCCTCCTGGGAGAGGGCTCTCTGTCGGGACGATGAGGATCCTTCGCTTCGCTCAGGATGACAAGGCTCGGATTGCCGACTGGTCAGGTCCGTCCCTGCTGCGCCAGCTGCTTGCGAAGGGGTCTGAAGCCCGTACGAACCTCTTCGGTAAAGATCTGCGGCTGCTCCCACGCAGCGAAGTGTCCACCCCGCTCCACCTTGTTGTAGTGGATGAGGTTGGGATACGCCCGCTCAGTCCAGCTCTTCGGAGCCGTATAGATCTCATCCGGGAACGCCGTGATGGCCGCAGGCAGTGTGACGTTCTTCGGCGCGAAGAAGGCCAGCTTGCTTTCCCAATAGAGACGAGCCGACGAAACGGCCGTGTTCGTGAACCAGTAGAGTGAGACGTTGTCGAGAATGTCGTCGCGCGTTAGGCCCTCGGACTTGCCGTCGAACACACGCGTGATGAGCCGATAGCTGGCGATGTCATGGTCGATCATCCATGCGGCCAGGCCCACTGGCGAATCGGCAATCGCGTACAGCGTCTGCGGGCGGCCCGCCATCTCCTGCGCGTAGCCCAGGCCGTGCCCGTAGAAGTACGTAAGTTGGTCCCACGCCCGCTTCTCATCGGCGGAGAGGCCGGCCGGCGCCGGACCGCCGGACGCGAGCGCCTTGGCGATCTCGTCGGGTATGGTGGCCGGCATGTTGGTGTGGATGCCGAGCAGGCCGGCGGGTTTCAGCAGCGCCATCTGCTCCGTGACCGCGTTCCCCCAATCGCCCCCCTGCGCCACGAACTGGGTGTAGCCGAGGCGGTTCATCAGCACGGGCCACGCGCGGGCGACGCGGATAGGATCCCAGCCGGTCGTCGTCGGCTTGCCGGAGAATCCGTAGCCAGGCAGCGACGGGATCACCACATGGAACGCGTCCGACGCGCTCCCGCCGTGTGCCGTAGGATTCGTCAACGGATCGATGACCTTCATCTGTTCGATGATCGAGCCGGGCCATCCATGCGTGATCACGATCGGCATGGCGTTGTCGTGCTTCGACTTCACGTGAATGAAGTGAATGTCGAGCCCGTCGATCTCGGTGATGAAATGCGGCACGGAGTTCAGCTTCGCTTCGCCCTTCCGCCAGTCGTAATCCGTCCCCCAATAGCGCGCGAGCTTCCTGATCGTATCCGACTGAACGCCTTGGGTGTCGTCGTTCACCGTTTCGCGTTCCGGCCACTTGGTCGCATTGATGCGCCGCCGCAGGTCGGTGAGGTCGGCGTCCGAGACTTTGAAATGGAACGGACGGATGTCGGCCTTCGCACTGCCGGTCGGAACTTCAGTCATCACGCCGGTCATAGCTTGAACCCTCCTAGAAAACCCGAGAAGACCGAGCTGGCCCGCGGCGGCGGTTGTCGCGGCGGCAGCGAGAAAGCGACGGCGATCGAGGTCGGGCGTCTGTGACATGGGGAAGTGGCCTCCGAGCCCCACCAACGGTTGGGATGAACGGTCGTCCCCATTGGCTTGGTGCAGCCAGTGGCGCCGACGCGAATCAATCTCCGCGATCGGTGAGAGTCCGCGTATTACACGATGGTATTGATCGGTACCAACGGATTGATCCGAGCTCCGACCCGTTAGGCCGTGAGGCTGTAATTCGCGCGGGATGAAGCGATCGGCGGCATCATGAGTGACGCGGGCGTGAGATCGAGTCGCATCGCCATGGTAACGAGCTCAGCCAGAGACTCCGCACCCATCTTGTGCATTGCCTTGCCGCGGTGCGCCTTCACGGTTATCTCGCTGATGCCTAACGCTATTCCGATCTGCTTGTTGAGGTGGCCGGCCACCACCCGTGTCATGACCTGCTGCTCGCGAACGCTGAGCGATTCGTAGCGGCTGCGAAGCTCCCGTACCTCGGCCTTCCGGCTGAGAATCGCGCGGCTGCGGGTTATCGCGTGGTCGATGGCGTCGAGCAGCTCTTCGTCGGTCAGCGGTTTCAGCAGGAACTCGACCGCGCCCGCCTTCATCGCCAGCACCGTCATGGGAATGTCGCTTTCCTTCGCCACGACGATGATTGGCGTGTCCGTGCGCTCGGCCGCGATGCGCCGCAGCGCATCGAGTCCAGTGAGATCGAAGACGCCGACCTCCAGCACGATGCAACTCGGGCCCGTGCGCCGCGGGTATGCGAGGAGCGCTCCCGCTGAGCGGTGAGTTCGGGGCGACAGCCCTGCGCGGCGGATCGCTGTTTCCAGCGAAGCCCGAACCGACGCATCCGGACCGACGACGAAGACGGTTGGCGTGAGGTTCAACATGACAGCCTCGATTGGTGGTGCGGTTCGTCCAACTCTGACACCGCCCATGGTAGGGCCGACGAGCCGCCTAACGAATCCACCAATCCACAGGTCTTTCCGTCTATCGAATGGTATATGGGCCGACGGGCCCTGCAGCCGACCAGGCTGCCTGGTTACGGCAGGTGGATGATGCCGCGCTGCAGGCCGAGGGTGACGGCTTCCGTGCGGTCGGACGCCTCGAGCTTCTGGAGGATGTGCAGCACGTGCACCTTGATCGTGCCCTCGGTTCGACCGAGGAGCGCACCGATCTCCTTGTTACTGAGGCCCCTTGCCATGTAGGTGAGGACCTCGACCTCCCGCTCGGTGAGGTCGATCCGCGGCGTGTACGCCGCCAGGCGATTCGCGACCTCGGTGGGAATGCTTCGGCCGCCGGCATGGACTCGCCGGATCGCGTCGGCGACGTCCTCGCTCACCACGTCCTTGAGGAGATAACCCCGGGCCCCGGCCTCGAGCGCGCGATGAATGTCCGCGTCGCCATCCCAGGTTGTCAGCGCGATGATCCGTGCATCGGGAAACTCGGCCTTGATGGTGGAGATGGCCTCCACCCCGCCCATAACCGGCATGCTGAGGTCCATCAGCGTGACATCGGGTCGGTGCTCCCGAAATCGCTCGACGGCCTCGCGCCCATTGGTCGCCTCGGCGACGAGCGTCAGATCGCCGTAGGCAGCGATGAGCGAAGCCAGACCACCACGGTAAATCGGGTGGTCATCGACCGTCATGAGGCGAATCGGCGGCCCGGCGCCGGAGCTCATGCCAGCTCCCTGCGAAATGGTCATGCAGGAAGGTTGACCCGAACGCGAGCCGGGACAATATGCCGTTCGATGTAGTCGGGCCCTTCGGTGATTCCGACATCCGCGTTAGGCCCGCCTGCCAGTCGTCACCGCGCCGGTAGTTCGAGCCGCTCGGCCGGAGGCTGACGCCTCGCGCCGCTTGGTGCGACGAGCGGCGCGATCCTGCGGTGCGGCGGTGGACGCGAGCACCTAACGCTGACCGCCTTGCCATCGATACCAACGTCTAATAGGCCGCCCTGGCGCCTTCCGCCCATTGTGTTTTGTTTGGATCTGGTGCGCGGGCGAGCCGCCGAACGTCTGCGCTGGCCCCGGCAACAGCAAGGAGATTTCATGACACCGGTCAGTGATGCCACCCGGGAATTGACGCAGCGCCGCAACGCGCCGTTGTCGACGCCCACCGATCTCGCGCCCGACGCGACGACCGACATCAGTGCGGCGCTGAACACGCTCCTCGCCGATGTGTTCGCCCTGTACGTCAAGACCAAAAGCTTTCACTGGCACGTGAGCGGGCGCCATTTCCGCGACTATCACCTGCTCCTCGACGAGCAAGCCGACCAGCTCTTCGCGATGACGGACCCGATAGCGGAGCGTGTTCGCAAGATCGGCGGGCTGACGATTCGCTCGATCGGGCACATCGCGCGGCTCAAGCGCGTGCTCGACAACGACGCCGAGTACGTGACGCCGCTGGACATGCTGGCGGAGCTGCGAGACGACAACAAGGCGCTCACGGCGGCGCTCCGTCAGGTACACAACGTCTGCGAGGAACATGGCGATGTCGCGACGACGAGCCTGATCGAGGTCTGGATCGACGAGGCCGAGCGGCGGACCTGGTTCCTGTTCGAGACCGCTCGCCGTGGAGCTGCCGGCGAGGAGTGAGGGATCGGTCGCGAGCACAGGATCCCGTAGTCGCGGCGCGGCTCTTCTGCCTGACGTTGTGCAGCGAGCGCTATTTCGACGAAGCTACCCGAACCGCCGATTCAGCATGCCAGTGACATTCGAAATCGACCCCGCGCAGCGCACCGTCCGAACGATGGCGTTCGGGCTCGTGACCTACGACGACTTCGCGCAGCACCTCGCCGAGGAGGGGCGAGACGATGCGCTCGGATTCGCCGAGGTGATCGATGCGCGTGGCGCGACGACCGACATCACGACCAGCCAGGTGCGCTTACTCGTGGCGCGGACCGACACGCTGTTGCGACAGGGTCAGCTCGGGGCGCTCGCGATCGTCACCGACAGCGAGGTCACGTTCGGCATGGCTCGGATGTACCAGATCCTCTCCGAGCCACTGCCGGTACAGATCGGCGTCTTTCGTACACTCGGTGAGGCGACTGCGTGGTTGAGCGCTGCGGCGGCGCTGGATCGAACAACGTAGGAATCTCGGTCACCGCCGTTCAGCCGAGGCGCTGGCCCATGCCGCCTCACTCTCCCGCTTGAGACGCGTGAGATCGGCGGCGACGTTGTCGCGCAGGGCGTTGATGACTCGAGAGCGGACGTTCAGCAGCCCACCACTCGGCAGGTGATCGAAGCGATATCGCCTGACGGCCGTCAGGAAGATCCCTGGCGATCCCGAGCCGGATACGGCGCGATCGGATGCCGCAAGTACCTCCAACCCTGCCTCGAAGTAGTGATCCGCATAGATCTGCTTGGCCGCTATGATCGTTGAGCCGGCGGCATCGGATGGCGAAACGATCGACTCGTGGGTGATGCGGAGCACAGGCCGCAGATGCGGCATCTCGTCGCGCGACCAGAAGATCACGTCCGTGACACCGGGCGGCGCTTTCTCCGGGTATCCCAGGAGATACTCGGCGAGTGACGGCGCAGCGCTGAACACCAACGACGAATCGCGCAGCATGGCAACGAACGCGTCGCTCGAGTGTACGGTGCCGCGATCGTCGTAGACGATCATCGCGGCGTTCCCCCGCTCACGATAGTCGTTGACGTACTCCACGATCCGCTGTCGTGCTGCCGCCGCCACGCGTTCGCGCGCGTCGGGACCTGCCATGTCGATCGTGGCGCCGAACTGCGCCATGTCCGCGGCCGGCAGCTTGAAGTTGCAGTCGTTCGGCCTGCAGGCGCGCAGCTCCTTCAGGTCATCGGCGCTCACGGCCAGCGCTTGCACGTCGCCGATGACCGCCGGATCACTGAAGCGCTGAACCTGCGTTCGTGTCGGCGTACGGAGCGCGCGGGCGAAATCACGTTGCCGGTCCATGAAGAACGAGCGTGGGGCGGCTACCTGCACGGCCCCCACAATGGCCACGTCGCGATCGTAGCCGGTGCGGAGAACCCGCACGACCGTCTCTCCACGCGTTAGGCGCGCGCTGTCCGCGGCGGTGAGGGCGACGGTTCGAATGATCAAATCGTTGGCCGACCCTCTGCTCTCCTGCGCCCACGCCTGGGTCGTCGCCACGGCGCCTCTGACGGCCAGGACGGCCGCGGCAGAAAGGCTGCGGGCGAGCTTCAGTTGTAGAGCCGCTGATCTGCGTTTCGACGCGTGCGTCACAACACTCTCGCAATCAGATTCGCTCCCTCCTCGAGCACTCGCTCCGTCCATGGCCGGCGCGCAAAGGCGTCAGGCGTGATCTCGACCGCGCGCTCGAGGTCATTGCGGAACATCGTCGCCATGCGCTGACCGAAACCGTCGTCGAGCACCATCAGCGTCACCTCGTCGTTCAGTACGAGCGACCGGTTGTCGAAGTTCATTGTCCCGACCGACGACCACCGCTCGTCGACCACGAAGGTCTTGGCGTGAAGTGACGTCGGCTGCCACTCGAACACCCGAACGCCCGCTGCCAGCAGCCGATTGTACCGCGCGCGCGCGGCGTGCCGAGCGAGTCGGACGTCCGTCCGAGGTCCGGCCAGCAGCAGTCGGACATCGACGCCTCGTTTCGCCGCGGCAACGAGAAGATCGACGAAGTTCGCATCCGGAGCGAAATAGGCATTCGTGATATAGAGTGACTTGCTCGCCCCGGCAATCGACAACGCGAGGAATCGCTCGGCCGCGGTGCTCCCGAGAGTCGGAGAGGCATACAACAAACCGGCGGTGATGGTGCCGCTCGGTTGCATGGGCACAGTCAGGCGACCAGTGAGCAGGACGCCGGTGGCTTCGGCCCAGGCCGCTGCGAAGGCGGCTTCGAGCTGGCGAACGGCCGGGCCCTCGAATCGGACGTTCGTGTCTCTCCACCCGCCGTTGCTGTGACCGTCCCCGAGCCATTTGTCGTCGATCCCGAAACCGCCGGTCCATCCGATGCGGCCGTCCACGACGATGGCGCGCACGTGCGCACGGTTCTGGACGACGTTGAGGCTGGAGAGTCGGAGTGGACGGAACGGATAGACCTGGATGCCGGCCGCTCGGAGCGCGGCCAGTTCCGTGTCGGAGATCGTCCCGGTACCGAACGCGTCATAGAGGGCCAACACACGCACGCCAGCCGCGGCGCGCTCGGTGAGTATCGAGCGAAGCGTGTCCGCGATGCGTCCGGGCAGGCCGTAGTACATCTGAATGATGATGGACCGCTGGGCCGACCGGAGGTCCGCCCAGAGACGAGGAAAGGTCTCGTCACCGTTGGCGGCGATCTCGACGCCGTTGTTAGGCAGCAGAACGACGCCGGTGAGCATGGCCACGCCGAGCGCGAACTCCGGCTCGCGCGGAGACACGGGCTGATCGCTGGACCCGATGTCTCGCACGCGGCGCACGACGCTCCCCCGCGTCGCCGAGAGAAACGCGATGAGCGCGAGGGCCAGCACAACAACCAAGGCTGCTACGCGGAGAAGGACCGCAGCGGCGCTCAATGACGGCCTCGCTCGTTGTGCCGCACCGGTGTGGTGGCCGTGTTCACGGCTCTGCCCGCCGCCGCTCGCACTTTCCGTATCCTGCGAAGATCCCTCGGCGCCTGGCGTCCGCGCTGCGGTGAGTCTTTCGCTGACTTTTTTGCCGAGCGTCGGGATAATCATTTGTGTGCCCGGACGTGTCCCCAACGGCGACCGCGAAAGTCCATTACCCGATCGGATTCCCACAACCTGGATAATCCTGCGCTTTCCAGTCCGTCCGCAATGACCGTTTGGTATTGGTCGGCGACCTAACGTGATTATCGCGTCGAGCCCAGAGCCCGCTCAGCACATTTTCATCGCTCGAGGCCCATCAGCGACGTGGGCACCGTGTCGCCATCGACAGTGCCATACTCCTCACGATAGGCCCGCAGCAGCTCGAACAGGTAGGCGATGGCGAGTGGGCCAAGCAGGATGCCAAGCAGGCCGAAGTAGCGCACCCCGGCCAACGCACCAACGAGCGTGATCATCGGATGGATGTTCGACACACGCTTGTACACGAGCGGCCTAACGACGTTGTCGACGTTGCTCGCGATCCCGGCACCGATGACAAGCATGGTCGCAGTCGCGCCCAGTCGGCCCTGTGCGAGCAACACGAGCGTGGCCGGCAGCCAGACCATTCCGCTTCCGACCACGGGAAGCACTGAGGCGAAGGCGGTCACGACACCCCAGAAAACCGGGTTGGCGAGGCCAACAATCCAGAATCCCGTCCCGACCAACGTGCCCTGCAGCACGGCGATGAGCGCCGTGCCAAGGAGCGTCGCTTCGGTGACACCGACAAAGCGGTTGAGCAACGCGTCGGATGTTCGAGCCGAAAACGGGATATACTCGCGCACCGTTGCCCACCATCGCGGCCCCGAGCGGAGCAGGTAGTACAGCCCGAAGAACGCGATGACCAGGTTCACCAGGAATGACGTTGCACCTCCGACGAACACGAGGAGCCGTGAAGAGAACCAGGACAAGAGCGTGCCGCTCGCCTTCGCCAGCTCCGATCCCACTTCCAGATCGCCGATGCGCATCCCGCCGAGCCGAGCGTAGGCGCCGCTATTCTGAAGTCGCTGAAGCGCGTCGGGCGCCTGGTCGATCAGTATTCCAAGCAACAACGTGACCGGAAGCGCGATGAGCACGAGGGCCGCTACCAGCACGGCCGACGCGGCGATCCCCGGCTTCGACACCCGCTCGAGCCAACGATACGGTTGGACGAAGACCACATACAGGACCGCCGCGCCGAGGAGGCCGCTCGCGAATGGCGAGAGTCCGATCGCCACGATCGTCGCGAGGATCGCAATGACGAGCGCGGCGCGGTCCCGAACCGTCTGAAGGATCGGCATGGGTCGCGATGGATTTCTTGAATTGACATCGGCGCCCAAACGGGTATGACGTGACGTGGCCCGCCTAACGCACCGACTTGAACGCCGCGCGCAGCTCCGACGCGAACAGCTCCGGCTCCTCCCACGCGGCGAAGTGGCCGCCCTTCTCGGGCTTGTTGTAATACGCGAGCTTGGGGTACGCGCGCTCGAGCCACGACCGAGGCGCACCAACGATCTCCTCGGGGAACGCCGAGAAGGCGACAGGAACGGCGACGTCCGGCCTCGGCTTTCCGGCAGCGGCTGCATTCGCTCTGCCATTCTCCCAGTACAGCCAGGCCGACGACCCACCGGTATTCGTGAGCCAGTACAGCGTGATGTTGTCGAGCACGTCGTCGCGCGTGATCGCGCCGAAGGGCTTCTGCTCGAGGAAGAGCTGCGAGATGTGGCCATAGCTGATCGCGTCGTGGTCGATGATCCACGCCGCGAGACCGACCGGTGAATCCGCCAAACTGTGGCCGATCGTCTCCGGGCGGTTGACCTGCTCGATGAGGTAGCCGAAACCGGTCGCCTGGATGCGCTGGCGTCGCACGTAGTCGGCCTTTTCCTCGTCTGACAGCGAAGCGGGGGCCGGCGCTCCACTCAGAATTCCGGCCCTGAGCTCCGGCGCGCCGCTCAAGAACAGGTTGAGGTGGATGCCTTTGAGCCCGTTAGGCGCAAGGCGTCCCATCGCGTCGGTAACGACGGACCCGACATCCCCGCCCTGCGCGACGTAGCTCGTGTACCCGAGGCGCTTCATCAGGACGTCCCAGGCCTGTGCGATGTGCGCCGGGTTCCATCCGGGAGCCGTCGGCTTGGCGGAGAAGCCGTAGCCCGGCAAAGATGGAATCACGACATCGAACGCGTCCTCGGCACGACCGCCGTGGGCGGTCGGATTGGTGAGCGGCTCGATGATCTTGAGCTGCTCGATGATCGAACCCGGCCAGCCGTGCGTGATGATGATCGGCAGCGCGTTCTTTTCCTTCGACTTCACGTGAATGAAGTGAATATCCAGGCCGTCGATGTTCGTCACGAACTGCGGCAGCGCGTTCAGCCGAGCTTCCGCCTTCCGCCAGTCGTACGTAGTGCTCCAGTACCGCACCAGTTCCTTGAGCGTGGCGAGCTGTACTCCCTGGGAGGCGTCGGCGACCAGCTCCTTATCGGTCCAGCGCGTTGCCTGCAAGCGGCGGCGCAGGTCGTTCATCGCCTCGGCCGGCATCATGACCTTGAACGGCCTAACGTCTTCTCCTGGTGCGGGACCGGCCGGGGCCGGTGCGTCGGTCGCCGTAGTGGTCGATGCCATGGAACGGCTCCCACTGGTGTTCGCCTCGCCGCGTGCCAGCGCCAAGACGCATGTGCTCAGCGCCAGGCTCAGCGTACGGGTGGGTCTCATACGCGTCTCCGAAGGCTTATCGGGGTCAATCTTTCAGGAGCGCGAACCCTGCCCTATAGCACGATGGTAGCGGCGATACCTTGGTATCGGTTATGAGAGTGGCCGGTCACGACGAGGGCACGACGGCGTGCGGCGGTATCGTTAGGCTGGGCGGGGACCCGCAGCAGCACCGCGGTGCCTGAGCCTGGCGCGCTCTTCACGTCGAGCGTCCCGCGCGCGTGGCGACGAGCCCCAGTCACCGCGGCCATCTGTGGGCCGCACTCGGGCCACGTCGAATCCAACGCGGCGCGAGGCAACGGCCTCGTTCGCGGATCCCTCGAGTGCCGCAGCAACGCCACGCGATTCGACTCGATAGCCCGCTTCGAGGACCAGCTTCATTCGCTCACGGAGTGATCGGCGTGGGGACGCAGGTCCGCTGTCAAACAGCCGTTAAAAGTCGGCGGCGGGCATACCGCCCGGTCGTCAGGACAAGAGCCTCCAGCCGTCTACGACACATGGCCGCCTAACGCCGCGTCACGGGTGCCCCCGCGTGCTGCGACAGCACCTCTCGTTCGAAGAACTGCATCTTCCCGGCACCGATGAGCAGCGCGATCCCGCCGAAGATGCCGAACGTGGCGATGCCGCCGATGAGCCCGAGCAGTGTGATGCCCGGAAAGACCGCGGCAAAGCCTCCCATGGTGAGCGCGACTACGCCGAACACCAATGTCCAGCCCCACGGGAGACCCGCCTTGCGTTCGGCAACGGCGACCAGGAGACCAATGGCACCGGTGGCCACGAGCCAGAACGCCGTCCAGATCACAGCGAACGTCAGGGAGAGCCCCGGATAGCTGTACAGCGCCGCTATCCCGAACAGCAAGCTGATCACGCCGCCGAAGAACCGTACCCACCAGTGCCTAACAACGTGGCGGAGATCGAACGCGTGGACCATGCTCACGATGCCGTCGATCAACGCCCACACGGCGACAACCAGCGCGAGTGCCGCGACTGATGCCATCGGCCGCACGAGGATGAACAGCCCGAGCGCGATGCCGAATAGTCCGCGATTGACGAGCCCCCACTTCCTGCGGTCGTAGGCGGACCTGATTGATTCGGTTCTCATGATGCGCACTCAGGTTGTCGAGCCATGCCGGGAGGAGCTCGCGAATCTGCTACCCGCAAACTCGTCCTTTTCACCTGCTGATCCATTGCACGAAGGTATCGTCTGTCGAGCCACACGCTCCGACACATCGGCCTGACGTCATGGAAAGTTGGGATTCGTGGACGTCTCAGCGAACGGCAACGGGAAGCAGGTCTGATCGCCGACAGGCCCGAAGCCGGACTTGAAATACGCCTGCCCCGGCTGCCCTACGTGCAGAACCGCCGCAGGATTACGCCGGAAGTCGCCAAGTCGCTTTCCCTCGAGGTAGAACTCACGCCCGCGCTGCTCCTCGAACTCAGTCAGCGCGGACGCATCGTCGGTCGGCCCGCTGTACGCCGCCTGATTGTTTGCGGCGCGGCGCGACTGAACCAACGCCAGCATTGCGCCGGTACCACTGGCTTCCGCAGCGATGTAATCAGCCTCGAGGCGCGAGGCCAGCCGCAGCGGCGCGTCGTACGACGTGTACTTCCGCTGCGCGTAGAAGGAAAGAATGCCGTCCTGGGCGAGCGCGGGTAGACCAGTAACCGTCCCCGGCGCCGCAAATGGAACGCGCGGATCACCGGTCCGCCACTCGGGCGGCACCACGATGATGGCAGCGTCGCGCGTGAACTGATACTGCCGATTGCTGAGACGATTCCGTGCCGCCGGATTATCCGCGTACACGAGATTGTACGTCCAGTCGGATGCAACGCTCGCCGCGTCGCTCGAGGCCGCGCTCCGTCTGCCCAGTTGGAGCTCGCTGCGCGCCTTTCCCACGAGCGCGGCGTTCATGATGTCGAACGCCTCCGTACCCGGCGCCGGTGTTCCGCCGCCTGCGGCCTGCGCAACGGTTGCCGCTCGCACGAGCCGCGTGATTGCCGAATCGAGAATCTGCTGCGACGTGAGTGGCGGTCCCCCCATGATCACCGCCTGACAGAAGTCTTCACCCATCAGCAGCATGGAATACCCCGAGAAGAGCAGTGACCGCGCGAGATTGATGTTGGCGTTCTCGTTCTCTGCTCCTTTCATGAGACCAATGACCCGCTCGTTCGACGCGAGCGAAACGGACAGCGTCTGCCACAGCCACGGCAGCAGCAGCTGGTTCGTGTTCACCACCGACCGCAGCCCGAACTGGTTGACCTCGGCCGTCGGCGAAGCCGGCCACGTCTCCCACACGACAAAGGACGAAACCGTCGCGAGATAACCGTGCGCGACGTTGTAGTTCTCGCGCGCCGAGTACGACAGCGTTGTCGCGTCGCCGCGCGGGTCGAGCGCGCCCGCGTCGATGACGTTGGGGTTGTCGACGGTCAGGTAATCGCTGCACCCCGGCGCGCCCGAGAGCATCACGACGGCAAGCGCGCGGAGTACATCACGAGGCGATGCCGGTCGCATGACGTTGTCCAGGGTTAGAAGCCGGCGGTAAGCCGCACGAAGAACCGTTGCGGCTTCGGCATCGTGAAGTAGTCAGCCGTCGCGACGAGCCCGCCGAACGGCATGAACGTGATCGATTCCGGATCCCACCCGCGGTACCGCGTCCACAGCGCGAGGTTGCGACCGCCGGCGGTGATGGTCGCGCTCCGCGAGCGCATTAACCGCGCAGAGCTAGCGGGTAAGGTCCACGAGACCGAGAGCTCGCGCAGCCGCGTGAAGCTTCCGCTTTCGAGATAGTCGTCGACCACGGCCGAGCTGGCGACTGCCTGGCCTCGCGAGCCCGCGTACGGCCCGAACAGTCGCAGCTGTTCGTTAGGCGACAGAGTGGCCCGGCGCTGAAACCGTTCGGACACGGTCAGGACTTTTTCACGATACCACTGCGTCGTGTTCCAGAGCGTATGGCCACCCCGGAATTCGACCAGCCCGCCCACCCGCAGGCTGCGGAACAGCGTGAGGTCGCCAAAAAAGGCGCCCTGATAGGTGGGAATCGGATTCCCGCCGTATTCGGCAGTGTCGGAGACGGTTGCGACGCCGCGGTCGACGTCGACGTCGCGGACGTGCGGGGACCAGAACCCGCCTAACGGATACCCCTCGCGGTACTGATTCAAGCCGTTCGCGTTGGTGGTCATCGGCGCCGCGCCGCCGAGGCTCTCGAGTCGATTATGCAGCGTCGCGATCGTCGCGCCGGCCTCGAGACCAACCGACCGCAACGTGAGGAGCCGGGCGCGCGCCGCGAGCTCGACGCCGCGGTTGGACACCCGGCCGAGGTTCATGAACGGGTTCTGGGTGAAACCTAACGATGGCGGGATCGGCTTCTGGATGAGCAGATCGCGCGTGACTTTGTCGAAGGCCGTGAGCTCGAGGCTCAGCCGGTCCCGGAACATGCCGGCATCGAGGCCGGCCTCGAGCTCCGTGCCCCGTTCCGCTCGCAGATCTCCGTTACCCGGGTTGAGCGGCAGAACGCCCGCGCCCTGTGTGCCGTTGTTGAACACGAACGGGGCGTTGGCATACGTCTCGAGCGCCGCTCCTGGTGGCGGCGCGCGGCCGGTCGTGCCGTAGGCGGCACGCAACCGAAGCGTGTTTATCCACGGCACGTGCCGCCGCCAGTAGGACTCTTCGGATACGACGTACGAGACGCCGACCTTGGGCAGATAGAAGCGTTGCGAAGGGCTCGCGAACGACGAATTCTGATCGACTCGCGCCCCGTACTGGAGAAACAACCGGTTCGCGAGCTCCAGTTGCACCTGGGCCAGATACCCGACAAAGCGCTGCGTCGTACGGGCGCCGGCGGCACTGTTGATGGCCGTCGCGCTGAGGGTATTCGACGCGTTCGTGGCGAGGCCGTATCCCGTCGCCGAGACGCTGTCGACCGATCGATCGATGACCTGAGCACCTAACGAGGCGTCCAGCACCCAACCCCGGCCCAGTGCGCGGCGTGCGTCGGCGAGATAGTCGAGCGTCCAGCTGTCGAGCGCGAGACGAAGCTCCGTCACCTGGCCGAGGTCCGCGTTCCCGCCATACCAGCCCTGGTCGTTCTTCGGGAAGTAACGCGTAAAGAAGAATCGGCCAATGTCGCCGCCGAGCGTCAGGCGCTGCGACAGCCAGGACAGTGGCTGATAGCGCGCCGAGACGGACGGGATGAAGCGCGTCGACGCGAGCTCGTTCTGAATGCGTGCGATGCCGACAGCGGTCAGCCCGGACAGGAACCAACCGTCCGTTGGTGTGCCGACCGTGAGCGGATTGCCGGCGACGCCAAGGAGAAACGAATAGGGGTTGGAGCCGACTTCGGCCTGATGGTTCATGTCGCGGACCAGTCCGAAGCCGGCGTCGATCACGAGCTGGCGGCGCGGTGAGACCGTGAAGTTGAGCCGCGCGTTGTGACGACGCACGTCATTGGCCGGCAAGGTGCCCCGCTCGCCAAGATAGCCATACCCGAGGAAATAGCCGAATCCCGGGCCGCCGCCTCGTCCCTGCCACTCGACCTCGTTGCCCGACCCGTGCCGGAGAACGTCCCCGCGCACGAGTGGGTTGTCACTCACGATCGTCCCGACGGTTTGGCCGCGACAGAGCGTCGAGGGACTCGTCGAGAGGACGTCATTTCCGCCGCACGTCGCGAAGTTCGAGGGCGGCGTCCAGTGCGCCCGCAGCGTACTGGTCGCGACGGACAATGTCTGGCTGAAGGAGCGCTGTCCCAGCGTTCCCCTTTTCGTGGTGATCTGAATGACTCCCGCGGAGGCGTCGGCGCCGTAGAGCGTTGCGGCCGCCGGTCCCTTGACGACTTCGATCGTTTCGATCGTCCACGGATCGAGGTCGCTGAGCGTGCTCACCGCGCCGCCGTTCACGCCGATGCTTCGCGTCTCCGTGCGCACGCCATCGATGAATACGAGGGGATCGTTCGAGAGGGAGACGGACGACAGTCCCCGTGCGCGAATGACGCTCGCGCTTCCCACCGAACCGTTCGCGTGAGTCACTGACACATTCGGAACACGCCCGGAGAGAAGCTGCTCTACCGTGGTGATCGGAGCCGTCGGAACGATCGCCGCGGCGTTGATCAGTGCGACGACGGCCGCCTGCGCGCGTCGTTCCTGGTTACCGGCCGTGCCGGCGACGACGACCTCGTTCAACGCCACCGCGTTCTGGGTGAGGATCACGTCCACCACGTTAGGCCCGGGCTCGAGCGCGACACCGACCGTGCGCGGCGTGAACCCGATTCGCTCGACCCGCAGCGAGTCGGCCTGCGGGAGTCGGTCGCCGGAGAAGGAGAGCCGGTACACGCCGGCGTCGTTCGTGTAGGTCGCCAGCGCGAGGCGCGGGATGGACACGAGCGCGCCGACGACGGGAATGTGCGTCTGACTGCTCACGGTGCCACTGACCGTCACGGTCAGTCCCCGCGGCTGACACAGGGCGGCCGCCGGTACGCAGCACGCGAGGAAGACTGTCGCCGGCCCTGCGACCACGAGGCGGGGCACGGGCCTAGACAGCGGGTAGCGTGAAGTGGAACGTCGCACCGCGGTCGTCGTTAGGCGTCGCCCACAGCCGGCCGCCGTGAGACTCGACGATCGAGCGGCAGATCGCGAGCCCCATACCCGTTCCGTTGGGTTTCGTGGTGAAGAACGGTGCGAACAGCTGCCCGGCGGAGGTGGCCGGGAGGCCAACTCCCGAGTCGCGGACCGAGAGCAGCACGTCAGGGGGTTCCGCCCGGGCTGCCACGAGCAGCTGACCGCCGTCTACGTCCTTCATCGCCTCGATCCCGTTGAGCATCAGGTTAAGGAAGACCTGCTGCAACTGAACGCGGTCGGCGATCGCTGCCGCTGGCTCCGTAGCCAGGTCGAGGCGCATCGACACGAGATGCCGGCGGGCTTCGCTCTGCAGGAGGACCACGACCTCGCGAATGATCTCGCAGACATCGACCAGCTCTCGCTTCGGCGGAGCCTTCTTGTAGAGCGAGCGCAGGCGGGTGATGATCTCTTCCGCGCGAGCGCTGTCTCTGAGAATGCGTTTCGCGACCTGCCGCAACTTGTCGAGGTCGGGCTGGGCGTGACCCAGGGTGCGCAACGTGACGTTGGCGTTCGTCATCGTCGCGGTTATCGGCTGGCGAATCTCGTGCGCCAGTGAGGCGGTCAGCTCTCCGAGCGTCGAGACGCGGTTCACATGCGCCAGCTCGGCCTCGAGCTGACGGAGCCGCTCACGCTCTTGCTCGGCACGTTTCCGGTCCTCGATGTCCGTGGTGACGCCATACCACCGCTGCACGTGCCCACGGCGGTTCTTGACCGGTACGGCACGCGTGAGAAACCAACGATGTTCGCCCCCAGCGCCGCGGAGTCGTACCTCGTATTCGAGCGGCTGACCCGTCGCGAGGGCAGTGTCCCAGTTCGCGAGAACGGAACGAAGATCGTCGGGGTGTACGATCTGTTGCCATCCAGAGCCGGCTGCCTGCGCCGGCGTCAACCCGGTGTATTCGGTCCAGCGGCGGTTCCAGAACGTGCGCTCACCGTTAGGCAGGGCGATGAACGCGAGCGCCGGCATCGTTTCGATCGTCTCTCGAAATCGCTCCTCTCGCAGGCGTAACTCGCGAATTCGGAGGCGATAGGCTGCCCACAGGATCCCGACGACGCCGGCAGCGACGAGTCCCCGGAACCAGTTCGTTTGTGAGAACGCAGGCGCGATGCTGAAGTCGACCGTCGTGCCCTGCGTGCTCCAAACACCACTGTTGTTGGCCGCACTGAGGTGGAATCGGTAGCTCCCGGGCCGCAGGTTCGAGTACTCGACGTGCCGTTGGTTGACGACTTCGCGCCAGCCCGTGTCCTGGCCGTCGAGTCTGAACCGAAACCGCGTTTTCTCGGGCGCGACGAGGCTCAGCCCTGCATAGTCGATTGCAAGGTTCCGAATGCGCGGCGGAAGGCTCAATCGCATTCCCACCGCGCTCTCTATGTCGTAGACCTCGCCGTCGGCGACGATTCGCTCGACACGCACTGGTGGCGGGACGCGATTCACGCGGAGGTGCCGCGGATCGATGACGCTGACACCACTCAGGGAACCAAACCAGATGCGGCCGTCCGGCGCCTTGGTGACGTGCGGACCGACACTTCCCACGGATCCCATCGGCACCGCCCCGTCGTCTGCATCAAAGGCGGTGAGGGCGACTCGCCGTTCTGGATTACGCACCCACCCGTCGATCTCGGCGCGGGCGATTCGAACGAGCCCACACGGCAGGTTGACCCATAACGCTCGGTCGTCGTCCTCGATCGCCCAATTCACCGCGTCGCACGGCAATCCATTTTGCTCCGTCAACGTCGTGATGCGGCCGTTCTGCATTCTGCTCAAACCGCCTTCCGTCGATATCCAAAGACTGGAATCGGAGCCGCGCCGCAGATCGACGATTCGACCAGCTCCCAGCCCATCCGCGGTGGTGTAGGAGACAGCCGGCTGTCCCTGCCTGGTGATGCGCGTCAGGCGGCCGCGCAAATGCCCGATCCATGCGCCGCCAGTTCCCTCGTCTGGGAGCAGGGTGGTTGGGGGGTCTGTCGTCCCTCCGACGTCGAAACGCCGCACGCCGGAATCCGGTACCACGAGAAAGAGGCCCTCGAACGCGTTGAGGATCCACAAATGGCCACGACTGTCTCCAGCCACGGCGAAGATCAGCCCACTCGGTATTCCAGCGACCGCGTTGAATCGACCTCGCTCCAGGTAGCTCACGCCTTTGTCTGTCGCTGCCACCAGGCGCCGCATCTGGTCGAGACCGAGGGGTCGAGCACTCCCAGCGAGACCCGGCACGCTCTCGATGCGTCCGTCGACCTGGCGCTGCAGGGCCTGCGGCCCGCCAATCCAGATGATTCCATCGGATGTGCTCTGGACGGACCAAACGCTGCCCGTCAGTCCCTCCTCCCGGGCAAGCGTCGTGATGGCCGGCACGCGAAAACGGTCGAGCCCACCATCAGTGTTCGCCCAGAGGTTGCCCTCGGCGTCCTCGAAGACGCGGCTGACATTGCTGCCCGAGAGGCCGTCGGCGACACCGAACCTGTCGACACGCCCACTGTGAACGTGAAGCAAACCTTCGTTGGTTGCGATCCACAGTGCGCCATCGCGGGCGCGAAAGAGAGTGTAATGACTCGGTCCTTTGATCTGGGGAAGCGGGTCGTCTCGAACCTTGCCATTGGAGAGCACTTTGAGTCCGGCGGTTGTCCCCATGAGAAGCGCGCCGCTTTCGTCCTCGGCTAGCGATCCCACCTCAGGACCCTTGGGCGACACGACGTAAGCGTGCGCGGGTGGGCCCGGCGCCCACCGCCACACTCCGTTCGCGGTGGCAACCCAGAGACTTCCTTTGCGATCCTCGAACAGCGACATGACCGTGACGCCAAGTCCTTCGGTCCGATCGCATGTCAGACTGCGCGCGCGCACCGTGCATAGCCGGGCGGGGCTGAACGTCCCGAGCCAAACGGTCCCATCGCGTCTCTCGAGAAGCTTAGTAATCCGCACGCCAGAAAGCTCCGAGTACTCTTCGACCCGGCCGTTCTTCATGGTGAAGAGCCCCCGGGCGGTCCCGATCCAGAGCGTGCTGTCGCGAGCGACGAGAAGGTCGCCGATCTCGACGTTGGACAGTTGGGGCCCGCGCGGTGAGCGCCAGGGCGTGGCGCCAATGCCATCGAAGCGCAACAACCCACGCGCAGTACCCAACCAGAGATAGCCGTCGGGGGTCTGCGCGATCGCCACGATGCGCGCGCTTGCAAATCCGTCGCGGATGCGCCACGCGGTGTGCGTGTACTGGCCGATGTTCAGTGTCTGCGCGTGCCCGATGCCGGCGCTGGCGCACGCCATGAGGAACACCGGTAAACATGCGCTCCGCGGTGCTTTCATGCCGAGGATGTGCGGGGCGGTGCCGAAGCCGTCTACTAGACTTTCGTATCGATCATTTTATCGGGTAGCTCGTCGCTCGATCAATACGGTGCGCCAGACAATTGCCCCAATGGGCGATGCGGAGCCGGACGCGCGCCACGCAGTTTACGCTGCGTGAGTCCTCCTCGCTTGGCACAGACAGCGGTTCGCCGCGCCGCCGTGGTTCCAAATGTCGCCCACCGCAATCGCCAGTCGATTGTACCACGGTGTCGCCCGCTGATGGCGCCCGCGCGCGGACTCGAGTTACCGTTAGGCGGGACCGGGCAGCTCGGCCATGTGGCATCGTCTGTCGCCATCAGCCACACTAAAGTATCATGGATGGGCATTGCGCGAGTGGTCTATCCTCGTCTCGTGGCGCCGGAAGAACGGACTGCCACGCGGATATGCGACTACCCGAAGCACATTGTCAGGAGCCCTCAAATGGTCACTCGGCCGCTCGTTTCGGTCGTCGACGACGACGAGTCCGTACGCGAGTCGCTTCCAGACCTGCTGCAGGAGTTCGGTTTAGACGTCCAGACGTTCGGGTCCGCCGAAGAGTTCCTCGCGTCGGGATATGTCGATCAGACGCAACTGCTGCTGCTCGACATCACGATGCCTGGCATGAGCGGGCCCGAGCTGCACCAGGAGCTCGTGCGCCAACGGCGCGCGATCCCCGTTGTATTCATCACCGCCAACGCCGATGACGGCGTGCGTCCACAACTGCTCGAGGCGGGGGCCGTGGACTGTCTGTTCAAGCCGTTCACCGAGTCGGCGCTGCTCACCGCCGTGAACGCGGCGCTTCGCGCGGCGTGACCGACATGCCTCCCGGCAAGACTTGGCAAGGTGCTATGACTACTTCGCTCACGTTAGGCTCCGACCGGCGCGTTTCCCCAGTGCCCGAGCCCACACCGGTCGTGTTCGTGGTCGACGACGACATCTCGGTGCGAGAGTCCTTGGAGCCCCTGATATGCTGCGCCGGCTTTCGCTGCGAGACGTTCTCCTCGGCGTCGGAGTTTCTCGCGGCGCCGCGCGTGGCCGCCCCGGGCTGTCTGGTGCTCGACGTTCGCCTGCCGGACCTCAACGGACTCGATCTGCAGGAGCGTGTCGCCACGGATCGGTTTCCTCTGCCGATCATTTTCATTACGGGCTACGGCGACGTGCCGATGACGGTCAAGGCGATGAAGGCCGGCGCCGTCGAGTTTCTGACAAAGCCGTTCGACGACGACATGCTGTTGAGCGCGATCCGCGCCGCCACCGACCGGAGCGCGAGCACGCTTGGCAGCGAATCCGAACTGCGGGCGCTCGACGAGGCCTACGCGTCTCTTAGCCGTCGCGAGCGGGACGTCATGGCCCTCGTAGTGACGGGCTGTCTCAACAAGCAGGTCGCCGCGGAGCTCGGCATCAGCGAGATCACGGTCAAGGCGCACCGCGGACGGGTGATGCGGAAGATGAAGGCCACGTCGCTGGCGCATCTGGTGACCATTGCGGCACGGCTTCGCGCGCCGCGCGCCTGAGGGCTCGTGGGTCGGCGTGCTGCTCGCGTCCGCGCTGGCGTTGCTCCCTTGCGCGAGCGCGCTGGCCCAATCCCCCGACGTCAGCCAGTAGGCGCACACTGCCTGGCGCATTCGCGACGGGTTCACGAAAGGCCTCATCCTCTCGATCGCGCAGACGCCCGATGGGTATCTGTGGTTAGGCACGGAGCTCGGCATCGTTCGGTTCGCTGGTGTGCGAACGGTCCCGTGGCAGCCCCCGACGGGCCAACACCTCCCGAGCGACATCGGGCGGCAGACACGAGCGACGGACAGTATGGCACGCCCGGCTGGTTGCCTAACGAGCCAGACCTGCTATCGACGTTCGGATCTGGCGGCAGTCCGAACGCGACGGCGGCGGGGTAACGTCGCCCGACGATCGATACGGAGCTATCATGGAACCGCCGGTCGAAGATGGCCCCGCAGCACGCCTGCGAAGGATGAGCTCAGTGGACGAACTCGGCAGTGTCATCGACGCAGTGCCCGGCCTCGTATGGTCCGCGCTACCCGACGGGCGAGTCGAGTGGCAGAACCGGCGCTGCTGGGACTACACCGGGCTCGATCTCGGCTACGCGCCCGATGTATCGTGGCAGGCGGCGATTCACCCAGACGATCGGGCACCCTGGCTGGAGCGCTGGCGATCGGGTCTCGCGTCGGGCGAACCCTGGGAGTTGGAGCTGCGCCTCAGACGCTTCGACGGCGCGTACCGCTGGTTCCTCTGCCGCGTCTGCCCGGAGACCGACGCGTCTGATCGGATCGCTCGATGGTGCGGCATCAACACCGACATCGACGATCGACGCCGCGCCGAAGCCGATCTGCGCATGGTCGAAACCACCTTCGCCGGGTGGGTCGAGAGCTATCCGGGCCTCATGGTCACCATGAGCATGACGGGCCAGGTCGAGCTCTTCAGCCGCGAGGTTCTCGAATACTTCGGTAAGACGCGAGAGCAGCTGCGCAACTGGGCCATGATTGATGCCGTGCACCCGGATGACCTCCCCCGCGTGGTCGCGGCGTTCACGGAGTCCGTAACGACCGGAGAGCCGTACCGCATCGAGCACCGATGCAGGAGAGCGGACGGCGTCTATCGATGGTTCCAGGTCCGCGCCGTGGCTGTCCGGGACGAGCACCACGAGATCACCGGCTGGTACGTCGTGCTCGTTGACATCGACGATCTGAAGCGCGCCGAAGACGCGATGCGCGCGAGCGGGGACAACCTCGCCACCATCATCAACACCATTCCTGTACTGGCGTGGTCGGCGCACACTGATGGCCGCGCCGAGTTCTTCAACCAGCACTTCTTGAGCTACATCGGGCTCACGGCGGACGAGGCGAAGGACTGGGGTTGGGCGGCGGCGGTCCATCCCGACGACTTCGCCGGCCTGGCAGCGACGTGGCAGCGCATCCTGGCCTCGGAGGCACCCGGGGAGGCCGAGGCGCGACTGAAGGAACGCGACGGCGAGTACCGGTGGTTCCTCTTCCGCGCGAACCCGCTCCGCGACGAGTCCGGGTCGGTCGTCAAGTGGTATGGAGTGAACACCGACATCGAAGACCGGAAGCGGGCCGAGGATGCGCTGCGGAAAAGCGAGTCGTTTCTCCTGCAGGTCCAGGCGGTGAGTCACACTGGTGGGTGGCGGTACGACGTGGCGACCGACGTGGTCGAAAGCTCCCCCGAGATTCAGCGCTTCTACGCGATCCAGCCGGGCGAGGACATAACCAAGCCGCCATTCTGGTTCGACCGGATTCATCCGGAAGACCGTGCTCGAGTCCAGGCGCAGTTCGAGCAGTGCATGCGGGACAAGACGGACTATCAAGCGGGATACCGGATCGTGCTGCCCGATGGCACCATCCGATATCAGTACGCGACCGGCCATCCCGTCGTGAACGCGGCCGGTGAGCTCGTGGAATTCATCGGCGCGTTGATGGACATGACGGAGCACTGGTTGGCGACCATCGAGCTGCAGCGGGCGTCGGAAGCGCTCCGCGAGCTGCAGACGTCGATGTCTCGCGCGGCGCAGATCGCGACTGCCGGTGAGCTCGCGGCGTCGATCGCCCACGAGGTCAACCAGCCGCTGTCGGCGATTCTGACCAACGTGAGCACGGGCGCGCGGATGTTGAGCGCCGACCCGCCGAACCTGGACGGCGCGCGAGAAATCGTTAGGCGTGTCACGCGTGACGCGAACCGCGCCGTCGACGTCATCGCGCGGCTGCGGGCGCTGTTCGGCAAGAAGGCGCTCACGCTCGAGCCGCTCGATCTCAACGACGCGACGCGAGAGGTCCTGGCGCTGTCATCGAGCGATCTCAAGCGAAACCGCGTCGTGCTGCGGCTGGAACCGGCCGATGACCTGCCGCCGGTGCGCGGCGATCGCATCCAACTGCAGCAGGTCATCCTCAACCTCGTCCGCAACGCGTCGGATGCCATGGCCGACGTCCACGACCGCTCGCGGCAGCTATTGGTCAGGACCGAACGCGAAGGCCCCTGGGTGCGGGTGACGGTGCGCGACGCCGGCGTCGGACTCGATCGGCAGACGTTGCCGAGGCTCTTCGACGCGTTCTACACGACCAAGAACGGTGGCATGGGGATCGGGCTGTCGGTCAGCCGCTCGATCATCGAGCGCCATCACGGCCAGCTCTGGGGCGAGCCTAACGACGGGCCGGGAGCGACCTTCGCGTTCCAGATCCCGGGCGAGCCGAGCGGCGCCGACCCGGTCGCTGGTGATCATCGACCTCCCTCCGCTATGACCGCACCCGGCGCGTAGTGGCGCAGGTACAGGTTGATGGACCCGAACGAGAGCTTCGCCTTCATCTGCACGACGAGGTGGCAAGCGTCGTCGGTCAACCACACCTCGGCGTGGCCGTCCTCGGAAAAGATTCCCTTGGTTTTGATCGTGGGCCGGACGACAATCGTCTCGAAGGTCCCGGCCGGAACCGTGATGCGCTCTCGGCGGACGACCTCGAGGGTGACGGGATTGCGGTCCGGTTTGAGGTAGCGGTCGAAGTCGTAGCGCCGGCCGACCTCGAGCGGGATGGTTCGCAGGAAGAAGAGGAACGCGCCTTCGTCGAGCGGCTGGTCGACGCTCGGCTCCTCGACGTCCGGCTGCCTGGCGTCGACGTACACGCGACGCTCGGGGTAGAGCTCTATCGTACGCGTGCGGTGGCGACCTCGCTCGTGGTTGTCCTGTACCGCCCGCAGGACCGAGAACGTCGCCGTGTCGATCCAGCTCTCCATCCGGTCGTTTACGTGGAAGAACGGGACGCCGCCCCGGATGGCGAATGTCGTGTGCCACGTCGCTCGCCCTCGTACATCCGCCATCTCGCGGACCTCCATCGCCCCCGTGCCCACGTGGATCGCGCCGAACTTCACGTCGTACTCGAGCCGCTCGCCGACGTCGAGAGTTGGGCGTTGCTGAGCCGCCAGCCTGCCGCCGGTGAGGAGGGCACTGATGAAGAGCGTTGCGCCGGTTGCCATCGGAGTGTTGTCCGTTGAGTCAGAATCATCCCGCGATGCGCTCCAGCCTTTCTCACCTAACGTCAAGCTGGCAGGCCCGCGGGCGCTGTCGGCACCGCGACTCGCGGTGGTATCATCACCCGGCAATCTTTCGCGCGCGTCATGGGTGTTCTATTACACGATGGTACTTCCGATACTTTGGTACCGACTCGGCGTTCGGGGCCAAATGCAAGCTGTTCGGGCCTGCTCCGAGGCAGCCCGAGCCGTTGCCTAACGTTGTTGTCGTGATTCGGCGGTCAGCGCGGCGCCCTCAGCCCACTGCTGGCGGCAAAGTACTCGAGCGCCTTGAGCTCCACGGCGAGACACTCGATGGCTCTCTCGCGATTTCGCCGACAGTAATTCCATTCGCCGACGACAGCTCCTTGAACTGGCGCTTCAGCGCGCGCAGCGCGCCTCGCTGCCACCGCTTGTGGCAGTACAGCGAGAGCCAGCACCTGAACTCGGCGATGCGCTTGAACTCGTGCTTCGTCTCGAGCCCCGTCGCCAGCGGCTCCCACGCGACCACCATGTCACCAGCGTCGAGCGCCTGTACCGCCGCGAGCAGCCGGTCGAGGCTCCCGATCATCTCCGGTTCGGCCGACGGCGGAATGCCGGCGCGCGCAATCAGCTGCTCATCGGGCGAGCCGCCCTTGTAGACGAGAAGCTTCCGCTTCCGCCCTCGTGGTCGCCAAGCCCGTGAATCCGGACGACTTTCTCGCCGCGGTGCAGCGCGCCTGCGAGCGCACGTTGCTGGCGCAGGACGCAGAGCTGCGAGCGCTCGAGGCGCGTCACGCGCTGCTCAGCCGACGCGAGCGCCAGTGACGGCGCTCATCGTCGCCGGACGTCTGAACAAACATGTCGGACACGAGCTCGGGATCAGCGAGATCA
>Ga0207701_10000861_pt1 | contig 32195 bp, 23 predicted proteins | sample KBSSwiSSwithPhiX_FD_184294 | JGI IMG/M metagenome (GOLD analysis project Ga0207701, IMG submission 184294) | Switchgrass rhizosphere bulk soil microbial communities from Kellogg Biological Station, Michigan, USA, with PhiX - S5 (SPAdes) (version 2) | ecosystem: Environmental > Terrestrial >... | reverse complement strand
CGGGGAAATGCACACATCCTGACAGAGAGGGTTGGCTACAAACATATGGGGTCGCACCATCTTAATATTGCGCCGCTTCAACTCGGCGAGGAAACGATCTTGATTCACCCCAACGCAGTTCGTCTACAGTCCGGCCTCAGGCGGCGTGATGCCGAGTGCTTTCTCGATCGCGGCCGGATCGTAGACTTTTCCGCCCTTGATCACCATCGTGATCTTGCGGAAATCGCGAATGTTTTTCGTCGGATCACCATCGACGACAATCATGTCGGCCAGTTTTCCCGCGGCAATAACACCGCGGTCTTTGTTCGCACCCATGACCAGCGCCGGCGTTAACGTCGCCATGCGGAGAACCTCCGCCGGAGCGATCCCGGCGCGCACGTAGAGTTCGAGTTCGTGATGGAGCATGTAACCGGCGAGCGCGTCCGTCCCCGGAATAATCGTGACGCCGGCATCGTAAAGAGCCTTGAGCAAGCGCAGCATCGCAGGGAAAGCTTCGCGATAGGCGGCCTTTTTGTCGGCCGGAACTTCAAGTGCACCGCTCAACATCGAACGTCGGATCTGCGGCGGAAACCGCGGTGCAATGTCTTCCAAGCCGGGCGTGACCGCGTTCGGGTCGCCGCAGAAGAGGCCTTCAAAGGCGCTCATCGTCGGATCGAGCACGGTGTGATGCCGTCTGAGGAAATCGATGAACTCGCGCACCTGAGGCTTATCCGGCGTGAACTCGCGCGCGTGCTCGGCCACTTTGATGAAGCGATCGCGATTGCGCGTTTCCTTTACTTCCGGAAAGAGAAAGTTCAGCTCGATAAAATTAAGATGTTGAATCTCATCGGCGCCGGCGTCGACGAATTGGCGCGCCGACATGAAGGCCGGAACATGTCCGCTCACCCGCATCCCGCGCGCATGAGCCTGATCGGCAATAACCGGAACCAACTCAGGCTTGACGGAGGAATAGATCTTGATCTGGACATAGCCGTGGTCGGCGTACCAGTCGACGTCGCGAATCGCCTGCTCGGCGGTATCGACCCGCATCTTGGTGGGACCGGCGAATTCCCCCGTGCCGTCGATAATTCCGGCTTTCAAGACACGCGGGCCAAGCTCGCGACCATTATCAAAGCGCGCGACACGCTGCAAAAAACTGTCGGTGTCGTTAGCCATGTCGCGCCCACTGGTCACGCCATTGGCCAAATCGAGCGGGCCATCGACGTCGCTAAAGTGCTGGTGGCTGTCCCACAACCCGGGCATCAGGAACCGGCCGTGCGCGTCGATGATCTCGGCATTGGCCGTTGGCTTCAGGTCGGCGTCCGCGACCACCCGTACGATTCGATCGCCGCGCACCAGAACGCTTGTCTGCGGAGTTACACTCAAGTCGCGCGGATCGAAGAGGCGGGCGTTACGAATGACGAGGTCGGCTTTCGGCATGTGGGCAAGTTCGTGCGCGATCCGCTCTGACCACTCGTCGTCGGTTTTCTGCTGAGCCATTTGCAATTGCGCCACTGCCGCTTCGTATTGCGTCGGCACCACCGAGAACCAGGTCGATATGGACGCCGCATTACCGTCCTGGTCGAGCCAGATCGATTGTGGGGAAAAGCCAAGACCCGTGATGCGGTACTGCGTCAGGTCGCCCTTCCCGGAGGCGACGCTTGCCTTGCCCGCCTCTTCGATGCTCGCTTCCCCGGCCGGGAGAAGCGCCAGTTTGTGGTTTGGCGCTTTGAGCAAAGCACGCGCGAGCACTCCGGTGAATTCCGGCGGCGGATTGATCGGCAGGTAGAAGGCCTTGCCAGTAACCTCCTGCTCCCCGTGTTCGCTGCGACTTTTCCAAGCTGCCCGGCCGTTCTTGATTTCGAAGCGCTCTTCGACGGGCGCTTTCATGTAGTCGTTGCCGCGACCTTCGTACTCAATCGGGACACCGTCGGCATCGAGTTTCCAGGTGGCAACGATGTGATCGCCTCGCCCACGATCGTTGTAGGAATATTCAGCTCGCACGGCGCCACCAGGTTCCGGCTGTACGGTTTGTGTCCCGGCCGCGTTACCCTGGATGAGTATCTTGTCCGTGCGCTCGGCGGCAGCGAGATGCGCTGCTCCCGCGAGCGCAAAAATGCAGGCAATGAAATTTCTCATGAAAATAGGTCCAGAGTAAGTCTTAGCGCCGCGCCTCACCCTGTCACGCCCGAACGATCAACCAACAAGAATTGACCAATAACCACTGGTAACCAGCCGATGCATGTCGCCTCAATTAGATTGCGTCTTGATCTTTAACGGTAATAAGCTCGTAGAATGAGCACAGGATTTCAAAACTTGCGGACAGGCCTGCGGAATCGCGAGTTTCCGTCGTAGGATGCCGCATCGTCCCGCACGGTTTTGCAGGGATTCACTTGCTTTTAGGGCGATAACGGCGACTGAGAGCGATGCCCCGGCGCGCTTCCCTAGAGCCAAAGAGGACAACCGACCCCGATTTTCCATGGCTGGTAAATCTCCCGCCATCTCTGGGTGCCAACGGTCGCCGGGAACGGCGCTACTTCAAAACTCGATCACAGGCGAGCGAGTTCTGCCGACAGCAACGAATCCGGCTAGAGAACTACGGCACGGCCTCAAGCATTCTGCCTGCCGGGAAGACTGAGGAAGCACTCGCAGCATTTGAGAAGGTAAAACCCACCGGTGCGAGCCTGGTCGAAGCCGTGGAGTTCTTCGTCGAGTCTTTCAAGCGGCGGGCAAGCAGCGTCACTTTCGGAGAACTCATGCAACGAACAGCGGATGCAAAGAGCAAGTTGAGCGCGCCCTACAAGGCACAAATTCGACAAGCGTTGAGCCGCTTCTCACCGCTCAACGACCGAGCGGCCGTCGAGGTCACCGCAGCTGAGATCGATGAGATAGCCAACGGGGCCGCTGCGAGCAGGCGGAACGGCCTTTTGCGAATCGTTCGTGCCGCTTATAACCTTGGCATCAGCAAGGAGTGGTGTCGGTGCGACAACCCCGTCCGCCGATTGGACTTCACGAAGGAAAAACGAAACACGACGGTCCTCTCGAACGAGCAAGTCTCTGCCTTGCTCGAGGCGTGTATCGAAACGGACTTCGCGTTGGTTCCATATTTTCTGTTCACCATCTTCGCCGGCGTTCGTCCCGAAGAAGTCGTTCGACTCGGTTGGGAAGAACATGTCGATTTTGACGAGAACCACATTGTAATCGCCGATCAACACTCAAAAACGAAGCAGCGCCGAATCGTGGACATGGAAGATCTGTTGATTCGGTGGTTGTCGTATTACCGAGCTTCAGGTGGCAACACTTCAGGGGCGGTTGCTCCGCGAAACCTGCGGAGGCGCCTGCGGTTGGTCCGCCAACAGGCAGGGATCGTCGATTGGCCGGCCGATGCGCCGCGCCGGACCTTTGCATCGTGTCACCTTGCGTTTTTCAACAAAGTGGATCGTCTCTGTCTGCTGCTCGGACATAAGTCTCCCACAATGTTATGGGAGCACTACTACAAGGCAGTCACAAAAAAGAGGGCAGCTCAGTTTTGGGGGATCGAGCCGCCAAAGAGCCGCCGGAACATCGTCAGCTTCGCGGCTTGAGGTGCGAGCATTTACAAGATCGCCACCCGGGCTCCGAAAGGATGTCCCAATGCTGCGATACGAAGGTCTCGTCTTCGGAGCCGCAAGAGTCACATACGGATCATCTTGCCGTCTTCGGATTCAATCTGCTTGGTCCTGGTGCTTGTCGCGGCGCACGACCTTACCGACGCCGATTTTCTCAATGATGCAGTGGGCAATGTTATAGTCGACGTCCATTCCGAGAACAGCATAGCCACTGCCTGCCTGTCAGGTTGTTCGCTTCACGGATGGAAACGGTGTCAGGCTCCCGCCAAGAACAACTCCAACTAAGAAGCCGGCGCTCGCAATCGGCGGAGCGTCTCGTTCGCAATGAGATTTGGCCAAATATTCCCATTTTCTCCGAAACGATCTCACGTGGTTTCACCTATGAAAACCCGCGGAACGGGCGTTTCCCATTTGGTCCCAAATGATCCGAAAAAACCTGCCGAGTGTAATAAAATAGTGGATAAAGACCGGCCAGACTTTGAGCAGAGGTTCAATCCATCCGCAACCGCGTTGGAGGGCGCCATGTTTTTCTTGAGCATGCGAGACGTCCCGACTTCTTGCGTGCGCCAACATGGTCTTAGCGCGCCCCGCCTGCCTAAACCGTTTAGTCGCGTCGAAAAGCATGCACACGCCGCAATAAGTCTGGTTGCTGCACGTAGTGGCGGCCTGATTTCTTCCAGAACGCCTTGAGCGGTCCGCGCATCGCGGCATGTTGTCGCGCTCGCCGCGCCTCGCTTTCAAACCGCTTCGAGATCACGTAGCGGACCTCTCCCTGCGGATTGATGATCACGGTACAGCCACCGTTCATTTCGAACAAGTCGCCTTTAAACTGCACCGTGCAGGTCTGCGTGACTTCGGCCACGAGGTCAAACAGGATGCGTCCGTCCGACGTGGCCCTTCGGGAGACCCGGATCGATTCTACGATGGCAGGCGACGCTTGGGTTATTCCTTTAGGAAGCGGTGCGGCCGCCGCGATCAGATGGAAATGACTCGCCCGCGCGGGATTCGTCACAAATCGCCCGAGCACTCGGGCTTGCCGCTCCATTTCTTGCGCCGTCGCAGGCCGCCCCGGCTCACCGTCAAAGCGCAGATTCTTGAAGCCGAGCGCCGGAATGCGGAGAGGCGTGTCTGGAGGCTGCCAACGGACGGCTTCCTCCGTCATAAACGAGACATGATCAGGAAAAATCTCGCGACGGCGAAACGACCGCATGAGCGCTTCGCGAACGCCCCACTTGTCGCTGATTTCCATATCGCCATCGGCGGTGATGAGCGCACGTAAATATTCGCCGAACTCCATGTCCGCCGGAGGACAGTAATCGATCGCCCTGATGCAGATGTTGAGAAATTGGCTGGCGATGTCGCTCGCTTCCTGGGCCAGCGCCCTAACGAGTGGTTCGCTTAGCGAAGTCTCGCCCAAGACCCGCGGGTCCATCCCAGCAATACGGAATAGGCGCTCCGTCTTACGCCTAGCCACGGTCACGAAGGCTTCGAAAACCGCCGAGACCAGCACCGACCCGAGCGCATGCGGCTCCAACGTTGGATCGTAGCGTTTGAGGGCCTGCTCATTCGACGGCAATACGTCGGAATCGAAGGCGGCGAGGCCTCCGAGATCGACGCCGGAACGGAGCGCTTCCGCCCGGCCACCTTTCGAACGCGCATAACCAAACTCGCGCGCCAGATCGGTGAGAAGAGAGATCTCCCTCGAGCCGCCGTACCATTGCCGGATCGCGCGTTCCACTACCTCCGCATAGCTGAAATGAAGAAAGAGCGCCACGAGGTCAGAAAAGCCTTCGTGAAAGGCGGGGACATCCACATTCGTCGGATTCATGAAAGACGAACGAAGACCATCGAGCAGGGCATGGGTCGTTTCGTGCGCGATGACATCATGGCTGAGCGCCGTGCAGACAATACCGTCGCGCAAGGTGAACCCCTGGCGCTTGCCGTGAGCCGTGAAATAGCCAAACGACAAGTCAGCAGTTTCGCGACTATACCCAGCGTTCGCTTCGTTCACGCCGAATGGACGCACTACCAGGCGCAACGGCTCGTTAGGCGCCGGTTCCGTCGCCCAGGCGATATCCCGGCCGAGCGCACGCCGAAACACCGCGTAGGTTAGGCTGCAAACCGCATAGACCATTTGCATATGAAAACGGCCATCGGCCGGTGAGGGGGCGAGCCCATTCGAGAGCAGCAGATGGGGATCGTCGAGGTCTAAGGCCTGCGCGCGGAGGGACTTTGGGCTGCCTTCCGGAACCACTTTAAACAGCGAGCCGATTGGTCCGGCCGTTAGCTTTTCATATGGCACGCCGACGGTCGCGATTCCGCCGATTCGATCGGACACCGATGGATCAAGGGTGTAAATGCGAAGCGGCCGCGTTAACGGTCCGCGCGGGTCCCGTTGATAGCGACGCACCAGAGCCTGACGCTGGACTCGTGGGCTTACCTCGAAAGCCTGAATCGGGCTCGCCGGTTTTTTATTCTTCATCCTCAATTGTGCTCCAATCGGATAATCAAACGTCGAGACGATCGTTCGACGATGCGGAAGCGGGAAGCGCCGGAGCGTTCGCGAATGACCAATGCGCCGCCCTCCTCCTGCCAGTCAGCAGGTCGCTCGATGTAGCGATCATCTGGACCCTGAACCGAAATCCCCGCAGAGCCATCCGAGTTCAAGCGGAGCCGTTCGCGCGGTCGGCGGGACAGCGGGATCGCAGCGTCATCCTCCGGCCGATAGACCGCTCCTTTGGCATCATCTTCCTCGAAGACATGGACCCATGTCGTCGCAAAAATCGGGTCAGCGTTTGCGGCTCCGTCCGGCACCGGTTACTTGGCCCCCGTTAGATTAGGCCGCTGCGTACTGTTTCCAGGGCCGTGCGCATGCGCAACACTTGTTGCGAGGTGAACATGAACATGGCAGCGTCATCTGTGTAGTCCATGTAGTTCATGAACATGTCGCCGTTCGGCCCATTATTGCACGTGACCACCGGCGCGGTCGGCTTCCCGTAGTTTGGTCCCTCGCAGTTCGGCGTGTCGGCGACCATATCGGTCCCACTGCAATCCGGTGTGTCGCCCCAAATGTGGCGCAGATTAAAGAAATGGCCGATCTCGTGCGTCGCGGTGCGACCCTTGTTGAAGGGCTCCTGCGCTGTGCCGTTCGTGCCGAAGGCGAGATAATTAATCACCACGCCGTCCGTCGCCGCTGGACCGCCGGGAAACTGCGCGTAACCAAGCAGGCCGCCAGTTAAAGCGCAGACCCACAAATTCAAATGTGTCTTGGGACTGAAAGGCGGAATGCCGCCCGTCGAAATCTTCTTGACCGCGTCGTCGAAAGTGAAACCACTTTTTGTCGTCTTGGTTCGCGTCGTTTTCACGAGCCTAAACTCCATCCGGACATCGGTCACGAGTCCCTTCCAAGGAGCAGGGGTCTGGCTTTTGTCAGAATTGCTCGCGCGGTAATCCAGATTCAGCGCTTTGATCTGACTAGCGATCTGCGCATCCGAAATATTTTGTGCGTCGCTGTTATAGACCACATTCACGACCGTCTTGATGGTGACAAGGGCCGACTTCTTCAGATCCGCTCCAGTGTCACGGCGCCGTGCGGTCGTGGCTTCGAGTCGCATCTGGCTGGCTCGGAATGAGGGGACCCGTTCCAGCAACATCATGTGAGCGGCCATCGCCCCGCAGGATCTGCGGAGCTTCACGCCTTCCGTCTTTTTCTTTGCCATAATCTTCTCCTCGTTAGGCCTGTCTCAGGCCGGTTGATTGATAGTCAAACTAATCCGAGAGTGGAGATCGCACGACCGGCCGTCAATACGTTTTCAAGCCATTTCGACGCGTGCCGGTTTCGCCCTCTGGCGAAGATTCCGCGCTCTCGGAAGTGCGGGCGAACGGGGTGACATCGCCAATATTCGAGATGCCGCTGACGAACATCGGCCTGCGCTCAAAGCCGAGGGCGACGCCGGGAAGTCGCGGCGCGGTGTGTTCCATGGCATCTTGCTTGCCTGGCGAGGCACGTCTCGCCATCCTAGCACCCATGACTAAGACAGAGACAAATGCAATCGAAGAGGCTTACAAAGACAATCTCGGAAAGATGTTAAATGCGTTGTTTGATGCCTACATTGAAGGTCAAGGGCCGGCCAGCGACGTTGCGCGAAAGGCTGCTAATGACCGCTTTGTTAAGGGATTAAAGATTCTTCGGGATACCAAAGACAGTGTGACGAAGCTTCTCGGGCCATGATTTGTCTCGGCTCCCCATGAAACGATACAGGCGGGGCATCGCCCTCGCTAGCCGCAATTCCGGCCCAAGTCGCCACGGCGGCTGAGCAATGGTCAGGACGGCAGTCCATTTTTGGCATGAGCTTGGCAATTTTGCCGCCTCTGGCGGTCATTTTGGCATCTGCCGGCGATCCATAACACGTTTCAGGCGTATGAGATATTCAAGTGTACTGCTAAATTCGCGTCTCTTAGCGTGAGTTCGGTTTTTCGCGGGGGTCCCCGCCTGAAGTTGTCTTGCTGCCAAACCCAAGCAGCGATTTGAGGCAGCATCGAGGCCGCTCTGGCCGAAAATAACTCGTCGCCCCTCAATCTCTCGCGCCACCCTTTTTGAGCGGGACCGAGCGGGAATGTTTGCGGAGAAACTCGATGAGCGGCAAAAGCTGCGACGAGACGGTAGCGTCGTCGGTAACGATACGCGTGGTCTTATTCCCATCGGTGATTGTTAGCTCGTAGCGTGTGGCGTCGCGCGCTTCTTTCGAAATCTGATCAAATGAGCCGTGGATGCCGGCCCGCATAAGCAGCTTCTCAGCCTCCCGCACTAAGGGTGTAGCCAGGTTCGCCGTGTCGCATTCGCGGGAGGTTCCGAGCAAACCGCCGCTCTGCCGGAAAACGATCCGCATTCGAGAGTGGCTCGGACCTTAGGTTGGGACTTTGATTCCGACCGCAGCCCAGGCATTGCGCACGACTTTGGCGGTGGCGGAATTGTAGCTTGTTCCCGCAACTTCAACTGTCGTCTCAGCGGCTTCCTGAAACTGGCTTTTCGCGTTGAGTTTGAGCAGCGCCTCATACCAGATTCGTCCCGCTTTCTCCCAAGCCTTTCCTCCAAGGGCGGTCGCCACTTTGAAGAACGCGTGATTAGGAATCCCGGAGTTTATGTGAACGCCGCCATAGTCGTCGGGCCCATCGTAGAAATCATCCATGTGATTCGGTTGCGGGTCCGTACCTAGATCCGGGTCGTCAACGAAGGCGGTACCGGGCGCAGCCATGTCGCGCAAAGCGCGCCGCGTTGGCGCAGGCTTGAGGAGTTCGGCGCCGATGAGCCAACTGGCTTTCGCCGCGGACTCCTTTTTCCGCCACTGCCGCACCAAGGTGCCCATGACATCCGCGAAGTGTTCGTTGAGGGCGCCGGGTTGGTTTTCGTACTCTAGATTCGCTGTAAAGGTCACAACGCCGTGAGTTAATTCGTGCCCGACGACGTCAACCGAACGGGTGAAGCGACCGAAGACGATACCATCGCCATCGCCGTAAGCCATCTGCTCGCCGTTCCAGAAGGCGTTGTTGAAGTGGCTCCGCGTGTGCACGGTCGAGAGCAGGCTCATGCCATTATTGTCCAGCGAGTTGCGGTCGAAGAGTTTCTTGTAGAAGTCATACGTGTATCCGGAGAAGTCGTACGCCTCGTTTACGGAGACGTCTTTGTGCCTGGGATCGCCTTCTGAGCGCACAAGGTTGCCGGGCAGATCGGGCAGATGTCCTCCGTTATAGATCAGCCGATATTTCTTCCCGGCGGGTGAAGGGATCGCTGCGAAGAATTGCATGCTCGACACCTTCTTGCGAACGGCACGCATCGCGGCCGAGGGGCCAATGTTCTCTATGGCAAATCTGCGGACTGCTTTGTTAGGCGAGTCGGCCATTCTTTTTAAGATGAACCCCGGCACGATGCAATGGAGCGGATTACGACAATTGTTCATATGATTGTTCTTTCTTTAAATCGGCTGCCCGTTTTCAACATCGATGAGGTTAATTCGTATACTTCACCGCTATACCTTCCAGCCCGGCTCGACAACTTGCAAAAATCTTGTTTAAACCATTGACTGCGCCGCCGACATTTGGCATTTAACAAATGCCGATATGAAGGATCACCTCAAATTGGCAATTCTGGGTAGGTCACTGCTTCTATCCGGCTGTACCTCGGCAAACACCGCGCATACGCCGCCAGATGGTAGCGCAGAGAGGAACGCAATCCTCCAGGCAACTCACCAAGCATTGGCTCGTCAGGGACGGAAGAATCTGGTGCTGGTTGTTCCCGACCTGAAAGTTCATAACGGATGGGCCCGGATACGGATCAATCCGCAATCAGCAGACGGGACGCAACATTACGAACCACAGTCCGGACTTCTGCAAGAAAAGGCGAAGAAATGGACGCTGTTGGAATGGATGCCTGCCGAGGAAGGAACCGATTACAAGAAGTATTTCAAAAACCTGAAGGCTAAATACCCGTCAGCCCCCGCTGATATTTTCCCTCAGTAACTCTCAACCGATAATCAAGGATTCGCTTACTATGAAACAGAAATCATCAGTCAACACGGACTTAATCAAGGTCGTCTTCTTCGACGCCCGCGACACACTCGGAGAAGTTGACCAGCCGGGTCATTTGGTGCCTTTCCGGCCGAGCACAGAAAAGTTGTTAGAAGCTATCAAAGCGCTGGGCCTGCGAATGGGTGTGATTACTAACCTCCCGGCAGATATTACTGCCGACCAAGGGAAAGAAATGGTGCTGACTGCTGAATTATCTCAGGATCCGGTCTCATCTAAAGTTCGCACAATTGGGAATTTCATCCCGCGGGAAAATATCATCACCAATCACGAGGCGCGTGCAAATAAACCCGATCCCAAAATTTACCATTATGCTGCCAAGCAACTCGGTGTGAAGCCGCATGAATGTCTTTTCGTCGGCGAGAACTTGATCGAAAACCTCGGTGCAGCGCTGGCCGGGATGGAGCAGCAAATGAAGCCGTGTCCTCCGGGCCGCGAGTTTCTGCCCGCATTGCAGGGCAAGATCGGCGCTTCTTCAACCGGCAGTGGTCGTCAATTTGAGGCGATGCTAGAGCACGAGCACTTGCTCGGTGAAAGAATCTTCGCTTGCGGCGCGGCGATCGGTAATTGGCTCAGAAAACTCACTGACGGCAAAGCTCCGCCTTTGGATCAGGGCAAATGGATTAGCCCGCCGAGGGTTAAGGTGCCGACTGAACTATATCGAGCGATGGCGTATTATGTGCATCTGATCGACCATTTTGCCGATCAGGTACATCTCACTGCCGAAGAGCGTATGCTCGAGGTGGCGGTAGCCTGCGGAATGGAGCCAAAGCGCGGCCAATGGGTATTCGACCAGCACGCTCAGGCGCGTGCTTATTGGCGCTCGCTCGACGTCGCCTGGCGCCGCATCCAGACGGGTGATCCGGACGACCGCTTTTATGCGCTGATCGACTTCCAAAGAACAGTGGAGGCTTTTGTTTATCTCTTCATTGCCCACGCCGTGCGGGAAGATGACCAGGTATACCCGGAAGCTGGGTCATTTTTCAATGACTCTGACGACGCTCTAGTCCTAAACATTATTCAGCACACGGGAGCGTCGGACATTACGCCATATATTGGGATGGTTGAGCGGATGGAAAAACTTCTTGAAATTCAGAACCCTGTCGCGCTGCTTTCACATACAACGCAGCGGCATAAGTAATCTCGAAGTAAAAAACACGCTATGGTTACTGTTAGGCCACCGCCAGCGCGCTCGGTGCAGAGATATTTCTCAAGCACGCAACTGAACCAGCTCAAAGCTATTTTCGACGGGGTATGGCCTGGCGGGCCGGACAATCCCGGAGCAACGGACGCGGGCGCGGTGGATTATGTGGATTTCTTGCTCGGGGGAAGTGACACGGTTTATTACGAAATTCCTGCTTGGCGGGCGCTCTACACTGCCGGATTAGCAATGCTGAATGCCGCTTCCATCACCCGTTTTGGTGCCACGAAGCCACTGGAGGCGTTAAGCGCTGTTGAAATGACGGCGTTGCTGACGGATCTCGCCGCCGGGCGGTTGACCGGATTCCCTGACGCCGCTTGGCAGCAGCGTTTTTTTTCCACCATACGAGCACACTGTATCGAAGGTTGTTTTTCAGATGCACGCTGGGGTGGCAATAAGGAGGGCGTGATCTGGAAATGGATGGGCTATCCGAGCGGACAAGCGCGCGATTTTAAACGCTCATGATCCGACCCAAAGCCGAAACGCATGAACAAACCTGACGCAATTATCGTAGGCAGCGGGGCTGGTGGCGGTACGGCGGCGCGAGTCTTAACGCAGCGCGGCTGGAATGTCGTAGTTTTCGAAAAAGGACGCAGGGCCGGAACCGACGACTTTGTTCCCTTTGATGAACTCCACTACCGCGATCACAAGACGATGATTCCGAAGGTCTCGGACGATCCGATGATCTACGCCGGGCTCGACGGAAAACAGACCGTGCGAAGTGAGCGGTGGTGGGAAGCGAACATGGTGGGTGGCTCAACCATGATCTGGGACGGGAATTTCCCGCGTTACACGCCAGAGGATTTCGACGTGCTCCCTTACCTCAAAGGGATCGCCAACACCGAACACATGGTGAAATGGCCGTGGAGCTATGAGGAGTTTCTGCCTTTTTTCGAGCGCGCGGAACATGAGTGGTGCGTGTCCGGTGACGCTACGCAATCGCCCGAACACATGCGGGCTGGGTATCAATATCCGATGCCGCCATTGAAGCCTCACATGTCCACCGAGTTCTTAATGGATACGTTTACTCGAGCGGGACTGCAGCCCTACGTTGGCGCGCGCGCGATCAACTCGCAAACTTTCGATGGCCGACCGGCGTGTCCATTTTGCGGATATTGTCAGTTCTTTGGCTGCGCGGTAAATTGCCGCTCCAATGCCGTGAATACGATGCTTCGTCGCGCGCTGGAGACGGGGCGCTGCGATTTGCGAAGCGGCCATTACGTAACGCGTGTCGAGTTCGGCCCCGGCTCCAAGGGGCGTAAGCAGGCGACGGGCGTCTGGTATGTTACAGAACCAGGTGGCAACGAAGAGTTTCTCTCGGCCAAGCGTGTAATCGTCTCTGTGCAGACCATCCAATCGGCGCGACTCTTCCTCCTTTCCGGTATTCCAAATTCGAACGGTCTGATCGGTCGATTCCTAACTTATCACACTAAGGGCGACGCACACTTTACTCTTCCATCAATCAAAGTCTGGGATCCGGGTCCAGATCAGCAACAATTCCAACCGCTCAGCGCGATCGGTAGTCTCCAATTACGCGGCATTTACGCCTACAAGGATGATGCTGGCGATTTGCGCAAGGCGGGAAAGTTTTCAGTGTATGATCCTTTTACCTGCACGACGCCGCTACGGCTCGTGAGAGGAGCGTCGCTTGGTCCTTCCAAACGCAACGTTTGGGGCGCCGACCTCATCCAGTATTTAAAAGAAATCCGAAGCCAAGGCGGCGTGAATGTTTCCTTCACGGGCGATGCTATGAGCATCTACGAAAATCGCGTCGAACTCGACCCGGTGGTCAAAGATCCGTGGGGACTACCAGTGGCGAAGACCTTTTACAGACACGACACTTGGGATTTGGAGATGAGCAAATACGCACTCAATCGCGTGCGCGAGGCGGTCGAGAACGCAGGTGGAGAATTGCGGAAATTTGAGCCGCAGGACGAAGCAAATCCAGGCTATGGTCACGTCCATGGCGCATTGCGAGCGGGTACGGATCGTGGGCAGTCGGTACTCAACGGAAACTGCGAGTCTCATGAAGTTGAAGGCCTGTATGTCTTGGATGCCGCTTGGATGCCGACGGCCGGCGCGTCAAATCCGTCGCTTACCCTGATCGCCAACGCCTATCGCGTCAGCGAAAAGATAACGAAACCATGAAGCTGATCGCTTCTGGTACGGGACGCTGCCACGCGCCGGAACTAACGCGCATCGCCTTTATCTCCGCATTTGTCGCTGGAGCGGAAGGTTTTCGCCTGCCACTCCGGCTTACGTCCGACAAACGGGTCGTCGTTTTTGAAGATGAAACGACTGATCGGCTCACGGGCGCAGCTGGCGCAGTATCCGAGCTGACGCTCAAAGAATTGCGGGCGCTCGACATCGGAGCAAATTTCACCGAGGCAGATGGCAGCCGCTTTAATTACGCGGGACGGGTCGAGTCATTCGGGCTGCTCCTAGATGCCCTCCCACCGACTGCTTACTTAGCCTTGGAACTGAAACCCGAGCCGGACGCGTCACGCCGAACAGAACTCGCCTCGCAAGCCGCGGCGGGGATTGCACACCGTGGCCGGCAAGCTCTCACGCTAGTGTTCGGGCAAGAGGCCGACGCTCTTGCGGAGTTTCGCAAGAAATGCCCTGGCGCTGCGACGGCGCTACATTCGCCTACCAAAACAGGCGCACAGGCGCTAGCCGACGCCATCACCGCAAAAGCTGACGCAGTCGTGCTGCCTTTGGAGATCCTCGTGAACGCGCAGAGCGTTCTCACTCCGCTTGCCGCTGACCTGCGTGCAAGCCAGGCTTCTGCGAAACTACCACTGGGAGCGCTGTGTCTTACTACGGGACGCTTTCCGGCGCCAGCCTATGCTGCGCTGAATGCGGAGAAAGCAATATGGGGTTTGCTCCTAGAGTCTTTGGTTCAAACCGCTGCCGCGGTTCGTCCCGGCTGGCTTTGGGTGGATGAACAGTGGGAACAAAAAGCCGTTAACGGACAAGATGTGAATACTTACCTTTGGCGGCTAGGATACGCGAAATACAATCGCGAAGGTTATTGCCACGTTTTTCCTGACAACGGCATCCACGTCGACATCAAGCCGTTTGCCGGTCCGACTTCTTTCACCTCGCACGGCGATGCCGTCGAGGACAACTTGCAAAAATTGCTCTCGCGCACATGGGATGCCCTGAAGGATTGGCCTTTTTACTCAGGGGGCGGAGTGGGTTTTGTACCGGGGATTGAAGGTGATTTTTCCGCAGAGGTTGATGTTCAGAGCGAAACAGCGCAACAAGCTACAACCGTGGAGATGGCGGTGCTCAATGCGGATCCAGGTGCTCATCGCCCCCCGTGGATTAAGAATGCCGCCGGCAAACTCGCGCCGAATCCACCGGCGTCATTCCGCGACAAGCACACCTTTTACGATCCGCACGGCGCTCCGCCGTACGTTGGTGTTGAGCACGATGAAGATGATGGCTGGCGGATTAACTGGAACCTCGGGACCGATTACGACAGCAACCAATACGGACGTGCGGTTGGAGATGGCAAGTTATTGAGCGGACGCATGAGGTTGGACCGCCGAGGCGCTTACTTCGCAGCATACTATCGGGCGACTGGGAAAAGCAGCCCCGATGACTGGGTTTGTTTGGGAGTGGTTCGCAATGACTCGCTCAACTCTAAGGTTTACCTGCGCCTGGCCGGAAAGCGCTGGCGGCAGGAGGATCCGAACAATCCCTCCGTTTTTATGCCGGTCATCCCGAACCATTTCACCTTCAAAAACTTCACCATCACTCGCTTCCTATGACCACACCCGCTGAACTGCAAGAACGCGTTGATCTCGCCAGGATGCTACTCTCCTCGGGCCGTACCTCGATTGACGATCAGCCTCTGTTGGACGAAATCGGCGTCGCCGCCCTGCCGCCCGAGCCGGAACTCGCCGCACTCCTCTCGATTCCCTTCCCGCCCGGCCTGGAGCCAGTTCCCCAGCCGTTCACCCCCCGCCCAGCATCGAGCGACAAGCTGCCGGAGGCGGACGTGGTCGTGGTGACGTGGACGGTCGCCGAGCACGAGGCGCTTTGCGACGTACTCACCCCCAGGTTCAGCCGTCTGACGTGGATTCGCTACGATCGCGACTTTGCCACGAAATACGACGCCCAAATTCGCGCGGGCGCGCCGGCGAAAAAATCGCGCAGCCTCGGGAGCTACTTCGTGACCAAGATCGGCAATAAGAAGGTCCTCTGCTTCAAGTCCGAGCTTCATCTCAACCAGGATGGCGTGAAGACCGGCGACGGCACGGCCACGATCCCAGTGAAGGATTTGTTTCTACAGATCATCGCTGAGGCGAAGCCGAATGTGGTGCTCACCGTTGGGACGTGTGGCGGCATCGACGTTGATCACGATCTCGGTGACGTGCTCGTGACGCGCGGTGCAAAGTTCCGCCTGCAGTCGGAGTTTAAGAAAGAGCCGTTCGCCAACCGGGCGTTCACGAGCGACTGGGCACTGCCGACGACGCAATTCGCCAAGGCGGAGGAACTGATGGCCGCCTTCGCCGGAAACTTGCGCGAGCCCGAGTTCGGCCCGCCCACCAAACGCTACAATTTTACCGGCCCGCTGCTGAAGGCAAAGCCGAACAAGCCGAGCATCATCCACGAAGCGGGCGGCACACCGGCCAACACCATTCCTGCACTTCATCCCATTTTGTCCACGGACTTCTTCGAGTTTGGCACTTCCAACAACGCCTCGGAACTTTTGCAAACCGGTTGCGGGCTGGAGATGGGCGATGCAGCACTGGGGTTGGCCGTCAGCGAGCTCGCCTCCCCACCGAAATGGGCCGTGATCCGTAACATTTCCGATCCGCAGATCAATGGCGATTTGCCGACGGGTTCCAGGGCGCTCAATATGCAGGCCCACTGGGCCGTTTGGTACTACGAGGCCTTCGGCTATCACACATCTGTGAATAGTGCGCTGGCTACTTGGGCAATCGTCGCCGGCCTTTAGAAATCACAAGCCCCGCTGCCATGCCGCACACACTTTTGCCACTCGAAGTCGAGCTCCTCTACGAGACGATGCCGTGCAACGCAATGCGGGTGGCGCAGGAACCCAAGACAACCGCTCCGCACGCCTGCGCCTACTTTCGACAGTGGGGCACCTACCACAGTTTCGATTACGTCATCGATGGGCCGCAGCCAAAGCCCGGCATTCCAACGCGCGTGAAGTACGTGGGGCGAGCGCCGCTAATTCCCGAGGCGCTCAGCGGCTGCCGCAAGGCACCCATCGTCGGCGTGGGGATCAATCCGAATCTGCCTGGGTGGGGGCGCTCGAAACGCGGGGCACTCAATCCCTCATTCGACGATTACCGGCAGTATGCGCACTATTTCCGCTATCGCTCGACGGACAAGCTGATCGTGAAAGGACAGGCTTACCAGGACGCCGGCGGCGGCCCGCACGACACACCGTTTTCCGACTTCGAGCTGAACATCGCGCCCGATGCGGAAGGCAACCGCCTCGTGGAAGCCGAACTCGATACGCAAACCTTCTACCGCGATTATCAAGAACTGCTGCGCGATCTCGCCGAGCAGATGCACTGGGCCGATGCACGCCTGAGCGTCGGCGAAGATTTGGCTTACATGAACATGGTCGCCTGCCCATCCGCGCGCTGGACGACCGCGCCGATCGCGGGCGAACCAGATCTCCCGCCGATGACTACGGCGCAGCGCGATGGCATTGTTTCCGAGTGCTTTCGCGAGCGACGTTACTTCCTACGCCAACTCGTTCAAAGCCTCCAGCGTGTGTTGCTCATCATTAGCCAAAGCACCGCCGGGGTGTTTCTGGGCGAAATGGCGGGGCGCTTCACGCAAGGCAATCCGCAGGCCGGCGAGAATGTGCGCGACCTGCTCGATCGCGACATCCGCTTGCGCTACGGCACCCTCCCAGACGGTAGCGACGTAGAAGCCAAGGTGATCTTTTCCCCGCACTTCACCGGTACGCCGGAGGCCTTCGCGCAATTTCGCCCGAAGGTGCTTGCGCATCTCGTATCTGCGGCGCAGGAGGGTGTGCTTACCTTTAATCAAACCACGAAGCATCTCGTGCGCTCCCGCGGCGCGTGCGTTTTCTGTCCAATGCTCGAAGTCGGACCTTGCGATTACGAGGACGAGCTCGAGCCTATATCCCTCCAGCCACGCTTCTTCGCTGCCGCGGCTAGCAACGTACAAATCAAGGCTGAAAAGGACACGCAGCTCGATCTGCTTGCGCAGATCGAGCCCACCGGTCGCGCGCCGATCCGAGAAACCTGGGCGGCCGCCGAAGAGCGGGTTCCTGTTCCTGAGCAAGGCGCAATTGAGCCTTGACCACCTGCCCATGAACGATACCGATGCTGCTCTGCGTTCGGTCGCGTATCTCGACTTTGAAGGTGTACTTTTTGATCGCATCGGCTCCGCTTGGCGCGTGCGCGATGCCCTGCCGCTGCTCAGCCGCTTGGGCCGGGAACATCGGCTCGGGCTGCTCTGCAACCTGCCGCCCCGCTATGATGTCGCGGGCTTTCGCTTGCTCCTGCGAGACCACGGATTCGAGGCGTGGTTCGAGTCGGAACTCACTCTTGTCGCCTCTGTGTTGCCCACGCCGTTGCCCGATCGCCGCGCTTTCGCCGTGGCTGCCGCGCTGGCGGAAGCCCCATTCGAGACGCTAACCTACATCACGGCGAATCCGAAGCTGGCCGCGGTGGCGGCGGAGTGCGGCTGGCGCACCGCTCTGCCCGTTGAACCCGGCACGCCAGCCTTGCTCAGCGCGGATGCCGGGGTCGGCGTGGCCGTGCCGCAACTCTTCGCCGGCGAAGTGGATGAAGACATCGGCCCTATGTTCATCCTGCGCGGTCGCGTCGTGACGCTCGATGCCTCCGATCGCGTCCTGCCGGGTGGCAGGCTAGTCATCAGCAAAGGCAAGATCGCCGCCGTGCTCGACGGCGTACAGTCCATACCGACGGAATTCGCGCGCGCGCCCGTAATCGAGACTGGCGCTACGCTTTATCCTGGCCTGATCGATCTGCACAACCACATGCCCTACAACGTGGCACCGTTGTGGAAGGTACCGAAACACTACACCAATCGCAATCAATGGCGGAGCAATGCCGACTACAAGCTCTCGGTTGCTAATCCCGTGGTTGCACTCGCACAGCACGCGCCCACGGCGAAAGCGCTGGTGCGCTACGTGGAGGCTAAGGCGCTTGTCGGCGGCGTCACTACCGGCCAAGGCATGCGCATGAAAGAGCAGGGAGTGACCAAACATTTTGTGGGCGCGATCCGCAATGTCGAGACCACCGACGACCCACGCTTGCCCGAGGCCGCCACGCGCGTCCCCGATATTAACCCAAACCGCCCGGAGGACGTGGATAGCTTTCGCCGCAATCTCGACCGAGCAACGGCGTTTTTCTATCACATGTCTGAGGGGACTGATGACGCCGCCCGCAGGCACTTTCTGAATCTCAAGGACAATGATCTGCTCGGCGCGGCGCTTGTCGGCATTCATGCACTCGGCCTGCAACGCGCGGATCTGGACGAGCTGGCCGCCAAGGGCGGCAAGGTCGTCTGGTCACCGCTCAGCAACCTCCTACTTTACGGCGCCACAGTGAAACTGAAGGACTTACTCGAAAGCGGGGTGAATTTTTCCCTTGGCTGCGATTGGTCTCCTTCGGGCAGCAAGAACCCCTTGCTGGAGCTCAAAGTCGCCCGATGGGTGGCGCAGCAACAGGGCGCGGCGCTTACCGCGAGAGATCTCGTCGGCCTCGTCAGTGATAGGGCAGCTGGCGTGGTTGGATGGGCGACGCACCTCGGTTCGCTGGTCGCGGGAAAATTCGCGGACATCCTAGCGATAGCCGGCGAAACCGGCGACCCTTTCGAGCACCTCGTTGATGCGCGCGAACGCCAAGTCCGGTTGGTGACCGTGCATGGCGTGCCGCGCTATGGCGACGAAGCGCTTATTCAAGCCTTGCAGCCAGGACCAGCGACGCAGTTGGACAGCGTGACGATCGACGGCGTGGCCAAGCGGTTCTTCCTCCAGCACCCGCTCAGCACGCTCAATGATCTCCCATTCAACACGGCGCGCGAGCGTCTACAGGATGCCATGAATGATCTCAAATCCTTCGTGCAGCAGACGTCCGCGAGCGGTGGCGGGTTACTGGCGCTGGATGCCGCGCAAGACAGCTTTCGGCTAGTGCTCGACATGCAAGACGAGCACGACGGCGACGCCTCCGGCTTTGCCGACGCCGCCCTGCTCGCTGTGGACCCCGATGACGTGGCTGCCAGTGTGGTGCTCGATGGCGCTGCCGTGAACGATCCGATCTTCTGGAGCACGATGTCAGCCGAGCCGAATCTTCCCGCGGGCCTGGTCGCTGCGGTGCAAACCTTTTATTCCTGACCTATGCCTTTGAATCGTGTTTCGGTCCTCGTGGATGGCGAGCGGGAAGAACAGCTCGCCCGCACGCATCTCGCCAAGAATACGGCAGACGGTACGCTGAATAGATACGATGGCCTGCTCACGGGCTGGGCTACCGACGAGGACGTGGCAGGGATGCAACGCGATGGCCTCCAAGTGGAGGTCACGCCCATGCAGGACGCGCCGACGGGGATAGACCAGATTGCCCCGCGCCTCGCCCAAGCAGACGAGCCGTCCTTTTGCCTCAAATTGCGAGGCCCCATGCGCCCCCAGTGGCGAAAGATCATCGACGAAAACAATGTGCAGATGCTGGGCAAGATAGACGTAGAAACCTACCGTGTACGCGCCTCAAAGGACGCGCTGCAAAAACTGACCGAGGCGAACATGGTGCGCGAGGTATGGATGGAGGCAGCCAATAAGGCCAGTCCGGAAGTGCGGCAAGACCTAGAGGCCACCGCTGAGCGCGAGGGCGTACCGCAGGCGGCGCGGGCCAGAATGCTCAACGTGGACGGCGAATCAAATCTCGAAGCCTCGGCGCTCCCCGGCGGCATCGAAGGGAAAAAGGCGCTCTATGATGTCGCCGTCTATAAACGCGCTTTCCTCGAAGGAGTTCGGGGCAAGCTGGAGCAGTCCTCCAATGTCACCATTGTCGAGAAAGCACTCCGCGCCCTACGTATCGAGGTTCCCGAGGGTGCGCCGATTCTAAAGGAGATCCTCACGTGGCCTGAGGTGCGCTTCGTCAGCAAGTACTCGCCACCCCAGCTTATGTGCACGGCGGGAAATACCACCATTGGCGTGAACGCCCTTCGCGCCGCCACGCCTCCGCGCTGGACAGGCCGGGGGGAGACGATAGCCGTATTCGATAGCGGCATCGATGTGGACCATCCGGACCTGGCTGCCGCCATGCAACAGGGTGCTCTTCCGATGGCGGGAGCCCGTCCGCACGATGACATTGGTCACGGCACGCATGTCGCGGGCATTATTGCTGGTCGCGGCACAAGAGGCGGACCGCCTGGCGTTGCAACGGAGGCCGGCTTGATCGACCGCACTATGGTCGATGCTTCCGGGAAACTTATCCTCCCGCTGGATTACGAGGAACTCTTCGCACCGGCGGCGGCGGTGGGGGCAAAAATATTCAACTTGAGCTGGGGCTGGCCCATCGGCGGTAGTTATGACCAAGGCGCGCGTCAGGTCGATGAATATGCTTACGCGCACCCCGAGATTCTTCTAGTTGTCTCGGCCGGAAATTCCGGTACCGCCTCCAACGGGACCTCCGATTTCAAGACTCTTGCCGCGCCAGCGAGCGCCAAGAATGTGCTCACCGTCGGAGCCTGTAGCCTTCGCTGCACATGCACGTCCAATTGCGCCTGCAAGCAGACTCAAGGCCAAAAGTGGCCTTCCCTCTTCTCCCTTCCACCCGCCTCGACCGCGCCGCTTGTCGCCGCGAATGGCGATTCCGTAGCCGTCGTGGCGATCTCCAGTCGCGGCCCCACGGGTTACGATTCCATCAAGCCGGACGTGCTGGCCCCTGGCGTGCTGGTGGAGTCCACTCGCTCGCAGCATGTGCAGGTACCGCGTTTCGACACCGGTTGCCCATGTACCGATGAGGTTTATTATGCCTGTTTCAGCGGCACAAGCATGGCCGCACCGTTTGTCTCAGGGGCTGCTGCGCTCGTGCGACAATACCTGCGCGAAGAGCAACAGATGGCGGCTCCATCGTCGGCTCTCCTCAAGGCCCTGCTCATCGCAGCGACCATTCGCCTCACCCATGTCCATGACGGCCAGCAAGACGTCGTCGGCTTCCCGGATTTTGACCAGGGCTTCGGCGTATTGGATATCTCCACGCTGCTTCCCCACCCAACAACCCCGGCAGACCGTCGGCTGCTCCTCGTGGATGTTGCTAACCAATCGCCGGAGGCGTTAGCTAGCCGCCAGCCGGCAGATTCGCCCATCCGTTCCTTTCGCAGCCATCGCTTCCAGATCGCTGCAGCGAACGCTGAGCCGTTGCGCGTCGTACTTTGCTGGACCGATCCGCCCGGTGCATCCATGCAAAACAATCTGCAACTCGACCTTGCGACGCCCGCCGGCGGCCGTCCTCTTCTCGGCAACCAGGAGCACACCTTTCTCCGCGATCCGTTCGGTCTCGATCTCACGGACAAGCACAACAACGTCGAGGTCGTCACAGTCCCGAATCCCGCTCCGGGTGAATATCGCGCTCGTGTCTTCGCCCAAAATACCTCGCAGCCGAACCAAGGCTATGCCCTAGTGATCGTCGGCTCGGTGCTGCCTCCGGCCGGAACTTGATCCCCGGCTCGTGAAGTCAGCTGCAACTCCGCAACAGATCAGGGAGATGGATACGGTGTTTCAGGAATGAGGGTCAAAAGCCATCGCTCGATCGCTGTTTTTCTTGGGGGCCGGCGCCTCAAAGGCGTTTGGGTACCCCATCACGCGGGCCTTATGTTCCCGATATTCCAGGGCCTCGCGACACGGAAAGTTCTCGCCTTGAGAATGCTATTGGACGGATTTTGAAAGTCGAGCCAGTCGGAACCGCGATGAAAGATTCTTACGAACGCTATGCAACCGTCCAGGCCGGACAAGTGTACGGCAGGGTGGTTCAAGTAGGCGGCGACCGTTGTCATCAATCATGAACGTCCGACTAAGCTTCGCAGGCAAGCGACACCTATTTTCGTTTCGCGTTTCGCGCTAGTCGGCGTCTTCGCCGCAGTAAATCATTGACTTCTCAGCGAGCACCGAGTTGAGATTACACCGAACACCACAAACCCTATGCCAAAGAAATCACAACAGCGAAAACAAAAGGGAAGAGTAACCTCAAGGTCTTCCAAAAGAGCGAGCACCAAGAAGTCAACACTAGCAACGGCTGTCAAAAAATCGGCTTTAGCCCGTGCCAAAGCGCTTGAGGCTTTGGATTCCGGTAAAACGCCTCGTGGACGTAGCGGCGTATCACAAAGAGCATTACTCAGTTCGCAACCCTTAGCTGCCCATTCATTGCGAAACAGTGATTTTCCTAACACGTACATTAACCAAATCTCAGTCAGCCTAAATGATCCAGACCACCGGCTCACCCTTAGCTGGACGGGACCTAATTCATTAAATCAGGAAGTGGGGCCATTTCGGACTTCGCCCGGTGCGGGGATGAAGGGCCTCAACTGCGACGATGCAGCCAGGAGCCGTCGATCAGGTACGAAATGCACGCCAAAAGGCGCGTTTGCCGTAGAAGGTTTTCAGCGACGTCTTAATAGCGATTCTCGCGCTACATTCGTTACGTGGTTTATGCAGCGCCGAGGCATCGCGCTGCACTATTTCCCGATTGTCCCCGCTTACGCAGCCTCCCATGGTTGTGTGCGCGTCGAGTCAGAACATGTCGCCCAACTCATTCAGGACAACTCACAAGTCGACAAGACACAAGTGGTGGTAAGCGGAACGTGGACCAAACCACCTAAACAATGGAGCTAGACGTCGGAATGTTACCTCGAGGGAATCAACGGAGTTGAATTACCTCGAACAAATGGCTACCTATAGTAGTGGGCTCGAGCTTTCGGTGGTCTCATTCCCTCTTTTCTTCCACGTCCGTTCATGTCATTGTTGTCATTCCTGTATCGTAAATCTGGTGTTGAGTTAGGGTCGTAAAATCTCAGGAAGAGGCTGGTATTCTGTTGGGACATACAGGTTTCCCTTACGAATCGAAAACCAGACTGAATGGATGGCTAAGGCCTCGATTTCGGTCTGGGTCAGACTCAACAAAGACGTCGCGGAAGTTATGCTGGTGATGCTTATCCAACTTCCGACTGCAGAGGAGACCTTCGGTGTGGCCGGCGGAATGGGTTTTGCGATATAGAGGTCTTTATCAGGCCGAAGAGTTACGGCGCAGCTCCCGCAGTTCGACAGTTTCAGTAAGACTATCCCTATCCAGAGCTTTGCGCAGCCTCCCACCACCGATGGATTAGACATGAATGTTATTAGGCACAGCGCTGGTGGGTGCAACGATCATAAAATCTCGACTTTTCTTGAACGGTGACTAGATTTCGTCTTTATATGCCAGACCCGGATCAATATGAGGGCTCGCTCCAGCGCGACGCGGAGCGGGGAATGGACAGCACCACATTCAGCGTCCCGGGCGGGGGCCCGGATGAGATATGCGTAATTCCGAAACATCTTCCCTTCGCCAAATATCGCAGCGAAAAGGACATCGCGGATGAAAAACAGCTGGCGAGTTATGATTTCTACAAATCCGGCGCGGCAGCATCCGGAGTAGTTGCCATCGTCCCGAAGAGAACCAGCACGAGCGCTGCGGTCGAGGTTTATGAGGTACCCGCCGGCACAACTCGGCCCGACAAGATAACGGCGAGCTATTGCCGGGGTGTGGAAAAGGACGGGAAGTGTGTCGCGAAGTTCAAACAGACTGATAACGTTCACACCACCACCAGCACCGCGGCAATTCTCGGCTACTACCACCTGTCACGTGCGCTTGGTGATATTTGCGAGATCAAGGCCGCCGTGTTGCGTACGATGGACATCGAGCAGCATAAACAGCTGGTTCGCCTTGCCTTCGAGTTAGGAGCAAAAGGTCTCGTCGGGAAGAGCTGGGCTTTATTCAACCAATACTACGCCAATCCTAAAGGCTCGGAGGTTGCGCGTACACTATTTACTTCCGATTTCAAGCAAATCTATGGCGCGCTTTTGGAGAACACGACCGGCGAGGAGAGCTATGCCGAATGGCTGAGCGCTGGATCGGACCTCAGTAGCACGCGCGCGTTTCGACAAATGGCGGATTCGCGTGCGGTCGACGAGATTCTTGGTTCCCGCGAATTTACGCAAAGCAACGTCCAGGCGCTCGTTGGTATGCGGGACATGAGCGAGATGATCTTGCTCGATTACCTGCTCGCGCAGTCCGATCGTCTCACGGGAGGGAATATCAGCGACTACAGTTTCACTTACTATCGCGAGAACGACAAAGTGAAATCAGTGAAAACGTCGAAAGCATCCGACATCCCGGCATCGGCGCCAAAGGTAGTGATCAAGAAGCTTACGATCAAGGACACGGACGCCGGCTTATTGAACACCAACGTTTTCGAAAAGAAGGGTTACCTTTCACAGGTCAGCCATATGCATCCCGGAACCTTTGAGCGCCTTCTCACTCTTGCAACTAAGTGGAAAGAGGATTCCGCAACCAGAGAGTTCTTTCATCGCGAGTGCACCTTTAGCAATAGCCAGATCGCACGATTCGAAAAATATCTTCTTGCCGCCGTCAGCACGCTGCAAAACCGCAAGGCCAGCGGCAAGTTAAGGCTTGATCTCGATTTGGATGACTACTTTAGCGGCGTAACACCTGGACCGACACCTACCCCCACACGTTCGAGGATCGATGGAATAGTTGGGAGATGGGAAAAGGGTGCCGACAACACAAAGGCGGATGTGGAAACCGTACAGCGCCTCTTGCAAACCGCGGCCCAAAAACTGCACGAGCCTCAACTCGATCCAAAAGGGATTGACGGAAAAATCAAGCGCCTGCCGGCCAAATCAAACACCGTCGCTGCAATTGATGCCTTTCAGAGTCGCTCCGGTCTTGCGACCACGGAACTGATCGAGCCGGCGAGCGAGACGTGGACTAAGCTGCTCATAGCCGCCGACGAGACGTAGATTCGCGGGAGACTTGTCCAACTTTCCGGGTTTCAAACTTCCAAATCGTGGCGGGTCTTAACTCTGGAATATCTCAGCCGGGACAACTCAGCCCCGATCGTCAAAACCATGCTGGCACAAAGGGCCGCGAGGCTACCCCTCCAGCTGGCCGACCAGACCGGCGACATTTCGTCACGAAAACGTTGCAAAAGAAGAATTGATTAAAAGCTTGGCATCACGTTTTGCATACGATCAAGCTGCCGTGATTTCGTGCGGTTTCTGCCAAAAGAAGATCAGGTATCCAGTGCGGTGCTCGGTGGATTTCGGCTTTGCCTGAATTAAGTTGGTCGGTAGGCGACTTGTCTCTAAGATATTAGATTGACGGGGACGGGAATTTTAGAGAAAAAGCGGCCGAACGACGGAAAAAGGCGAATCAAACTGCGGCGTAATGAATTCATGAATCATTGGCATCACATCCCGCCTGAAAAGGTTCCCCTGGAGGGATTCACGGCGCTACGTCTGGAGCCCGAAGACATCAAATCGGAGATAGAAGCGCTGCCCGCGCCGGCAGCGCCCAAGCCGCTTCAGCCCAAGGTCGTTCGGCTGAAACAAGACCTCGCCGGGCCGGCGGCACGGGCGAACGCTGCCGCAGTGGGCATTGGCACCCGACCAGATCAGAAGGAAATGGTGCCAGCGCACCAGGCAGCCTTCAGAGACGCCGTGCGGACACTTGTTAACGACGGGACGTATAAGGAGCTGGTCGAAATCCACAGCGACATGTCTCACAATATGCATGGTTCGATGGGACCGGCAGGAATGCTTCGCTTCCTTGCGTGGCATCGGCGTTATATTCTCGAATTCGAACGTGCTCTCGTCGCTGCCGACAGGAGGTTGCGGCCAGGCGCGACCCCGACGATTCAGTTGCCTTATTGGAACTGGATCGATCCATTTCCTGAATGGCTTATAGGCTTCCTGCCTGCGGATCGGCCTGACACCGGTGCCCCCCCTTCAGCGCGCCGGATGAGGTCGCCCCCTGAAAAACCAGCCCAAAGGGATGTTAATTATGTCATCAGCGGGTTCGCTTCCCAGTTGCCTGGCGTGGAGACAGATGACTACACCCGCTTTACCTATGGTTTGGAGGGCTGGGGCAGACGGCAGAACGGCACTCCGCTTCCTGCCCACAACCAAGTCCATGATTGGACCGGAGGAATTATGTCGAATACCAGCTATTCCCCAACTGATCCAGTGTTTTGGCTTCACCATGGGGAAGTCGATCGACTCTGGCACATCTGGCAGGGGCAGCACGATTCCGCTCATCCCGCCCTGACGGGAAACGATCGCAACATGGATCCCTGGCCCGAGGACTATGATGCTCTGCGCGCGATCGAAGCGCTCGGCTACGTTTACGCTTCCGATGCGCCATAGGGCCTTCGAAGCCCTGATCAACTGCCACCCGAGCTCGCTGCGCGCCGAACTTCTTAGGGAGTGTCTGATGTTGCGGGTCAGGCAAGTTTTCGCAGGCTTCCGCGCGGACCTTGAGCACCCGCACGGCGGACCGGGTTAAAGAGCAGCCCGCCCGATGGCGAGCGGAAAAGCACACTGCGCGAAAGAATTTCCCTTGGGCATGTCGTCCCGGAGACAATCGACGGAGCCAGGGCTGAGCTGAGGAATGTGATATCGAGCCCATTCCCCGACGAATGGGCGAAGCGTTGATGCGGTTGACCGGAAAGAGCGTTGATTAACGCTTCCAAGCTACACGGTCGTTAGCCCGGCAAGCGAAGCCAGAGTAGCTCCCGCAGCACCCACGGGAACCCACCATGTCATGTCGCCGACGATTCCATCCACTACGGTGCCACGGTCTTGCTGATACCCCTTTACAGCCCCCTCGGTCAGTGGTCCGAAGTCACCATCCACTGGCCCCGGATCGGTCGCGGGGATGCCAAACGTCTTGAGACCCTACTGCAGTGCCATTACGACAGTTCCCGTTGCTCCGCGTTCGAGGACCGGCGTCTCTGGATCGGCCGGGAGGGCGTTCCACGTGGCCGGCCCGACTATCCCATCCACCGTCAGGCCCGCGCTCTGTTGAAAGTCATTAACCGCCTGCTCTGTGGTCGCGTCGAAGGTGCCCGTGATGTTAGATGGGACTAATACCTTCGTCATAACTAAAATGCGCTGCAGTCTCCTGACGTCGTGCCCGGTGGAACCGCTACTGAGTGTTGGTCCGCTATTCATGATGCACCCTTCGTTATTTTACAGCTGCTGAAGATTTTCTTGAGCATACTCCGCTCCAGTGACAAAAATCAAATCTCGATCTCGCTCATCACTATTGAGAGCGCTGACCACGACTACGCGCGTTAGCCCGGTCGCTATCCGAAAGCCGATTTACATTTTTTGCTGCCAATAGAAAAGGGCTGCATCTCGGGGGTGTTTGGACGCTCAACCGATTATGCGTGACCCTCCGCGTTGATCCAACGTGAAGTAATGGTAAATCATCGCTGACCATCTCAGCGTGGCGGGCTGGGCGTGGGACTGCGTGACTTATCTCGACACATCCGGGCGCATCATCTTCGTCCACGCGACATCACTCTACTTCGCATAGCGCGCAACGGTTTTGGCATACTGCGTCGCACCGATATTCATCCATTTCGCGTTATTGCTTCGTAATGCCGTGAGCAAACTGGAGAGTTCTTCGGCGTTGTCCGGCGGTTTTGCCCTCAAGTCGTTAGTAAGCGCCAGCCACTCCGCACCGCGAGCGTCGATCTCCTCCCATACTTCAGAGTCGAATACTCCGTGAAATGCATCGTCGCCGCTCAATTGTAGACCCGCAAGATCGCGGTTTAATTCATCATAGTCGGAGAGGACAAGGCGCACGATCTCAGCGCACCGTTCTTTAGACGGTTTCTTGTACATCGCCTCCGCACGTCGCGGTTCGAGGATGTCCCAGCGCGCTCTGTACAAAAGTCTCAATATGTGGACAAGAGACTTAAAGGTTGCTGGCATAGCCATCGGCAACGAGGAACCCTCGAATAAGGCACCGAGGCGCTCTGAATCGGCTGGGACGAAGATAACAACTACTCGGCGCAGCTGGCGGTCGACGCTTTCCGCTCTGACAATAACCGGGATGAAGATCCCCGATGGCGAGCGAAATGGTGACAGCGGTGGCGGCAATTGTCCAGACGCCATTGTGGCCATCGCTTGCTCCAGTTCCACAGGCCACTCGGCCGAGGTGCCAAGGACATTGCGAACGTCTGACCACCTCATGCCTGGCATGTGATGAAAGCCGAGCAGATTTACGCCATTTTCGTTGCCTTCGATGATTGAATTTTCGGCATCCAATTTTCCTGGGCTGGCGTACTGGACTGATATGACGAGCCGCCGTTCGTAAAGTTGTTCGTCAACACGCGCTGCTGCAAATTGTTCTGCTATTTCGCGCGCAATCTCGTTCGCCAGCGCTCCGTCGTCCGTGGAAACCTTGCTGACATTTTCGTTCAACACTTCGCCTGCCGTCAGCGCTCCGGTGACGAACAAGTCTTTCATGAACTTCATGAGGCCGGCTTGGTCAGCCTCGATAGATTGGTACGGCTCGAACACCCGAGGAGGGGTTGGAATATCAACGTTCCTTATGCATACGACGTTGTCGTCTCTTTGGTAGAAGCGACCCAACTCGTAGTTGCACCAGCTCATGTCCATGCTGGGGTGCGGATAAAGCAGTACGAACACGTCCGCGGCGCGGACGTTGTCGTCAATCCATTTCCTCCACTCTCGGCCCGCAGGCATGTCCTCGCTAAGCTTAACGCTCAGCCGCCTACTTGATTGCACCCGCAGCAGTGATCGCTTGAGACTAATCGCTATATCGGCGTACTTGGTGCCATGGCTAACGAAGATGCTTAATTGAGCCATACCCTTACCTCCCTTTGGACCCGCACAGTGAATGCGTGATTGAAGAACTGGTCATCAGTGTATGAAACGGGCGCAGCGACGAGAAAGGAAGTCGACTACACCCGATCATTGTTTCCCCCAGAACGATTTCAGGTATCGGTCTTCTGCCCCGGAAAGCAAGTCAAATATCGCTTCTGGATTTCGAAGAACTGGCCGATCTCGAGCTGAAAGGGGGTTTGACGGCATCAGGATTTTCATGCACAGAGCGGTGAGCGCAGTAATCCCTGCGCGGAACCGGCAAACGGGCAATGATTCGTTAGGCCCATTTTTTCAGTGCAGAAACCGAAACCACAAAATCAAAAAGGAGAAACCATGACCGGTCCGCAACGCATCCGCGACTCCCAAGGCGTCCCTCCCATGGCAAAAGGAGCACGATTCTCGGACCGCCCCTTCTGCTTCCCTTCAATCTTTGTCAAACAGGGAACTTAGGCATTGAATTGGGGGGGGGCCGCTCTTAGAATGTCGGTTGAGGCGCAACAACTAAAACTATTATAGAAAGGTCTATTATGAAATCCCTGTTATTTGTCATCGCACTAGGCATTGTTTCGACAGCCAACGCCGCTGTTTCCCGAAACGAGTTAGATTCGGCAGTCGCCCAAATCCAGTTGTGGAGCGATGTTTCAGGCTCCCCTGTTTACTACGGTGTAATGAATGACCACAATGGCAGCGGACCGCTGGCCTGTTTAGAGATCGCTTTCATACGAAATGCGAATGGCGTTTTGACCTACGCACACAAAATGTGGCAAGGCGGCCGTGGATGTGATTATCAGGACACCACCTCTCACAAAGTTGACAATTTTTCTGTGTGCGCAGCGGACAGCTCCGTTTGGAGACCAGATCCAAGAAATCCTAAATCATGGCGTGCAACAACTCTTATGACTAAGCAAAATATCGATGTTAGCCGAAGCATTTTTCGTGAAGTTGATTCCAATAAACAGTTGGCTGGCCAGATACAACCTTGCGGCGGAAAAACAGGAATGGCTAGATTGGAATATGTTGGCGTAGAAGTCAGCCGTCGAACTGGCCAAAAAGAATTTGTTATGCGCACTAACGTTCGCGAATATCGCGTCGTCATTCCGTAACCGTAAGCACTCATTTCATGGACTAAAAAAGAGAGATGGTAACGTCTCTCGGCCGCCCGATCCGTCTGGTGGAGCGATTGCAAAAAACCTTGTCACCTGCCATGCCAGGACGCGACACATCGAAAGATAAAAAGGACTTGGTGAAAACCGTGCTGGCTCGATCCACCGGGATCTGCAGCCTTATCCAAAGCATCGATTGGCTGAACCGTTTGGCCAACGCGCTGATCATCAACCGCGCCATTGGGGAGATCCCCTCTCGCCCGAATCCTCTTAGCTGCGGGTGGTCCTACACGACATGGGAGGGCCTAACTAATCGCCGCTGGAGCGGACGCCATCTCCCGCCTAAAGCGCTCCCGAAGAATCTCAAGTCTCCCAGGGAGATCGCGCAGAAGCTGTTCCTGCGCGAGAACGGCTCGATCATTGAGTCGCCGAAGTCGACCTTGCTGTTTCCCTATTTCGCACAGTGGTTCACCGACGGCTTTTTGGCTGCGGACCAGGTCGATCGGCGCTGCAACTACTCGCGTCACGAAATTGATCTGGGGCAGCTTTACGGGATCAATTACGAAACCACTGAGCTACTCCGCGAGATGAAAGGCGGGCGCTTAAAGAGTCAGCAACTCAACGGCGGAGAGTTCCCCCTCTTCGCGCTTGATGATGATGGAAATCTAAAACGAGAATTTCGGAAAAGGCGGACCAGTTTTCGTGACTTCGCGAACATCGGCCTCGCGCCGCTGGCGGTTGAACAAGAAGAAGGAGAATTAGGCTCCCATCTCTCCGATCGCCCGCTTGTCTTCCCGAAGTATGCGACCTATGGCGACCGTCCCGATCCTGAGCACCCTGATTACAGCCCAAAGATCCCGTCCCACCTGCTCTATAACGAGCTGAGTCTAGGCAAAGGGTTTCAGTTGCCGGGCGAAACAGACGAGGCGTTCGAGAAAAGACGCCGTAGCTGGTTCGCTCTGGCAAATGACCGCGGCAACTCCACTCCTGGTTTCGTCATGATGACAGTCTTGATGCTGCGCGAGCACAACCGAATCGCGCGCCTGCTCGAGGAGCGATATGGCGGACAAAGGGGCTGGGACGACGAGCGCATCTTCCAAACAACGCGCAACATCCTGATCGTGATCGTTCTTAAGATCGTGGTCGACGAATACATCAATCACATCACGCCCTATTACTTTAAGCTCTTCCTCGATCCCCCGCGCTTGTTTCGCCCGCTAAAATGGAAGTGGACCAACTGGATGGCCATCGAGTTCAACATCCTTTACCGGTGGCACAGCATGATTCCCAACGTGTTAAAGCTGGGCAACCGCGAAGTCTCTTCCTTGGTCAGCCTCTGGAATCCAAGCCTGATCGTCGACGAAGGACTCGCTCAGATGTTCAACCACACTTGCCAGCAGGCTGCTGGACGGATCGGAGCAAAGAACACTTGGGAGTTTCTCGTCGACAACGCGGAGGCGCCGACAATTCAGATGGCGCGCGATGCGGAGGTTGCGAGTTACAACGATTATCGTGAACTTTGTAAAATGCCGCGGGTAACGGCATTCGAACAGATCACCGGCGATCCGGCGATCTTGAGGGCATTAAAGGAACTCTATACAGAGGTCGACGACGTGGAGTTTTACCCCGGTCTTTTTGCAGAAGATCTGCGCGAGGATTCGGCCTTAGCGCCTCTCGTCGGCACCCTCGTAGGCATCGACGCCTTTTCGCAGGCTTTGACGAATCCGTTGCTGCACTCGCGCACCTATTGTCCTGACACATTCAGC
>Ga0207701_10000859_pt1 | contig 32267 bp, 27 predicted proteins | sample KBSSwiSSwithPhiX_FD_184294 | JGI IMG/M metagenome (GOLD analysis project Ga0207701, IMG submission 184294) | Switchgrass rhizosphere bulk soil microbial communities from Kellogg Biological Station, Michigan, USA, with PhiX - S5 (SPAdes) (version 2) | ecosystem: Environmental > Terrestrial >... | reverse complement strand
CTCATGAACACGCCGATGATCCGCGAGCCGGCGTCCATAGCCCGGCGGAGTTCGTCGAGATCGTGAACCTCGACGAGCGCCGCAAGCGAGAGTGTTTCTGCCGCGCGGAGCAGGCTCCTCAGCTGCGACGGCTCGAGCGCGCCAACGATGAGCAGCGTCGCGTCGGCGCCGAGTGCCGCCGCCTCGAGCAGTTGGTACTCGGTGACGATGAAATCCTTTCGAAGGAGTGGGAGGTCTACCGCGGCTCGGACCTGTTTGAGGTGTTCGGGAGCGCCATCGAAGAACGTCGGCTCCGTCAGAACCGAAATCGCGACAGCGCCCGCCGCCGCATACGCGCGAGCGTGCTCGGCCGGCGCGTACTCCGCGCGAAGGATTCCACGGGACGGCGAGCGGCGCTTGCATTCGGCGATGATCCGCGGACTGCCTGCGGTTGCGTCGCTGCCTCGAAGCGCTCGTTCGAACGCGGCGCCATCAGGTGTCCGGGTCTGCTCCGCGGATAGAGCCCGCGCCGGCTTGGCGCTCTCGCGAACTTCGACGATTCGGCGCGTCGCCGCCACGATCGTGCCCAGCAGATCCGGGGCCGTGGCGATCATGATGTGGAGACCTCACGGCGCTGATTCGATTTCTGCGCGAGCGTGTCGAGCACCCTGCTTGCACGTCCATCGTCGATGGCGGCGGCGGCGTGCGTGATGCCCTCGCCGACGGATCCGACGCGTTCGGCAATTAGCAAAGACGCGGCCGCATTGAGGAGCACGATGTCTCTCGGTGCGCCTTTCTCTCCGTTCAGCACCCGTCTGGCGATTGCGGCGTTGTCGGCCGCGTCTCCTCCTCGGAGCTGTGCCGGCGTGGCTTTCGGGAGACCGAAATCCGCGGGGTGCACGTAGAACGTGTTGACCGCGCCGCCGCGGCATTCGGACACCTTCGTGTAGCCGGTTGTCGAAATCTCGTCGAGGCCGTCGGCGCCGTGAACGACCCACGCGCGTTCCGATCCGAGGAGCGCGAGCGAGCGTGCGACCAGTTCCGTCAGTTCCGGGCGCGGCACGCCGACCAGTTGACGCGACGCGCCGGCCGGATTGGTCAATGGTCCGAGCAGGTTGAACGCGGTGCGGACGCCGAGATCCTTCCTGGTCGGTCCAGCGTGGCGCATTGACGGGTGAAACGTCGGCGCGAAAAAGAAGGCGATGCCGGCTTCCTCGAGGCAGCGCTCAACGACCGCAGCCTCGGCAGCGATCTGGACGCCGAGCGCTTCGAACAGATCGGCGCTTCCGCATCGGCTCGAGACGGACCGATTGCCATGCTTGGCCACCCGCACGCCGCACGCAGCGACGACCAGCGCCGCGACCGTCGAGACGTTGAATGTGTGCGCACGATCGCCGCCGGTTCCGCAGGTGTCGAAGACCGGCGCGTGGGTGCGAGCCAGCGGCGTCGCTCTCGCTCGCATCGTTCGCGCCAGCCCCACGATTTCGGTGGGCCGCTCGCCCTTCATGGACAGGCCGATGAGCAGTCCGGCGATCTGTGCCGGCTGGGCGCGTCCTTCCATGATTTCCTCCATCGCCTGCGAGGCCTCGTCCATGGTGAGGTCCTGACGACGCTGAAGTTTTTCGATGAGCGCGGAGAACATGACGTTACAGCTCCAGGAAATTCCGGAGCAGCTGCCTCCCTTCGCCAGTCAACACTGATTCGGGGTGAAACTGAACGCCGTGCACGGGAAAGCTTCGGTGCCTGACGCCCATGACCGTGCCGTCCTCGGTCTTCGCTGCCATCTCGAGCGACTCCGGCAGCGGCTCGGCGACGACCAGGGAGTGATAACGCCCGGCGACGAACGGCTGCTGAAGGCCGCGGAAGATGCCGCGGCCGTCGTGCTGAATCGAGGATGTCTTTCCGTGCATCAACTGCGCCGCGCGGACGACCTGGCCGCCGAATGCGACGCCGATCCCCTGATGGCCGAGGCAGACACCCAGCACCGGGGTCGTCGGCCCGAACCGCCGAATCAGCTCGACCGAGATGCCGGCATCCTCAGGACGTCCGGGTCCAGGCGAGATCACGATGTGACCCGGCTTCATCTCTCCCACTTCGTCCAATGTGATCTCATCGTTGCGGCGGACGACCGGAGGAGCCCCAAGTTCGCCGAGGTACTGGGCGAGGTTGAAGGTGAACGAATCGTAGTTATCGAGCAGGAGTACCACGGTTAGAGTCCCGTCTCCGCCATCGCCAGCGCCGTCAGCAGTGCCCTCGCTTTATCTCGCGTCTCTTCGTACTCCGCCGCAGGATTCGAGTCGGCGACGATCCCGGCGCCGGCCTGCACGCGAGCTTTTCCGTTGCGAATCGTGATGGTGCGGATCGCAATGCAGAAGTCGAGATTGCCGGCGAAATCGATGTACCCCACGGCTCCCGCATACAGGTCGCGGCGGGTCGGTTCCAGATCGGAAAGGATCTGCATCGCGCGGATCTTTGGCGCACCCGAGACCGTGCCCGCGGGAAAACAGGCGACCAGCGCGTCGAGGTGATCGCGTCCTTCGGCAAGACGGCCGTCCACCGTGGACACCAGGTGCATGACGTGTGAATAGCGCTCGAGCGCCATGTACTGCGGCACCTTCACCGTCCCGAAGTCGCACACGCGGCCGAGATCGTTGCGTCCGAGATCCACCAGCATCACATGCTCGGCGCGCTCCTTCTCGTTGCGCTTGAGTTCTTCCGCCAGGCGCAGATCCTCGTCGTCGTTTTGGCCCCGCGGCCGGGTTCCGGCAATCGGGTGGGTTTCCACCCGGCGCCCCTCTACACGCACCAGCATCTCCGGCGACGATCCGACGATCGCGAGTCCGCCCATGCGAATGAAATACATGTACGGCGACGGATTCACGTGCCGGAGCGCGCGGTAGACGGTGAACGGATCCGAGGTGACGTCGGCCTCGAAGCGTTGCGACAGCACTGCCTGGTAGATATCGCCGGCCGCGATCCGCTCCTTGATCGATCGGACACCAGCCTCGTAGGTTTCCCGCTCCATGTTCGTGCGTATCGCCGGCGGCTGACTGCCGCGGGTCTCCGGCTGGGACAGCCCGCGCTCGAGTTCCCGCTCGAGAAACTGGATCTTCGCGCAGGCGAACTGGTAGAGCGCATTCAGATCCTCATCGGCGGTGACGCGAGCGTTGGCGATGATCAGGATGCGATGCTTGACGTGATCGAAGGCCAGCACCGTATCGAACAGCATGAACCCCGCGTCGTCTTCCATCGTCCGATCGGCGGTGCCGTTGGTGCGCCACGGCGCCTTGGCCCACGCGTCGGACAAGGCTGGTTCGAACACCGGCGATGCGTCGTAGCCGATGAACCCGACCGCGCCGCCGGTGAAACGAGGCAAGCCGGGCACAAACGGCGACTGGAACTCCGCCATCAGCCGGCGCAAGCTGCGCACGAACGGCTCGTCGGACTCGCTGGTGACACCGGATCGGTCGATGATGGTGCGGTTGCCGCTCTGTCTCAGGACGAGGAACGGATCCTTGCCGAGGAACGAGTACCGCGCGACCTGTTCGCCACCTTCGACGCTCTCAAAGAGAAACGCGTAGTCGGAGTGCTCCGCGATTTTCAGGAACGCGGACACCGGCGTCAGCAGGTCGGCAATGATTTCCTTGACGACCGGTACGAAGGTGCCGCGCCGCGTGAGATCCACGAACTCTTCGAACGTTGTCTGTTTCACGCCTGTCTCCCGGCAGTCTCGACATCATCGTCGCCAGTGGCGGCGGCTGCCGCCGATCTGAACAGCCCCGCGGGCGGACGAATGCCGGTCCAGAGCTCGAACTGGCGCTCCGCCTGCGCCACGAGCATTTCGATTCCGCCGATCGTGAGGCACCCTTCGCGCGTTGCCCGCGCGAGCAATGGTGTCCGCGCCGGTGCGTAGACGAGATCGAAGACGATCTCGCCATCGAGCGGAACGCCCTCCATCGGATCGACCCGTCCGCCGTTGCCGGCCGACGTCGCGTTGATGAGAACGTCCCACGTGCCGGGCTTCGGAGGCCAGGGTCCGACTTGACCGCCGGCCAGCACGGCGACCTCCTTCGCGGCCTCTGGGTGCCGCGCGCAGATGGTGACCGCCGAGCCCTCTGAATTCAGCGCGACGGCAACCGCGCGTGCCGCGCCGCCGGCGCCCAGCACGCACGCGCGCGTTCCCTTGAGCGCCATGCGGCCGACGAGCGGCGTCAGAAACCCGTCCACGTCGGTATTGGCGCCGAGCCATTTCCCGTCGCGGACGACCAGCGTATTGACCGCGCCAACCCGTCTGGCCATTTCGTCGGTATCGTCGATTCTGGTCAGCATTCCCACCTTGAACGGCGCCGTGATGCTCGCGCCGGCCATGCCGGTCTCGCGCGCAAAGGCCACGAAATCGTCGACGTCGTCAGCCTGCAGCGGCACGTACACCGCGTTCATCCCGAGCGCGCTGAAGCCGGCGTTGTGCATGACCGGCGACAGCGAATGCGCGATCGGATTGCCGACCACGCCGAAGAGCTGGGCGTCGTGACGGATGCGGCGGAACCCGAACTCACCGAGAAGGCGAGCTGCGGGCAGCTGACCTGGTGCGACACCATCGCCGGCGTAGGTCCAGCGGTTGCGCATCCGCGCAGCCAGCACGCGCGTGGGGACGCCGACCTGTCCCATCGCGAGCAGCACGTGGCCGTCCATCCCGTCCGGGTCGGTGAAATCCGGATTCGAAGCGAGCCGCATCAGCGGCAGCATGTCGCCCAGCCGCTTCGCCTCAATCGCGATCTTCACAATCTCTGCCCCGGTGGCGCGCATTGCGCGGGCGCGGTCCTCGACATCGCCGGGCGGTTCTCCGAAGGCGTGAAGAGAGAGCACGATGCCGCGGCCTCGCCGCCGGCGGGTGATCGTGGACACGAACTCCGCGCGCGCCTCGACGTCAACGTATTCCGCCCCCGCATTCTGGGCTTCGGACAGAATCCGCTCGCGCTCCTCCTCCGAGCCACGGAAGCCGCCCCCCTCCCACTCCGCCCGGCACGTCACGAGGATCGGTCGTCGGCGGCCTTCGATTGCGCCGATGGCGTCGGGGCGATCGACCAGATCCAGACGTACCTCGATCAGGTCGGCGAACGCCGCGGCGTCACGCGCACGGCGCAGCTCCTCCATCGTTCGTCCCGTCACGGTCGCGCACAGTTGCGGATTACGCATGCTCCTAAAACGAAAAAAGCCCCCTCAGCTCGGGCTGAGGAGGCTTGTTCGAGAATCCTTGATCCTGCGGTGCAGGCTAGCGGATCGCCTCCTCAGCGCGCGCATACCACCACCAATAGGACGTAAACGCCCGGCGGAAGCGGCACGACTGAAGCGGAAGCGACAGCGTCAAAACGTTGGAGACAATAACAGACGGCTGCAAGGAGTGTCAATCGGCGTCCCGGACGACGCTGGCGGCGCGGGGCCACGCGGGTTCGACGGGAGGCGTCGCTGTCTCAGCCCTTTCTCCTTGACTGCTAAGCAGTTAGCGCTTATAACTGATGATACGTGGGGTTCTGCCCCACATCCGTTTCCCGACCTCGACCCATGAACATTCGAACTCTCGCTGCAGCGATTGCTCTAGCCATTGTCTGTTGGATCCCGCTTCCGGCAGCGACTCCACTCATGCCTCTCGGCGACGTCAAACCTGGAATGGTTGGCATTGGCCGAACGGTCTTCGAAGGCACGGAACTCGAGGAGTTCAAGGCACACATCATTGGCGTTTTGCACAACGTTCAGGGCCCGAAGCGCGATTTGATCCTGGCGCGGCTCGAGGGCGGGCCGCTGGCAAAGACGGGCGTTGCCGCCGGCATGAGCGGCAGTCCGGTCTACATCGACGGGCGTCTGATCGGCGCCGTCTCCTACTCGATTGGCGCGTTTCCGACCGAAGCCATTGCCGGGATCACGCCCATCGCCGAGATGATGGATGCGACCGAGATGTCGCGGCGTGTGACGCCGCAGCAGGCGCGCATTGAGCTGCCAATCACCCGCGAAGGATTGACGGCCGCGCTGAACGCAACCTACGCGCGGCTGGCGCCGTTCGCAAATCGCCCGGCCGACATCCAGGTCATCGGCATGCCGTCGGCCGCGGGAGCTCAGCTGGGTGCGATGCTGCGTCCGATCTCCACGCCCATCGTGATGAATGGCTTCGAACCGGAGTCGGCGTCGTTGTTGACCGGCGCGTTCAGCGCTGCGGGATTCACACCGGTCGTGGGTGGCGCGATGGCGCAGGGAGCGTCGGAGCTCAAGAAGATGACCGGTCCGCTGCGCGAAGGAGACGCGATCGGCGTATCGCTCGTCGGCGGCGATCTTGAAATGGGTGCAACCGGCACCATCACGCACATCGACGGCGATCGGATCTACGCGTTCGGGCACCCCTTCTTCAACGTCGGCCCATCGCAGTTCCCGATGACGCGCGCCTACGTCTACGCGATGATGCCGAGCCTCATGTCGTCGTTCAAGATTTCCTCCATGGGAGAGGTCATCGGCACGATGCAGCAGGATCGTGCGACGGCGATCGCGGGGACGCTTGGGAAGGGCCCCGACGTGATCCCGATGAAGGTCACGCTGCAGTCGCAGCGCGAGCAGGGAAACGAAACACGCACGTTCACGCTCAACGTCGCGCACGATCAGGTCTTCACGCCGCTCCTCACCTACGTCGCCCTTGCGAACACTCTCGGATCCTACGAGCGCCAGTTCGGCTCCGCGACGTTTTCGATCAAGAGCCGTGCGCAGATCAAAGGGCACGACGACCTGACGCTCGAGGACGTCTTCACCGGCGACAACGCAGCGCTCGGAGCGGCGACCGCGATCGCCGGACCAATCACGATGCTGCTGAGCAACGACCGCGAGCCGATCAGGGTCGATGGTTTGAGCGTGTCGATTGATGCGAGCGAATCGTCGCGGACGTCGACGATCGAGCGGGTCTGGCTCGACGAGCTGCGCCCGCGCGCCGGACGCACCGTGCCGTTGAAGGTGCTGACGCGCAGCTACCGCGGCGAAGACAAGATCTCGACCGTACCGATCGAAATTCCCGCCAATGTGTCCGGCACGGTGTCGCTCGTCGTGACCGACGGCCGTCAGCTGAATGCGATGGAGCAGCGCGATCTGAAGCGCTCGCTGCAGCCGCAGAGCGTAGCGCAGATGATTCGGGTGCTGAACGAGACGCGACGCAATAACCGCATCTACATCCGGCTGCTCAATGGCACACCCGGAGCCGTGGTCAAGGGTGAAGCGCTGACGTCGCTGCCGCCCTCCGTGCTGTCGGTGCTCGAAGGCGACAGCAATGGCGGAAGCTACACGCCAATCCGGAGCGCTGCCGTTGGCGAATGGGAGCTGGCGATGGATTCCGCGGTCACCGGCTCGCGCACGCTCACCATCGATGTCGAATCGCGATCGGGCGGCCGCTGATACCGGCGCGCGCTTTCTTTTTGTTGATACACCTCACATGTTCATAACCCGACGAAGCCGGTCGTCACGGCCGGCTATGGAGTCTCCTGTCCGCCGTGCGGCCGGCGCGGCTGCCGTGATTGCCACCCTGCTGGCTGCGACGCTGGCCGCGTCTACTCCGACCTTCTGGACCGTTTCCACTCAGGCCGACTTCCTCAAGGGGGACGTCGAAGACCTGTCGATTGACAGCGATGGCCGCATGTTTCCCGGGCCGTCGGCGTCTCTCCTCGCGGAAACCGCCGCGCCATTCCTGTGGACCGTCGTCTCCGGGCCTGACGGGACACTGTGGGCAGGTAGCGGCAACGAAGGACAGGTGCTCAAGATCGGAAAAGACGGAAAGCTCGCGGTGTTCTTCGACGCATCGGAGCTCGAAGTGCATGCGCTTGCGCCGGCGCCGAACGGCGGCCTGTTCGTGGGCACGTCCCCGGACGGCAAGATCTATAGGGTCGCGGCGGACGGCACCTCGAAGACGTTCTTTGATCCTGACGACAAATACATCTGGGCGCTGGCCGTGGACAAGTCCGGCAACCTCTTCGCCGCGACCGGTGACAAGGGTGTGATTTACAAGATCACGCCAGATGGGAATGGCACCCGCTTCTACAAGACGAACGCGGGCAACGTCGTGTCCCTGGCGTTCACGAAGTCTGGCGATCTCATCGCCGGAACCGAATCGCCGGGCCGGGTGATTCGAATTGACAGCTCAGGCAAGGCATTCGTTCTACTCGATTCTCCGTTTCGCGAGATACACGCAGTCCGTCTGGCAGAAGACGACACGATTTACGCCGTCGCGGTGAACGGTGCGCAAGGCGGAGACAGCCGCGCGGCGGAAGCGCCCGCACCCGAGCCGGCGCGCGCACCGGTGCCCACGGTTTCGACCGAAATCACCGCGGTCGCCGTCGTCGAGGGGCCCGTTGTTCCCGGATCGCAACCGCCAGTCGCGTCGCGCGCAGCGCGGCGTGGCGGGCGAGGTACCATCTACCGCATCCGGCCAGACGGCCTCTGGGATGCAATCTGGGACTCCGGCGACGATGCCCCGTACGATCTCGTGATCGAGCCGTCGGGCAGTCTGTTGGTTGGAACGGGGACCGAAGGCAAGATCTTCCGCGTCAGCGGCGATCCGGCCCGTGCCACGCTGCTTGCGAGGACCACCGCGCGTCAGGTCACTGCGCTGCTGCGTGAGCCATCGGGCCGAATCATCGGCGCCGCCAGCAACCCTGGGAAGCTCTTCGCGCTCTCCCCGACCCCTGCGCGGCGCGGCACCTATGACTCCGATGTCCGCGACGCCGGGACCGTCGCGCGCTGGGGCGTCATTCGCTGGCACGCCAACGCAGCGGCGGGAGAGATCACCGTCTCGACCCGCACCGGAAACACTGCGACCCCCGACGACACCTGGAGTCCATGGTCGAAGGCGTACTCGAACGCGTCTGGTGAGCAGATCGCAAGCCCGAACGCACGGTATCTGCAATGGCGCGCGGTGCTGTCTGCGAACGGGTCGCAGCTGCCTGTTCTCACGTCGGTCACGACCGCTTACCTGACCCGCAACCTACGGCCGGAGGTCACGTCGATCACGGTCCACCCGGCAGGCGCTGTCTTTCAGCGACCGTTCTCGACCGGCGAGCTCGAGATTGCCGGATTCGAAGACAACACGTCTGACGGGCGCGGACAGAATCCGGCGCAATCCGCCCCAAACGCACAGTTAGGGTCGACGCCATCGCTGGGGCGGCGGATCTACCAGAAGGGCCTGCAAACGTTCGTGTGGAAGGCCGAGGACGAGAACGACGACAAGCTTCAGTACGACGTGATGTACCGCCGCGAAGGAGAGACGTCCTGGAAAACGCTCCACCGCGCGCTGACCGATCCGATTTTCGTGTGGGACACGACCTCGGTGCCCGACGGCACCTACTTCATCAAGGTCGTTGCATCCGATGCGCCGTCGAACTCGCCAGGCACGGCTCTCGTCGGCGAGCTGGAGAGCGTGAGTTTCGACATCGACAACACGCCGCCACGAATTGACATCCAGCCGGCCAGCCGTACCGCCGCGCGCACCACCATCAGCTTCGTCGTGCATGACGAGCAGTCGTCAGTGCAGCGCGTGGAGTATTCGCTCGATGCCAGCCGCTGGCGTGTCGTCTATCCGAAGGACGGGATACCGGACTCGCGCCGGGAAGAATATGAGGTCACGCTCGGCGAGAGCGAGGTGGCCCGCAGCGTGATCATCCGGGCGACCGACGCGATGAACAACGTCGCGACGGCGGTGGCAGAGATAAAACGGTAGTTGGTGAGTCGGTAAAGTGGCGGATTGGTGAATTGGTGAATTGGTGAATTTGCTTCGCACGCGCTACCGCGCGTGCTGTTAAAGCGCGGCGGTAGCCGCGCGATGCCAATTCACGAATTCACCAGTTCTCCAATTCGCCAATTACGAGCGGGCTTTGCCCTTGACCGTCGTGTGGGCCACGAGCCACACGAGGTTCACCGCCACGGGAGAGCCGCCGAACTGCGCTGGTTCGAGCCGGCCGCGGGAAAGTGCTTCGACGATGTCGGTGACTTCCCGACGATCCTGCATCTTGTTCAGGAGCTCGAGGCCGGACACACGTCCCTCGCGCGTCACAATCGCCGATAACGGCACGACCAGATCGCCATCCAGAAGTGATCGCTCGAGGGTCGCGTAGACCACGCCGTTTTCCGGCACGCTTGGCGCCTGGATCCGGCCGTCGAGCCGTGCCGGATTCAGATCCGAGCCAGACGGCGCCGCCATAACGGCGATGACCGCCGCCAGCGAATCCTGCCGCTCGGGCGACGCGAAGTGCAGTATCGAGAGCACGCTGCCGGCGCACACGCAGGTCGCGGCCGTCGATGCAAGCGCGACCCAGACCAGGTGCAGATCGTCGAATGCACGCCGGACCTTCGCGGGCCACGATTCGTGCGCTTCAGCCCGCATGCGGCTGATCACGCTGGAGCGAACGCCGGTCCAGTCGTCAGGCGGAGCGGGAGCCGCGGCCAGCCGAAGCGCATGCCCGACTTCCTGCATCTCATTCAGATCGCGGCCGCACGGCGGGCAATCGTGGAGGTGCGCCTCTATCGAGATGAGGTCGCCGACGGGCAGCTCGCGATCGTGGAACGCCTGGAGACGCCGCCGGACTGCCGCGCAGGTCAAGAGCGTCATGCATCCCTCAGCTGGGCGCGCAGCGCTTCGCGCGCGCGCGCAAGGCGCGATTTCACCGTGCCGACCGCAATGCCGAGCGAAAAGCCAATCTCTTCGTAGCTCAGACCGTCAATCTCGCGCAGGATGATCGCCGTGCGCTGATCGAACGGCAGCTGCTCGAGTGAAGTCCGGATCCGTTCCGCGAGCTGCTTCTGGCCAAGAATCCTGTCCGGCGATCCGCCATTGCCCGGGGCAGGCAGTTCGCCATGGTTGGTGATGTGGTCGTCGAGCGAGATCTGCTGCGAACGATGGCGTCGCCGCCACCATCGCTGACGGTTCCTCGCCTGGTTGACAACGATCCGGTAGATCCACGTACGTAGGGCGGACTGTCCACGGAAGCTATGCAGCGTGCGGAACACGCGCAGGAAGACTTCCTGGGACAGATCGAGCGCTTCGTTGTGGTCGGAAAGAAGGTTCAGGGAAAGCTGATACACCATGCGCTGATGCTCGGCGACGAGCTCGGCGCAGGCATCCTCGTCGCTGGCGGCGCAGCGCTGAATCAACGCCGCTTCGCGGCCGCCAACGTCGGTCCAGGTAATGGATGGAACTGGCTTCACGGACAATCCTTCTGCCATTGTACCACCCCCTCCACGGGGACTTCCCTACCCTTAGAAGCTTAGAACCCAGCTAAAACAAAAGGTTCCACCGGGTTCTACTGGGTTCTACCAGGTTCTGCAGGGTTCGTTCTTGGGTTCCACAGGGTTGCCCACGGAGAACCCCGCAGAACCTGAACGAACCTCGTAGAACCTTGCAGAACCCAGTAGAACCTTGTAGAACCTTACAAGAATGAAGCGCCTCCTGCTGGGCGTCGTGGCGATTACGATTTGCGCTGCGGGTTTGTACGGGTATGCGGCGGCGAGGCGGGAGCGCACCTTTCGTCAGTTGATTGATCGAGGGGATGCCGCGCTCGCGAAAGACGACACCTTCTCCGCCATCGAAAGCTTCACCGGCGCGATCCAGCTCAAAGATGACGCGATGCTTGGCTACCTGAAGCGCGGTCAAGCCTACCGCCGGCGCCAGCAACTCGACGCGCCCGCACACGGGTCTCGTGTCGCGGTGCAGCTCGATCCCGCAGCTGATGCCGCCATGCGTGATCTTCGTCGCGCCGCGGAACTCGATCCGCTCGCCCCCCGGCCGCTGGAGCTGCTCGGCGACGTCAACTACTCGCTGTTGCGGTACGACCGCGCTGCCGAGGAATACCAGAAATACATCGCGCTCGACGATCGATCGCCGCGGCTCCTCTACAAGCTCGCGCTCGCCCACTATTCGGCGCGACGCCCCGAACCTGCGGTTGCGGCGCTCCAGAAGGCCGTCGCCATCGATGACCGCTTTGCCGAAGCCTACTACCTCCTCGGTCTCTGCTATCGCGATTTGCAAAAGCGCGACAACGCGCTTCGCGCGCTGCAGCGGTCGGTTGCGCTGGCACCGGCGATGGTGCACGCGCGCGAAGAACTCGCTGACCTGTACGGCCGTCTCGGCAAGCCTGACTCGCGCATCGTCCAACTGGAGGCACTCGCCAGCCTCGATCCGGGACCACGGCGGCAGGTGGCTCTGGGGCTCGCCTACGTCCGTGCCGGCGAATTCGACCGCGCCATCAGCACGCTGGTGCGGGCCGCACAACAGTATCCGGGTCACCCGTATACGTATGTCGCGTTGGGCCGCGTCTGGCTGGAGAAGGCACAGCCGAAGGGCGATCGCGTGGACTTGAGCAAGGCGCTGGGCGCGCTACAGGACGCGGTAGGTACCGACGACAGCAGCGAAGCGCTGACGCTGTTCGGCCGCGCGCTATTGCTGTCGAGGAGCATCGACCTCGCGGAGACCGTTCTTCAGCAGGCGACTGAGAAGACTCCCGTAGACCCCCAAGCCTACTACTACCTCGCGGACGCGGCCGAGCGGCGGGGCCACTCCGATATTGCGTTGCACGCGCTGCTGGATTACCGTGCGCTCGAGGGAGACGATCCGGACAATCGCCGTCGCGCGGCCATGTATGGACGGCTGGGTAATCTGTCGATCTTGGAGCGTAAGCCCGGCGACGGCGTGGCCTGGTATCAACGCGCGATCGAGGTGAACGGTACCGACGCGCCGCTCCTCGTTCGGCTCGCGGAGGCGCAGCTGCTGGCAGGCTCTCCTACCGCCGCCGTCACCACCCTTCAGAAGGCGCTCGACAAGGATCCATTCAATCGGGATGCGCTCGCGCTCGCCAGACGACTGAAGCTCCCTACCGCACCATCTTCGGATCCACACGGTCCCGGAGCCCATCCCCAAGGAAGTTGAACCCGAGCACCAGCGTCGCAATGGCCAATCCAGGGAAGATGGTCAGGTGCGGTGCATCGAAGATATGCGCGCGTCCCGCGTCGAGCATCGTGCCCCAGCTCGGCGTCGGCGGCTGCACGCCGAGGCCAAGAAAGCTCAACGCCGCTTCGGCGATGATGGCGCCAGCCATGCCCAGCGTCGCCTGCACCACCACCGCGGGAATTGCAGTGGGCAAAATGTGCCGCAGCACGATCCGGCCAGCGCCTGCGCCGGAGGCGCGAGCGGCCTGAACGAACTCGAATTCGCGGGCGCGGAGCGCCTGCCCTCGCACCAGCCGCGCATAGCCGACCCAGCCGATCACCGACAGCGCGAGCACGACGTTGACGAGACTCGGGCCGAGCACCGCGACGAGCGCAATCGCGAGCAGAATTCCCGGGAACGCCATCAGCACGTCGATGACGCGGCTGATCACGTCATCGACGCGGCCGCCAAAATATCCGGCGATGGATCCGAAGAGCATGCCGGCGGTTGACGAGACGGACACGACCGCCAGCCCCACCATCAGCGATATGCGGGCCCCCTGGAGGAGCCGCGCGAGGATGTCGCGGCCAAGCTCGTCGAGTCCGAGCGGATGCGAAAGGCTGGGCGCCTCCAGCCGGCGTGCGAGCTCCTGGGTTGCGGGATCGTGAGGCCAGAGCACCGGACCCGCAAGCGCGGCGACGATTGCCAGACACACGATGAAACCGCCAACACGGATCATTCAGTCGTACCTGATTCGCGGATCGAGCAATCCATAGGTCAGATCGGTCACCAGGTTCATCGCGACGTACGTGATGGAAATGAACAGGATGCACCCTTGAACGAGCGGATAGTCGCGAAAATTGATCGCCTGGATCAAAAGCCGGCCGATCCCCGGCCACGCAAAAATCGTCTCGGTGATGATCGTTCCCGTGAGCACGGCGCCGAACTGCAACCCGATGATCGTGACGATGGGAATCAAGCTGTTTCGAAACGCGTGGCGGACGACGGCGCGGGCGCCTGAGACCCCGCGGGCGCGAGCGGCAAGCACGTAGAGCTCGCGCAGTTCCTCGAGGACGCTGGCGCGCGTCATCCGCGCCAGGATCGCCGAGAGCGCCGCGCCAAGCGTCACCGCCGGGAGAATGAGGTGCGAGAGGCCTCCGGTTCCGGACACCGGCAGCCAGCCCAGTCGCACCGCGAACAGAATCGCCAGCAGCGGTCCAAGCCAGAAATTCGGCATCGAGATGCCGGCCAGAGCGATCGTCATTGCTGCATGATCGATGACGGTGCCTCTGAACACTGCCGCCAGGATGCCGAGCGGAATGGCAAAGAGGATCGCGAACAGCATCGCGGCGAGGGCGAGCGTCGCGGTGTTTGGAAACTTGTCCCGGATTTGAGCCGTGACCGGCCCGTTGTAGCGAAACGAGGTGCCAAGATCGCCGCGCAAGAGTCCGGTCAGGTAGGTCCGATACTGCGTGAGCAGCGGCTGGTCGAGACCGAGCGAATGCCGCAGTTTCAACACTTCAGCCTGCGGCGCCGCGTCCCCGAGCATCGCCTGAGCCGGATCGCCGGGGACCAGATGAATCAGCGCGAAAACGAGCGTGGCGACGCCGAAGATCACCGGGATGGTGAGCAGGAGGCGGCGAATCAGATAGCGGATCATGCGAACGGGTCAGTTTCCAAGTTTCCAGTCGCCAGTTTCCAGTTACGAGATCTGAGAACGCAAATCGAGGCGTTTCACTATACCGAATGTCGATTCACTGGCAACTGGGAACTGGCAACTGGGAACTGGCTAGACTCACTCCTTCCGATCCAGCCCCAGCCTCCGCATCATCTTCGCCAGCCCCTGTCGTGTGATGCCGAGGGCATGCGCGGCTCGGGCGCGCTGGCCGTCGGCATTGTCGAGCGCCGCTTTCACGAAGCGGCGCTCGAACTCTTCCCGCGCGGCCTCGAAGGTCGTTTCCTGCGGCACTCCCGCTTGCGCGACGTGCGCGGGCAACCCCGCGTGGCCGATTCGGCCGCGTCGAGGCGACTGCACCGCAACCCATGCGATGACGTTCTGGAGCTCGCGAACGTTTCCCGGCCATTCGTAGCGTGTCAGCGCCGCCATCGCGTCGGGTGTGAGCGTGGCCCGGGACCCGACGCGCCCTGCCGCGTCGTTCCAAAAACGTGCGGCAAGCAGCGGGACGTCGCTCGCCCGATCCCTCAGCGGAGGCACTTCAATGCGGACGACATCGAGACGGAATCTGAGATCCGAACGAAAACGGCCGGCGGCCGCTTCCTGCTCCAGCCGACGGTTGGTCGCCGCGATGATGCGGACGTCCACCCGCCGTGAGAGGTTCTCGCCGACCCGGCGCACTTCCCCATCCTGAAGGACGCGGAGCAGCTTGGCCTGCGCGCGCGCCGACAGTTCGCCAATTTCATCGAGGAAGAGCGATCCACCGTCAGCTTCTTCGAATAGCCCGGCGCGCTCCGTGACGGCCCCCGTGAACGCGCCACGCGCGTGCCCGAACAGCTCCGCCTCGATCAATTCGTCGGACAGCGCCGCGCAGTTCAGCGCGCAGAACCGCCGCTCGCGGCGCGGACCCAGCTTGTGAATCGCCCGGGCAACCAGTTCCTTCCCGCTCCCGCTCTCACCCTGAATGAGCACCGGGAACGGCGCGCGTGCGGCGCGCGATATGGATTCCCGAAGCGTGCATGCCTGAGGGCTCTCGCCAAGCAGGTCGTCCCACGCGGGCGTCGTTGACGGCGGGGCGGATCGATCGAGCATGGCGCGGACGTGCGAGGCCAGCGCAAGCGCGGCGACCCGGAGCAGCGCCGCGGCGCGAGCGGCATCGATTGCCGCGCCGGCCGTCCATCGCGCGGCAACGGCGCCGATGATCTCGCCGCCGTAGCGGACAGGTTCGGCCCCCTGACAGGGTTCGTCGAACGCATCTACCCCGATGCCGACGCCTCCCCCAACGGCGCGCCAGGCGACGTGGGGCTCGCCGCTCCACGGTCGTCCCTGCAAGCACAACACCCGTCGATCCGGCGTCGACGAGATGATCAGGATTGTCGTCGCCCGCACTTTCTCCTGCAGCGTCGCGGCGATCTGCTCCAGCGCAGAACGATCGTCGGCCGCCGTGTGCCCGAGGTTCAGGAAGGACTCGAGCTCGGCAACAGGATTCGCGCCGGCCGGAATGGTTCCTCGTCCGATCATCATCGCCCCGCTCGCGGCGATGAACGCTCTTGTGGCTGCATCGAGCTCGACGTCGTCAAGCCTGGCGAGAACTGCGCGTGCAATGGCCTGCAGCAGCGGTGTGTACTTGCGACCGACGACGCGCGCGACCAGCCGCCTCATCTGCTCGCGTCGAAGGTTGCCCGCGACGTCCGCAAACGTCAATCGAAGGCGCGCAGCCATGAGCGGCAGGTGCGCGGACTGCGCAGTCTTCAGACCCTCACGGATGTACATCGTGGCGGCAGAATCGTCGCCTGCGGCGGCAACCGCTGCCGCGAGCGCGCGGAACGCCGCCGCGCGAATCCGAGGGGCTTCCCGCTCCGCTGACCGCTCTGCAGCCACCCGGGCGGACCGCACGGCTGCAGGAATCAACCCTTCTGCGAGAAGGATGCGAGATCGCATCGCCGCAGCGCGTGACTCTGATGAGTGACTCATCTTGCCCGTGTCCTCGAGAGCGACCATGGCTTCGTCGAGCCGTCCCATCCAAAACAGACATCGGCTCAGGGCGATTGACGCACGCGCTCGCACGTCGTGATCGTCCGGCGAGGTTGACGCAGTCGTGCGCAGAACCGCTTCGGCGTCGACGAGCCGTCCATTCTCGATCCATGCGAGGCCGAGGCCCAGTGAGGCCTCCGCGGTAACAGACTGTGCAGTGTGACCGTCCCGCGCCTGGCGGAAGTGAAGAACGGCTCGATCGATCCGTCCTCGATCGAGTGCGAGATAGCCGAGCCGCAGAGCCGCATGCGCTGCCTCGGCCGAAGCCCCACGTCCACGGTGAACCCGTAAAGCTCGCTCGAGCACACGCTCCGCGGCGCTGTGGCGGCCACGAGCCACGAGCGACTCGCTCCTCTCGACCGCTCGTCCGACGACCCCGCTGGTGCGACGCTGCGTCAGTTGTTCGGCGGTCGATGCGGGCGCGGATGCTGCGCCGTACGATTGGGACACCTCGTGAACCGTGAAGTGTGTCGCGAGAATCGGCTCGTAAGTCCCGGCGCCGAGGCGCTCGAGACAGGTTCCGGGGCGGCCGCCGGCTGCCCTCGCCGCGGCGAAGATCTCATCCGGCGACGGGCCGTGCTCCGAGTCGACAAATACCATTCCGCTCATAGCCGCAACTCCCATGCGTTCGAGGGTGACGGTCTTCGATGCTGCCTGTGCCGAAAGGCGATCGAACAGCAGCAGGATGTGACGCCGCGGACTCTCGACGCTCAATCGGGTCAGCAAGCATGCGACAGGCGTCGCGCGGGTGCAGTCCGTCGTACCAAGCACACACACATGTCTTCCGCCGGAGTACTCGTGCAGCCACGGCAGCGCATCTATCGTGACCGACGCGATCGGGAGATACCCGTGCAGCCTCACCGCACGAGCGGCGAGCAGACGCGTTGTACGAAGACCCGACTGGGGTGCACCTCGGATGGACACCGTGCAGACACCGCCGGGACGGGCAGGTTCGAAAGCGTCGATCAGGATTTCAAAGACACGTCGATGCTGCAACACGACGCCAATGAGCCGTGGACAGATCGATCGACCGTTCACAACTCGCCGCAGCACGAAATCAATGTGCGATTGTCCCAGGACGACATCGTGCGCCCGCATGAACCGGATCGCGTGCGCAACCGCGAGCTTCTCTGCCTTTCTCGTCAGCACAATCGGCGCCCGCTTCTCGTAGGCCTCGAACAGATGCCCGTTGTCGACAACTCCATAGTCGATCAGCGGGTTGAGCAGCGGATGCCGGAGACTTGCGAGCGCCGCGCACGACGTGTTCCACAGCAGTTCGTCGCGCCTGGCGCCAGCCGGAACGATTCGCAGGTGAACGGCGGCGCCGGTCGCGAGGTCGATCCATGAGCCGTTCGCCTGCACGAAGCGATCGGCGACGACGTGGGGCATGACCGACGCGAGTGCAAGAGTGCCACCTGCCACGCGATGCTGGGATTTGCTGCGGAAAACGGCGCGAGGGTCGCGGAGTGCTGCAGAAACTTCGTATACAATTGAGCCTTCAATGGTGCGTTTTCTCACCGCGGGCGAATCGCACGGCCGCGCGCTGATTGTCATCCTCGAAGGAATTCCCGCCGGCCTGCCGATCGACGTTGACCTCATCACGGCGGATCTCAAGCGGCGACAGGGTGGATACGGTCGCGGTCGGCGCATGGCGATCGAATCCGACCGCGCCGACATCCTGTCCGGTGTTCGCGCGGGTGAAACCATCGGCGGCCCGATCGCGATGTCGATCGAGAACCGGGACTGGGTCAACTGGCAGCACACGATGCGGACGACGGTTGACCCTCCACCCGACGCCGGCGGAGCGCGCCGTGCACCGGTCACACGGCCGAGACCGGGGCACGCCGACCTTGCCGGCGTGGCCAAGTACGGTCGCGGCGACGTTCGCGACATTCTCGAACGGGCCAGTGCCCGAGAGACGGCCGCCCGGGTCGCCGCCGGCGCCATCGCGCGCCAGCTGCTCGCTCGCGCCGGAATCCGCATCACCAGCCACGTTTTTTCGATCGGCCAGGCCCGTCTGCCGGAAGGCACGACCGTCACGTTCGATGCGGCTGCTGCGTTGAGTCCAGATGCGCCCCTTCGTTGTGTCGATGCCGACGTCGAGGGTCGCATGATCGAGGAAATCGATCGCGCACGCGAGGCCGGTGATACCAAGGGCGGCGGGTTCGAGGTGATCGCGACCGGGGTACCGGTCGGTCTCGGAAGCTACGTGCAATGGGATCGCAAGCTGGACGGACGGCTTGCACACGCCATGATGTCGATTCCCGCCATCAAGGCCGTTGGCATCGGGCTCGGACCCGAGGCGGCGGCGCGGCCGGGATCGCGTGTCCACGACGAAATCGTGCCCAATCCGGGCGGCGATCGTCCGACCGGGGTATCGCGGCCGAGCAACAACGCCGGCGGTCTCGAGGGCGGCGTCACCAACGGTGAAGACGTCCGCGTCTCAGCCTGGATGAAGCCGATCTCGACGCTGATGAAGCCGCTCCGCTCCGTCGATTTGACGACCATGGGCGAAGCGGCCGCCGCGATTGAACGGAGCGACGTCTGCGCCGTTCCGGCAGCGGCCGTCGTCGGCGAAGCGATGGTCGCGCTGGTCCTTGCCGACGCGGTGACGGAGAAATTTGGCGGCGACTCGATGGCGGAGCTGGAACGAGCGATCGCGGCCTGGACCTCCATGGTCCGTGACCAGTTCGCCGTCAGGCACGCGTGATTGCCGACGAGCGTTGACGGACGACTCAACCAGGCTGCCGAACGACGTGATAGTGCTTCCGCGTCGGCGCGTTCCCCGATGATTCGACCGATTCTCCGATACGGGGAGTCTCCCCTTCATCAGCCCGCGTCGGACGTCGCTCTCGTTGACGACAGCGTCCAGCAGCTGATCGACGACATGATCGAAACCATGTACGCCGCTCCAGGCGTTGGATTGGCTGCCACCCAGGTCGGCGTGCCGCTGCGCGTGTTCGTGATCGATCTCTCGGTCGGCCGCCGCGCTTCGGATCTGATCGTCATGGTCAACCCCGCCTTCGTCGAGCGGGATGGGATGCAGCTCGAGGAAGAAGGCTGCCTCAGCGTTCCCGGATTCAACGCCACCGTCGTGCGTCCGGCGCGCGCCGTCGTGCGCGGACTGGATCGACTCGGGAACGAACAGACCATCGAAGGGCGTGAACTGCTCGCGCGGGCATTTCAGCACGAGATGGATCACCTGGACGGAACCGTCTTCATCGATCGCCTTCGGGGAATCAAGAAGGACCTGATCGTACGCAGAATCCAGAAACTCAAGCGGTCAGGAAAGTGGTAGAACATGCGCCGCTACGGATCGTGTATTTCGGGACGCCAGAGTTTGCGGTTCCAACGCTGCGGGAGCTGATCCGGTCCCGCCATCAGGTCGCGGCGCTCGTGTCTCAGCCGGATCGCCCGAAGGGGCGTGGCCATCACGTGGTTCCGACGCCCACGAAGGAAGTGGCCCTCGCCTCGGGTGTGCCAATTCTGCAACCGACTAAGCTGCGAGACGAAGGGTTTCTTGCGGCGATTGCCGGGTACGGCGCGGATCTTGGCGTGGTTGCGGCGTACGGACGGATTCTGCCCGACTCGCTCCTGGCGATTCCCCGACTGGGCATGATCAACGTGCATGCGTCGCTGCTTCCGAAGTATCGAGGGGCCGCGCCCATCCATCGAGCCGTCATCGCAGGCGAAGAGGTGACCGGCGTGACGATCATGCGGGTCGTCGCCGAACTCGATGCGGGGCCAATGCTTGCGAAGGCGACGCGCCCAATCGGCACGGACGAGACGAGCGTAGACGTCGAACGCGATCTCGCCGAGATTGGTGCAGCGGCGCTGGTCGACGTGGTCGAACGACTATCGCAGGGACCGATCGAGGAGGTCCCTCAGGATCACGATCGAGCGTCGTACGCGCCGAAGCTGGAGAAGCGCGAGAGTCCGATCGACTGGTCGCTCTCGGCTCGGGTGATTCACAACCGGATTCGCGGACTCCAGCCCTGGCCGATGGCGTCGACCGCAGTCGAAGGGCTGCGTTGCCTGATCCACCGGAGCGCGCAGAGCGAGCAGGTCACCGATGCGCGGCCGGGTACGATCGTGCAGGCAGGTGGCGATGTTCTGGCGGTAGCGGCCGGAGACGGATCGGTGCTGCAGGTGCTTGTGATTCAACCCGAGGGTCGTCGCGCCATGACGGTCCGTGAGTTTCTCAGCGGACGAGCGCTGCGGCCGGGAACGTTGCTCGGTGAGCAATGATCGCGTCCGCGCGTCTGGCAGCGTACGACGTGTTGCGCGCCGTGAACAGCGGGCGATCGGATCTGCCGGCGGCGCTCGCGCGGGTGCGGCCGCGTCTCACTGACGAACGCGATCGCGCGCTGGCCGGGGAGATTGCGACAGGGACGCTGCGGTGGCAGGGCGCGTTCGACGCGATCATCGAAGCGTTCGCGAAGCGTCCGCTCGCCAAGCTGGATGCCGAGGTCGTCGACATCCTGCGGATGACCGCGTTTCAGCTTCTCCATCTCGATCGCATTCCTGCGGCTGCTGCCGTCAACGACGCGGTGGCGCTCACCGGTAAGGTCGGAAAGAAGAGTGCGTCCGGCCTGGTGAATGCGGTGCTTCGCCGCATCAGCCGCGAGCGCGATCAGCTGCCGCTGCCGCCGCACCCGGGAAAGGTGGCTGGCACTTTCCCTGAAAAGGTGGCTGGCACCTTTCCCGGAAAGGTGCCAGCCACCTTTTTGCGCGATTACCTTGCGACGACCCTCTCGCACCCACAGTGGCTCGTCGCTAAGTGGTTGGATCGCTACGGCTTCGAAGCCGCAGAACGATGGGCGCTCTTCGACAACGAGCCTGCTCCCCTGACGTTGCGGGTGAATACGCTTCGCCTCACCCGCGATGATCTCGCAGAGCGCTTGAAAGCCTTCGACGTCGAGACGGAGCCGACACGATTCGCGCGGGACGGCCTCACGGTTCGAGCGGGCAACCCGCTGCTGACGCCGATCGCCGGCGACGGACTATTCCTCGTCCAGGACGAGTCATCGCAGCTGGTCGCCGAGCTCACCACGGCTGCTCCAGGTGAACGCATCCTGGACGCATGCGCATCGCCGGGCGGCAAGACGATGGCGATGGTGGCCGCCATGGGCAATCGGGGGCTCATCGCCGCGACGGATGTTCGAGGACGTCGCGTCGAGCTCCTCAAACGGACGATCGACGCGGCCCGTGCCACCGCCGTTCACGTGATCAGGGCAGATGTGTCCTCAGCGCTGCCATTTGCGCCGGTTTTCGATGCCGTCCTTCTCGACGCGCCCTGCTCCGGCCTCGGGACGCTCCGTCGCGACCCCGACATCCGCTGGCGACGGACCCAGGCTGACGTCGAGCGACTCGCAACGATTCAATCCGGGATGCTCGACCGGGTCGCGGACGTCGTCGTCCCCGGTGGCCGCGTCGTCTATGCCACCTGTTCAGGCGAGCCGGAAGAGAACGAGGACGTTGTCTGTCGTTTCCTGGAGCACCGCCGCGATTTCGTCCTCAAGTCAGACCTGATCCCCCAAAGGCTGGCGTCCTTCGTCACTGCGGCGGGTCACTTTCGAACCCTGCCGTTTCGCGATTCGCTCGAGGCGTTCTTTGGCGCCATTCTGGTGAAAACTAAGGACTTGCGGTAAATTTTAGGGTAAAATTTCTAGTTCATGGCTTTGACCACGCGCGTCTGGGGAGCGGGCAAGCTGCTGCTCCTTGGCGGGGCTTTGCTCCTGACGTATGTCCTCTTTACCGCGGCTGCGATGCGCGTGGCGATGAAGACCCGCGAAGTCGTTGTTCCAGCGCTGTCGGGTAAGACCGTCAACGACGCGAAGGTTGCCCTCTCGGAGGCTGGCCTCAACCTGAAGGTCGAAGAGGGGCGTCGCCCGGACCCCAAGGTGCCGGCTGGGCAGATTCTGGCTCAGGATCCGGAGGCAGGCACGAGTACGCGACGCGAGCGAAGCGTGAAAGTGTGGGTCAGCGCGGGTCCGCGATCAACGATCGTCCCCGCCCTCATGGGCGAGTCGGAGCGGTCCGCGGCGTTGCGTCTTCAACAGGATGGTCTCCAACTGACGGGCGTTTCGGAGATTCGGTCCGCCGAGTACCCTTCGGACGCGGTGATCGCGCAGACCCCTGCCCCGCAAAGCAATGCGCCGCGCGTGGCGCTGCTCGTCAATCGCGGCGAGCGGGGCACGACGTATGTCATGCCTGATCTGATTGGGGTCAATGGCGACCGGGCCGCGGACCTGCTGCGTGCCCGAGCGTTCCGCGTGGCCGTCGTCGGCGATCACCCGTATCCAGGCGTCCCGGCGGGCATCGTCCTTCGCCAGAATCCGCAGGCGGGTTTTCAGATTGCGCCGGGGGAACCGATCTCCCTCGAGGTCAGCCGTTGACGGTACGCATTGCCCCGTCGATTCTTTCGGCGGACTTCGCGGTGCTCGGGGCGCAGATTGCGGCCGTCGAACGTGGCGGCGCCGATCTCATCCATGTTGACGTCATGGACGGTCACTTCGTCCCTAACCTGTCGATCGGGATTCCGGTGGTGAAGTCGATTCGCAAGATTGCGACCGTGCCGCTCGACGTGCACCTCATGATCGACGCGCCGGACCGCTACCTCGAAGAGTTCGTGCGGGCCGGGGCGGCCATGATTTCTGTCCATCTCGAGGTGCTGCCGCATCTGCACCGGACCCTTCAGGCAATCAAGGAATTGGGCGCCAGGGCCGGGGTTGCACTCAACCCTTCGACGCCGGTCGGCGCGCTCGAAGAGGTTGCCGCCATGGTCGATCATGTGCTCGTGATGTCGGTCAACCCCGGCTTTGGCGGACAGACTTTCATTCCTCGAAGCCCGTCTAAGATTCAGGCGGTCCGGGCCCTTCTCGACCGGCAGGGCAATGCTGCGCCGATTGAAGTCGATGGCGGCGTCGATGGAACCAACGCCGCTCGGATCATCGAAGCAGGGGCCTCCATCCTGGTCGCCGGCACTTCTATTTTTGGAACCGGGGATCCCGAACGCGCGACGCGAGAGCTCCGCGCGGCCGCAATGCAGAAGGCCAGGGTCTGAGCGTGGCCGTCAGCGAGCGGAAGGAGCGGCCCGAGTCGAGTTCTGTCATCCGTGTGCGCTACGCCGAGACCGACAAGATGGGCGTGGTCTACTACGCGAACTATTTCGTATGGTTCGAGGTCGCGCGCGCGGACTTGCTACGGTCGCTCGGCTGGACGTACCGGGAAATGGAGCACGCGGGCGTCTCCCTGCCGGTCATCGAGGCGCATTGCGAGTACCGCCGGCCGGCGCGATACGACGACGAGATGGAGGTCAGGACAAAAGGACGCATGCTTTCGCCAATTCGGATGGAATTCACGTACGAAGTGGTCCGCCGCGACGATCAATCGATCGCCGCGTCAGGGCACACGATTCACGCCGCGCTCGATCCGGCTGGCAAACCTTGCCGGCTTCCGGATCGCATCCGGCAGGTTTTTGAATGAAGGCGCTCGTCACCGGGGCTGCGGGCTTCATTGGTTCCCACTTGTGCGAGCACCTGCTCGATCGCGGCGCGGACGTTGTCGGCCTCGATTGCTTCACCGACTACTACGCCCGACCGATCAAAGAGGCGAACCTCTCGCACAACACGGGCAAGCCGGGTTTCCGCTTCGTCGAGGCTCGTATTCAGGACGCGGATCTGGCCGGCGTTCTCGCCGGCGCGACCCACGTCTTCCACCTCGCCGCCCAGGCGGGCGTGCGTAAGAGCTGGGGGCGGGATTTCCGGGTCTACACCGAGCACAACGTGGACGCGTCCCAGCGGCTCCTGGAGGCCTGCGTCGGCCGTCCACTGCACCGGTTCGTCTACGCATCCAGCTCCTCGGTCTACGGCGACAACGTTTCGATTCCGATGCGCGAGGACGCGTTGCCGCAGCCGGTGTCCCCGTACGGGGTCACGAAACTGGCCGCCGAACAGCTCTGTTACCTGTATCACGTGAACCATGGAGTTCCGACCGTGTCGCTCCGATATTTCACGGTATATGGGCCCAGGCAGCGTCCGGACATGGGTTTTCACCGGTTCATCACCGCTGCGATCGCAGGGGATCCCATTCACCTTTATGGCGATGGCGAGCAGACGCGGGATTTCACGTTCGTACGGGATGCGGTGGCGGCCACGGCGGCGGCCGGCAACCGGGGCGTACCCGGCCGGTCATACAACATCGGCGGGGGATCGCGCGTTTCCATCAATCACGTGCTCGACATCATCGGCCGCGTTGTCGGTCGACCCCTTGACGTGCGGCGCGAGCCCACGCAGAAGGGGGACATGCGCGACACCTTCGCGGACACGACGCTGGCCCGGGCGGATCTCGGCTTTGCCCCCACCGTGTCGCTCGAAGAAGGAATTGAAGCGGAGTATCGATGGCTTTCGACTACACCCGCGCTCCGATAAAGGGGGCGCGTTCGTTCGTTTGGATCGTGATTGCGCTGGTGCTGTCCGGCTGTGCGTCCGGACCCAAGAAGCCACCCGTTGGAACGCTGGAGCCCGACAAGTTTCTGTGGGAGCGTGGCGGCGAAGAACTGAACAAGAAGCACTGGCTGGTTTCTCGCGAGTACTTCAGGCAATTGATGGATAGCTATCCGCAGAGCCAATACCGCGCCGACGCCAAGCTGGGTCTCGCCGACTCGTATCTTGGTGAAGGCTCGTCCGAATCGATGGTGCTTGCGATCAACGAGTACCGCGAATTCCTCTCGTTCTATCCAACGCACCGGCGCGCGTACTACGCGCAGTTCAAGATGGGGATGACCCATTTCTACCAGATGCATGGATCCGATCGCGATCAGACCGAGACGCGGGATGCCATCGCCGAGCTGACGACCTTCGTGCAGCGCTACAGCCGCCCGGAGGAGAATCCGCTGCTGGATGAAGGACGCGCGCGGCTGCGTGACGCTCGTGATCGCCTCAGCGATGCCGATTATCGCGTCGGCTACTTCTATCTCCGCACGCAGAAGTTTCCCCCCGCGGCGATTGATCGGTTCAAAGCGATTCTGAAAGACGACCCCGAGTACTCACGGCGTGACGGTGTGTACTTCTACCTCGCAGAAGCGCTGATCAAGATGAAGCGGGAGAAGGAAGCGCTCCCCTTTCTGGATCGCCTCCTCGTCGAATTCGAGCAAAGCGAATACTTGGAGCAGACGAAGAAGGTGCTTGAAACGCTGAAGGCGGATCCGAATGCCGACCCCAAGAAGCCGAAGAACGGGAGCGTATCGCATGAATCGTAGTGTGCGTTTACTGGTTCAGACCGTGGTCACGGGGATTGTGCTCGCGCCGCTGGCGGCGTACGCCCAGGTGGAGTCCGCCCGCGTGGCTGCGCGCGATCTCGGGGCCGAACTGGCGTGCGGCGCGAAGGCGTCCGCTGCGCCACCGGACACGTCGATTCGCGTCAGCGCCGGCCGCGAACGCGGGAAAGCGCTCTTCGGACCGAACGACACGCTCGTGATCAATGCGGGAACGGCACAGGGCGTCAAGGTGGACCAGGAATATTACGTCCGCCGCGTGGTGGCCGACCGGTTCGTCCACGGGGCGGGCGATAACGTTCCGAGGTCGAGCATTCACACCGCGGGTTGGGTGCGAATCGTTGATGCGCAAGGCGACTCTGCGATTGCGATGGTCACCAAGGCCTGCGATGCCATAGAGGAGGGAGACTACCTCGAGCTCTTCGTCAAGCCCGCGGTTCCCGCGGCTGCGAGCGCGCCAGGTGAGCCGGACTTCGCGAATCCAGGACATCTCGTGCTCGGCGACGAACGTCGTCAGATGGGCGCGGCCGGCGATCTGATGGTGCTCGATCGAGGCAGCGATCACGGTCTGCGCGCCGGGCAGCACCTGACCGTTTTCCGAACCACCGGCAACGGCACCGGCCCAATCGCCAGGATTGCGGAGGCGACCGTCGTCATGGTCAATCCCGAGACGAGCACCGTCCGCATCGACAAGAGCAGCGACGCCGTCAATGTCGGAGACTTAGTCGCGATTCATCGATAATTGGTGAATTGGTGAGGTCGGTGAATTGGTGAATTCGCTTCGCACGCGCTACCGCGCGTGCTGTTAGAGCGCGGCGGGAGCCGCGCGATGCTAATTCACCAATTCACCAATTCACCGATTCTCCGCCTGTGCGATCACCGTATTGAAGCGCTGATAGTAATCAACCGCAGACCAGACCGCCGTAATCATCGCGATCCACAGCACAATCCTGCCGAGGGCCGCGAACTCGGGAATGTGATCGCCAAGGATCAGCAGCAGGATTGCCGTAACCTGCGAGACCATCTTGAACTTGCCGAGAGGCGACGCCGGGATTGAGATTCCTCTCGATTGGGCGAGACTTCTGAGAACGGTCACGTAGATTTCCCGCCCGAGAATCACGACCACCATCCACGACTGAGCAAGATCCATCTGCACGAGCGACACCAGCGCCGCGGTAATCAGCAGCTTGTCGGCAAGCGGATCCATGAACTGCCCCAGCGTGGTGACCTGCTGACGCCTGCGGGCCAGATAGCCGTCCAGCCAGTCGGTCAACGAGGCCAGCCCGAAGATAGCCGCTCCGACCAGTTCCTTTCGCACACCCAGTATGAGATGTCCTTCGAACTTCGTCAGGAGAACGACGACGAGGAGGGGGACCAGGAAGATGCGGCCGATCGTGATCGCGTTCGGCAAATTCACAGGGCAATCATCGACGAAAAATCCGCAATCAGCAATCGACAATCAGCATAAGATCGGGAGTTGCATGAAAGCGATTCTTCTTGCCGGCGGAAAAGGCACTCGGCTCAGGCCGTTGACCGTCCACACACCCAAGCCAATCGTGCCCATCCTGAACCGGCCGTTTCTGTATTACCAGATTGATCTCCTGAAGCAGCTGCCCGAAATCGACGAGGTGATCCTCAGCCTCAACTACCAACCGCGGAGGATCGAAGAGATCTTCGGCGAAGGTGCGGGGCTGGGCGTTCGGCTTCGCTACGTGGTCGAGCCGATGCCGCTCGGAACCGGGGGCGCCGTCCGCTATGCGGGCGATTCGCTCACCGACTCGGTGGTGGTGTTCAACGGCGACGTCCTCACTCAGGTCGACCTGGGCGCCGTGCTGCGGCTCCATCGCGAACGCCGCGCCAAGGCGACGATTGTCTTGACCCCGGTCGAGAACCCGCGGGCCTACGGCCTGGTCGAGACCGACGCGGACTCGAACATTCGCCGGTTTCTGGAAAAGCCCGGTGAAGATGAAATCACCTGCAATACCATCAACGCGGGCATCTACATCCTCGAGCCGGACACGTTCGATCGAATTCCGAAAGACACGGCGTGGTCGATCGAGCGAAGCTTTTTTCCGTCGCTCATCGAGCGGGGTGAAACATTCGTCGCCTACATCTACGACGGGTACTGGATCGACATCGGCACCCCGGCGAAGTATTTACAGGTGCATCGAGACATCATGGACGGGCGCTACCAGGCTCCGCCATTCGCCGGTACGCCCCCCGGGACGTCGTGGGTCTCCACTGAAGCGAAACTGGATCACGGGGTCGAACTGCATGGTCCGTGCTTCATCGACGAGGGTGCGGTCCTGAAGGCGGGAGCGCGCGTCCTTCCCTACTCCGTGATCGGCAGACAGACGCACATTTCCGAAGGGGCGGTCATCGACGGCTCGATTGTCTGGCCGAACGGATGGATCGGACCCGAGGCGGTCGTGCGGTCTTCGATTCTCGGAAGAAACTGCCACATCGGCAGGAACGTCACCATTGAAACCCCGGTGGAGCTCGGCGATAAGACCGCCGTCACCGATTACAGCCGACTATGACCACCAACTCATCGACGATCAACACGTCCGTCTTCAAGGCGTACGACATCCGCGGTCTTTATCCCGGCGAGATCAACGAGGATGCGGCGCGGCTCATCGGCCGCGGATTTGTCGCGTACTTGAAGGCGAAGCGAATCGCGGTGTCACGGGATATGCGTCTCAGCTCCCCCGCCGTCGCGGCAGCCTTCATCGACGGCGCGCGCCAGCAGGGCGCCGACGTCGTCGATTACGGCATGCTGGCGACCGACATGATGTATTTCGCCGTGGCGCGCGACAAGCACGATGGCGGCGCGCAAATCACCGCCTCGCACAATCCCAAGCAGTACAACGGCATCAAAATGGTGCGGCGCGAAGCCTTTCCACTCAGCGGCGACGAGGGGCTCGGCGACATCCGCGACATGATCGTCAACGGCACGCTGCCGGCTGCCGCCGGCACGCCCGGCGCGTTGTCGACGATGGATGTGCTGAATGATTATGTCGAGCACGTCCTCTCGTTCATTGATCCCAAGGTGATCAAGCCGTTCAATGTGGTGCTCGACGCAGGCAGCGGGATGGCTGGCCTGGTCGCGCCGAAGCTGTTCGAGAGTCTTCCGTGCAAGACCACGCGCCTGTGTTTTGAGATCGATGGCACGTTCCCCAATCACGAGGCCAACCCGCTCATCGACGAGAATCGACGCGATATCACCGAGCGCGTCGTCCGCGAGAAAGCGGATATCGGGATCGCCTGGGATGGTGACGCCGATCGCTGCTTCTTCATTGACGGCGCGGGGGAATTCATCGCCGGCGATTTCGTGACCGCCCTCCTGGCAGAGGCGTTTCTCCTGAAGCATCCCGGCTCCAAGGTCGTCTACGACGTGCGGGCGAGCTACGCAGTCAAGGACATGGTGGACAAGTACGGCGGATCCGCGCTGATGAACCGCGTCGGGCACGCCTTTTTCAAGAAGCGGATGCGCGAAGAAGGGGCGATCTTCGGCGGTGAGGTCACGGGACACTACTACTTCCGCGACAACTTCTTTGCCGACAACGGGTTCATCCCCGCGCTGCTCATGCTCGAGCTGATGTCGCACAAGGGGCAGACGCTCCGGGAACTGGTCGCGCCGCTCGCCGCGAAGTACTTCATCTCGGGCGAGATCAACACAAAGATGCCGGACCAGCGCGTCGTCCAGGAAAAACTCGACGGGCTGTCGGCGAAGTACTCAGACGCGAAGACTTACACGATGGATGGCGTCTCGGTCGAGTATCCCGACTGGCACTTCAACGTCCGCGCCTCGAACACTGAACCGTTGATCCGCCTGAATCTCGAAGCGACGACTGCGCAGAAGATGGAAGAGAAGCGCGACGAAATATTGGGGTTCATTCGGAGTTAAGACGCGAACGACCGCAGCTACGCGCTGTCACTTATTAGCCGCCTTAATCCGGGCGATGAACTCGTCCAGATACTCCGACACGCCCTTGACGACGCTGGCAGAGTGCGCGGCCGTGGTGCCGGCGCTGATGCCGCCTCTGTGCAGGAGCGACACCTGGACCAGGACCGGCGACGGCTGATACGACAGCCGCGCGGTCGTGTGCGTGTCGATGCTGACGTCGAAGCGAGACACACACGATCCGGTTGACAGGCTGCCGGTGATCACGTTCACGTAGACGTACGAATCCTCGTCGGTGTTCAGCACCACGGTGAAGCCGGCATTCTTCAGTTTGTCGACCACGGCTGCTTGGAGCGCTCCCTCGGTCAGGCCGCACGAGGCTGCCTGAGTGCCGAGGCCTTCGATGACAACCCCCAGGCGTGTCAGTCCCTTGAGCTCGGCACCCGGCTGCTGGTTGAATGGCTCCGGCGGCGCGGCACCCGACGATGTCGGCGGCGCAGCCCCGGCGGGGACGGCTGGCTGAGGAACTGCCGGCACTCCCCCGGCCGCTCCGGGCTGGGTCTTCGACGTCGCGTCCGTCGCCGGGAACGGCTCGTCCGCTCCGATCAGATCGTAGACGCGGCGAACGGAGTCGGCGACGCGGCCGCGCTCGACGAACTCGATGTCTATCGTCAGCTTTGGACCTGACGCTTCCCGGATGAACGTGTAGCGGAGCTCGCGATTCTCCTCAGCTTTGAAGCGGACGACGACGTGGCCGTTGTCGCGGATCGTGACTGCGGTGACGGGCACCCCGTTGATCTGCAGATAGTCGTCGCTGCCGTCCGTATGAAAAGTGCGCGATGCGTTGTCGGCATCGGTGATGGTCACCGTGCCGCGGCTGTCGAGGATGGTGAGGTGTGGCGACGGCACCCGCGCTTCGCCCGAGAGCTGCTCCACACGCCTCGCGTCCTCCTCGCTCTCGCGTGGCATGGTGTAGCGGCCCTGACCGCCGCCGCCTCGGCCTCGTCCACCGCCTCCGCCACCCGACTCACGCTCGGCACCGCGGGCGCCGCCGGCCAGCCAGAGAGGACTGAATCGGACTTCCTTGTCGACCTGGCTTTGATCGCGATTGAGGACCCAACGCCCCGTCAAGTTGCCCGATGTCTGGGCGCGTGCGACGGCTGGCGCCAGGAGGCTAAGGGCGCATGTGGTCGCCAGGAGGCATCTCACAAACGCGACGTGGCGAACGAGAGAGAGTGCGGGGAAGTACGAAGCTCGAGTAGAAGAGGCCATACCGTTTCCTCTTCAGTACGGTAACACGGCCGCGGCCTCGCATCTTCCCGAGTTTCCGAGTTCAAGTCCTGAGCCTTGAGCCTTGAGCCCTGAGCCTGATACGATCCGTCTAGAACGCGGGCTTAGCATAGTGGTAATGCCCTGGCTTCCCAAGCCAGTTAGACGGGTTCGATCCCCGTAGCCCGCTCCACTAAACTCCTCCCTCGCAAGTACTTCCTGACGTGGTCTCTCGAGTGTCCAGAATATCTCCAAACTTTTCGACACTCTCGATGCCGGTCTCTCGTCCGTCGAGCAATCGGATCGCGTCTTCCGTCGCTGCAGGACTCAGGTGCATGTAGCGCTGCGTTGTCGAGAGGTCCGCATGGCCGGCCACCTCCTGGATGGCCCGTGCGGGCGCTCCCTTCATCGCCAGGTGCGAACAGAACGTGTGCCGAAGGATATGCACGCCCTGATCGATGCCAGCGACGCGCTGAGCGCCCCGAACCGCCTTGATGACGCGATCGCGCGTCATCGCTGACCCGTCTGGCACACACAACACCCGATCAGATCGCAGGTGCCGTGTGCTCTTGAGCGCGGCGGTCAGACGCCGCGTCATCGGCAGCTGACGTGACCGTTCGCCCTTCGGCACCGTGACGTGCCCGAGCCAGTCGGATCGCTGAACGGTGAGTCGACGTGACGTCAGCTCGATGTCGCGCCACTCGAGCGCGAGAATCTCGCCCAGCCGCAAGCCGGCATCGCCGCCCAGCAACACCATCAGGTACGCCTCCATACCGCGCCTGCGCGCAGCCATCAGCAGCCGCTCGTACTGATCGAAATCGTGGAACCCCTGAGGCCGTCGGCTCGTTGCGCTCTGCACCGGTCGATGCAGAGGAGGGCCTCAAGGATCTCGAACACGGGGAACCACTACACACGCCCGTGGGTTCCATCGCGACGGTCGTGATCCGACGGCCCGCAACCAGTCGGCGAGCGCGTCCAGGGCACCACTGAAGGTGCAGAAAGTCCGGACCGGCATGGGCGGCACGGTCCAGTGCAACCGCCACGACGTGGTGTGTCGCCCCGATATCGATGCCGGCGGCGTGCGGATTAATCGTGGAAAACGGATTCGACGGTCGACGTCTCGGACGGTGCGCCATTGCACTCCTCCTCGGATGCTCCCTAGGCAGGGCCGGCACACTCGACCTTTCCT
>Ga0207701_10000858_pt1 | contig 32269 bp, 25 predicted proteins | sample KBSSwiSSwithPhiX_FD_184294 | JGI IMG/M metagenome (GOLD analysis project Ga0207701, IMG submission 184294) | Switchgrass rhizosphere bulk soil microbial communities from Kellogg Biological Station, Michigan, USA, with PhiX - S5 (SPAdes) (version 2) | ecosystem: Environmental > Terrestrial >... | reverse complement strand
GTTGCTGCTGGGCCTGCGCGCCCGACAGCACGAGCAGCGGCGCGAGCGCCACGGCCAGCAGGAATGTTTTGGATGGATTCATTGTCGCCTCCCTCGAAAATCTTTTTTGCCGACGTGCTGAACGTCAACATCGAGGGTATCGACCTTTGCAATCGTACGGAAGGCGGCTGCAGTAACAAGTCAGTGCGCGACCAGCACCGCTCCTCACCCTGAGGATCAGTGCTGCTCCCCGCCCCTGATCTGGAGCGCGAGATACCTTGAATAAATCCGGCACTGCGCGAGACTCCCGGCGATGAACCAGAGGCCCGGCTGGGGCGTGCGCACATACATGTTGCGCAGTTCCTGCTGGTCGTCGAAGCCCCAGATCGGACCGACGCGTTCGGCAATCGCGTCGCCGAACAGCTTTCGCACCAGGTGCTCCTGGCCCTTGTAGCCGGTCGCCAGCACGACGAGATCGGCTGCGATCGCCTCTCCGTCGCGCAGGCGCACGCCGCCGCGGGTGAATTCGGCAATGTCATCGTACTGCTTCAGCGCGATCTGGCCCGCCGCGATCATGTCGGAGCAGCCGACGTTGAAATAATAGCCACCGCCCCGCGTCAGATATTTGAACTGCCAGCCCGAGCCGTCGTCGCCGAAATCGAGCTTGAAGCCTTTCGCCTCCAGCCCGTCGAGCAGCGGCTTGTCGAGAGTCTTGCCTTGCGCGGTGAGCGCGATGTGGCTCTTGCGCGCGAGCGCGAACGGCATCGACGTGGCGATCAGGTCGCAGTCCTCGGTCGGCGGCCCCTCGTCGTAGAGCGCGTAGGCGAGCTGAGCGCTCGGCTCGATGTTCACCACCAGCGTCGGGCTGCGCTGCACCAGGGTGACCTGCGCGCCGCTCGAGGCGAGATCCTGCGCGATGTCGTGCCCGCTGTTGCCGGTGCCGATGACCAGCGCGCGCTTGCCCTTCCACGCCTCGCCGTCCTGATACTGGGTCGAATGCAGCACCGTGCCGGCGAAATCCTTCAGTGCGGAAATATCCGGAATGCTCGGGATCCCGCTGACGCCGGTCGCCATCACGACGTGGCGCGGGCGCATGGCGCGCGTTGCGCCGTCGCGGCGCAAGGTCACGGTCCAGCGCTGTTCCTTCTCGTCATAGCTGCCGCCCAAAAATTCCGTGCCGGTCCAGTAGTTGAGCTCCATGCTCTCCACATAGGTCTCGAACCAGTTGGCGAGCTTGTCCTTCGGAATGTAGGTCGGCCAGTTCGGCGGAAACGGCATGTACGGCAAATGATTGACCTGCACCTGATTGTGCAGCGTCAGCGCGTGGTAGCGGTTGCGCCAGTTGTCGCCGACGCGCGCCTCGCGGTCGACGATCAGCGTGTCCACCTGCAATTGCGTGAGCCGCGCCGCGATCGAGAGCCCCGCCTGCCCGCCGCCGACGACGAGCACGTCCGGATCGCGGTCGGCGTAGGCCTGCGCGGCCTTGCGCAGATCGAGCCAGTTCGGCCCGCGGAAATCGCGCGAATAGCTCTGCCCGGTCGGGCGGGCGCGGCCGATTGTCTCCTCGTGGCCTTTCAGTTCGTCGAGCGCGGTGAGCAGGGTCCAGGCCTTCACCCCCTCGCCTGCATCGGGGACGAGCCGCACCACGCCGCTGCCGCGCCCCTGCGCGGTCTCGAAACGAAAGATCGCCTCGATCGCTCGTGTGCCGGCGCGTGTGACTTGCCGGGGTGCGGTGCGGTTGGACGCGAGCTCGAAGCCGGAGGCGGCGATGCGCTCGGCCTGCGCGCTGAGCGCGCGCGCGATCGCGTCGCGGCCGTGCACCGTTTCGATATCCCAGGTGAAGGCGAGCACGTCGCGCCAGTAGCCGTCGGGCGTGAACAGGCCTTTCAGCGCGGCTTCGTCGCGCAGCGCCTGCTCGAACTGCGCCAGCCAAGCCTGGACGATCGCGGCGAGATTGTCTGTTTTGGCGAGCATTCGCGTTTCCTCTCCCCTTGCCTACACCGTCCGGATCAATTTCGGGAGTGCGGATTTTGAAACCCTCCCCAGTGCGTCGCGTATCGCGTCGCGCTGGCAAATTCGCTATGTTCCCGGCAGGAGACCCTCCATGATCGATCGCAGACGGATTTTCCCCCTTCTTGCAGGGCTCGTGGCAATTCCCGAGCTTGCATCCGCACAAGTGAGCCGCATGACCGCGTACGCCTTCTCGTTCACCGGCCTGAAGGGCGGCGACATCAAGCTCGCCGACTATGCGGGCAAGCCGGTGCTCATCGTGAACACCGCCTCGCAATGCGGCTACACGCCGCAATATGCCGGGCTGCAGGCGCTGTGGACGCGCTATCGCGAGCGCGGACTGGTGATCCTCGGCGTGCCTTCCAATGACTTTGGCGGACAGGAGCCGGGCGGCGTGAGCGAGATCGAGCACACCGCCCATCAAGGCTACGGCGTCACCTTCCCGCTCGCCGCCAAGGCCGAGGTACGCGGGCCGGCGCAGCACCCGTTCTACAAATGGGCGGCGGGCGAAAAGCCGCTCGAACTGCCGCGCTGGAATTTCCACAAATATCTGGTTGGCCGCGATGGCCACGTGGTCGGCAGCTTCCCGGCGCAGGTCGCCCCGGACGATCCAAAGCTGATCGCTGCGATCGACAAGGAATTGGCGCGCGCGGTGTGAGGCGGATTGACTCTCCGCCGCGAGGGACTACTTGCGGGACGCGGTGCGCCAAAGACATCGCAGGCGCGCTCCGCCTCTCCTCGACACGCAAGCTCCCAAGCCAAGCCCCCAGAAAAGCATAATGAGTCAAACGATCGAACTCGGCCTCGACACCTTTGGCGACATCACCGACGGCCCGGACAGCCAGCCGCTGCACGCCGCGCAGGTCATCCGCAATCTTGTCGAGGAGGCCACGCTCGCCGACGAGATCGGCGTCGATTTCATCGGCGTGGGCGAGCACCACCGTGCCGATTTCGCCGTCTCGTCGCCCGAAACGGTGCTGGCAGCAATCGCGAGCCGCACGAAGCGCGTCAGGCTCGGCTCCGCCGTGACGGTGCTCTCCTCCGACGACCCGATCCGTGTGTTCCAGCGATTTTCGACCTTGGACGCGGTGTCGAACGGGCGCGCGGAGGTGATCCTCGGGCGCGGCTCCTTCATCGAATCGTTCCCGTTGTTCGGCCTCGACCTCAACAAGTACGAGGAGTTGTTCAACGAGAAGCTCGACCTGTTTGCCGCGGTGCTGGCCGAGCGGCCGGTGACCTGGAGCGGCGCGTTGCGGCCGCCGCTCGACAACCAGAGCGTCTATCCGAAGACCGAATCCGGCCGGCTCACGACCTGGATCGGGGTCGGCGGCACGCCGCAATCGGTGATGCGCGCGGCGCATTACGGCCTGCCGATGATGTTGGCGGTGATCGGCGGCGACCCGAAGCGCTTCCTGCCCTTCGCGGATCTCTACCGCCGCGCGCTCAACGAGACGGGCAAGGCCGAGCTGCCGGTCGGCCTGCATTCACACGGCTTCGTCGGCGAGACCGACGCGCAGGCGAAGGAAGATCTGTTCGCGGACTACAAGCGCATGCGCGACAAGATCGGCGCCGAACGCGGCTGGTCGCCGATGTCGCGCGCCGACTTCGAGCGCGAGATCGAGCACGGCTCGCTCTATGTCGGATCGCCCGAGACGGTGGCGCGAAAGATAACCGCCAGCGTGAAGGCGCTCGGGGTCAGCCGCTTCGACATGAAATACAGCGCAGGCCCACTGTCGCACCCGAAGATGATGCGCAGCATCGAGCTTTATGGGCGCAAGGTCATTCCGCTGGTGCGCGAGATGGTGGCTTGAGGATATAATGGCCCCATGAGCGTCGAGACACCCATGACCGAGCTGCATCCGTACTATCAGTCGCATCGGCAGGCGATGGAAGACGTCATGCGCCGGCGCATCGACCTCGCGCAGCCCTGGCTGGCCGAGTTGGGACTGGGTGATCCCGACGCGCTGAAGCAGGACATCATGAGCGAATTCGAGCTCGTCCTGCACCAGATCCCGTACGTGGGCGGAGCGGACAGCCGCATGACGGACTTTTTCATGCGGCTTATCGGATTCATGGCGATGGGTCGCGCACTCCGGAAAAGGGGCGTCTCACCCAACGTGATCCGCGATGTCACCCTGAAGACCTACAAAGCCGACCTGCTCGCTGTTCCGGAACCGGAGAGACGGGAAACGGGCCGCCGCTTCATGTCGGAAGAGAACCGGGCGCTGGTGCGCGTACAGGCGGCTGCGAGCCATGCGGCGCACTATCCGGACGACTTCGTTTACGACTTCGTGGAGCCGGGCCCAAATGACAGCTTCGAGTTCGGGGTAGACTATCGCGCCTGCGGATTCTGCAAGTTTGCCGAGAAATACGGCGACCAGGACATCCTGCCGAGCATTTGCGGGCTTGACTTCGCCGCCTATGAGACGCGCGGCATCAAGCTTGAGCGCACGCAAACGCTTGCGGGCGGCGCCACTCACTGCAATTTCCGATTCACGTCGACGAATGCGACGGACGCGGCTTGAGCCGATAAACACGGCGCGCCTATATTGCGGCGATGACCGTCCGCCGTCCCCTCAACATCTGGACCGACAATCCCGCAGCCGCGCTCGACTACGAGATCGCGCAGGAGAAGGCCTCCACGCTCGGCCGCCTCGGACGCGCGCTCGAAGCCGCACTGGCTGCGCTGCGCGAGTTCGACGCGGAGCCACGCGAGCTTTCGCCCGACACGCGGCGCGAGCGGCGCGCGCTGGTCGATAGCGCCGGCCACGCACTGTGGCTGTTCGTGGTGCAGCGCGAGGCGCTCGGCCTGCGCGACGCACGGCAATTGATGCGCGACTATCGCGTGCCGGCCGAGGTGCAGGCGCGCATGGGCGTGCTGCCGGCGAAGACCGCGCGCTGAGGAAACCAATGAACGTTCTGGTCACCGGCGGCGCGGGCTTTCTCGGCGCCTATACGATGGCCGCTCTGGAGGCCGCCGGCCACACGGCGTTCGCCTATGACGTGGCGCCGCCGACGGCGGACCTGTTGAGTGTGGCCCCGGCCCTCGACGCGCGCTTCCGCTCCGGCCAGATCGGCGACCTCGCGCGGCTGTTCGACGTGTGCCGCATCGAGAAGGTCGACGCGATGGTGCATGCCGCCGGGCTTGTGGGACTGGAGCCGTCGCTGGCGCAGCCGCTCGCGACCTACCAGACCAACATCATGGGGCTGGTGCACGCCTGCGAGGTCGCGCGGCAGTTCGACATGCGCAAGCTGATCGCGATCTCGAGCAACGCGGCCTATCACAAGGGCGCGGGCGAGCGCCTGGTCGAGACCGATCCGCCGTTCTCGGTGACCGAGGGCAATCCGGCCGCCCACTACGGCACCTCGAAGATGGCCGGCGAAGCGATCGGGCTCGCTTACGCAAGCTTCCAGGAGGTCGATTTCATCAGCCTGCGCGTCACCGCGATCTACGGCTTCGGTATGCGCAGCCCGATGTACATCAAGCCGATGGTGGAAAATGCAATACGCGGGCTGCCGACGCGCTTTGCCACCGGCGGGCCGATGAAGCGCGACTACACCCACGTGCGCGACTGCTGCGACGCGATCGTGCTGGCGCTGAATGCGCCACGCTCGCCGCACGGCGCGCAACGCGTGCTCAACGTCGCGGCCGGCCGGGCGCACACGGCGGCGCAGGTCGCCGAGATCGTCCGCAAGGTCGTGCCCGGCGCCGATATCGCGATCGGCGATACGCTGACGCCGCTGGAAGAACAGAACGTCAGGATGCGTGCGCCGCTGGATATCTCGGCGGCGAAGCGCGTGCTCGGCTGGTCGCCGCAGTGGCCGCTGGAGAAGGGCATTCGGCAATATGCCGAACGCTACCGGCAGTTTATCGACGGTTAGCCCACGCCTGCCCATTCCCACGGGGGCTCGCTTGTGAGTGCGCGCGCCGCCTGACACACTCTCCGCCCAAAAAGGGAGGACAAGAATGCGGATCGTGTCGCTCGCGCTTGCCGGCGCTCTCGGATTGTCTGCGGCCGCGCAGGCGCAAACGCCGAAGCTGGAAAAGCCGCGCATCGCGCTCTCGGTCGGCGGCTCGATCAGCCAGATGAACAAGGTCGCGTATGTGGTCGCGCTGCACCGCAAGTATTTCGAGCAGGAAGGCTTGACGGTCGACTCGGTCGCCTTCGCGTCCGGCACCGCGGCATTGCAGAATCTCATCGGCGGCAATGCCGACGTGGTCGAAGGCTCGTTCGAGCACACGCTGCGCATGCAGACCAAGGGCCAGCACCTGATGTGCATCGCGGTGTTCGGCCGCTATCCGGCCAACGTGCTGGTGGTGCGCAAGTCGCAGGCCGACAAGATCAAGAGCATCGCCGACCTGAAGGGCAAGAAGATCGGCATTTCGGCGCCCGGCTCCTCGACGCACAATTTCGTCGCCGGCCTGATGGAGCGCGCCGGCGTCAACTACAAGGAGGCGAGCTTCATCTCGATCGGCACCGGCCTGAGCGCGGTCGCGGCGATGCGTTCCGGCAGCGAGCTCGACGCCATCGTCAATCTCGATCCGGCGATCAACGCGCTGGTCGACAATGGCGAGGTGGTGGTGCTGGCCGACAGCCGCACCGAGGAAGGGACCTTCGCGGCATTCGGCGGCCCGTATCTCGCCGACTGTCTCTACGCCAAGATCGACTTCGTGAAGGCCAATCCCAACACCGCGCAGGCGATCGCCAACGCCATCGTGCACGCGATGCAGTGGCTCAAGACCGCCTCGATCGACGACATCATCAAGTCGCTGCCGCCGGAATACTACCAGACCGACGAGAAGCTCTACCGCAAGTCGCTGGAGAAGAATCTGGCGGCGTTCCAGTGGGACGGCATCGTGTCGAACGAGGCGGTGGCGAGCGTGTGGAAGGCGATCTCGATTCTCGAGCCGGAGCTGAAAAGCGCGAAGGTCGAGTTCGAGAAGACCTATGACAACGGGCTCGTGGAGCGCGCGCTGGCGAAATACAAAGCGCCGCTCAAGGAGTAAGTCGTAGGGTGGGCAAAGCGCGTCGACGCGTTAGCGGCGATGCGCGTGCCCACGTGCACGAAATACCGTGTTGCGGTGGGCACGGCGCTGCGCGCCTTTGCCCACCCTACGGATCGGCGATTGAGCTAATCCAGCTTCGCGCCCGAGGCCTTCACCACCTCGGCCCACTTGGCGCGCTCGGTATCAATGAACTTGGCGAACTCCTCCGGTGTCATCGGCGCGGCGATCGCGCCGATCTCGAACAGCTTCTCCTTCACGTCGGGCAGCTCGAGGATGCGCTTCATCTCGGCCGCCATCGCGTCGACGATCGGCTTCGGCGTTCCGGCCGGCGCGAACACGCCGTGCCACGAGGTCGCGTCGAAGCCCGGAATGGTTTCGGCGACCGTCGGCACATCCGGCGCGATCTCGCTGCGCGCGGTGGACGACACCGCGAGCGCGCGCAACCGTCCCGCCTTCACCTGCGGCCAGGCGAGCGTGATGTTGTCGAAGGCGAGGTTGATGTGCCCGCCGGTGAGATTGTTCATGATGTCGCCCGACGAGCGGAACGGCACATGCGTCATGGTGGTGCCGGTCTTGATCTTGAACAGTTCCGCGGCGAGATGGATCGAGGTGCCGGCGCCTGACGAGCCGTAGGACAGCTTGTCCGGGTTGGCCTTCAGGTGCGCGATCAGCTCGGCCACGTTGTTCGCCGGCAGGCTCGGATGCACGACCAGGATGTTCGGCAGCCGCGCAATCAGGCTGACCGGCTGGAAATCCTTCACGGTGTCGTACGGCAGCTTCGAATAGAGGAACGGGTTGATCGCGTGGGTCGAGACCGTGCCTACCAGGAAGGTGTAGCCGTCGGGCGCAGCCTTGGCGACCGCCGCGGCGCCGAGATTGCCGCCGGCGCCGGCGCGGTTCTCCACGATGAACGGCTTGCCGAACTTCTGCTGCATGTGGTTGGCGAGCAGCCGCCCGAACAGGTCGGTGGTGCCGCCGGCCGAGAACGGCACGATGAAGTTGACCTGCTTGTCCGGCCAGCTTTGCGCGCCCGCGGGAGCGCCCAGCGCGGCCATGACCGCCAATGCACCGATGATCGCCCGCATGCGTAACTCCCTCTGAAAAGACGGGCGCGGGGCGCCCTGTTGCCTTTCGAAAACTCGGGCGCCTTGCGCCCTGTTGGGCGGCGTTCTATCAGAGCGCGCCGAACAATGTCAGCCGCCCTGTTGGTGAAGCATGATCTTTTCCGAAAACCGGTGTCCACTTTTCGGGATCATGCTTGATGCGGCAAAAAGTTGCGGGGGAACGCGTGACCAAACCATTGAGTGAAGCCGCGCACGTCGCGCTCTCCGGCGTCAGTACCGCCACGCTGACCACGCAGCTGTTCAAGCGCGGCCTGCGCAATACCTTCATCCAGGGCGCGCGCCCGCTCAATCCGGATGCGCCGCCGATGGTCGGCCCTGCCTACACGCTGCGCTACATCCCGGCACGCGAAGACATCGACACGCTCGACGTGTTCGCCGACCGCACGCATCCGCAGCGCGCCGCGGTCGAGGCCATTCCGCCCGGCAGCGTGCTGGTGATGGACTGTCGCGGCGATGCGAGCGTCGCCTCCGCCGGCAGCATTCTCGTGACGCGCATGATGATCCGCGGCGCGGCCGGCGTGGTGAGCGACGGGGGCCTGCGCGATTCCCCCGAGATCGCCAAGCTCCCCTTCCCCACTTATTGTCAGGGCGGTTCGGCGCCGACCAACCTGATCAAGCACCACGCGGTCGACCTCAACGTGCCGATCGGCTGCGGCGGCGTGCCGGTATTCCCGGGCGACATCCTGGTCGGCGACGGCGAAGGCGTGGTGGTGATCCCGGCCAATATCGCCGAGGAGGTCGCGATGGATGCGGCCGAGCAGGACCTGTTCGAGACCTTCGTGTCCGAGAAGGTGCGCGAGGGACAGTCGATCTTCGGCCTCTATCCGCCGGATGCGGCGAACAAGGCCGCCTACGAGGCCTGGCGCGCCAAGCGCAAGTGATCGGGTCAAGCGAGCCGTCAGCCCGGTCGTAAAATCCAATTGCCGCTACGATGCCATCTCCCGACACGCGCGCAATGTAAACTGGAACGTGCTGCCCGCCCCGGAATTCCGAGTGGCCCATATGCGGCCGTCATGCTGCTCGATAATCGACCGGCAGATCGACAAGCCGATGCCCATGCCGTTCGGCTTTGTGGTGAAGAAGGCGCTGAACAGCCGGTCGACATTTTCCGGCTCGATTCCGATACCGGAATCCTCGACCGCAACGAGTATCTGATCGGATCCTTGCTCGTGCGAACGTATCCGCAGTTCGTGACGGCGGCCTGTCACGGGACTCATGGCCTGGATGCCGTTCATAAGAAGATTCATCATGACCTGTTGCAGCAGGACCCGATCACCCAGCACCGGCGGCAGCGCAGACGCAAGTTCCAGCTGCAGGGAAACACCATGGGAGAGCACTTCGTGCCGGAAAAGGAGTATTGTCTCTTCGATCACGTCATTGATATCGAGCGGCACTTTTCGGATGTCGGTCTTGTTCGCGAGCGCGCGGACGCGCTTGAGCACCTCACCCGCCCGATTGCCCTCGTTGATGATCCACCCCAGGGCTTGGCGCGCTTCGCCCAGGTCGGGATTTTCGCGATCGAGCCAGCGCAGGCACGCCGCGGCGTTGGCGACGACGGCGGCGAGCGGCTGGTTCACTTCGTGCGCGATCGAGGCTGTCAGCTCGCCCAAGGTTGTCACGCGCGTGGTGTGCGCGAGTTCGGTCTGCGCTTTACGCAGCTCCTCGTCGGCCCGTTTGGCTGCGGTGACGTCCATCAGCGCCCCAATGAACTCCAGCCGGTCTGCGTGATCTCTGACGGCATGGGCGACGACATGGACATGTTTGACTGAGCCATCCGGCATCAGCAATCGATGTTCATAATCCAGATCGTTTCCGTCGCTGGATGCCTGATCGAGTGTCCGATGCACGACAGCACGATCTTCCGGATGGGTGCGTTGAAGGACCATCTCGACAGTGACGGAAAGCGCCTTGTCGTATCCATAAATTCTGAAGCATTCCTCCGACCAGAAGATCTCTCCGCTGGAAACACGCCAGCCGAAGCTGCCGGTGCGGGTCAATCTCTGCGCTTCGGTCAAATAGACTTCGCTTCTCCTCAGTTCCGCCGTCCGCTCCAGAACCTTGAGTTCGAGTTCATTCTTCGCCTGCAATGACGTCAGATCCGCCTGCAGCACGTCGCGACATTGGATCAGGAATTTCCTGTAAAGCTCGCCGTACTCATTTCGCTTGCTGTCCAGAACGCAGATGGTCCCGAAAATGTCGCCATTTGGCCAAGCGACCGGAAAGCCCATGTACGAGATCATTCCCAGTTTGATGTCGGGATTAACTTTCCACTCCGCATCCACCAGAGCGTTGGGCACCAGCAGAAGCTGACGGGTTTTCATCACCGTCTCACAATACAGTCCGGTGTTCAGGCTAGCGACTTCGTCCTTCTCGTACGGATTTCCCTCCGACTCGCTGGAAACAAAAACCTTTATATTCGGGGGCTCCACCTTCATCACCAAAGCAGAGGGGACGTGTAGGAGCTCAGCAACAAGATCGATAATTTCCTGCCATTTCTGAATGGTCTGGGAGGGCACTGGGATCGCCAGGGTATTCATGCTTCGATCCGTGACCAGGGACAACGTCGAGGATACCCTGCTTCAGTCGCCTAACGTTCGACCTTAACCGGGCTGAACGTCGCATCAAGAGTCCCAATCGCAAAAATGAAGGAGTGACGGGCGTTCTGAGGCCTTGGAGGCATTGGGTTACCAATTCGAACGATGCTGAGCAGATCAAACGTTAACCGGGTCTTAACCGACAAGCCGCGGCGCGAGCGAAAGCCAATCTTCATCCCTTGTTTATACGTTCGCCGGTGATGACCCTGTCACCGAGCCTGATCGACGAGATCGAGGACGCACTCGCCGCGAAGTCGGACGAGAAGCGCGCGACCGCGCTGTGGCGCATCACCGACCTGTTCATCGCCGGCGCGGACACTTTCTCCGACGACCACGTCACGCTGTTCGACGACGTGATGGAGCGCCTCGCCGCGACGATCGAGAAGAACGCCCGCGCGAAACTCTCCAGCCGTATCGCGCGCATCGCCAATGCGCCGCCCGGCCTGGTGCGCGATCTCGCGCGCGATCATGATATCCGCGTGGCGCAGCCGGTGCTGCGCCATTCGCCGCGTCTCGACGACCGCTGGCTCTCCGAGACGGCGTCAACGCACAGCCAGCAGCATCTGCTCGCGATCTCGCAGCGCGGCGCGTTGAGCGAGGCCATCACCGAGGTGCTGGTCGAGCGCGGCGACCGCGAGGTGGTGCGCTCGGTCGCGCAGAATTTCGGCGCGCGCTTCTCCAGCGCGGCGTTCCGCACCCTGGTCGAGCGTTCGGTCGGCGACGAGGTGCTCGCGGTGCATGTCGGCACGCGGCGCGACCTGCCGCGGCAGGATTGGCTCAAGCTGGTCGAGCGCGCCTCCGCCGCCGTGAGGCACAAGCTCGCCGCGGCGGACCCCGCGGCAGCCGCCGCGATCCGTGACGTGGTCGCCGAAATCGACGGCAGCATCCGCGCCGCCTCGCGCCGCGCCTCGCACGACTATGCGGCGGCGCGGGCGCACGTCGAAGCGGCGCATCGCGCCGGGCGGCTCGGTGAGGCGGAAATCTGTGCCTTCGCGGACGCGCGCAAGTTCGAGGAGACCGCGGTCGCGCTCTCGCTCGTCACCGGCGCGCCGATCGACCTGGTCGAGCGCGCGATGCTCGACGACAATCCCGACATGGCGATGATTTTGGCGAAGGTCGCGGGCTTCTCGTGGAGCACCGCGCAAGCCATCCTGCTGCGTGCCGCGAACCGCTCGCTGTCGCCGCAGGACCTCGATCGTGCGCTATCGGGCTTCTCGCGGCTGAAATCCGGCACCGCGCGCAGCATCATCCAGTTTTATGATGCCCGACGCGGCGGTGCGGAGGCGCCGTTGCCGGCCGCGGGTTAGGCCTCTGGCTGATCGTCGGGGGACGTTCCCCAATCGGGCGAGGAGTGCCAATATCGGTCATCGTGACAAGGGGGGCGCGATGTCCGAAACCCAATTCGACCAGAAAGCCTGGTTTGATCGCATCGGCTATGCGGGGCCGACGGCACCAACGCTCGAAACGCTCAACCGGCTGATCTTCGCGCACGCGCATGCGATCTCCTACGAGACGCTCGACATCATGCTCGGGCGGCCGCCCAAGCTTGATGTCCCGACGCTGCAGAGCAAGATGATCACCTCCGGGCGCGGCGGATACTGCTTCGAGCAGAACATGCTCTTTCGAACAGGGCTTCGCTCGCTCGGCTACAACATCACGAGCCTGCAGGGGCGTGTCGTGCGCGGACTGGCGATTGATGCGCCGCGCCCGGCCATCCACATGCTGTTGCAGGTGGCCTTGCCGGAGGGGACTTACCTCGCGGATGTCGGCTTCGGAAATCTCGCGCCGACGGCCGCGCTCCGGCTCACGCCGGGGATCGAACAGGAGACGCCGCACGAGGTCATGCGCTTCATCGACGTCGGCGGCGAACTGACGCTCCAGGCCAAGCTCAAGCATGGCTGGCAGCACATCTACCGGGTGATCCCCTACCCGCGCTATGACGGCGAATACGAGATCACCAACTGGTACACCGCGACCCACCCGGATGCGCCGTATCTGGGCAACATCATCGCCGCGAAGCCGGGGCCGAACGGAACACGAGTCACGATGTACAACGCGCGTGTGACGGTGCGCGATGCGGACGGGCATTCGGAGAAGCGCTGGCTCAAAACTGAGAGCGAATTCGGAGACGTTCTGCGCGGCGAGTTCGGACTGAATATGTCCGATCAGGACATCGAGGGGTGCATCGCCGTGATGAAGGCCAAGGGGACAGGCGACGCCCCGCATCCGTTTTTCACCTAGAACGAGATGACCTTTCTTCGAATCGTCTTCTCGCTCTAAGTTGTTCGTGCTTTTCCGAAAACCGGTGTCCACTTTTCGGGATCATGCTCCAGCCTGCTCGGGCCGGTGCAGGCGGCTGACGGTGCCGTCGCGCGCGACGTGAGATAGGCTGCTGTGCGGCGAACTAGCTGTCGCTGCCGCGGGTCCGGCCGGCTTTCTTGGTCGGCTTCGCGTTCGCCTTGCTCAGGTTGAGCGGCGGCTTGACGCTGCTGGCCGCGGCGCTGGGCGTGCTCGACCGGCTCACCTTGGCGACCTGCTTCGACTTCGAGGTCGCCTTCACGGACTTCACCGATTTCGATTTGCCCGCCGACTTGCTGCCCGATGACCTGTTGCCCAAGGACTTGGCGGCAAACTTCCCGCGCGCGCCGTGCCTGCCCGCGTATTTACCCTTCAGCCGGGCACTCGCGACCGTTCGGCCGCCGTCCTTGATCTCGACCATCAGGGCGCGCACCGGCGAGTCGGTGTCGTTCTCGACCACCGGAGAGATTGCCGGGAACACCGCGGTCTCGCCCGCATGCAGTGCGAACTCGTACGGGGTCTTGCCCGGCGCGGCCAGAACCAGCGCGCCGTCGGAGAGCATGTAGAGGAAGCGGTCGCGCCCGGCGGGCGAGTCGACGTTGACCTTGGAGTGCGCCTTGATGTGCACCTCGATGATGCGCACCCGCTCGTTTTCCATCACCACGCGGTAGCTGTCCGGTGGCGTGACCGGCCGTTCCGGATCGGCGGTGCTTTGGGTCTGCGCCACGGCGCTCGACGCCAGCGCGAGGAATGCGGCCGCCGGGAGCAGCGCAAGGCGGAGCAGAAGTTTGTACATCATGAGCCCTCGCGCGGCGCTTTCTCAAAAGCGCAGTGAACAAGCCGACCGCTCCGCGCCAGTCCCAACGGAAGGTGTGACCAATAAGGCGCAAGTTATGGCGATATCACGGCAATCGGCACGCGAAAAGCCGGGGAACCACTAACCATCACGCCGCGGCCTTCTCTTCCGGCACCTGCTTGGCGGCAGGTAAAACGCCTGCGTCGGACGCGGCGAGCAGCTTGAGGAAGGAGGAGCCCGGCAGCGGCGGCGCGAATACGTAACCCTGGGCTTTCCGAATTCCCCGCGCGCGCAAATGCTGCACCTGCTCGAATGTTTCGACACCCTCGGCGATGATCTCCAGCCGCATATCGCGCGCGAGGTTCACCAGCGTCTCGATAATGGTGGTAGAATATCGTTCGGTATCAATGGCATCGACGAACATTTTGTCGATCTTGATGAAGTCGACGCCGAGCTTGAGCATGTAGGAGAGCCCGCTGTGGCCGGTGCCGAGGTCGTCGATGCCGACATGCACGCCGAGCCCCTGCAGCGACGCGATCACACGGCGCGCGATGGTCAGATTCTTCAGCGCCTGCCGTTCGGTGACTTCGAGCAGCACCTGGCTCGGCGATATCGCGGAACCGGTGAAGATCTCGCGGACGTCCTCCACGATCGCCTCGTCGGCGAAATGGCGGGCCGACAAATTGAACCCGATTCGGAAGTTTGGGCGCTTACCGATCTCCGCCCCGGCCTCGACGCAGACCCGGCGCATCAGCGTGCGCGTCAACTCCACGATCAGCCCGCTCGATTCGGCGAGCGGAATGAACTGCACCGGCGGCACCAGCGTGCCGTCGCCCTTGCGCCACCGCACCAGCACTTCGGCGCTCACCACGCGCGCGTCGGTGAGATCCACGATCGGCTGGTAATAGGGAACGAGGTCGCCGTTGCGGATCGCGCGCGCGAGTTCGGCAGCCGGATTGTCGCGCGAGCGCATCGGCCCGAAGGCGACCAGCGCGAGGATCAGCATCGCGGTCACGCCGGCGCCGGCCGAAGCGGCCGCGACGATGCCGGCATGGGCCTGCCGCGCCTGCGCGCGCGCCATCGAGGTCGTCGCGTAGACGCCGTAGCGCTCCGACTGAGTGCGCGCCACCAGCGCATCGAGCACATCGGTATTCGCGGCGTTGTGCTCGCCGATCATCATGCCGTCGCCGGTCGCAAGGCTTGCGGTGACGACGACCGGCCCGCCGGTGCGCGAGATGCGCGGGATCAGCAAGTCGGACGGAATGAGCGCCGCGAGCCACGCGCCTCCGGCAATCGCGCGGCGCACGCGCACCGCGTTATCCATGCGCTCGCCGAGCTTGATCACCTCGATCGCGAGATCGCCGCGCGCGGTCTTGATCGGTGAGAGCACCTGACGCTGGGTAAACGGAATCGCCAGATTGGTGCATTGGGTGCGGCCGTCGGGGCCGACGATGGACACTTCCTTCACCGGCACGCTGCGGAACGAGACCTCGTGCATCGCGTCGCGGTCGGTATCGAGGCAGGACCGCACATTGCGCTGGGCGAGTTCTTCGAGCGCCTCGATGGCGCGATCAAGCCGAGCCTCGGTGAGCGCGATCACGCGCCGCGCCGAGATGTTGAGCTCGGCGAGGCCCTGCTGCTCGACGTAGTCGCTGATGAGCCCGTGAACGCCCGCCGCGGACGCGCCGGCGAGCGCCAACCCGGTCAGGACTGCGGCGAGCGTTTTGAGCTTTGGCGCGGACACGGGCTCCCCCGCCCGCCGATTTGGCAACCGGCGCAGCCGTCAAGCTTTCGGCCGAACATGGTTAGCAACCGGTTAACGTCCAAAAGCGCGTTTACGCGCGTCTGCGACGCGCTATGCCGCCGCCACGCGGTCGCGCGCCGCGATGAAATCGCCCACCTCGGCCGGCGCACCGGCTTGCGGCCCGCCGAGTGCCCCGAGCGGATGGGCGGCCTCGAGCAATTGGCGGAACAGCGAGCCGGGCAGCGGCGGCGCGAAGGCGTAGCCTTGGGCGAGAAAGATTCCGCGGTCGCGCAAATACTTCACCTGCTCGAAGGTCTCGACCCCCTCGGCGAGGATTTCCATGCGCATGGTGCGCGCGAGGTCGATCAGCGTCTCGATAATGGTGGTCGAATAGCGCTCGGTGCCGATCGCATCGACGAACATCTTGTCGATCTTGATGAAGTCGACGCCGAGCTTGAGCATGTAGGAGAGCCCGCCATGTCCGGTGCCGACGTCGTCGATCGCGATCTTGCAGCCGAGTTCCTGCAGCGCCGCGATCACGCGCCGCGCCATGTCGAGATCGTCAAGCGGCTGCCTCTCGGTGACCTCGAGCATGATCTGCGACAGGCGCAGCGGCGAGGCGGCAAAAACCTCGCGCACCTCCTCCACGACGGTCTCGTCCTTGAAGTGGTCGGCGGTGAGGTTGAAGCCGAGCCGGACGCGCGGGCGCGGCCCGAGCACCGGTCCAAGCTCGTCGCGCGCCGCGATCATCAGCGCCTTGGTCATGTCGAGGATCAGGCCGGAGGATTCCGCCAGCGGGATGAACATCGCGGGCGGCACGATGCTGCCGTCGGGTTTGCGCCAGCGCATCAACACCTCGGCGCCCACGATGGCGCCGGAGCGCAGATTGATCACCGGCTGGTAGTACGGGATGAACTCCCCCTCCTCCAGCGCGCGCTCCATTTCGACGATCGGATTGGTCCGGCTGCGCCACGGGAAGAGGAGCGCCAGCGCCATGATCAATACCGCGAGCGTGGCGGCGCCGATCGTTCCGACCATGCGCAGGTCGGAACGCGCCGCGAACACCGCGGCGCGCGACACGGTCGCGGTCACGATCAGCGGATAGCGGGTCGAGCCGTTCTCGAGTTGGATCGAGTCGGCGTCGGCCCTGGCGCCGTCCGCGGTGTCGTCGCGCGCCGCGATCAGCGTGCCTTCGTTGAGCATGATGCGCACGACTGGATTGCTCGCCGCCGTGTTGGAGGCGCCGTCGGGCAGGAAAACGTCGACCGGAATCTGCGCCGTCAGGTGCAGCGGATCGCCGGCGCGGCGCCAAGTGAGGCGCAGCGCGCGGTCGCCCTGTTCCACGCGGATGACGCTCAGGAAAACGCGGTCGTCGGCGGTGCGCAGTTCGCGCGACAGCGCGTGCGCCTGGCCGCCGACCGGCAGCAGGCATTGCGGATCGCCGGCCGCATCGACGATCGCGACCTGCTTGATCGGGGTGGTGCTCATGACCACGCGGCGCACGAGGTCGAGCTCGACGTCGGCGCAGGTCGCGAGCCCGCCCTTCCCGATCGTCTCGAGCGCCGCGATCGACTGGCCGATGCGCCATTCGGCGCGCGCGATGGTATGCTGCGCCGCAAGCCGGGCCTCGTCCCGCGCCTCGCGCTCGATGTAGTTGTCGAGACCGCGCAGCAGCAACGCCACCGGCACGCCGGCGGCAAGCGCGCCGACGAGAATGGCCACATATGCGCGCAGCCTGCGGGACACCGAAACCTCGATGGGATGACCGTGACAAATTTGCCTGTCACGGTTAAAGCCGGATTTACGCAAGCGGTTTTTTGCGCGGACCCCGCGCGCCCACCGGCGTTAACGAGCGATTAACGGCCCACCCGACTCGGCGAGACGTGAACCACATGCACGCGCTTTTCATCGGCCAGACCTACATCGACGTCACGTTCCTGATCGACCGTATCCCGATCGGCGACGAGAAGGCGGTGGCGAAAGACTATGCGGTGAGCTTCGGCGGCAATGCGGTGTCGGCGGCGTTCTGCTGCGCCAAGCTCGGGATCGCGCCGGATCTGCTCACCTCGCAGGCGGACGACTGGCTCGCGCGCATGTTCCTCGACATGGCGGCGAAGTACGGCATCTCGGTGCACGGCCGGAAGGTCCACGAGTCCTCGTTGTCGTTCGTGATGCCGCACCATGGGCAGCGCGCGATCCTGCGCTGCCGCGACGACCACTATCTGCACCCCGTGCCGCCGCTCGACATTTCGGGCTGCCGCGCGCTGCATCTCGACGGGCATCAGGCCGACGCGGCGATCCAGTACGCGAAGCTCTGCCGCGAGAAGGGCATTTTGACCTCGCTCGACGGTGGAGGCATGCGCTCCAACACGATGGAACTCCTGGAATTCATCGACGTCGCGATCTGCTCCGAGCGGCTGTGCGAGCAGCTCAAGCTCACGCCCGAAGGCCTGTGCGTGCTGCTGAAGGACAAAGGCTGCCGCGTCGGCGGCGTCACCTTGGGCGCGAAGGGACTCATCTGGTACGGCGAGGACGGCGAGATCAGGATGCTGCCGGCGCTCGCGGTGCCGAAGGACGAGGTGATCGACACCAACGGCGCCGGCGACATTTTTCACGGCGCCTATGTGTATTCCTACCTCGCCAATCCGCACGAGCCGTGGGGCGCGCATTTCCGCTTCGCGCGCGCCGCCTCGGCCCATTCGGTGCGCTATCTCGGCATCGAGCACTCGCTGCCGACCCTGGCCGACATCGCGGCCGCCGAACGGGAATTCCGCGAGGCGGCGTGATGTCGCGGGCTTTGCGCTGCCCGCTTCGCCAATATGGCAAGGTTGCGGGGGCGCCCGGATGAAGCTCATTGTCAGAGTTGGCCTCGCGCTGGCGTTCGGCGTGGGCACGCTTCGGCCCCGCCTTCGCGGGGCCAAGCTTTGCCCCTACGTCAACTCTGCTCGCACCTCAGCATGGTGAGGCGGCTGCGAAAAAAAATCTGAAAAACAACCCCATGCAAAGAACTCCTGCATGAGGGCCGTCACCGCTTCTTTGCGCTCTTCACATGCTCGGCAATGAAGCGCGGCAGCGCGAAGGCCGCAACGTGCACTTCCGGCGTCCAGTACTTGGTCTTGAACGAGCCCGCCTTCTTGTAGCGCGCAGCGATCGTGCGAACCGGGTGCTGGCGCAGCTTTTTGTCCTTGGCGGCCCAGCCCATCGCCATGTGGCCGCCCACATAGGTCGGGATCGCCGCGACGTAACAGGCGCCGTCGGCGAACAGGCTCTTGAACATGCCGACCGATGAGATGAGTTCGTCCGGCTGGAAGAACGGCACGCCGTTCTGCGTCACCATCACGCCGCCCGGCGCCATGCAGCGCTTGCAGGCGGAATAGAACTGCCTGGTGAACAGGATCGCGCCCGGCCCCTGCGGGTCGGTCGAGTCCACGATGATCACGTCGAAGCGCCGCCCGGTCTCGGCGACGTATTTCATCCCGTCGGCGATCACGCTCTCGAAGCGCTTGTCCTTGAAGACCGGCGTGGTGAATTCGGGAAAGTGCTCCTTGGAGAATTCGACCACCGAGTCGTCGATCTCGACCTGCACGACGCTCTTCAGCGTCTTGTGCTTCAAGACCTCCTCGGCGATGCCGCAGTCGCCGCCGCCGATGATCAGCACGTTCCTCGCCGAGCCATGCGCCAGGATCGGCACGTGGGTCATCATCTCGTGATAGATGAACTCGTCGCGCGTGGTGACCTGCGTGGCACCGTCGAGCATGAGCATCTTGCCGAAGTGCTTCTGCTCGAACAGCACGAGGTGCTGGTGCTCGGTCTGCTGCTCGTAAAGCACCTTGTCGACCGCAAAGGTCATGCGGAAGCCGAGGGCGTCGAACAGCGTCTCGGGAAGCCAGCGTTTGTCGGCCATCATTTGTCCTTTCGCACGACCGTCATCCCGGGCGACCGCAGGGCGACCCGGGATCCATCAATCGTGATCGCAGCCGCGTCCGGAAAATTGGGGAGATGGGTCCCGGCTCTCGGCCAGGATGACATCCCAAAGCGCAATGCCCGGGACAAGCCCGGGCATTGCCAATTCACATCTTGCCTGGAAGCTCTAAGCCCCCTGCCCGCGCAGGTGCTCGCCGACCACGATGCGTTTGGGCTTGAACGCCGCGCGCAGCACCGGGATGCAGGCCTCGGGGTTGGCGTCGCCGCACATGAACACGTCGAGTGCGGCGTAGTTCGCCTCCGGCCAGGAGTGGATCGAGATGTGGCTCTCGGCCAGCACCGCGACACCCGACACCCCGCCGTTCGGCTCGAAGTGATGCAGGTGGATGTGCAGCAGCGTCGCGCCGGCGGCGGCGACGCACTTGCGCAGCGCTTCATCGATGAGATCGATGTCCGCGAGCCCTTCGGCTTCGTAGAGATCGACGATCAAATGCACGCCGGCGCAACGCACGCCGTTGCGGACGACGAAGTGATCCTTGCGATCGTCGATGACCGGTGAGACCGCCGCCGTGGCGACAGGCTTAACTTTCTTTCGGTCGGTACCTGGAGTTCCCAAGCCCTTGTCCGATCGCAAGAGGGCTGCTTGGCGCATGCCGTCCTCCCCAACCAGAATGTGAACCCCGAGTGCCGGCAAGCCGGAGTCTCGGAAAGCGAAAGCCGCCCGATCCGTTCCAAAATTGGACTGATCTACAGCGGCAAGGCCCCCAAATAAGTCCAACGATTACGTCATGCAAGAAGATTCTTGTATCACCCGCAACATCGGCGCTTCAACTTACGTGTCGCGAGATGTGCGTTCGACAAATCCCAGCGCCATTTGGGCTTCCGCAGCCTGCTGCGCTTCGACGGCGGCGAACGCCGTCATGTTCACCACGCCGCGCGCGGTGGTCGATGGCGTCAGGATGTGCGCCGGGCGCGCTGCGCCCATGAGAATCGGCCCTACGGGGAGCGCGTCGCCGAACACCTTCACCATCTGGTAACTGATATTGGCGGCGTCGATGTTCGGCATGATCAGCACGTTCGCCTCGCCGATCAGGCGCGAGTGCGGATAGACCCGGTTGCGGAATTCCGGGATCAGTGCGGACTCGCCGTTCATCTCTCCGTCCACCTCCAGCTCCGGCGCGCGGGCGCGGATCAGCGCCAGCGCCTCGCGCAGCTTGTGGGCGGATTCATAGTCGTAGGAGCCGAAATCCGAGCGCGACAGCAGCGCAATCTTCGCCTCGGCGCCAAACCGACGGACATGCGCGGCGGCCTGGATCGCCATCTCGGCGATTGCCGCGGCGTCCGGCTCGGGATTGATGTGGGTGTCGGCCAGGAAATAGACGCCCTTCGCCGTGATGACGGTGGTCAGCGCCGCGAAGATGCTCGCTCCGGGCGCGAGCCCAATGATGTCGCGGATATGCGTCAGGTGACCCATATAGCGGCCCTCGACGCCGCAGATCATGGCGTCGGCGAGCCCCTGCTTGAGGGCGATCGCCGCGATCACGGTGGCGTTGGTGCGCACCAGCGTGCGGGCGGCGTCGGGTGTCACGCCCTTGCGGCCGGCCGCGTCGATCATGGCGTTCACGTAGGTGCGGTAGCGCGGGTCGTCGTCCGGGTTGATCAATTCGAAGTCGCGGCCCGGCCGGATCGAGAGGCCGTAGCGCTCCAGCCGCGCTTCGACGATCGCGGGCCGGCCGATCAGCAGCGGAAAAGCGAGCCCCTCTTCGGTCACGACCTGCGTGGCGCGCAGGATGCGCTCGTCTTCGCCCTCGGCGTAGATCACGCGCTTGAGCTCGGCCTTGGCCTGCGTGAACACCGGCTTCATGATGAAGCCGGAGCGGAAGACGAACCTGTTGAGCCGCTCCTCGTAGGTGGCGTAGTCGGTGATCGGGCGCGCCGCGACGCCGGACTCGCAGGCGGCTTTGGCCACCGCCGGCGCGATGCGCAGGATCAGCCGCGGGTCGAACGGGTTGGGGATCAGCGAGCCCTTGCCGAAGGTGCGCGCCTCGCCGCCATAGGCGCGCGCCGCGACTTCCGAGGGCGCTTCCCGCGCCAGTGCCGCGATGGCGTCCACCGCCGCCCGCTTCATCGCCTCGTTGATGGTGGTCGCACCGACGTCGAGCGCGCCGCGGAAGATGTAGGGGAAACAGAGAACGTTGTTGACCTGGTTGGGATAGTCCGACCGCCCGGTGCAGATCATGGCATCAGGGCGCGCCGCGACCGCCTCCTCGGGCGTGATCTCGGGTGTCGGGTTGGCGAGCGCCATGATCAGCGGCTGCGGCGCCATGCGCTTGACCATGTCGGGTTTCAGCACGCCGGGCGCCGAGAGGCCGAGGAAAATGTCGGCGCCGTCGATCACCTCGCCGAGCGTGCGTTTGTCGGTCTTCTGCGCATAGACCGACTTCCAGCGGTCCATCAGGACCGGGCGGCCCTCGTAGACCAGCCCCTCGATGTCGCAGACCCAGATGTTTTCGCGTTTGACACCGAACGAAACCAGCAGATTGAGACAGGCGAGCGCGGCCGCGCCGGCGCCGGAGACGACGATCTTCACCTCGCCGATCTTCTTGCCGGTCAGCTCGAGCGCGTTCTGCACTGCAGCCGAGACGATGATCGCGGTGCCATGCTGGTCGTCATGGAACACCGGGATCTTCATGCGCTCTTTCAGCCGGTCCTCGATGTCGAAGCATTCCGGCGCCTTGAAGTCCTCCAGATTGATCCCGCCGAAGGTCGGCTCCAGCGCGGCGACCACGGACACCACGTGATCGACGTCATGCGCGTCGATCTCGATGTCGAACACGTCGATGCCGGCGAATTTCTTGAACAGCACCGCCTTGCCTTCCATCACCGGTTTGCCGGCGAGCGGCCCGATATTGCCCAGCCCCAGCACCGCGGTGCCGTTCGATACCACCGCCACCAGATTGGCCCGCGCGGTCAGCTCGGCGGCGGCGGCCGGATCGGCCACGATCGCCTCGCAGGCGGCGGCCACACCGGGCGAATAGGCGAGCGCGAGGTCGCGCTGGTTGCCGAGCGGTTTGGTCGGCTGGATCTCCAGCTTTCCGGGTTTCGGCGAGCGGTGATAGACCAGTGCGCCGGTACGCAGATCGTCGGAGATCGTCGAGGCCATTGCCACACTCCAGTCGGGTGCAACACTATGGCATTTGTCCGCGCGACAATCACGGAGCACGCCTGATGGTCAAAATCCTCGGCACGCTGGTTGCTCTCATCGTGATCGCGGCGGGCGGCTTTTTCGGCTTTGAATTCTACGTCCAGCGGCAGATGGCCAACGACGTGGAGGCCGCCTTCGCGGCGGTGCGGGAGACCGGCGCGAAGGCGAGCCACGGCCCGGTGTCGTTCGACATGTGGACCCGCACCGTCACGATTGCGGATATTGCCGGCGAATCGGCCGCGCAGCCGCCGGTGACGGTGAAGATCGGCCGCTTCGTCGCCACGGGCGTCAGCCAGCCGGGGGCCGGGCGATTTGCCGCCGATCGCATCGAGGCGACCGACGTGGACATGGGCGGAACCGTGCCGGTGCAGGCGCAGCTGCGCTTCACCTACAAGGCGCCGCGGATCCAGATCATGAACTACGCCGGACCGGCCGGCCCGCTGCGGCGGCTCGACCCGGCCGCGCCGGCCGATGTGCACCGCTTCGTGTTCGAGCACTTCGCCGCGGTCACGGCGTCGTCGATCTACGCGCCGACCGTCACCGGCAGCATGACGGCGGGGGGCGCGCCGGTCGCAGGGCCTGGCGACTACACCTTTTCGGGTCTCGCGATGCGCGAGATCCGCGACGGGCGGATGGGCGCGATCGCGATCGATCGCGTGACATTCACCGCCACGATGGACGCAGGCGGCAAGCAGGAGAAGCTGACCGGGGAAATCGCCGACATCGCGACGTTCGATTTCGACGCGACCGCCACGCTGGCGATGTTCGATCCGGCGCGCGCGAAAGACCCGAAGGTCTACCGCGCCTACCGGCAGATGAAGTCCGGCGCCTATTCGGCCTCGTTCAGCGGCGGCATGAAGTTTCGCATCGACGGGATGACGGCGGACGAGATCGGCATCAAGCCTTCGAAGGTGCAGTTTCCGCAACTGATGGCGATCCTCGAGGCGACGCCGCCGCCCGGCACCACGCCGACCACCGCGCAGACGCGCGACCTTCTGGAAAAGGTCGCGGTCATCTACGAGGGCCTGTCCATCGGCAGCGCCGAGGTGCGAGGATTGTCGATGGACCTGCCCGAGGGGCCGTTCCGGCTCGGTGCGATCCGGCTCGCCGGCCTCGAGAACGGAAAGCTCGGCGAGTTCGCGCTGGAAGGCATCGAGGCGCGCGCGCCGGAGGGGCCGGTCAAGGTCGGCCGCTTCGCGCTGAAGTCGCTCGACATCGCGAACCTCGTGCGCATGTCGGCGCAATTCGCCGCGACGCGGCGTGACCCAAGCCCGGATCAACTCGCCGCGATGATGCTGCTGCTCGAAGGGATCGAAATCAGAAACCTGGTGGCGCCCTACAAGGCGTCGGGCAAGCCGGTCAATATCGACACGTTCGGTCTCAGCTGGGGCCAGTTCGTAGGACCCATCCCGACGCGGTCGCGCGCTACGCTGAAGATGAGCGGGCCGGTGGACGAGACCGACCCCGAGCCGTTCAACCTGCTCGCCTCCGCCGGAATGACCAGCGCCTCGCTCAACGTCGATCTCGGCGCCGCATGGACCGAGTCCACGCGTGCCTTCGCGGTCGAGCCGGTGACGCTCGAGATCGGCAGCGTGCTGACCGCGGCGGCGCGTGCGTCGTTCACCAACGTGGCGCGCGAGGTGTTTTCGATCAACCCGCTGCAGGCCGTGATCGTGGCGGCGCAGATCGAGGCCGGGCCGCTCGAGATCGCGTTGCGCGACAATGGCGGCGTCGACCTGATGGTGGCGCAACATGCGCGCACGATGAGGATGTCGCGCGAGGATGCGCGGCGCGCGCTGGTCATGGAGGTCCGCGCGGCGGCGATGCCGCTCGCACTGGCCAATCCGGACGCGATGGCGATCGCAGGCGCGATCGCGCGCTTCATCGAAGCACCGGGCGGAACGCTGTCGGTGAAACTCACCCCGCGCGGCAAGGTCGCGATGGCGGAGCTGATCGATGCGATCCGCAGCGATCCGTTTGCCGCGCTGGCGCGGTTTCAGGTGGACGCCGGCAACGGGCGGTGATGAGGCCGTCATCCCGGGCGACCGAAGGGAGACCCGGGATCCAGGAGACGCGAACCTATCGCATTGGTTCAAACATGGGTCCCGGCTCGCGCGCTGCCATAGCGCGTCGCAGACGCGCGTAGACGCGCATTTGGCGCTTGGCCGGGATGACGCTTACGACTTCTCCGGCAAGTTCAGCCGGATGTGCAGCTCGCGCAGCTGCTTCGGCGTGACTTCCGAGGGCGCGCCCATCAGCAGATCCTCGGCGCGCTGGTTCATCGGGAACAGCACGACCTCGCGCAGATTCTCCTCGCCGCAGAGCAGCATCACGATGCGGTCGATGCCGGGCGCAATCCCGCCATGCGGCGGCGCGCCGAGCGAGAGCGCGCGCAGCATGCCGCCGAACTTCTGCTCCAGCACTTCCTCAGGATAGCCGGCGATCGCGAACGCCTTCTTCATCACGTCGGGACGATGATTGCGGATCGCGCCGGATGAGAGCTCGATGCCGTTGCAGACGATGTCGTACTGCACCGCCTTGAGGGAGAGCAGCGTGTCCTTGTCGTTGGCATCGAGCGCCAAGAACCTGTCCGGCTCGACGTTCGGCATCGAGAACGGGTTGTGCGAGAAGTCGACCTTCTTCTCCTCCTCGTTCCACTCGTACATCGGGAAATCGACGATCCAGCAGAACTCGAACTTGTCCTTTGCGATCAGGTCGAGATCCTGCCCCACTTTGGTACGCGCGGGACCTGCGAACTTCACGAACGTGCCCGGATCGCCCGCGACGAAGAACACCGCGTCGCCGGCTTTCAGGCCAAGCTGCGCGCGCAGCTGCTCGGTGCGCTCCGGGCCCACGTTATTCGCGACCGGGCCGCGGCCGAGCGTCGCCCCGTTCTCCTCGACATAGAAAATGTAGCCGAGCCCCGGCTGTCCCTCGCCCTGCGCCCACGAGTTCATGCGGTCGCAGAACGCGCGCGAGCCGCCGCCCGGCGCCGGGATCGCCCACACCTGGTTCCTGGCATTCGCCTCGAGGATTTTCGCGAACACCTTGAAGCCGGAGCCGCGGAAGATCTCCGACACGTCCTGCATCTGGATCGGGTTGCGCAGGTCCGGCTTGTCGGTGCCGTATTTGCGCAGCGCGTCGGCAAACGGAATGAGCGGAAATTTCTGCGTGACCGGCTTGCCGTCGGCGAACTCCTCGAACACGCCACGCATCACCGGCTCGACCGCGCCGAACACGTCGTCCTGGGTGACGAAGCTCATCTCGACGTCGAGTTGGTAGAATTCACCCGGAGAACGATCGGCGCGCGCATCCTCGTCGCGAAAGCACGGCGCGATCTGGAAATAGCGGTCGAAGCCCGCCACCATCGTGAGCTGCTTGAACTGCTGCGGTGCCTGCGGCAGCGCATAGAACTTGCCGGGGTGGATGCGCGACGGCACCAGGAAGTCGCGCGCGCCTTCCGGCGACGACGCGGTCAGGATCGGCGTCTGGAATTCGAAGAAGCCCTGCTCCTTCATGCGGCGGCGGATCGAGTCGATGATCTGCCCGCGCTTGATGATGTTGTTGTGCAGCCGCTCGCGCCGCAGGTCGAGGAAGCGGTATTTGAGGCGGATCTCCTCCGGATATTCCTGGTCGCCGAACACCGGCATCGGCAGTTCGGCGGCGGGGCCGAGCACTTCCAGCGATGCGATGTAGACCTCGACCGCGCCGGTCGGCAGGTCGGCATTCTCGGTGCCGCCGGGGCGGCGGCGCACCTTGCCGTCGACCTTGATCACCCATTCGGCGTGCAGCGTCTCGACGTCCTTGAACGCCGGCGAATCCGGATCGGCCACCACCTGGGTGATGCCGTAATGGTCGCGCAGATCGATGAACAGCACGCCGCCGTGATCGCGCATGCGATGCACCCAGCCGGAGAGCCGCACGATCTCGCCGATGTGGCTGTCGCGCAAAGCGCCGCAGGTGTGGGAGCGATAGCGATGCATGGTTGGCCCGTGAATGATTGGGCCACTGCAGGCAGAGTCGGCCCTGAAAATCGGCCGCACAAGCGCACGCGGCGCGCGGGCTTGTCAAGTTGCCCGAACGGGCCGGCCAAAACGACGATCCCCGGCCCTTCGAGAAGGACCGGGGACGCCCGTTCCCGGCCGTGAACGACTTGACGCCAGCCGGGAGCAGATCGTCTGTTGGTCACGCCGAACGCGTGCGCGGTTCGGCGGGCGGACGCGCATTCGCCCGAACTGTGACGGGCATCACGAAAACAGCTGACGGCCGCGCCCTCGACAGGGCGAAACCGATGTGCACATTCGGCTCATGACCCAGATGACAACGGCCGAGGCGATCGTCGCGTCGCTGATCGCGCACCGGCTCGATACGCTCTACGCGCTGCCCGGGGTGCAGAACGACCATCTGTTCGACGCGCTGTTCAAGTCGTCCGACATGATCCGCACCGTGCACACGCGGCACGAACAGGGCGCCGCCTACATGGCGCTCGGCGCCGCACTCGCCACCGGCAAGCCGCAGGCCTACGCGGTGGTGCCGGGGCCGGGCTTGCTGAATTCTTCCGCCGCGCTGCTCACCGCCTATGCGATGAACGCGCAAGTGCTGGCGCTGGTCGGACAGATTCCGGATCGCGACATCGGCCGCAAACTGGGTCACCTGCACGAGATCAACGATCAGGCCGGCATTTTGAAGCGCCTGGTCGATCACGCCGAGTTGGTCTCCGATGCGGCGGCGGCGCCGCGCATGGTGGCGGAGGCGTTCCGCGCGATGGCGTCGGGACGGCCCGGCCCGGCCGCGCTCGAATGTGCGATCAATGTGTGGGGCAAGCCGGGCGATGCAACGCCGGTTGCGCCGCTGACGGTCGATGAGCCGGCGATCGACGAGGACGCGCTGCGCGATGCCGCTAAGCGGCTGGGCAACGCGAAGAACCCGATGATCGTGGTCGGCGGCGGCGCGCAGGATGCCTCGTCCGAAGTCACGATGCTGGCTGCGATGCTGCAGGCTCCGGTGCTGTGCGGCTTCCGCCGCGGCCAGGGCGTACTCGATTCACGCAATCCGCTCGCCGTGACGCTGCCGCTCGGCCACGAGCTGTGGGGCGAAGCCGACGTCGTGCTCGCGGTCGGCACGCGGCTGTTCTTCGAGCACACGATGTGGGGCGTCGACGACGATCTGGCGATCGTCGCGGTCAACGCCGACGCGGAGGAGCCGTCGAAGCATCGCAAGCCGGCGGTCGAACTGATCGGCGACGCGGCGCCGATCCTGCGGCGGCTGATAGACGCGCTGCCATCGCACAGCAAGAAGCGTACGTCGCGGATCAGCGAAATGCAGGAACGGCGCGCGCGCTGGGACGGAAAGCTGGCCGCACTCGGCCCGCAACTCGCCATCCTCGCGGCGATCCGCGCCGAGCTGCCCGAGAACGGCATTTTCGTCGACGAGGTCACGCAGATCGGCTTCGCGGCGCGGCTCGCTTTTCCGGTCTATCACCCGCGCACGTTCCTCTCGCCCGGCTATCAGGACAATCTCGGCTGGGGCTACGCCACCGCATTGGGCGCGCAGGACGCGCGGCGCAACGTTCCGGTCGTATCGATCAACGGCGACGGCGGCTTCATGTACACGGCGAACGAACTCGCGACCGCGGTGCGCCACCGCATTCCCCTCGTGGCAATCGTGTTCGCCGACGGCTCGTTCGGCAATGTGCGGCGCATCCAGGAAGAGAATTACGGCAACCGGCTGATCGCGAGCGATCTCGCCAATCCGGATTTCGTGAAGTTCGCGGAAGCGTTCGGCGCCGCAGGCGAGCGTGTGCGCACGCCGGAGGAGTTGCGCGGCGCTCTACGGCGCGGCTTTGCCCGGCGCGACGGGCCGACCCTGATCGAGATGCCGGTCGGCCCGATGCCGAGCCCGTGGGAGTTCATCTTCCGGCCGAAGGTGCGGGGTTAGTCCCGCCCCCCCGATCCGCCCGGTGAGGCGGCCGAATTCGGGCAGGTCGCGCACAGCCGGGAGAATGAACTCGCGCTCGTTCGGGGCGCGGCGCGCCCGGCCAGGCGATCATCTTTTCCGGCGCCAGCACGTAGAGCACGACCGCGGCGGTCGGGCCTGCGGCCATCATCCGCGTAACCTGCTCCGGAACCGTCACAATACCGCCGGTCGCGTCGTTTATGCTGGTTCCATGACGGCAAACCGCAGATATCAGTAAAGTCGATAAGACAAACAGATAGCGGACGATCTTCGATCATTTAGTGATCGAGGCGACAGCCCCTCCATGCCCGCCGGCATGGCCGTGAAACGCCGTGCGCAACCCGCGACAGCGATGCCCGACTCCGGTAAGAAGCCGAAATGGAGCCTATCACGACCACGAAGGAACTGGCCGCCGTCTGCACCCGGCTGGCGAAGCATCCCGTCGTGACCGTCGATACCGAGTTTTTGCGCGAGACGACCTATTTCCCGATCCTGTGCGTCGCGCAGATGGCGAGCGCCGACGAGGCGGTGGTGGTCGACGCGCAGGCCGAGGGGATCGACCTCGCGCCGTTCTTCAAGCTGATGGCGAACGAGAAGGTGCTGAAGGTCTTTCACGCGGCGCGGCAGGACATCGAAATCGTCTGGCACCGCGCCAAGATCATTCCGCATCCGGTGTTCGACACGCAGGTCGCCGCGATGGTGCTCGGCTATGGCGACTCGATCTCCTACGACCAGTTGGTGCAGCGCATCACCGGCGACGCGCTCGACAAGTCGCACCGCTTCACCGACTGGTCGCGCCGGCCGCTGACTGCGGCACAGCTCAAATACGCGGTGTCCGACGTGACGCACCTGCGCGACGTGTACACGGCGCTCGCCGCCGACATCGCCAAGCGCAAGCGCGACGAATGGGTCGACGAGGAGATGAAGATCCTGACCTCGCCGGAGACCTACCGGGCCGAGCCGGAGAACGCCTGGCAGCGCCTCAAGACGCGCGCGCGCAAGCCGAAGGAGCTTGCGGTGCTGATGGAGGTCGCGGCCTGGCGCGAGCGCGAGGCGCAGGCGCGCGACGTGCCGCGCGGGCGCGTGCTCAAGGACGAGGTGGTGGGCGATCTGGCGGTGCAGGCGCCGACCACGATGGAGAAGCTCGCCGGACTGCGCTCGCTGCCGAAAGGGTTCGAGCGCTCGAAATGGGGCCACGACATTCTCGAGGCGGTGAAGCGCGGGCTGGCGCGCGACCCGAAGTCGCTGCCGCATCTCGAGCGCGGCCGCCAGGCACTGAACGGCACCGCGACGGTGGAACTGCTGAAGGTGCTGCTGCGCATGACCGCGGAGCGCAACGGCGTCGCGGCAAAAGTGATCGCGACGGTGGACGATCTGGAACAGATCGCCGGCAGCGACGAGGCCGACGTGCCGGCACTGAAAGGCTGGCGGCGCGAGATGTTCGGCGAGAAGGCGATCGCGCTCAAGCACGGGCGGCTCGCGCTCGCGGTCGAGAAGCACCGCGTGGTGGCGGTCGAGCGGTAATACGGCGCATGATCCCGAAAAGGCCCGTCCCGCACCTGATCCGGGATGGCAACCGGTTTTCGGATGAGATCATGCGCAAAAGAGCTACCGCTGCGACGCCGAAAGCTGTTTGGTTGCGGCGATGCTTGGGCTAATGAGGCTCGAACCTCGAAAGGATCATCCCATGTCGGCGGACGGCACCTGGAACCTGACGATGCAGACCCCGATGGGCGAGCGGCGCAGCACGCTGACGCTGGCAACCTCCGGCGGCTCGCTCACCGGCAGCCAGGAAGCGGAAGGCAACACCACCGACATCACCGACGGCTCGGTGAGCGGCAACGACGTGTCGTGGAAGGTCGCGATCACCAATCCGATGCCGCTGACGCTCACCTTCAGCGGCTCGGTGAACGGCAATACGCTCAATGGAACCGCCGACACCGGCATGTTCGGCAGTTTCCCGTTCGAGGGAACGCGGGCGTAGCGCAGTACCGCGGCCGCGCATCAGCATCACTTCTGTGGCGCATCAACTTATCCCATGAGACCGGCCCCGCCGGCCGTGATAACCTGACGGCATTCATACTGAGGAGTGCGCCATGCGCCTCACAACCCGCGACCTTCCTCTGGTGCCGCTGCTATTGCCGGTCGTCGCGATCGGGCTGTTCCCGCTCGTGATGCTGCCGTTGCTCGGTTATCTCGGCTTCGTGGTGCTCGGCATCCTGATCGGCTTCGCCGCCGTGATGGCGCAGCTCGAGGAACAAGGCGCGCATACCCGCCACGTCATCAGCCACGGCAGCCTCAGCCGCGCCGAACAGGCCGGCTACAACCACGACCAGCAGGCGCTTATGCGCTCGCTTTATGCGGTGAAGATCGTCAGCGCCGGCCTCATCGTGCTCGGAGCCGGCGGATTCATGCTGACGCGCTGACTACTTCTTCCCCGTATCCATCACGGGCTCGCGGCCGACCAGTCGCGCGAGCTGGCGCAAGCGGGCGAACAGCCGCTCGCCGGCGAGCGCCGAGAAGCGCCCGGGCAATTTCAGTTTCAGCTTGCCGCGCTCGACCACCATCGGCGTATGCGGCAGCACGCCCGGCATGGAGGCCGATGCGAGATAAGCGACGCGCAGCGAGGCGCCGAGCACGCGCGCGCGGTCGAGCATGCGCGCATTGGCAAGCTCCAGCACGTGCGGCGAGAGATCGTCGTCGAGCAGCCCGACATGGCGGAAGAACACCGCGAGCGAGAGGAACGCGCGGCCCGGATGATCGACCGACACGAAGGCCGCGTTGGCGATGATGTTGAGCGACTGCTCGCCGCGATAGTCCGGATGGGCGCGCCAGCCGATGTCCGCCAGGAGACACGCGGCGTGGCGCAGGCGGCGCTCCTCGGCGGTTTCGTCGAGACCCGACGACGCCATGAAGCGGTCGGTCCACGGGATCAGTTCCTGACAATGCACCGGCGAGCGCGAGCGCAGCTGATTGAGATCCTGCGCGGCCGAGATCAGACCGTCCTCGGCGCGCACGCGCGCCGGCAGTTCCGAATAGAGCAGCCCTTCGCGCACGCCGAGCGCCGAGATCACGATCTCCTTCGGCTTCATGATGCGCACGATATGCTCGAGCACCAGCGCCGCGTAGGCGAGCAGCGGACGGCGCGCCTCGTTGACCATCTCGATGCGCGACAGCATCTCGGGGTTGACGCGATGAACGAGGCGGGAAAACTCCAGCGCCTCGCGCGCCGAGATGACGTAGCCGTGCATCACGTGCAGCGGGTAGCCGGTCTGGAACATGTGCAGCCGCGCGAGCGCGCGCCACGTGCCGCCGACCGCGTAGAAGCGCCGGCCCTCGCCCTGCTTGAGCATGTGTGCCTGCTGCAGCGCCTTGCGCACGATCTTCTCGGCCTTCTTGACCGATTTTTCCGAGAGGTCGAGCAGCGCGAGGCTGCCGAGCGGGAGCGTGATGCCCTTGCGCGCGTGATGGCCGCGCACGTCGACCAGTTCGAGCGAGCCGCCGCCGAGATCGCCGACGATCCCGTCCGGCCGGTACATGCCGGACACGACGCCCAGTGCGGACAGGTGCGCTTCGCGCTTGCCCGACAGCACCGCGATCTTCTTGCGGCAGATGCGCTCGGCGGTCGCTAT
>Ga0207701_10000857_pt1 | contig 32285 bp, 17 predicted proteins | sample KBSSwiSSwithPhiX_FD_184294 | JGI IMG/M metagenome (GOLD analysis project Ga0207701, IMG submission 184294) | Switchgrass rhizosphere bulk soil microbial communities from Kellogg Biological Station, Michigan, USA, with PhiX - S5 (SPAdes) (version 2) | ecosystem: Environmental > Terrestrial >... | reverse complement strand
CTAGATTGATGAGATACATAATGGCAGGTCCAGTGAACATTCTTACTCTTGCAACGTCTTCTGCCATACGGCTCATCAGGTCGCCGGTGCTGTGTGTTTTGTAAAACGAGGTATCAAGTTGCTGATAATGCTGAAACACTTCATTTTTTTGATCGTATTCAATATGCCTGCTCATGACAATGATCGTTTGCCGCATCAGGAACATAAAAAATCCGCGAAGCAATGCAAGTAATAAGATTGTGATGCCGCAAAGAATAACGATCTTGGATAGGTCTGATCTTTGTGAAAAGTCCCTCTCCACCCATTTTATAAATTTTAGTACAAAAAAATCATACTCACTATCATGCTTAGTAGAAGTTGGCCTGGTAATATTTTGTGTTGCGTCAATGCTTTTTTGAACATGATCAATGATAAACCTTGTTACCTGTGGTACCAGAACAGCAAAGTAGTTTGAGATAATAATGAACAATGCGCCAATGCCAAGCCTTATCCTGTATTTCCAGAAATATTTATTTAGCGCTTTAAGTTGTTTCATTCAAGCACAAAAATAAGTTTATGCACTGATGAATATTGGAATAGTTTGTTACAATGGAGCAAAATATTTACTCCAAAATAAAAGCCGCCTGGCGTAAACAAGATGGCTCTTTGGTTTTATAGATTTTTTATTAACGCCGCGTAAACACCTTACCTATTGTAAGGATTGATTAATTCCATACTCCAGCCCTCTTAATTCTGCAAGCCCTCTTAATCTTCCAATGGCAGAATAACCGGGATAAGTTTTCTTTTTAAGATCATCCAGCATCTGGTGTCCATGATCTGGTCGCACAGGTATAGAAATATTTCTTCGCTTTTGTATTTGCAATACTTCTTTTACAACTTCATACATGTTTGTATCGCCAGCTAAATGATCAGCTTCATAAAAATTTCCTTCGCTGTCACGCTTTGTATTTCGCAGATGAAGAAAATGGATATGATCTCCAAACCGTTTTAGCATTTTCGGAATATCATTATCAGCTCTGGCACCAAAACTTCCTGTACAAAAACACAAACCGTTTGCAGGAGAAGGGACAGCTTCAAGCATAGAAGAAGCATCGTTTTCTGTACTCATTATTCTTGGTAAACCCAATACTGAATATGGAGGGTCATCAGGATGAATGGCCATTTTTACATTACACTCCTCAGCAACTGGAACAATTTCGTTTAAAAAATAAAAAAGATGCTTTTTTAATTTCTTAGCATCAATGCCTTCATATTTTTTTAATTCTGTTAGTACCAATTCAGGAGTAAACGAATCATCACTTCCGGGTAAACCCAACATCATGTTCGAATACAATTTCTTTTTTTGTTCTTCCGTCAATTCCTCACTTCGTTCTTTTGCTTTGCTTAATTCAGTGGCAGAATAATCTCTTTCGGCGCCGGGTCTTTTTAATAAATACAAATCAAAAACCAAATAATCAACCCGGTTAAAATAAAGTGCTGTGCTTTTATCAGGCATTTCATATTGAGTATCTGTCCGCAGCCAGTCAAGTACCGGCATAAAGTTATAAGTGATCACTTTCAACCCGCAAGCAGCAACATTGCGAATACTCTGTTTGTAATTTTCTATATGCTGTAGATAATTTCCGTTTTGTCTTTTTATATCATCGCTTACAGGTAAACTCTCAATAACTGTCCATATCATTCCTGCGTCTTCAATAATTTTCCTTCTTTTATTGATCTCTTCAATTGTCCAAACTTCACCGACAGGAATATGATGAAGCGCAGTAACAACACCTTCACAACCTGCTTGTCGTATATCAGATAAACTTACCGGGTCGTTTGGCCCGAACCATCGCATGGTTTGATGCATCAACATAGTCATAGGTGCAAAAATACTGGAAAGATTGGTGTGAATAGTGAATGGTCAATGGTGAATAAGTTGCTAATTCACCATTGACCACCGAAAAGATTAACCTGTAAAATACATATAGATTGCAATGATCGCCAGGACCAACAAAATTGAAAGGATCACATCTTTCCAATTCCAACTTGCCTGTGTTTCCAATTTGTCTTGCGGTGACAACGTAGAGAATGTAAGTCCGCTGATCTTTGCATAATCTGGTGGCTTTGTTGCATAGCTTACTACCAGGAATACAATGATGCAAACAATGGTAATTAAAAGGCTATAGTATTGGAAAAAAATATTATTTATGATCCAGAGAAATGATCCTTCTTCATAAGGTGTACCACCTAATTTCACTGGCGTATCAATAATTAATCGTGCTACTCCCATTACAAACCCCGTGAGCAACGTTGCCAAACAGCCCGGGCCATTTAATCGCTTCATGAATACGCCAAAGAAGAACACAACAAATATCGGCGGTGCCAGGTAAGCCTGTATCCCTTGCAAATAATCGTAAAGGCCTTTTGCTCCTTGTATCACTGGTATCCATAATAATCCAATAATTACCATTACAACAGTAGCAACACGACCAATTTTCACCAATTGAGCTTGTGTAGCTTTTGGTCTTAGTTTCGAATAAAAATCCATCGTAAACAATGATGATGATGCATTGAATACACCTGCCAATGCGCTCATTAATGCTGCAAGCAAACCTGCAACCACAATCCCTCTCACACCAACAGGAAGTACATGCGTCACTAACAATGGGAATGCTGCCTGTGCCCGTTCCCTTATCAATTGACCATTCGCATCAAATAATTCTTTGTGTATATCAGGATTCAATCCACTTTTTGCCAAAGCAAAACAAATCATACCCGGAATAATAAAAAGAAACACAGGAGTTAGCTTTAAAAAGCCGGCGAATATAGTACCACGTCTTGCTGCTTTATCATTCTTTGCACCTAAAATACGTTGCACAATATATTGATCAGTACACCAATACCATAAACCAATAATTGGCGCACATAGCAGCATTGCGGGCCATGGATATTTATCATTAAAATACCAGGCTTGTCTTGTTGCTTCTTTTACAGGAGCCCATGTACTTTCCACCCCATCCGGTACAACAGGTTTCCATAAATTAAACATTTCACTGCCGCATATTTCCCTTAGTTTGTCCCATCCTCCTAAAGCTTTCAGTCCATAATAGGTTACAAGAATGGCTCCGATAATTTTTACAAATGTTTGAAGTGTTTCAGTATAAACAACTGCTCTTAATCCGCCAATAATAGTATAGATACCGGTTAAAATAATAAGCAGAATAGAACCAATCCAGAATGAATCCATTCCCATTATGTTTACATCCGGTAAAAGTGCCCTGAATACAACACCTCCTGCAAAAATACCAACAGCAATTTTAGTAAGGATATATGCAAACAATGAAATAAGAGACAGAACTGTTCTTGCTTGCGGAGTAAATCTTTTTTCAAGAAATTCCGGCATTGTAAATACTTTGGAACGCATATAGAAAGGTCCCATTATCCAACCTAACACTAAAAGACACCAGGCATGTAATTCGTAGTGTGCTAATGCAACACCATCCGTTGCACCTGAACCTGCAAGACCAACCAAATGCTCCGAACCAATATTGGATGCAAAAATGGAAGCGCCGACAACAAACCATCCTAAGTGACGGCCAGCCAAAAAATAATCATCTGCTGAGGTTTTATCTTTCTTTTTAACAGCCCACCATGAAATACCTGCAATAACTGCAAAATAAAATAGGATGATGATCCAGTCTAACGTTGTAAGCATAGCAATCTGTTTTGATTATAAATAGTAAGTCTTAAATAAACCGGTTGATGATATTTTCCAAATACTCCTGCTTACCACTTTTCATAGCAGGCTCACCATTTTCAATAGCATAGGTTCTGAGGTCTTCTAAAGATAGCTTTCCTTCTTCAAAATCTTTTCCTTTACCGCTATCGAATGTAGCATATCTTTCTTTTCGAAGTTTTTTAAAATCAGATTTGTTTAAAATATTATCAGCTGTTAGTAATGCTCTCGCAAATGTATCTATGCCGCCGATATGTGCATGAAACAAATCGTCAGCATCAGTTGAATTACGACGGATCTTTGCATCAAAGTTTATTCCGCCACCTTTGAAGCCGCCTGCTTGTAATATGACAAGCATTGCTTCAGTTAATTCATTAACATCATTGGGGAATTGGTCTGTATCCCAACCATTTTGATAATCGCCTCGATTGGCATCAATGCTTCCAAGCAGACCAGCATCAGCAGCAACTTGTATTTCATGGGTAAAGGTATGACCAGCTAATGTTGCATGGTTAACTTCGACGTTTAATTTGAAATCATTCAGCAGATCATACTGACGCAAGAAACCGATCACAGTTTCACAATCATAATCGTATTGATGTTTACTTGGCTCACAAGGTTTGGGCTCGATAAAGAATGTTCCTTTGAAACCATTTTTTCTTGCATAATCCTTTGCAGCATGTAAAAATTTTGCAAGATGTTCTTTTTCTCTTTTCATATTTGTATTCAACAAACTCATATAACCTTCTCTTCCACCCCAGAAAACGTAATTCTCACCACCTAACGCAATGGTTGCATCCAACGCTGCTTTCACTTGTGCCGCTGCATGAGATAATACATGAAAGTCAGGATTGGTGGCAGCGCCATTCATATATCTCCTGTTTGAAAAAAGATTTGCAGTACCCCATAGAAGCTTTACACCTGTTTCTGCTTGTTTCTCGCTTAAATATTCTGTAATTGCTTTTAATCTTCTGTCATTCTCCTTTACATCATTCGTATAGTCAACTACGTCAACATCATGAAAACAATAATAAGGCAAACCAAGTTTTGTAATAAACTCAAATGCCGCATCGGCTTTATCTTTTGCTCTTTCAACTGCATCTGCTTTTTCATTCCAGGAAAATAAATGAGTAGGCTCGCCAAATGGGTCTGCTCCGCTGCCATTAAAGCTGTGCCAATAGGCGCATGCAAAACGCAAATGGTCTTTCATTGGTTTACCTGCTACCATTTTATTTTCATCATACCAGCGATAGGCAAAAGGATTGTTTGAAGAAGTGCCTTCAAATTTTATTTGATCAACCCCTTTGAAGAACTCTGTTTGTTTGATTGTACTTTCCATTTTGGCTTAATTTTTTAGCGGTATTTATGCCGCTGTTGGTTTGTGATAATTTTATTTTATTTGGGTTAATGCTTCTGCCACATTTTCCACAGGTTTTTTACATACCTTATTTGTACACACATATATTAATGTTTTGTTTTCCGGCAACTTATTTTCCAGCAAAGGAAGATCCTCTTTATCAGTCTCACCCATGATCACACAATCCGGTAAATATTTTTTTTGTAGCTCCTTGTTCTTTACAATTGCATCCTTACCCATCACCGCGACTTCATATGTACCATGAGAAAAAAGGCCAGCAAGGCTGCACCATTGGGCATGATAAACCGGGAATAGATTCACTTTGGTTACTACCGATGTCAACATCCTTCTGGCAATATCTCTATAAGAACTGTCGTCATAAATAACACCAAGCGAATAAAGCACACCCGCCATTATCGAATTGGAAGAAGGAATTACCTCGTCATCAATTTCCATTTTCCTTACAACAAGTTTTAATTCATTTGCCGCAGTGTAATAAAACAATCCTGCAACGTTACTGTAAAATTCTTTAATAGCGTAATCAGAAACTTGTTTTGCAAGTGTTATCCATCTTATATCAAAGCTGACGCTGTAAAGCTTTATAAAAGCTGAAGCCGTCCATGCATAATCATCAAGGAACCCATTAATTGAAGTTTTCCCGTCTTTAAAATTTCTTTTTAGGCTACCTTCATTACCAAGCATATTTTTTTCAAGAAATTTTGCGATCATTATTGCTTTAGCTAAATAATCTCCGGCACCAGTAGCAGTATAAGCATCGGCATATGCCCTGATCATCATCGCATTCCACGCAGTTAAAATTTTCGTATCAGCGGCCGGCTTATTTCGCTTATTTCTTTCTTCAAGTAAACTCTTTTTTGTTTTGTTTAAAAGAGCAATGAACTGATCAGGTGTTTGCTTTTTTAATATTGCAAATTCCTGTGGTGTATAACTTGCGAATAAGATATTATTTCCCTTGTTCCAATTACCCATTGGGCTCACATTGAAATATTCTGCCAATAAATTTTCAGTGCCAGCAATTTTTTTAAAATCGGATTCTTTCCATGTATAAAACTCACCTTCGCCATCTTCCGTATCGGCATTTAACGAACTGTAATAACCACCATGTGAGGAAGCCAGGTTTCTTTCAATAAAAGAAATTGTTTCAGTAATTATAGTTTTATAAAAATCATTTTGTGTTATTTGATATGCATGTGCATATAAACTTATCAATTGTGCATTATCATAAAGCATTTTTTCAAAATGAGGAATGTGCCATTCATTATCTGTTGCATAGCGGGCAAATCCACCATCAAGATGATCATAAATGCCGCCAAGAGCCATTTTGCTCAATGAAATTGATGCCGCATCGAGTGCTTTCTTATTCCCGGTGAAATAGTAATTCTGAAGTAAAAATTCAGTTACAGCAGGCATTGGGAATTTTGGCGATCCTTTTAATCCTCCATTTACAGTATCTGTTTTTAAATAAACGCTGTCAAATAGATTTTGATAATCATGGTCGTTCATTATTATATTAGCACTGTCAGCGCCATTAAAAGAAAGCTGTTCATCAGCTATCCCTTTCGTTAAGCCATCGGCTTGCTTAACTACCAGGTCATGCTTTTCTTTATATGCTTTTGAAATATCTTTCAGCAAATTCATCCATCCGGTTTTGCTATAATAGGTGCCGGCAAAAAAAGGTTTACCGTCCGGCAATGCAAATGCATTCAATGGCCATCCCCCGCCACCAGATATCAACTGGCAAGCATTCATATATATATTATCAATATCGGGTCTTTCTTCTCTGTCTACTTTTATACAAATAAAATTCTCATTCATTATCCTCGCAACTGCTGTATCCATGAATGATTCCTTTTCCATTACATGACACCAATGACAGGAAGCGTAACCAATACTGATGAGAAGTGGTTTGTTTTCTTTTTTTGCAGCGGCCATTGCTTCGTCGCTCCATTCATACCAATTAACCGGGTTATCGGCATGTTGGAGCAGGTACGGGTTTGATGCATTGACAAGCCTGTTTTTTTTATCGGTGTTATTGCATCCCGATAAAAATATAATAAACAGTAACAAGGGAAAATATTTAATACTACTCCTGTTCAATCAATTACTTTTTATTCTCAAACACCCTTAATGAATCATTATTGGAACTAACCAGTACGGCAATACCAGTTTTCGTTTTTATAGTTTTAATATCTTTTACATTGAATGGCACGAAAAATCCGCTTTCCGAGGGTTTTGTACTGATAAAACTTCCATCGCTGTCTCCTTTTAAAAATAAACCGGGTGAGGCGTCAGCAGGTGTAGTTTCCACTTCTATATCAAACTTATTCCCTGCTATCAGAATATCTTTTTTCCCATCGCCATTAAAGTCGTTTATAAGGATGCCATTCACAGTTGATAACTGCGCTTCAACAGGCAACTTCTTCATTGTAAATTTTCCTTTATCATTGATAAAGATCACGCTGGAAAAAAGGTATGCCTGTTTGTGATAAGCAGTTTCAAGCTCGTCACCCAGAATCCCCTTAAGGTCACTTTCGGCAAATGATAAGTAGGTAGGAAATTTCTGTGCAATCATCGGGCATTGCTGTGATGTACATTCCCGGCCGCGAATAGGCACGACTATATCATTCAAATGCCTTGCAAGAAATATATCATTCGTTCCGTTGTTGTCAAAATCTTTTGCATATACTTCAAACGGTTTTTCTTTGTTGGCAGAAAATTTATAGTTCTCACCGAGGTTTCCTGCGATCAGATCTATATCACCATCACCATCTATATCGTCAGCAACAATTTTATTCCACCATCCCTCTGTTTTTTCAAGCCCATGTTTATCCGAAATATCAAACAATTTGCCCCCACTATATTCATATATTTTTAGTGGCATCCATTCTCCTGCAATAACCAATTCAGGTTTTTTATCGCCGTTTATGTCTGCTGCTACTGCCGACTTCACCATACCGACCTGGCTTAAATCGGGGGCCAGCTGTTTAGTTTTATCAACCAGTTTCCCATTCTCATTGATCAGTAAATAACTAAGCGCAGGCTTGGGGTATTGATGTGGCAGTATCTCACCACCTCTGAAAATATCAAGATCACCATCGCCATCTACATCAAATGCGATTACACAAGAGCCACTGCTGGCAGTGGCAGGTAGTGATGATCTTGAGAAATTCCCTTTGCCATCATTGATATATAATCTGTCCTGGTACATATCCGATCCCTCTGGAAATTCGCTGCCACCACTTACGACATAAAGATCAAGATCACCATCTTTATCAACATCAAAGAAGACCGAACCCAGGTCTTCATACTTTTTGTCTTCTTCAAATGCAGCTATTGTTTTTCTAGTGAATGTTCCGTTCTGCTGAATATATAAACATCCTGGCTGGTTTTTTGCACCGCCAATAAAAAAGTCTTCATCGCCATCCCCATTGACATCGCCTGTTGAAATAAATGGACCGCTTTTTGAAAACTCATGCGGTAATAAGACCTGGTCTTTATATTCATCATACACATTTTCCTTGTGCAAAAATGGCTGTGCCAGTAGCTTGTTCGTGGCTTCAGCAAAAGATGTAGCAAATGCCGGTGGCGGATGATGATTTAACTCTGCAATTTTATATTCCGCTTTGATAACCTGGTTTGCTGTAACATCCTTTAATAAATTCTCTTTTCCGTCAGGCCAGATAACTACAATACTATCTATCTTATTTATTTGTCCAAGACCAAAATGCACAGTTGGTTCATTTGACGACAGGTATCCGCGAACTGTTTTTTGCTGGAAGAACTGTTGCATTTTGCCGTCATAATAAAGTGAGATCTTCGCACCGATCCCATCGTGGTTCTTTTCCGGCCCTTCTAATTTTATCCGTATGTAGTTATTCTTTTTATCAGTTACGTTTTCATAAAGCAATGCTTCCTGGTCAAGGTTATTAATAACAAGATCGACATCACCATCATTATCAAAATCAGCAATTGCTGCTCCATTTGAAAATGTACTATCCTTAAAACCCCATGCCTCGGAAACATTTTCAAATTTCAAATCTCCCTTATTTCTGAAGAGATAGTTCCTTACTTTAATAGGATTGTATATTTCTATATAGTCTTTAAACCCTTTTTGAAACATTTCATCAGCAGAATGATACTTATCCATATTTGCTTTCACATACACATCTTGCTTTTGCAAAATATCACCGTCAAACAGGTCTCTCCTATATCCGTTCGCTACAAAAATGTCTCTCTTACCATCGTTATCAAAATCCGATAACAATGTTGACCAGCTCCATTCGGTTTTAGAGACTCCGGTTAATTGTGATACGTCGCTGAAAAAACCATTTCCCTGGTTTAGATGCAAAACGTTATGCATATACTGTTTCTGAAAGCCACTATCTACGATTGCCCAAAAACCTTCCACATCCATTCGGGGCATTGAAACTTTCGATCGCTTATAATTCTCCGGCAACATTTCAGTTACGTAAATGTCTTCATATCCATCATTATTAATATCTGCGATGTCAGCACCCATCGAAAAAAGCGACAGATGGTTGGTCATCGTTTTTACCTCATCTTTAAATGTGCCGTTCTTTTGATTGATAAAAATGTAATCATTATCCGCATAGTCATTAGAAACAAAAATATCGGCATAGCCATCATTATTCAGATCTGCGGTAACCACTCCCAATGCATATCCGAACGTGTGATCTATCCCTGCACTTTTTCCTATCTCGGTAAACTTACCATTGTCATTGCGATAAAGTTTATCCCTGCATTCTTCTTTTGGGTTTCTTTTTCCGGAGACCATTCTTGATAAGCCAAGGTAAAATGAATCCGGTCTGCTGGTGAGAAAAAGATCAAGATCATTATCATTATCCATATCGAAAAAAGCGGCATGCTGGGAGTAACCATCATCATCCAATCCAAACTCTTTCGCTTCTTCTTTAAATGTCTGGTTACCCTGGTTAACATACAATAAATTCTTTCGGACGCTGTCAGCATCTTCGAACCCTCCCTTACAAACATATATATCGGTCAACCCATCGTTATTAATGTCGACCATTGTAACCCCATTGTCCCAACCTGCTCCTCCATCAACACCTGCCGATTGTGTAATGTCCTTAAATTTCATTCCACCTTGATTCAGGTATAATCTATTTGGCACTTCATTACCTGCAAAATAGATGTCCTGAAGTCCATCATTATTAATATCGCCAACAGCTACACCTGCTCCGTTATACACATAAGCAAACCGGTCGAAATAGTTTTTGTCATAATTTTCATCTACTGTATTTGCAAATGTGATACCGCTTTGCTGTGCAAAAACTTTTTTGAAAACAGGGGAAGTTGAAGCTGATACATCTTTGTTATTATTACAACTTATAACAGAGAAGCAGGCAACTACAATAGAAACACCTATTAAAAAGAATGAGTAATCAGTTGTTTTGTCGTTCATTAATCTTGAATTTCCAGAAAATTAATTTTTTCCATGTACATAGTACTGGTACTTTTTAAAAATATTATTTCCAATCTTCCGTCCGAGTGTTAAACCTTCTACATTTTCTATTGGTATATGATAGCCACCCATAACCCTGGAAATTCCTGCCATATCAGCTGTTGCTGAAAACGTCGGAAACTCCAGGAATAATGGTTCTCCTAAATTTTTTGGTTCCGTCAATTCTCCGGGAACTCGTTTTACCTGGAGGCCAAAATGATCATCGCCTGTAAAAAGCCGTAATATTTCTGAACAGGCGCCACTAACTGTGCTATGTCCTGAGACATAACTTGGAAATGCCGGACATAAAAAGGTTTCAGGGGAATAAGGCCGCCAATCCTGACCTTTCATTTCAATCCAGCCTTTTTCCGGGCCGCCCCACCCTTTGATATTTTTGTCTTTAAAATAATAATGTACCAAAGTATAAGGCCGGGCAAAATCATAATACATTTTTGCATCCCAGCAAGCAATAAACGCATCCATAGCGGCTGCCTCTACTGCAAAATACATTTTCACGTCATCATCTAAATTATGTTTATCTCTTTTTGATACTTCCTGTGAAAAAATAAACCAGTGTCCCGCCTGCTGAACTGAACGAGGTCCATCTCTCATAAATTCAACAAGTGCTTTTTGTTCATTCGTGAGATTTGCCTGGTAGTTGACAACATCTGTTATCTCTTTTTCTAGTTCTTGCGAACCAATCCCAGGTGGTGGGCCAGGTCTGAATTGATTAGCGGAATCCAACATTAACGGCTTTACTAATTGCCAATGCGCAGTCAGACAACCGGGAGCAAATTTACCACCTTTGCCATCCGAAAAATATTTAGGTTGCCAATGCTTTACATCGTTCATGATATCGGGTGAATTGACAGGATTATAACCTGTGTAGTCAGAATATGGTTTACCATTTGATCCGGGCATATTGCCTGTTTGATTAGAACCATCATCCATTCTTGCCTTAATAATGGATATCGCAGCAAGATTTCCGATCCCTTCCGGTGTAGCAGGATCAAGAGAATGATTTGAAGGCTCAAACCCGAAGGATCTCATTTTTTTAGTAAGCATAGCCGAATCAGAAGAATAATATTGCATCATTGTTCTGTATGCCGCAAAGCTTATTGCAGTTTCTTTATTTCGCAATGTTCTTTCGTATGCAGGGCGTCGGTCTACATTGCTTAAATAAACAGGAATTGCTACTGAATCAAATCTTGACCAAGCATCAAATACCGCGGTCCATATTAATCCTAAATATCTTGATGTTACAGTTGGTCGCGGGGAAAATTTCTCTGTATCATTTGCAGTCGCATTCATTGCTACCTCTCCCCACTTATAAGCCAGGTTATCTGCCCCCGATGGTTCATTGGATGGATCTTTATAACCCGAACATCCAGAGAGAACAAGAAATAGTAAGAGGAATTTGAAATATTTTTTCATGGTATGGAACTTTTCAACATTAATGACTACTTCGAGCCAGACGGCAATTCGATTATTTAAAACTACAATCTGACCTCAGAATCTTAGATACATAATTGGTTGTTATGAACGTTGTTCAATTAATGTAAAAAAAATAATTATAATACTATAGTCATCATAGATTTTGTTTTATATATGATTTCATGTTAGCATTTTTAAAATCATAAGACCGGGGATAATTAACTTTTTACCCCGGTCTTGTTGAAACTATACTGCTTGCTTATGTCTATTATTGATATCCGGGGTTCTGAGGATATTTAGGTCCCTCTGTCACAAGATCTATTTGTGACTGTGGAATTGGTCTTAACATATTAAACGACTGTACTCCTGCCGCCGCGCCAACATCATAATTATATAATTTCACACGATCCACAAGTGTCTTTGTCCTTGAGAGGTCCCACCATCGGCAGTCCTCTGCAAACAACTCCCTGCTTCGTTCATCTAAAATAAAATCCAACGTAACCTGTGCGGCGGTGATCTGTTGTGCTGCAACGGCTGCAGTATATTCTGCAGGAGTTTGGTTATTCTTTAAAGCTGCCCTTATTCTCAACACATTGATCATAGTAACAGCATCCTGAACTGTTGCGCCGCCCTTAAAAGCTGCTTCTGCAGCGACCAAGTATACTTCGGCAAAACGAAATAAAATATAGGGCCTGTCGGAATAATCATTCAGATCTCCTCTTGTTGAATCATCAAATTTTCTAACACTAGGGAAAAAGCTCGTTGTAAACTTATTGACAGCTCCCGGCAAATGCTCTGGCTCGAAAATTACCCCCTTGAAAGCTGCTCTTTGCGCATCTGTGACAACGTGGTCTGCCATCCAGATGGCGGTGTCCACACCGTTGATCAGTGTGCCTCGTGGAGTAGTCACGCCCGTAGATCCTTTTACTGACATTTGCGTACTATTAGAGAGCCATACTGTTTGGAAAGTCCCGTCGTAGCGAGAGTCTGTGGCTCGGTTTGCAAATGCCGCATCTATAATATACTTTGTATTAGGCCTTATACGCTGGAATGGTCGTCCGTTATTAATATCCCTAACACATGGGTTAGCTCCGCCTGCTGCGGGATAATTGGCAGTAAGAGTAGGATAATTTGGACGCCAAAAGAAATTTGATTTGTTTTCGCTCCCGTTGGCTGCGCCAGCGCCTACGGCAGAATTCTGACCAAATTTCAAATCCTTGGTATGATCAATTACCATTAAAACTTCCGTGCTATACTCTTGTCCTTCTTTGAATACAGTACTGAAGGCAGGTAGAAGGTTTAGGTTATAAGTTGCTTTGTTATCAATAATGCTTTTAGCAATTGTATACGCTTGGGTAAAATCTGTTGGTTGCGCAACGGAAGACCATCCGCGCCATAGGTAAGTCTTAGATAACAAGAATAAGGCGGTCGGTTTAGTAGCTGGTTTTCCCGTAGTTGCAGCCGGGGTATTTGGTAAATCGGCAGCAGCTTCTGTAAAGTCTTTAATAATCTGTGCATAAAGGTCTGCCAATGGTGCAGGTGCGTCTGCAGCTGAAGCAGAAGTATTGAAAGTTGTATGCAGAGGTACTTGTCCAAATGTGGTTACAAGATAGTAATAACAGAAGCCACGCAGGAACTTAGCCTGAGCGAATAATTGAGTTTTGGTCGCAGCCGGTAAATTAGCTGCCGCTCCATATTCCAATACACCATTTGCGGTATTGATATCAATGAACAGCGTATTCCAAAATCCGTCGTAATTGCTTGTATTACTTTTTATAACTGGATTGTTATAAGTGAACCAGTGCTGAACATCTGCTGCAGCGCCCATCAGACTTTCATCCGTACCTGCATTAAATAGCTGGGTCCATATCTGCGTAGCCCACTGCCCACGGAAGCTGGAATAAATACCCGCAATTCCACCCTGGACGCCATCAGCTGTTGAAAAGAAGGTGGGTGCAAAGAATGTCCTTGGTTGTTCTTCTAATACTTTTTTACAACTGGTGGCTATAATTAATATTGCGCCAAAGAGCAGGATGTATCTTAAAGTTGTATGTTTCATTAAAATAATTTTTAAGGATTAAAATTTCAGGTTTACTCCAAAAATAAATTGGCGTGTGGGTGGTACACCCATACTCACAGTTATAGCACGATCGTTCGGTACTGAGTTTGCGCCACCTCCCTGGGTGCCTACTGAGTTTCCGACACCGTTACCTTCCGGATCGAGACCCAACCCATCTCTGACGAGGGGTGACCATAGTATAAAGGGATTTTGAGCAGATACATAAAGTCTTAAAGATTCAATACCGGATTTGCCAAGTAATTTGGTGGGTAAATTGTAACCCAGGTCAATTGTTCTGATTTTGATAAAGGACCCGTCACGATATGTAAGTGTAGACGTGTATAACAATCCATCCCTGCCCGCATCCGGCTGAGGGAATGCATTGGTCGGATTATTTGGAGTCCAATAGTCTACTTTATACTGTTGTACACGACTGTTTAGAAAGAAAGGATATCCTGCGGCACCGCCATCAGCAGAAAAATATGTAACTACTACTTCTTGACCAAAGCGGCCAAACAATACAACATTCAAATCAAAATTCTTGTATTGAAAATAGTTAGTCATACCCGCTACAAGGTCGGGCTGGAAATTGCCTATGATCTGCCTGTCAGATGAAGTAATTCCATTGTTCTTGTCAAGATCTTCTAATTTGATGTCTCCTGGTTTAACTCCGTAGGCGGCAGCCTGTGCAACTTCATTTGATTGCCAGATACCTGTTTTCTTGTAATCATAGATTACTGTTATTGGCTGACCTACAAACCATCCGTTGTTTAAATCTTGTTTTAGATTATTTTGCAGAGCTACTATTTTTTCCCTATTAAAGAATGCATTGAAATCCGTGCGCCAGATAAATCCACTTGCGCTTTTAATATTCGTGCTGCTAATTGTGAATTCCATTCCATGGGAAGCTGTCTCACCTATATTAGCCAGAATGGAATTTGTTCCATTACTGCGAGGCAGGTTTCTATTCAACAAAATATCGCTGGTCTTTGTATCATAATATTCTATTGTACCGGTAAGACGGTTACTAAAGAGTGCGAAATCAACTCCGATATTTAGCCCCTTTGTTTTTTCCCAGGTTAGTTCTGGATTAGGACTGGTGTTAACGACGTATCCATTTTGATAGTTGGTTCCTATAGTGCTTCCTTGTCCAAAATTATAAAAATTTGAGGTCAGACTACCTAAAGTACTATAGGCACCGACACCGGAGTTAGAACTAACACCCCATCCTGCCCTAAGTTTCAAAGCAGAAACAAATTTTATATTATCCATGAATCTTTCTTTGTCAAGATTCCAACCCACAGAAAACGCAGGATAGGTTATCCATTTATGACCCTCGGCCAGAACTGAAGCACCATCTGTTCTTACCGTACCAGTAACTAAATATTTATCGTTGAAGGAATATATAGCCCTGCCCATGTACCCGATAAGGCCGGTTTCATTAAATTGTCCTCCTTGTGCAGTAATTGTGTTTACCAGTTGCCAGTTATAATCCTGTATGAAATCAGCTGGAACACCCTGTCCATTCCATTGTTGTTGCTGGAAATGATTTTTTTGTACCTCCATTAAAGCCTGTGCCTGCAATTTATGTCCTCCGGAAAAACTCCTGTTATACTCTAATGAATTGTTAAGAGTATACTGCCAGCCTTCATTATTTAGCTGGCTCAGGTTTGACCCTGCCGTAGTAGCATTTGTGTTGTAGACAGTATTTGGCCCGGTGTAGTTACTGTTAAAGGTCTGTGACCAACCGAAACCAAATGTTGTCTTGAATTTAAGATCATTTAAGATCTTTAACTCTCCATAGAAGTTGTGTTGAAATTGATACCGGCGTGCAAATGCCTTGATCAGGGCATCATTTCCAATAGAAGTAAGCGGATTGATCTGGTTAAAATCCACACCCTGCTGAATTGCCGGAGTCATATTAATTGACCCATCATCATTATAGGGTTTATATAAAGGACCCAGTCTTGTTGCAGAGCCATAGGCATTGGTGCCAAGCCTGTCTGAACGAATCAATGTATTGAAACTTGTAAATCCTACTTTAATTCTTTCAGACATTTTGTGATCGATATTCACACTAAATGAAAAACGATCCAATGACTGATCATGCATGATTCCTGTTTCTTTATAATAACCCACGCCAAAGAAATATTGCGTTTTATCATTTCCTCCTCTTACACTTACATCGTGACCTGTTCTTATCCCAGTCGTTATCAATAAATTTTGCCAATCAGTATTTACCCCCTGCGCAAGATTAGTAGTTTCTATAGGAGTAAGTGCATAATTACTTGAATTGGGCGTATTGGAGTTGCCCTCTGCCGCATCTTTTTTGAACTGAGCATACTCCGTTCCAGTAAATAGCCTGTACGTATCGATTGCATCTATAAAACCTACATAGCCATTATAAGTTGTAACAGATTTTTGATTTGTACCGCGTTTTGTTGAGATAATTATCACCCCATTCGAACCACGTGAACCATAAATAGCCGTTGCAGAAGCATCCTTCAATATGTCAATGGCGGAAATATTATCCGGATTAATATCATTTATACTCCCACCATATACCATTCCATCCACAACAATCAATGGATTATTATTACCTGTAATAGAACGGTTACCCCGAATCCGAATTTGCCCGCCTGATCCAATTTGAGTGCTGTTGCTAACAATGTCAACACCGGCCGCCCTGCCCTGTAACTGATTAAAAATATTGGGAGCTTTGATTTCGTTAAGCGTCTCTCCTTTTACGGATACGGTTGAACCTGTAACATCCCTTTTTCTTTGTGTGGTGTAACCAATCACCACTACTTCACCCATAGCTTTATCAAGAGCCGCTAATGTTACATTAACTGAACTCTGATTTCCGATATTTATTTCCTTCGTTTCATAATCGACCGCTGAAATTACAAGTGTCGAATTAGGTGCTGCTGATATTTGAAAATTACCGTTGTCATCACTGGTTGTTCCTGTCTTGGTACCTTTTATTAAAACTGAGGCACGGGATACGGGTTGTCCATCTTGTTTTAATATCTGTCCTTTAACAACTATGTTCTGAGCAATTGAACTGCTCGCAGATAATAAAATCGCCAATAACCAAAGCGAGATTATCATTAATGTCCGATGGTTCGGCAGTTGAAATAGATTTTTCAGCATGACATTTTTTTTCATAATGTTTTTTTTGGCAGTTGAATACTTGAAATTTGTTTGATTATTAAAACATCAAGAAACCTGGTATTATGCAGAACATTCATAGCAAGAACGTGCTTCTTAATGTAGAAAATCGAGGGAAATAAAATTTTACTTATTACTGCATTACAAGTAGTGAAGGACAAAAACAATTGAATGTTTATTCCGATTTTTTTCATACAGCAGTCAGTCGTAAATAATTTTTTCAGTGTAATGCAGTAAGCAGAACTGCATTTTCGCATGACGAATATAGGAGTTTTTTTAAAAATTGCAACCGATTGCAATTTTTTTTTCAAAAAAAGCTACTTTTATTTGTAAACAGGATTTCCACCATGCCTAATCAAAAAGAAATAACGATCTATGATATTGCCAAACGCCTGGACATTTCAGCTACAACCGTCAGCCGGGGATTGAAAAATCATCCTACTATTAATAAGAACACAAGAAAAAAAATTGCAGATGCTGCAAAAGAGTTAGGTTATCGGTCAAACACTTTTGCAAGCAGTCTCCGCAGCAACCGGACACATACAATTGGTGTTATTGTACCTCGTCTTAATAGTAATTTCATGTCATCTGTATTAGCGGGAATGGAAGATGCAGCAAGCCGGGAAAATTATAATCTTATTATCACTCAATCTCTTGAAAAAAAAGAAAAGGAAAAGGCGAATGCGCATACCATGTACAATAAAAGAGTGGATGGCTTATTGATCTCTTTGGCTTATGACACTGAAAATATTTCGCACCTACAGCCTTTTTTTACAAAAGGAATTCCTGTTGTTTTCTTTGACAGAACATTCAATCATAGTGAAAGCACAAGTATATTAATTAACAACTTCCAGGCAGCTTACGATGCCACGAAACACTTACTGGAGAAGGGTTGTAAGCGGATCATGCACCTTGGGGGTAATATGTTACGGGATGTTTATTCGGAAAGATTAAGAGGGTATAAAAAAGCACTCCAGGATCATAAGATCCCATTTGATGAAAGACTTATATATATAAGTAACCTTAACGAAGAAGCGGGCACAGAAGCGGCAAAGTATATTTTAAAGATGAAGAAGACATCTAGACCAGATGGTGTTTTCAGCGCCAATGATACGGCAGCAGTTCATTGCATGATACATCTCAAAACTACTGGCATCCGCATCCCTGTTGATATAGCATTTGTTGGTTTTAATAATGACCCGATAAGCAAAGTTGTTGAACCCAATTTGTCAACAGTCAACTATTCAGGTTATCATCTTGGTGAGGTAGCTGTCATGAACCTGATCAATCATCTTAATGGTTTAAACAGTGTAAAGACAACTAACACGATTGTTCTAAGAGCTGATCTTGTTGTGCGTGAATCATCATTAAAAAACAAATCTTTATAATTCTGTATTATTTGATTTTTTTAGCGACTTTTATGCAACCGATTGCAACATGAAACCAAAAAAAGAAGTAACCATCTATGATATTGCACTGAAGCTGGATCTTTCTTCCGCTACTGTAAGCCGTGCCTTAAAGAACCATCCGGCCATCAATAAGAACACCAAGAAAAAAATACAGGATAAAGCAAAAGAACTCGGCTATCGTCATAATACGTTTGCCAGTAATCTTCGGAAGCAAAAAACAAATACCATTGGGGTTATCGTTCACGAGTTGAACAGTAACTTCATTACATCAGTTTTAGCGGGCATTGAAAAAATAACTACAGAAGCCGGATACGACCTTATCATCGCTCACTCTTCGGAAAGTTTCGAAAAGGAATCAGCAAATGCATTAAACCTTTTTCATAAAAGGGTGGATGGACTTATTGCATCATTGGCGTTTAATACAAAAGGTCTCGGTCATTACAAATTTTTTTCTGACAGGGCTATTCCTGTAATATTTTTTGATCGTGTAGAAGAGAATAGTGAAAGCACAAAAGTTATCATCGATAATTATAAATGCGGGTACCAGGCAACAAAACATCTTATTGACCAGGGGTGTCAAAGAATTGTGCTTGTTACCGCAAGTTTAAAACGAAATGTATATGCCCAACGTCACAAAGGATATACTGATGCATTATTTGATAATAAAATCCCTTTTAATGAAAATTATGTATTGATAAAAGATCTCAGTGAACAATGTGGTATTGAAGCAGCATTGGAAATTTTGAAAATGAAACCCCTTCCAGATGGAGCTTTTATCACCAATGATTTTTCTGCTGCCGTATGTATGCAAACTTTAAAAGAGCACGGGATCAATATCCCCGAAGATATTGCGATCGTTGGTTTTAATAATGACGCGATCGGAAAAATTGTAGAACCACAATTAACTACTATTGATTACCCTGGAATTGATATGGGCGAGATCGCTGCCCGTCATTTGATCAATCATTTGAAAGGGATTTCAAATATTAGTCAAACGCAAACAATAGTTATTCGTTCAGACCTCATTATAAGAAAATCATCTCTGAAAAAAAACGCAATTGTTAAACCTGGTCATTAATAATGAGAAAAAGGCTCCTGGTCATATTAATACTCTTACCTGCTTTATTAAAAGCAGAAGATGGCTATGATCTGTGGCTCAGGTATAAAAAAATAGCAAACAACTCGCTGCTTGATCAATATAAAAAACAAATTACATCACCGGTAGTCCTCGGTTCATCACAAACAATTGCAATTATCAAAACTGAATTATCCAGGGCATTTCTCGGCTTGACCGGCATTTCTTATAAAATATTATCATCAACTGTCAGTTCAACCACATTTATAACTGGTACAGCTTCTATTTCCACTATTATTTCTTCAGTCGTTACCAAAGATGAAATAAACCTTATCGGTAACGAGGGGTTTATTATTAAAACGAGGCCTGGTAAAACGATCATTACTGCCAATACAGATATCGGGGTGATGTATGGTGTTTTTCATTTCCTCCGTTTAATGCAAACTCAACAGTCTGTTTCAAATCTGAATATCATCTCAGTGCCAAAAATAAAATTGCGAATACTTGATCACTGGGATAATCTTAACCGAACTGTTGAAAGAGGCTATGCAGGGTTTTCTATTTGGGATTGGCACAAGCTTCCTGATTATATTGATAAAAGATATATTGATTATGCAAGAGCGAATGCATCCATTGGCATTAACAGCACTGTATTGACGAATGTAAATGCAAATGCAGTTGTTCTTACAAAACCATATTTGGAAAAAGTGAAGGCATTAGCTGATCTGTTTAGGCCTTATGGAATAAAAGTTTATCTCACCGCACGATTTAGTGCGCCGATCGAGCTGGGCAAATTAAAAACTGCTGATCCATTAAATGATACAGTACAATTATGGTGGAAACAAAAAGTAAAAGAAATTTATGACTTGATCCCTGACTTTGGTGGATTTCTTGTTAAAGCAAATTCTGAAGGACAACCGGGACCACAGGACTATAACAGAACACATGCTGATGGAGCCAATATGCTTGCTGATGCTGTCTCACCATTTGATGGAATTATAATGTGGCGGGCGTTTGTTTATAGTTCCAATTCTAATGACAGGTTTAAACAAGCTTATGAAGAATTTAAACCACTAGATGGTAAATTTAGAAAAAATGTTTTGGTGCAGGTAAAGAACGGGCCCATAGACTTTCAACCCCGGGAGCCCTTCTCTCCTCTCTTCGGAGCCATGCCACAAACACCTTTAATGATGGAGTTTCAATTAACACAAGAATACCTGGGACAAGGAACACACTTGGTTTTTGAAGCACCACTCTTCAAAGAAGTTTTAAACGCTGACACATATTCAAAAGGGAAAGGTTCAACTGTAACGAAAGTGATCGACGGGTCCTTAAATAATTTTTCATTAAGTGGAATAGCCGGTGTTAGCAATATTGGCAATGATATAAATTGGTGCAGTCATCCTTTTGCACAGGCTAACTGGTATGCTTTAGGAAGGTTGTGTTGGGATCATGATCTGTCGTCTTCACAAATTGCAGATGAGTGGATCAGGCAAACATTCACCAATGATCCATCGTTTGTAGAACCTGTAAAAAAAATAATGCTGCAATCACGTGAGGCATTAGTTAATTACATGACACCACTCGGATTAGCCCATATTATGTATAATGGCCATCACTATGGCCCAATGCCCTGGGGAAATACCTTGAATCGCCCTGACTGGAACCCGGTTTATTATCACAAAGCAGATGCATCCGGAATTGGATTTGATAGAACAACTAACGGAACAAATGCATTAGCACAGTATGCTGCTGAAGTGCAAAATGAATTCAATGATATCAATAAATGTCCCGATGAATATTTATTATGGTTTCACCATGCGTCGTGGGATCATAAAATGCATTCAGGAAGAACATTGTGGAATGAGCTCTGCTATAAATATAATTCAGGAGTTGATTCGGTAAGGTCTTTCATTAAGCAATGGAATAGGTTAAAAAAATATATAGACGAAGACAGGTTTAAGCAAATAGATCAATTATTGAACATTCAATTGAAAGATGCGATCTGGTGGCGCAATGCCTGTTTGCTTTATTTTCAGACATTCAGTAAAATCGCTATTCCTTCTCAATATGAAAAGCCAGATAAAACATTGGAATATTATCAAAACATAAGAATTTTATATGCGCCGGGAAATTAGAATACTAACTTAGACTAATTAAAACCAACTAACACAAATCAAATGAGCAGTAGCAAAAAAATAGCAATAGTAACGGGTGGAGGTTCAGGTATTGGATTAGCTATCGCAGAAAAATTTACACATGCAGGGATTGAAACGATCATTGTTGGTCGTGATGAAAACAAATTAAAGAATGCGAAAGAAAAATTGGGTGAACATTGTTACCCGATGACTTGTGATCTAAGTGATCTCAAATCTATTCCTTCTTTCATTGGCGATGTGATCAAACAATTCGGACAGATAGATATCCTGGTGAATAATGCCGGCATCAATATGAAAAAAGAATTCCAGGATGTGACTGATGAAGATTTTCAAAAAGTAATTACTACGAACCTGACTGCAGTGTTTGTAATTAGCCGTGAAGTTGTAAAGCAAATGCTGACACAAAAAAGTGGTTCCATTATTAATATCAGTTCAATGGCGGCACAATATGGGTTACCAAAAGTAATTGCTTACAGTGCTAGCAAAACCGCTATTGACGGAATGACAAGAGCCATGGCAGTTGAATTATCGCCAAAAGGAATTCGTGTGAATGCAATTGCGCCGGGTTTTATTATCACCGACATGACGGATAAGGCGCTGAACAGTGACCCCGAAAGAAAAGCAAAAGTATTCGGTCGTACTCCTATGGGCTATATGGGACAGACATCAGACATTGGTGACGCAGCATTGTTTTTAGCAGGTGATGCTGCAAAATATATTACAGGTATTGTATTACCGGTTGATGGTGGTAATAGTATTGGGTTTTAATTTTTTTTGACGGGCTGCATCGCTTCGATTGACAGTTATGACGTGGAGTCAGCACAGAGCGAAGCGAAGTGTTCAACTTCAATATCCTTGACCGATCAATTTGCTTTTTCAATTTCCATTATTTGCCAATGAAAAAAGTTTTTGCTTACATATTCATTTGTTGCATCCTGGTTACAGGTAATGCACAATTTGTAAATGAAGTTAAAACTGCGGCATCATTCTCTTTATCGAATGCGGTTATTTATGTTGATGACGCGGATGAGGCATTGGTAAAAAAAGCAGCCGAATTATTACAGCAGGATATCGAAATGGTAATTGGCAAAAAACTTCAATTAATAAATAAACTTCCTTCTTCATCATCTTTTGCCATTATCATCGGTTCTCTTCAGAGATCTTCTGGCATCTCTCAATTGATCAAACAGAAAAAGATCAATGTAAAAAATATAAGCAACAAATGGGAAGCATACCAATTACAATCGCTGTCAAACACATTGGTTATTGCCGGAAGTGATAGAAGAGGAACTGCTTATGGTGTTTTTGAGTTTTCAAAACAGATCGGAGTATCTCCCTGGTATTGGTGGGCAGATGTTCCCATGAAAAAGAAGAAAGAGATCTTTGTTACTACCAATGTTTTTATAACCGATGCACCGAAAGTAAAATACCGTGGCATATTTATTAATGATGAAGCCCCCGCTTTTTCAGGCTGGACAAAGGAAAAGTTCGGCGGCGTTAATCATTTGGTCTATGAAAAGATATTTGAATTGATCCTTCGATTAAAAGGGAATTATCTCTGGCCCGCAATGTGGGGTAATGCATTTAATGACGATGATACCTTGAACCCAATACTCGCGGATAAATATGGAATTGTAATGGGTACCTCGCATCATGAGCCGATGTTGAGAGCACAACAGGAATGGAAACGATATGGAAAAGGCAAATGGGATTATGACAGCAATGAAGTGGTGCTGAAAGAATTTTGGAAAAAGGGAATACAAAATATGGGCTCACATGAAAGCATAGTCACTGTAGGCATGCGTGGCGATGGTGATATGCCAATGAGTCGTGAGACTGCGACAAGTTTATTGGAACGAATTGTAAAAGACCAGCGACAAATAATTAATGAAGTAACCAAAAAACCAGCCAGTGAAACGCCACAACTCTGGGCTTTATATAAAGAGGTGCAGGATTATTATGATAAAGGAATGAGAGTGCCTGATGATGTTACATTATTATTATGTGATGATAACTGGGGAAATATTCGCAAGCTTCCAAAGCTTAATGAAAAACCAAGAAAAGGTGGTTATGGAATTTATTATCATTTCGATTATGTCGGTGGGCCAAGAAATTATAAATGGATCAATTCAAACAATATTGCAAGAGTTTGGGAACAAATGCACATGGCTTATGAATATAATGTTAGAAATATCTGGATCGTAAATGTGGGGGATATAAAGCCAATGGAATTTCCGATTTCTTTCTTTTTGGATTATGCGTGGGATCCTAATAAATGGAATGAAGACAACCTTGTAAATTATTATAGTGCATGGGCTAATCAGCAATTCGGGTCGAAGTATGCAAAAGAGATCGGTGAAGTTTTAAGAAAGTACTCTCAATATTCTTCGAGAAGGAAACCAGAGATGCTGGATGCAAATACTTATCGGATTTCTTCTTTTTTGGAGGAAGATGAAGCAGGAGCAGTAGAAAAAGAATGGTATGATCTCCAATTAGAAGCCGTAAAAATTAACAACTTCCTGCCAGCAGAAGATAGGGATGCATTTTTTCAACTTGTCTTGCATCCCATCTGGGCTTTTGCCAACCTGCATTCAATGTATCGAAATGTTGCCTTGAACCAAGAAGCATATAAAACCAAATCACCTCGTGTGAATGGATATGCTGATGCTGTAAAATATTGTTATGAAAGAGATTCATTGATCACATTGGAATATCACCAATTAAAAAATGGTAAGTGGAATCACATGATGGATCAGACGCATATTGGTTATACTTACTGGCAGCAACCGCCTCGCCAACGAATGCCGGAAGTAAAATATCTATCTGCCGATTCAATTCAAGAAGAAATTCCTATGCAGTTAATGGAATTACACACAGCTGAACAGCTTATTCCCAAGAGAAGCACCGGGAATCTCTTTTATGAACGGGAAGGCTATGTTTCAATAGAGACTGATCATTTTACAAATGCAGTAAATTCAAATAATATCAAATGGAAGGTTATACCAGACCTTGGAAAAACAGGAAATGCAATAACAACATTCCCTGTAACAGCGCCAATACAAAAAATCACATCGACTTCAGCTCATCTGGAATATGAAGTTTATACTTATAGTAAAGACAGCATAAAAATAAATGCCTACTTCTCTCCCACTCTAAATTATTATAATACCAATGAAGGACTGCAGTATGCTATTTCAATAGACAATGAAACGCCACAAATGATCAGTATAAACAAAGAAGACAGAAATACAGGTGCGGGTATATGGAACAAATGGGTTGGAGAAAATATTATCATCAAAACAAGCAGGCACAAAATTTCTCAACTCGGTAAGCACATTGTAAAATACTGGACGGTGAATCCAGGAGTTGTGTTGCAGAAATTGGTTTTAGATTTTGGTGGATTAAAACCGAGTTATTTAGGTCCACCGGAAACACGAATTATTAAATAGACAAAAACAATTGGTATGAAAAGAAATATTTTGTTTTGTGTAAGTGCTGTTGCAATCTCTGTTATTTTATTTTCCTGCAGCAGCAGTAAGAAAGTAACAGGATCTGGCGCAACTACATTAAGAGACGCATATAAAAACGACTTTTTGATCGGCACCGCTCTTAACTCCCAGCAGATAGAAGAAAAAGATTCCAATGCTGCCAAACTGGTTCCGGAGCAGTTTAGTGCTGCAACACCTGAAAACATAATGAAGGCTGAGATCATTCATCCGCAGTGGGGAAATTACAATTTTGACCTCGCTGATAAAATGATTGCCTATGGGAAGAAGCATAATATTCTTATCAACGGCCATACACTTATCTGGCATAGCCAACTGCCGGCATACGCAAGAAATATTAAAGATGTTGATTCATTTAAAACCTTTTTTAAAGATCATATTACTACGATCGCCAGCCGCTATAATGGAAAAATTTATTCCTGGGATGTGGTGAACGAAGCATTAAATGAAGATGGTACGATGCGTAAATCAATTTTCCTTGACAAACTGGGAGATGATTTTGTAACCGAAGCTTTCAGAATTGCACAAAAAGCAGCACCTAACACAAACCTCTATTATAATGATTACAATATTGAGCAACCGAAAAAAAGAGCCGGGGCAATTGCTTTAATTAAAAAAATACAGGCAGCGGGTGTTCGTATTGATGGCGTAGGGATCCAGGGTCACTGGCATTTGAACAAGATACCATTAAAAGAAATTGAAGAAAGCATCCAGGAATTTTCAGCATTGGGAATAAAAGTAATGTTCACTGAACTGGATATTGAAGTACTGAAACGCGATTTCCAGGGTGCCGATGTGAGCCAAAGGGTTGCTTCAAATCCTGAATTAAATCCTTACGTAAACGGTTTGCCGGATAGCGTACAACAACAACTGGCAAATGATTACGAAAGTTTATTTAAACTCTTTTTAAAATATAAAAATAATGTTGCACGTGTTACTTTCTGGGGAGTAACCGACGGACAAAGCTGGCTGAATGGCTGGCCTGTGAGGGGAAGAACTAATTATCCTTTATTGTTTGACAGGCAATACAAGCCCAAACCTGCTTACTACAAAGTAATTGGACTGAAAACAAATTCCGGGTCAGGAGAAACTATGAAAAAAGCATTCTAATAATCTAAAATAAAATCATGAACACGACTGCTTCGCAAAAACTTTCTGTCATTGAAAAGATTGGCTATAGCCTGGGCGATTTGGCCGCTAATCTCATTTTTCAAACCTTAGTAACATTTCTTGCTTTTTTTTATACAGACGTTTATAAAATTCCCGCTGGTAAAGCCAGCTTCATCATTACCTTCTTTGGTTTTGCTGGCGCGTTTTTTAATGTGATCATGGGTATCATTGCAGACAGAACAAATACACGTTGGGGAAAATATCGTCCTTGGATCTTGTGGACAGCAGTTCCTTTTGGTGTTATTTCTCTTCTCGCATTCAGTACACCTGATTTCAATGAGTCCGGAAAAATTATTTATGCTGCAGTTACCTATTTCTTTTTAGTAATTATTTATTCAGCAAACAATCTCCCCTATTCTGCTTTAAGTGGTGTACTAACCGGTGATATGAAAGAAAGAAACAGTCTTTCTTCCTATCGGTTTGTTGCCGTAATGGTGGCACAATTTATTATCCAGGCATTATTGCTTCCGTTAGCATTATCAATTGGGCATGGTGATAAACAAAAAGGGTTTGAAAGTGTAATGTTGTTTTTTGCTATTGTTGGTGTCGTCTGTTTCATCATTACATTTTTAACTACAAGGGAAAGAGTGAAACCGATCGTCGAACAGAAAAATTCCATTTCCGGCGATCTAAAAGATTTAACGAGGAATAAACCCTGGATCATCATGCTATTCCTGACTATTCTTGTGTTTGTCACGCTGGCATTAAAAGGTGGTATGAATATTTATTTCTTTAAATATTATTTGAATCATGATGCGGAAGCCCGGTTCCTGGAAAGTGTCGGTTTTAATAATTTTATTGCAGGTTTAAATAATATGCTTACCGGTATAGGCCTTGGCAATTTTGAATGGCCACAGGATCCTCCTTCTTCGGCAAATAGTTTATTCAATGCCGGCAGTATCATTTTTATGATCGTCGGGATCATGTTCAGCAAACCCCTGGCTGACAAGTTTGGTAAACGAAACATATTCGGAATTTTTCTTGTACTCTCTGCTTTATGCCTGATGATGTTCTATTTCTATTCACCTGAATCAGTCGGGCTTGTGATACTTACACATATTTTTCATGGATTCTTATATGGAATAACTATTCCTATTCTTTGGGCTATGATCGCCGACGTGGCAGATTTCAGTGAATGGAAAAACAACCGAAGGGCAACCGCCATTATCTTTTCCGCTATGATATTTGGTTTAAAAGTGGGATTGAGTTTCGGGGGTGGTTTGGGAGCATTTCTTTTAAGTAAATACGGCTACGTTGCAGATGCAACACAACAAACACCGGAAGCAATTAATGGGATCAGGATGTCAGTAAGTATTTATCCGGGACTGATTTTTATAGTGGGTTCGGTTTTGCTTTTCGGGTATTCGATCAATAAAAAAATGGAGACAACAATTGAAACAGATCTGAAAGAAAGACGAAGATTAGCTACGGCTGTTGCATAACGCAATAACCAGACAGATTGTTATCGAACATATTTTAATTTAAAATTTAAAACTATGCCTGAAGAAAGTATTGCGCATATCGATTTTGAAGAACTAAATAAAAAAGCAATTTCTCAGCCGGTTGTTTCACATATCTATACGGCTGATCCATCTGCACATGTTTTTAATGGTAAGATATATATCTATCCTTCTCATGATATCGAAAATGATATTCCATTTGATGATCTTGGAAGTCATTTTGCCATGGAAGATTATCATATTTTATCAATGAACTCACCTTTGGATAAAACAGCGACGGATCATGGGGAAGCATTACATGTAAAAGATGTTCCCTGGGCTGATAAACAAATGTGGGCTCCTGATGCAACAGAAAAAGATGGAACCTATTATTTATTTTTCCCTGCAAAAGATCATGATGAAATATTTCGCATTGGTGTAGCGACAAGTTCATCACCTGAAGGTCCGTTCAAACCTCAACCAACACCAATCAAAAAAAGCTTTTCAATTGATCCTGCTGTATTCAAAGATGATGATGGATCTTATTACATGTATTTCGGAGGCATTTGGGGAGGTCAACTACAACGTTGGAGAACCGGGTCCTTCAAAGCAGAAGGTGATAGTTCGCTTTTTCATTTACCGAACGATAATGAAACAGCATTATATGCAAAAGTTGCAAAGTTGACAAGTGACTTGCTTGAGTTTGCTGAAGATGCTAAAGATGTTGTGATACTCGATGAAAATGGCAAGCCCCTACTTGCGGGTGATAATGAGAGAAGGTTTTTTGAGGCATCGTGGATGCATAAGTATAAAGGCAAATATTATTTTTCTTATTCTACCGGTGATACGCATTATGTATGTTACGCAATTGGTGACAATCCGTACGGGCCATTCACTTATGCCGGAAGAATTTTAAACCCTGTTGTTGGTTGGACATCGCATCATTCAATTGTTGACTTCAACGGCAAATGGTATTTTTTTTATCATGACAGCAGTTTATCAAAAGGAGTAACTCATTTAAGATCGGTAAAAGTAACAGAGCTGATACATGATGCAAACGGAAAGATAAAAACTATTGATCCCTATAAATAAGATATAATTTATGAAAAGAATTTTCTTTTTGTGTCTGTTAATGATCTCGTACAATGTATATGCACAGGATTTTAAATCATTCCCCATGTGGGATCCTTCATTGCCAATAGAAACAAGAGTAAATGATATAGTAAGTCGTTTGACACTGGATGAAAAAGTAAAACAGATGCTTAATGCAACGCCAGCTGTGCCAAGATTGGGGATCCCAGCATACGACTGGTGGAATGAAACATTGCATGGTGTGGCAAGAACACCGTTTAAAGTAACATCCTATCCCCAGGCAATTGCAATGGCAGCAACATGGGATACAACTTCACTGTATAGAATGGCCGATTACTCAGCATTAGAAGGAAGAGCAATACATAATAAAGCGATCGAATTAGGCAGAGAGAAAGAAAGATATTTAGGATTGACATACTGGACGCCGAACATCAACATTTTTCGTGATCCACGCTGGGGACGTGGCCAGGAAACCTATGGCGAAGATCCTTTCCTAACTGCAATGATGGCCCATGCATTTGTTCATGGTTTGCAAGGCGATGATCCAAAATATTTAAAAGCAGCGGCATGTGCCAAACACTTTGCAGTGCATAGTGGCCCGGAACCATCGAGGCATGTTGATAATTTCAATCCCACTACTTATGATCTATGGGATACATATTTACCTGCATTCAGAGAATTGGTTACAAAAGCCAATGTTGCCGGTGTAATGTGCGCCTACAATGCCGTGAACACTCAACCTTGTTGTGCAAATGATCTATTGATGAATGATATTTTGCGCAAGCAATGGAAGTTTACCGGGTATGTTACCAGTGATTGCTGGGCGATCGATGATTTCTTTAAATATCATAAAACACACAAAGATTCAGTAACAGCTGCGGTGGATGGTGTTGTTCATGGTACCGATATCGAATGCGGCACTTCGGTTTATTATACATTATACAGTGGTGTAAAAAGTGGCTTGATAAAAGAAGAACAACTTAATGTTTCATTGAGAAGATTATTTATGATCCGTTATCGTCTTGGGATGTTTGATCCTGTTTCTATGGTAACATATGCACAAACACCATCATCTTCTTTGGAAGCACCGGAACATAAAGCTCTTGCTTTAAAGATGGCGCAGCAATCAATTGTATTATTAAAGAATAATAAAAACTTGTTGCCACTAAGTAAAAAAATAAAAAAGATCGCTGTTGTCGGCCCCAACGCCGATAACGCTATTTCTGTTCTTGGAAATTATAATGGAGTGCCTTCAGAAATAGTTACTGCACTGCAAGGGATAAAAAATAAGCTCGGAAAAGACGTGGAAGTAATATATGAAAAGGCGTTGAATTTTACCAATGATACATTATTGGCTTACGAAGATGTAAGTAAACAATATTCAATTGGAGAAGGGGCACCTGGTTTCAAGGCTGAATATTATAATAACACGGAGCTAAAAGGTGAACCGATCGTACAAACAGAAAGCAATCTTGATCATTTCTGGCAGGAAGGCCAGGCAGTAGTTGGTGATATCCGTGCTAATAATTTTTCGGCTCGTTACACTACATATTACTCATCAGATAAAGATGGAGAGATAACTTTTGAAATAGAGGGTGATGATGGATATAAATTTTTTATCGATGATAAAGAGATATATAATTCATGGTTACGTAACCGATGGGGAGCAAGACAATATCGCCAGAAAATTGTAAGAGGCCAACAATATAAAATCGTAGTGGAATACTGGCAAGGAGAAGGCAAGGCCAATATAAGATTACGGGCTGGAAATTTTGAACGCTTTGATATGAGTGCATTTCTGAAACGTATCAAAGATGTTGATGCAATTATATATGTAGGTGGAATTTCTCCGCAACTGGAAGGTGAAGAAATGAGAGTTGATTTTCCTGGCTTTAAAGGCGGTGACAGAACTTCTATTTTATTACCACAAATACAAACCGATGCGATGAAAGCTCTGAAGTCAACTGGCAAACCTGTTGTATTTGTAATGATGACAGGCAGTGCTCTTGCAATTCCATGGGAGAATGAAAATATTCCTGCTATTATTAATGCATGGTATGGCGGACAAAGTGCAGGCACCGCAATTGCGGATGTTTTGTTTGGCGATTATAATCCTGCCGGAAGATTACCTGTTACTTTTTATAAAAGTGACAACGATCTGCCAGACTTTAGCGACTACTCTATGAGCAACAGGACTTACCGTTATTTCAAAGGCGAAGCGCTGTATCCTTTTGGATATGGCTTAAGCTATACGACCTTTAAGTATGATCAATTAAAAATCCCTGCAACTGTTACAATGGGCAAAAACATCACTATTAGTGTCAGAGTGACCAATACAGGTAAATTGGATGGCGAAGAAGTAGTGCAATTGTATTTGCAGCATCAAAATCTAACTGTGAAAACACCGATCCAGGCATTAAAGGGTTTTCAGCGAATTACTTTGAAGAAAGGTGAAAGCAAGATGATAAATTTTGAATTAACGCCCGAACAATTGTCATTAGTGAATGAGACCGGGTCAACATATCAGCCTGCTGGAAAAATTTTAATAAGCGTTGGTGGCGGTCAGCCGGGAATAAAAAATAAAACAACAAGCAATGTTGTAAATTCAATCATTACTATATTATAATATACATATGAAAAAAATATTTGTTTCTGCCAGTATGCTGATCGCAAATTTTCTTTTTGCACAAAACACTATTGTACTGAATGCAGACAAAGGAAAAGACATCATCAATAAAAATATTTACGGGCATTTTGCAGAGCATCTTGGTCATTGCATATATGGTGGATTTTATGTTGGCGATAGTAATACAACTATTCCGAATAAAAATGGTATAAGGCTTGATGTTGTCGATGCATTGAAAAAATTAAAAATACCAGTGCTTCGTTGGCCGGGTGGATGTTTTGCTGATACTTATCATTGGAAAGATGGGATTGGTCCGAAGAAAGAAAGACCATCAATGCTGAATGTATGGTGGGGGAATGTAAAAGAGGATAACAGCTTTGGCACCAATGAATTTTTAAACATGTGTGAACTGCTTGGTGCAGAACCTTACCTCAGTGGAAATGTTGGAAGCGGCACACCACAGGAATTAAGTGATTGGGTAAAATATGCTATTCATCCTAATGGAAGCAGCCCGATGCCGGATTTACGTTTGAAAAATGGACGTGCCAATCCATGGCATGTAACATA
>Ga0207701_10000855_pt1 | contig 32294 bp, 28 predicted proteins | sample KBSSwiSSwithPhiX_FD_184294 | JGI IMG/M metagenome (GOLD analysis project Ga0207701, IMG submission 184294) | Switchgrass rhizosphere bulk soil microbial communities from Kellogg Biological Station, Michigan, USA, with PhiX - S5 (SPAdes) (version 2) | ecosystem: Environmental > Terrestrial >... | reverse complement strand
CGCAGATCTCACAGATTGGGATCCGCTGACCGCGCGCATGCTTCGAATAGCTCGACCGGTCGAGCCACCGTGACGTCATCCGTGGAATCTGTGAAATCTGTGGTTCCCTGTTGCTCCGCGTTCTCCGGCCAGATCACCTTTCCAGCGCAGCCTCCAACTCTCGCACTGTTCTTCCGGTCACCGGGTCGATCATCTCCGCCGCCACTTCCGCCAGCGGCGCGAGGACGAACGAGCGATCGCGAAATCTCGGGTGCGGAATCGTGAGCCCCGGCTCACTCAGCACCAGGTCGCCATAGAGGATGAGGTCCAGGTCCAGTGTGCGGGACGCGTTGGGGACGCTTCGCTCGCGGCCGAAGGTCCGCTCGATGTCGTGGAGCCGTGCGAGCAGCGCGCGCGGATCGAGTCGCGTGAACCCGACGGCAGCCGCGTTCAGATAGCGCGGCTGCGCGTCGGAGACGCCCACCGGCGCGGTGTCGTGGCGGGATGAAAGGTGGAAGCGATCGAGGAATGCGGCGAGCTGAGCGGCCGCCGCGGTCAGCGTGCTGTCGCGATCGCCCAGGTTGCTGCCGAGGGCAATCGCGACGCGGACCGGGTCAGTCGCCGAACCAGCGTGCGCCGGCGACGACGCCACGGCTGCCTGCCCCGGTGTCGCTGTGGCCGAGCACGTCGACCGTTCCGTCGCCCGCCTGCTCGAGCATCCGCGTCTGCTCCTGCACCTCGCCGAGCATCAACCGGAGCATCGTCTGGTTCCTGGCGTGCGACAACGACTCCACGCGCGGACGCCACTTCGCGAGAAACGCCGCGCCTGCTCGCGCGTCCTCGGCAGCGGCCGCCTTCCACGCGTCCCTCGAACGGTCGAGCGTGATCGACGGGCCCGGAGGGTTCGGCGGCAGCGGCGCGCCAAGGTCCACGAGCGCGTCGCCCAGCCACTCCAGGTGCGTCTCCTCGCGATTGATCACGTACTGGTAAGCGTTGTTGGCGTCGTAACTCGACACGTGAACGGCCACCGCCTTGTGGCGCTCGACCAGCGCGAGCCGGTCGCGGTAGCACTCCTGCAACAGGGCGACGAGTTCGGTGGGTTTCACGCTTTTTGCTTTTCCTTGCAGGCGATGCACACCCGCGTCCAGGGGATGGCTCGCAGCCGGGCCTCGGCGATTGGCTCGCCGCAGTCGCGGCAGATGCCATAAGTGCCCTTCTCGATGCGCTGCAGCGCGTCCTCGATGGCCTGAAGGATCTTGGCGTCGGTCTGCCGGAGCTTGAGAGCGATGTGGACTTCGTTGTTCCCGCTGGCCTGGTCGGCCATGTCGCCCTGCCTCGAGTTGTTCTCCATCGTCGCCTGCAGGGGACGGACGGCGCCGGCGTCGGTGAGCTCCAGTTTCTTTTGCAGCAGGGCCTCTTGAAAGGCCTCGAGGTTCATACGCTACGACTCCTCCGCCACGCCTTTGGCGGACTGAACAAAAGGAAATGATAGCACTACTCCGCCCGCAGGGTCGCCAGCGGCTTGCGCCGCAAGACGTCGACGCTGGCGGCCAGGCCGACGCCCGAGACGAGCACGATCGTGAGCGCGACGGCGGCGAGAACGTCGAGCCACGGCGCGCGCCAGGCGAGCGCGATTGCCCAGCGGCTGATGGCCCAACTGAGGACCAGCCCGCCGCCCGCGCCAACCACGCCCGCGATGGCGCCGAGCATGCCGTACTCGAGTAACAGGAGTTTGCCGACGACACGCGTGCTCGCGCCGAGGGTCTTGAGAATGGCGGATTCACGCGTGCGCCGGAAGCGCGTCATCGCCACGGCGCCCGTAAGGATCAGCACGCCCGTGAACAACACCAGCCCGCCGACGATCGTCACGCCGAGCGTGAGGCTGCGGATCAGCGCGCGGCCGGTGTCGAGGAACTCGCGCAGGTCGATCACCGACACGTTCGGAAACGCCGCCACCAGGTCGCGCTGCAATCGTGCGCGCGCGGCCACGTCCTCGGGCGCACGGAATGGCGCGATGAAACCGTGCGGCGCCTTGTCGAGCGATCCGGGCCGGAACACGAACATGAAGCCGCCGGCACGGGCGTCACGCCAGTTGACGGCGCGCACGCTGGTGACTTTCGCCTCGATCGGCAGCCCGAGCACGTCGAAGCGGACGGTGTCGCCCACCTGAATCTTGAAACGATCCTGCAGGCCCTCTTCGATCGAGACCTCCGGCGTCGCCGACGGCGTCGCGTCCCAGAATCTGCCCGCGACCACACGCTCGTTTCGCTGGAGCGCGGGACGATAGGTGATCGTGTACTCGCGTGCGAGCGAGCCGCGCTCGCGGACGTCGGCGAGCTTCTCGAGCGAGATCTGCTTGCCTTTCACTGCGGTGACGCGCGCGCGCAGCACGGGCAGCAGCATCGGCGGCGGCGCCGGCGCGATGCGGGGCGTCAGGAACGCGGCAAGCGGCGCCGCCTGATCCTGCTGGACGTCGATCAGGAACATGTCGGGTGAGTCGGCGCCGACGGTGATGTTCAGCGAGTCCAGCAGGTTCGTCTCAATCGCCCGGACGCCGACGATGAAGAAGCACCCGAGTCCCACGGCCAGCAGCACCGTGCGCGTCTGGTTGCCCGGGCGATCGAGGTTGAGTGCCGCGTGGCGGACGACGAACGACTTCGCGCGGCGGAGCGGCTTCACCAGCCACACCAGCAGCCAGGCCGCCGCGAGCAGCACGAGCGTGATCGCGAGGAATCCGCCGCAGACGACGAGGCCGACGCGCAACGAGCCGGCCTGCCATCCCGCAACGGCGACGAGCGCGACGCCAACGATGGCGACGGCGAACACGCGCACCCAGTCGATGCGGCGGCTCCCGCCGCTCTCTTCGCGGAGCAGGAGCGACGGGCGCACGAGCCGCACGCGCAGCAGCGGCACGAGCGCGAACAGGACGGCCACGAGCATGCCGACCAGCACGCCCTGCGCCATGGCGCTCCGCGTCAGCCTGTAGTCAATCGGCGCGCCGGTCGGGCCCGTCGTCGGCACGAATGCCGGCAGCGCCGCGACGAGGCCGGCGGCCAGCGCGACGCCCATGAGGCTCCCCGCCAGGCCGAGCGCGACGATCTCGGTCATGTAGATGCCGAGGACGTGGCGGGTGCCCGCGCCCACGCACTTCAGGATCGCGATGCTCTTCAGCTTCTGCTCGACGAACACGCGCGTGACGCTCGAGACGCCGATACCGCCCAGCACGAGGATCACGAGTCCGACAAGGCTCAGGTAGTTTTCAGCGCGCGCGAGGTCCTCGCCGAGGTCATTCTCGGTGCTGCGGAACGTCCGGACGTTGATGAAGCGGTCCTTGAACGCGTCGGTCAACGCCTTGCCGAGTGCGGCCACCTTCGCCTCGTCGACGCGCAGCATCACCTGGTAGTTGGCGCGGCTGCCGTAGCCGAGCAGGCCGGCATCGACGAGCGCCTGGCGGTCGACCAGCACGCGTGGCCCCAGGCTGAATCCGCCGCTGCGCCGGCCGGGCTCGCTGTCGAGCACCCCGCGAATGACGAAGGGCGTGCGGCCGATGATCAGCGAGTCACCGACAGCGACGTCGAGCACCGTCAACAGCTCGGGCCGCACGAGCACGCCATGCTGGTCGAGCAGCGCGTGGCTGTAGCGCTGTCCGTTGCGCAGCCGCACCTCGCCGTAAAGCGGGAACGAGGCCTCGACGCCACGAATTTCCACCATCCGTGCGACTGGCTTCCGCTCGTCCGACGGCCTGGCCATGGTCGCGGTCTCGATGGCATCAGTGCGCGTCCGGGCGGCGGGCTCGGCCGCCAGGCGCGCATCGAGCGCGGCGCGATCCGACTCGGCCCACGGCCGCCCGGTCGTAATCAGGATGTCGCCGCCGATGAGGGTGCGCGCTTCGCCCGTCATCACGAGACGCACGCTCTCGATGACCGAACGCAGCGTGACGATCGCGGCGACGCCGAGCGCGAGGCAGGCGAAGAAGAACAGCAGGCGCTTCCAGGCCGCGCGCGTCTCGCGCAGCGCCATGCGCAGGACGAACCTCACCGCGGCTCCGCCGTCGCGAGCCTCGACCGCTCGGGGTCGGGCCGCCCGTCCTTCAACGCCAGCTGCGTGTGCAGTCGCGAAGCCAGGCCGACATCGTGCGTCACCAGCACCAGGGTCGTCCGTCGCGCGCGATTGACGTCGAGCAGCAGACCCATGACGTGCGCGCCATTGGCGCTGTCGAGATTACCGGTGGGCTCGTCCGCCAGCAGGATCGGCGGATCGTTGGCCAGCGCGCGGGCGATAGCCACGCGCTGCTGTTCGCCGCCGGAAAGCTGCGATGGATAGTGATGGCCGCGTCCCGTCAGCCCCACCTCCTCGATCAGTGATGCCGCCCGCGATGCGGCATCCGCCCGGCCGGCGATCTCCATCGGCACGAGCACGTTCTCGAGCGCCGTCAGCGACGGGATCAGGTGGAAGAACTGGAAGACGAAGCCGATCTTCTCGCCGCGCAGGCGCGCGAGGCGGTCCTCGTCGAGCTGCGTGATGTCCACCCCGTCGATGGCGACGCGTCCGCTCGAGGGCGTGTCGAGCCCCGCGATGAGCCCGAGGAGCGTGGACTTGCCGCTGCCGGATGGTCCCGTGATCGCCAGCGACTGGCCGGCGGCGACGAACAGGTCGAGCGGGTGAAGAATGGTCAGAGGTGCGGTCCCGCTCATCACGGTGCGGGAGACGCCGCGCAGGTCGATCATGATGTCATCGTGGAGGCGGCCAGCACCTTCAGCTGAGGCCAGATTGTGTCGGCGATGTGGCGCTGGCCTTCGGCCGTCGGATGAATGCCGTCGGCCTGGTTCAGCGTCGCGATGCCGGCCACGCCGTTGAGGAAGAAGGGGATCAGGGCGACGTGGCGCTCGCTGGCGACGTCACGATAGACGGCGCGGAAGTCGCGCGTGTAGCGGTCGCCGAAGTTGGGCGGCGCTTCCATGCCGAGCAGCAGCACCTTGATGTGCCGCGCCTCGGCCTTGTCGATGATGGCGTACAGGTTGGCCTTGAGCTCGGTGGGCGCCAACCCTCGCAGCCCGTCGTTGCCCCCGAGCGCGACGAGCAGCACCCTCACGTCGCCCTGCAGCGACCAGTCAAGCCGGCGCAACCCGCCGGCCGACGTGTCGCCCGAGACGCCCGCGTTGATCACCTCGAAGTCGAGTCCCGCGTCGCGCAGTTTCCTCTCGAGCAGCGCGGGATACGCTTCGTCGGCTGATGGAAGTCCATAGCCGGCCGTCAGGCTGTCGCCAAGACAGACAACTCGAGGACCCGAACTTGAGGCCACCGGTGCCACAACGTCGGGGGACTTGTCTGCCGATGCTTTGCCGGGAGCAGAGGCGTTCGATGCAGGAGCCGCCTTTTCTACGGGCGCCTCCGCGGAACTGCCACAACCCGCAACACAAGCTCCAGCAACGAGGGCAGCCGCGAAGGCAACCCGTACGCGCTCCATCCCTTCATTATGTAGAACAGACGCCCGTGAAGCACAGGACTAAAGTCCTGCGCCACTGGCGAGAGTGACAGTGACGCCTGTGGAGCAGAACGTCAGTTCTGCCCCCGCCCGCGCCGACGACTACTCGGCTTTGATGGTGACGGCCGTGATGTTGTCGCTGCCGTTGCGCTCGAGGGAGGTCTGCACTAGCCGCTCGGTGATCTCTTCGAGCTTGCCCGGAGTCGCCATCAGCAACTGCAGCGAGGCGTCGTCGAGGCCGCCGTAGAGGCCGTCGCTGCACAGCAGAAGCATGTCACCGGATGCCAGGGCGCGCTCGCCGATCTCGACCTCGGTGTCGTCGCGCGCGCCGACCACGTTGGTAAGCACGTGACGCATCGGGTGCTGCGCGAGCTGCGTCTCGTCGAACCCCGGCTCGCGCGCCAGCACCGTCGCCACCCACGAGTCGTCGTGGGTGAGCTGCGCCAGCGCGCCGCCGGCCAGCACGTACAGCCGGCTGTCTCCCACGCCGCAGAAGGTCAGCGTGCCGTTCTCTATGAGTGCGACGACAACGGTCGTGCCCATGCCGGCCAGATCGGGCTGCTGCTCGCCGGCCTGGTAAATCTTCCGGTTCGCAAGACGCACGGCAGTGACGAGGCGATTACCGTTCAGTGAGATCGACGGATCGAAACCGAAGGGCCAGGTGAGGTCGCGATCGTGCCGGCTTGCCTCCAGAAAATTGCGGACGGTCTCGACCGCCATGCGCGAGGCGACTTCGCCTGCCTGATGTCCGCCCATGCCGTCGGCGACGATGAACAGCCCGGCCGGCAGATCCCACAACAATGCGTCCTCGTTGTTGGAGCGGACGCGGCCCGGGTGAGAAACGCCAAACGCGGTAAGCTTCAAGACGGGCCCATACTAGCGTAGGGATCGCCGGGCCAGCAAGGCGCGCGAGCGAGGTATACTCCCGACCGTGGTGAGCGTGGCGCTCCAGCGGGTCATGGCGCGCGCACAGGCCGCGCTCGAGCGCGGCCGCGGCGCCGAGGCCACGCAGACCCTCCAGCAGGCGCTGCGATCCACGTCGCTGTCGCGCGAAGACGAACTCGCGCTGCGCGTCGTTCTCGGCGAGGCGTGGCTCCTGCAGGACGACCTCACGCAGGCCAGCGCGTCGCTCGGCCGCGCCCCGGACAGCATCCGCGAATCGGTCGCCCCGGCCACGCTGTCGCACTTGTGGCGTCTGCATGGAAGGCTGGCGTCGGCGCGCGGCGATCAATCGCGGGCGATCGCGCTGCACGGCAGGGCGCTGAAGCAGGCTGAGGTCGCGCACGACCTGCGGGCCACGGGCCTCGCCCACTTCGAACTGGCGCGCTGCTACAAGCTGGTCGGCGATCAGGCGACGATGGCCGATCACTTCGGCGAGGCGGCCTCCGCGCTGCACGCCGTCGGCGACAAGCGGAACCTGGCGCTCGTGCATTCGCTGTCGGCGAGCGCGCTTGCCCAGCAGGGACGCTACGACGAAGCGCTCACAGCGCTGCGCCAGGCCGAGCGCGTGGCAGCCGCCGTCGGCGCCGACGATGTTGTCGCCATCGCCTGCGGCAACCAGGCCAACGTCGCGATGATCCGGCATCGCTACGATCAGGCCCTCGCGCTGGCCGAACGCAGCGTCGCGCTCCACGAACAGTATCCGCCCGGGCACGGCCTGGCTGTCGCGCTGGCAACACTCGGCCAGGTCTGCATCCGCCTCGGCGCGCTCAGCCGCGCCGCGGACGTGCTGCATCGCGCGCTCGAGGTGCGGCGTCCCCTGCTCTTTCATGAGACAACGGGGGCCATCTTCGATTCGCTCGCGCAAATCCACCTGGTGCGCGGTGACTACGAGGCGTGCGAGGAGTCGCTGGGCAAGGCGCGCGACGCCTACGGCGCGTACGACGCGCACACACCGCGCTGGTACGACTGGTCGCTGCGGCTGATCGAGGCCAAGCTGGCGGAACGGCGCGGCCAGTTCGCCCGGGCAGTAGAGCTCGCCGACGCCATCGCGGCGTCGCCGGGCGTGCCGCCAGCCGACGAGGTACACGCGCGGCTCATCGCAAGCGACGCGCTCGTCGCCGCGGGCCGGCTCGACGAAGCCGGTGAGCGCATCGAGCAGATGGCCACCAAGGTGGACCCGCGCACGACGCCGGGCGCCTGGGGCGAATTCCTGCGCGCCCGCGGCACCGTTGCCGCCAGCCGGGGTCGCGGCAACGACGGGTATCACGACCTCGCGCAGAGCGCCAACGTGTTCGACCTGCTCGGGGAGCGCTATCAGACCGCGCTCAGCCAGCTCGCGCTTGGACGCCTCGCCGCCCGATCCGGCGCCCGCTCGATCGCCGTGCGCACGCTCGACCAGGCCGGCGCCACTTTCAGGGAACTGGGCGCACGGCGCGACGCCGACGACGTCGAGGCCGGGCGCGCGCTCACCAGCGAGCCGGGCACGGGCGACTTCATCGGCGCACCCGCCGATGCGGACGATGCGGTGGTGCGCCGCGTGATCGACGCGGCGGCACTCCCCGATCTGTTGTCGCGCGAAACCGCGGCGGCGCTGCTGGAGGTCACCTCCGCCGACACCGTCGTGCTCTTCGTCCGCACCCGCGAGGAGCCGCGCCTCATCGCCCGCGCAGGATGCGATGCCGCCACCGCGGACGCGCTCGTGCGCGCGGCGCTCGGCGGCTCCGCCGTCGGCGGCACGCGCCTGGTGACCGAGCCGCTCGGCGCTGACCGCGAAGGACCGCGCGTCGCGTTGATCGCGCTGTCACGTCCGGTTGGCCAGCTCGTCGAGCGGCGGCTGCGCATGATTGGCGCCGTCGCGCGACAGGGCTTCGAGCTGTGCGAAGCGCGCGAACGGCCGGCGCGAGCCTCCGATGCGGCGGCAATCGAGCGCCCGCTCGAGCCGCTCATTCCCGGCTTCCTTTGCGCGAGCGCCACGATGAGCCGCCTGGTCGATCAGATCAAGCGCCTGCAGGGCAACCAGTTGACGGTGCTCATCACGGGCGAAAGCGGCACCGGAAAGGAACTGGTGGCACGCGCTATCCACGTGGGCTCGCCGCGCGCCTCGGCGATGTACCTCCCCTACAACTGCACGACGACGACCCGCGATCTGGCCGACAGCCAGCTGTTCGGGCACCGCCGCGGGAGCTTCACCGGCGCGGTCACCGACCAGCCGGGCATCATCCGCTCGGCCGCCTCAGGCACGCTGTTCCTCGACGAGATCGGGGACCTGCCGACGGACGTCCAGCCGAAGCTGCTGCGGTTTCTCGAGCAGGGCGAGATCATGCCGGTCGGCGAGACGCGGCCGATTCACGTGGACGTCCGCGTGCTGGCCGCCACCAATGCCGATCTCGAACAGCGTGTGGCGGAAGGCAAGTTCCGCGAGGATCTCTACTACCGCCTCAGCGTGATCCGGATCCACGTGCCGCCCCTGCGAGAGCGCCGCGAAGAGATCCCGCACCTCACCAGCTTCTTCCTTCGGGAATCGATTGACGAGCTGAACAAGCCTGACGTGGAGATCAGCCCTGCCGTGCTCGACCTGTTCGCGCAGTACCTGTGGCCGGGCAACGTGCGGCAGCTCCGCAACGAGATCAAGCGCGCCGTCGCCATGAGTCAGCCTGGCGGGACCCTCAGCCCCGAAATGCTGTCGCCCGAGCTCGCCAGCCTCACCCGCGAAACGCCGGCCAGCCCGCTGTCGGTTGCCTCGCGCCGGCTGCAGGCCGCCTCGCTGGCCGCCGCGGTCGAGCATCTGGAGCGCGATCTCATCCAGGCGGCACTCGACCGAAGCCAGGGGAACATTTCCGAAACGGCTCGTCAGTTGGGCTTGACCCGCCGTGGCCTCTACCTGAAGCTCCGACGTTTGGGTCTCGAGATGCCGGCGGGAATGGATACTCAGTAAACAGTCAACGCGTTGGCTGGATACAAAGTATCCTGGCTTTTCCTGCCACCCGACCGTGCACTTTTCTGAATAACTGCCTTATTAACAGTTGGTTACCGGCAAGTCCCACACGATGGTCATGAGCGCGGCGCAGCCTTTGATAGCTATCAACGGCAACGAGGCTTCCCGTGACCAACCGGCAAACCCACCGCTTCGATGCCCCCGCCCACACCCGCCGCGCCGAGCGCGTGCCCGTGAGCGTCCCCGGCCGGCTGACGTGGAAGGACGACCGCGGCGTGCAGCGCTTCGCGTCGGTAATGACCCGCGACGTGAGCGCGGAAGGCGTCTACCTGGACTGCCGCAGCGGGGAGCAGATTCCGCTCTACCGTCTGGTGTACCTGCAGATCGAGCGGGAGGGCCGCGAGTCGAGCGACCTGCCGACGACGCTGCGCGACGGTCGAGTGTTGTCGGCCGTCTATCGCGTCGGCCCGTGCGAGCCCTCCACCGGCGCACCGTCGGGCTACGCGCTGCGCCTGCTGGTCGATCCGCGGACGCTCGCCGCCAGTGCGCGGAAAGCTGAAGCGGCGATCGCCTGAAGCCTCACGCGTTCGCGGCCCGTGCGAACCGTCCCACCCGCAACACGGCCGCCAGTCCCGCCGCCGCAAGACCCGCCGTGAAGCTCAGGAGCGCGCCCATCTTGGCCTGATCGAGCAGCGGCCCCGCGGACGCCGCTGTCGCGAAGAACAGCGCGACGGTGAAGCCGATGCCCGACACGGTCCCGATGACGACGATGTCGCGCCAGGAGATGCCGTCGGCGAGTTCGAGTCTCGCCAGTCGGCCGGCCGCCGTCGCCAGGCCGATGCCCAGTGGCTTTCCCGCCATCATCGCGATGACGACCGCCCAGGTGGCCGGGCCGACGCTGGCCAACGGGACGCCTGCGTTCACCAGCCCGAAAGCGAGCAGGATCACCTCGACCGGCCCCTTCCACCAGTGCTCGAACTCGCTGAGCGTGTCGTGCTGCAGGTCCTTGCGCTCGTCGAACGTCCCGAGATCCCGGGCTGCGTGCGGCATGAGCGGCACGATCGGCACCAGCGCGAGCGCCGGGTGCAGCCCGCCTCGCAGCAGGCCAATCCAGGACACGACGCCCGCTCCAAGGACGTAGGGCCAGAAACTGCGGACACCGCTGCGCCGGAGCAGCCATGCAATCGCCATCCCGCCACCGACCATGACGACGGCCTCCAGCGGACGCAGCGGCCCGCTGGGATAGAACACCGCCAGGATCACCAGGCCGAGGGCATCATCCACGATGGCCAGCAGGAGCAGGAAGGGCACGGCCGGATGGCCCCGGCCGAAGATCGCCCGTGCCACCAGGGCGCTGAACGCGATGTCGGTCGCGCACGGGATGGCCCAACCCCTGGCGAGGCCGGGGATCGCGAGGAAGTGCGCGATGCCCAGAAAGAGGAGGGCCGGCCCGAGCATTCCGCCCGACGCCGCCAGCACGGGCAGCGCGGCGCGGCGCCCCGAACCGAGCGCGCCGCCGGGAAGCGTCGACTCGAAAACCTCCTTGGCGGCCAGCGCGAAGAAAAACGCCATGCCGACGTCGTTGGCCGCGAAGTGGAGCGCGTGCGCGAAACGCGCGTACGACCCCGGCGAGAGGTTCGCCCATGCGAGCGCAATCACGGCGCCGACGAGGAGCAGCGCCGAGTTGTCGACCAGCGTCCGATAGATGCGTAGAGGCAGCGGCCGCGACGCGACCATCCGGGAATTGTAGTGTGTGGAAGGCGCGAGGGCTCGTGTGCCTGTTCGTGGCTTTGTGAGGGGTTATTTCGGCTCGACGTGGCCGCCGAACTGCTTCCGCATGGCGGACAGGAGTTTCTCGGCGAACGTGTGGTCCTGGCGCGACCGGAACCGGGCGTAGAGGGAGGCCGACAGCACGTCGGCGGGCACGGCCTCCTCGATGGCCGCAAGGAGCGTCCAGCGGCCTTCCCCCGAGTCCTGCACGAAACCGCTGTAGCCGTCGAGGCGCGGGTCCTCGGCAAGCGCGATCGCTGTGAGGTCCAGCAGCCACGACGCAACGACGCTCCCGCGGCGCCAGAGCTCCGCGATGTCCGCGAGGTCGAAGTTGTAGCGCTGGTCGGCCGGCAGCGTCTCGTCACCGGCGTGGCGCAGGATGTCGAAGCCTTCGGCGTACGCCTGCATCAGGCCGTACTCGATCCCGTTGTGGATCATCTTCACGAAGTGGCCGGCCCCCGACGGACCGCAATGGAGGTAGCCGCGCGCGGCGGGGCTCGCCTTGCCTTCGCGTCCAGCCGAGGGCGGAATGCCAGACTCGCCAGGTGCGAGCGACGCGAAAAGCGGCTCGAGACGCGAGACCGCTTCGACCGGACCGCCCACCATCAAACAATAGCCACGTTCGGCTCCCCACACACCGCCGCTCGTGCCCGCGTCGACGTAGTGGACGCCCTTCGGCGCCAGTGCGCGCGCGCGGCGGACATCGTCTTTGAACCAGGAGTTACCACCGTCGACGATCGCGTCGCCGGCGCTCAGCAGATCGCCGAGCGTCATGACGGTCTGCTCGGTCGGCCCGCCCGCAGGCACCATGACCCACACCGCGCGCGGCGGCGCGAGTGACGCCACGAGGTCCTTCAGGCTGGACGCGCCCGTCGCGCCTTCCTTCGCCATCGTCGCCACGGCCTCGGCGCTCAGGTCCGTGACCGACAACGTATGCCCCGCGCGCATCAGGCGCCGGACCATGTTCGAGCCCATCCGCCCGAGGCCGACCATTCCAAGCTGCATGGGAGTACCTCTTTTTGGGCTACGGGCTTCGGGCTACAGGCTACGGGCTACAGGCTCGCCGGTGGCGCCGGCGACGATTTGGTCGAGCGACTCGAGTCCTGCCCGGACGTCGGCGCCGAGGTGCACGCGCAGCGCGCGACGGTGCCGATCGACGAGCACCTGGAAGTCGCCCCTGGCCTGCGCCGCCTTGACGACGCCGAAGGTGTAGCGGGCGCCAGGCACGGCGAGGTCGCGGACATCGTCGCAGGTGATCTGCAGGAAGACGCCGCTGTTCGGGCCGCCCTTGTAGGCCTGCCCCGTCGAGTGCAGAAAGCGCGGGCCGAAGCCCAGGCACGTGGCGACCTGCCAGTGGTCGCGCACGCGATGGCGCAGACGACTGAGCAGCGCCTCGTGCTCGTGCGTCATCGGGATGTAGGCCAGCAGGGCGAAGTAGTCGCCTGCGCCCAGGCGCGCGAGGTGCGCGCGGAGCCACGCCTCGGGCGTCGGTGCGTCTGCTGCCGCTGCGAGCTGTTCCTGATTGGCGCGATCGGTGAACAGCGCCATCCCGCCGTCGCGAACGGCGGCGAATTCCTCCGGCAGGTGTCCAGTAGCCTCGTAGTCGGAGGTCAGCTTGCGCGTCTCGATCTTGCTGGCCTCGACATCCGGCTGATCGAAGGGATTGATCTCCATGACAGCGCCGGCAACCGCTGTGGCGATCTCCCACCGGAAGAACTCGCCGGCGAGCGCATACGGCTCCGCGACGTCGAGCCTCACGACGGGCCGGCCCGCGGCGACGAGTGCCTCGACACCCGCATCCTGCGCATCGTCTGGCGCCGAGGTGAGGCGCAGGTAGGCAAAAACGCGATCGTGTCCGTACGCTGACGGCGACGCGAGGCTTTCGCGGTCGACGGGAATGATGGCGCGGCCGTTCTTGCCGGTGGACTCTGCGATGAGCTGCTCCAGCCAGGCGCCAAGGTCGTAGATGCGCGGCGACACGACGAGCGTCAGCTTGTCGAGCCCGCGCATCGCGCAGGTTCCCAGCAGCAGTCCAAGCGAGACGCCGGGATTCGACGGTGCCTTCTCCGCACGGCAGGCGTCCGCCATCGCCGCCGCGCTCGCCTGCCAGCGCGCGAGGTCCAGCCCGATCGCGGCTGCCGGCACGACGCCGAACGGCGACAGCGCGGAGTACCGGCCGCCAATCGACGGAACGCCGGCGAACACGCGGCGGAAGCCGTCACGCGCGGCGACCGTCTCGAGCCGCGATCCGGGATCGGTGATAGCGATGAACCGACGACCGGCCTGTGCCGCGCCGACGCGCTCCACCATCCGCTGGAAGAAATAGGCCTGGAAGATGTTCGGCTCGAGTGTCGAGCCCGACTTGCTTGCCACGATCACAATCGCGCGTGAGAGATCGACGCGCGATTCCACCAGGGCGACCTGCGTTGGATCGGTCGAATCGAGCACGTGCAGGCGCGGGCCGCCGGGCAGCTGTCCAAACGTCTCCGACAGGACCTCGGGACACAGGCTCGAGCCGCCCATGCCGAGCAGGAGGAGGTCCCGGATGCCGTCGGCGCGAAGCTCGGCGCCGAATCCCTGCAGCGACGTCAGCTCACGCGCGATGTCGTCGGGCCCACTCAGCCATCCGAGCCACTTCGCCTCATCGGCGCCGGTCCACAGGCTGGCGTTGCGGTTCCAGAGCCGGCCCGTGTTGCCGGCCGCGTCCCAGGCGTCCGCCGCCGCGATGAGCTCGCCGCGCAGCGGCTCGGCGATCGCGTCGAAGGTGCCGCTCATCGCCGGTCGACTCCCTTCGCCACGCTGGCTGCCGCCTCGGTTTCCAGCGCGTGCACCTTCGCCAGCCGTCGCACGTGCCGCTCGGCACCCGAGAATCGCGCAGTGAGGAACGCGCGGACGAGCGTCTCGGCGAGCGCGGGCCCGATCACCCGCGCGCCCAGCACGAGCACGTTGATGTCGTCGTGCTCCACGCCTTGCGCAGCCGAGTACGTGTCGTGACACAACCCGGCGCGCACGCCCGGCAGCTTGTTGGCGGCCACCGACGCGCCAACGCCGCTGCCGCACACGACGATGCCTCGCTCGGCCCGGCCGTCGATGACGGCATGGCCCGCCGCCGCCGCGTAGTCGGGATAGTCCACTGGTTCGGTCGACGTGGTGCCGAGGTCGATGACCTCGTGGCCGGACTCGCGCAGCCAGCCGGCCAGGTGCTGCTTCAGCTCGAAGCCAGCGTGGTCGGCGGCAATCGCAACGCGCATCGAAAGGTCACCTGTGCCCGAAAGGACGTGCAGGGCGTCCGGCGAGAATAGCACAGCCGCACGCCACCACTGCCTGCGGCCGGGCCGGAGTACACTCGACTGTCATGTCGCCCGCTGAGGTCGTTGACGAGGTCGTTACCACGTTCGCGAGCCGTGTGCGCGCGACGCTCGCCTCGGGGCGTCGGTTCGCGCTCGCCGTACCCGGCGGATCGTTTGCGACGCGCGTGTTTCCCTCGCTCGCCACGCTCGACCTCGACTGGCCTCGCATCGATCTCACGTGGGTGGACGAGCGTGTGGTGCCGATGAGCGATCCTGAGTCGAATCAGAAAGCGGCCCACGACCTCTGGCTCTCGCGCCTCGCGGGGCCGGGACCACGGCTCATCGCCCCCCCAGTCGCGATGGGCGGCGTCGCACAGGTCGCCGCGGGATGGCAGGCCGCACTCGTGACGACGCTCGGGTCGCCGCCGCGCCTGGATCTCGCCGTAGTCGGTGTCGGATCGGACGGGCACGTGGCGTCGCTGTTTCCCGCGCATCCCGTGCTCGACTGCCTCGACGTGTGGGTCGCGGGCGTCTCGGACTCCCCGAAGCCTCCCCCGGCGCGTGTGACGCTCACGCTCGCGACACTCGCGCATGCGCGCGAGATCTGGATTGTCGCGTTCGGAAGCTCGAAGGCTGCAGCCATCGCCGACGCGCGACGGAATCCTGCCTCGATGCTCCCCGTCGCAATAGTCGCGCGCAGCGGCCCTCAGGTCCGCTGGATCCTCGATTCCGAAGCTGACGGATAACGCCGCCCGGTGGACTTGTGGCCGAACTGAAGTTCGGCCCTACGTACTGCAGTTCTCAGTACTGAAGTTCGGCCCTACGGACGCGGCTCGGTCACCGCTTCAGCAGGTCGCGAATCTCCGCGAGCAGCTTCTCCTGTGGCGTCGGCGCGGGTGGCGCGGCAGGCGCCGGAGCCGGCGCGCGGTGCGCGGCGTTCACCGACTTCACCACCATGAACACCGCAAAGGCCACTATCAGGAACGAGACGATCGTGTTGACGAACACGCCGATGTTGATTGTCACCGCCTTGGCGGCCTTCGCGGCCGCGAGCGTCGCGTAAGGGCCCGGGGGCATGCCGTCCTTCAGCAGCACGTAGAGCTCCGAGAAATCCGCCCCGCCGAGCGCCATGCCGATGGGCGGCATGATGACGTCGTTGACCAGCGACGTGACGATGGCGCCGAAAGCGGCGCCGATAATGAGGCCCACGGCCATGTCCACGACGTTGCCGCGCATGGCGAATTCACGGAACTCCTTCAGCATGAGAGGCTCCTTGGCCGGCTATGAAGATGCGGGCGTCTTGGCAGGCAGCGACGACAGATACTCCGCGAAGCGTTCGTTGTACAGTGCACCAGGCCGCCGCTCGCGGAGCCGCGCGACGGCCGCCGGGCCGTCGTAGCCCAGTTTGGTCAGGATCAGCCCCGCCATCAGCGCGGACCGGTTGAATCCCATCGTGCAATGCGCCAGGACCTTGTGCCCTTCGGAAATCAGCCGGGCGCCCAGTTCGGCGACGGCGTGCATCCGATCGAGGTTGGGCAGCTCCTCGTCGTAGATGTGATGGTAGATGTAGAGAAGGTGGCCGGGCCGTGTGGAGACGCCCTGATCGAGCGTCCCTTCGAGGTCGATAATGACCTCGATGCCCTGCTGGTGCACGGGCGCCCAGTCCGTGATCACCGGCGAGATGAACAGCTGGCCGTTGTCGTCTATCGGGAACAGCTCGGTCGTGAGTAAATCCATCATGCGCGTGACCGTCCGCCGCCGGGGCGCGGCGTGAGGTCAGAGTATACCGGCAGGCGAGCCCGATCGGCCGCGTTGGCGGGATGGTGCCTCGGCCTCCTGCTGTCGGGCGCCCCGCGGGCCGCGCAGGCGCAGCTGGCCTGGTCCGAACTGCCGCTGCCGGGGGGACGGGCCGAGCTGCTGCCAAGGCTGGGGCTCCGCGCCGATGTGCCCCGGGCGCTCGTCGTCGGCGAGATCGTACGGACGGTGCACCAGGCGCGCGATCCGAAGAGCCAGATTCTCGCAGCGCTCAACGCCTACTTCGCCACACCACCGGCGACCGGCGACGAGATGATCCCCGTGCCGCTCGGGCCCGACGTCTGGCGCGACCAGATCCTGCTGCGCGCGGTAGCCGACCACGATCTGCTCGGTGCGATCCTCGCGGACCGCCGAGCCGCCCTGCTCTGCTACGGCCTGCTTGGCCTCGATCGGGAGACCCTCGCATTCGTCGGCGGATCGCCCGCACTGGTGAAACGGCTGTACGAACGCGACGCCAGTCCGTTCGCCGCCTACGCGCACGTGCTGCGCGTCCGCAACGGCGCGCTCGAACTCCCCGGCGGCGCGGAGGCGGCGCCGATCTGGGATGCGCTCGCGGGTGCGCCGACCGCCGATGCGGCCACTGCAATCCTCGCGCTGCTGACGCGAGACAACGCGCGGCTCGCGTACTTCGCCGAAGCACTCGAAACGCTCGACCCCGCACACCTCGCGCTGGTGTTTCCGCCCGATGCCACAGCCGACGCCCGCGCGGCGGCGGCGCGCCTGGCGTATCGCAGCTTCGTCACCGTCGATGGCCTCCGCGATCTGGCCGATCTGCCCTTCCAGCGCATCTCTTACGATCCCGGGGCGTTGCTGGCCACGCTGCCGCTCGAGTCGCGCGGGGCGGTGGCGGGTACTGCGACGTACTGGCAGGCGCTCATCCAGGGCAGCGACGTCCCTGAAGATCCCGCGGAGGCGTGGCCGGATCTCGGCGAAGGCGAGAGTGCGGCTGCGGCATCGCTTCTGGAACATCTGGCCTCGGAAGCCCTGCCGGGGCGCCGCGATCTGCTGGCCACGGTCGGCTTCGTGGCGCGCATGCGGCACAGGATTCACGACACGACGCCGGCCGATTGCGTCCTGCTCGCGCATGCGTTCCGGCGGTATCCCGCGCTGACGCTGACGCTCGAGCGCATCGGCGTTGCGGATCTCAACGTCTGGAGGGCGATGGTGCAGCACGCGCGGCGGCTTGACGGGAGGTCCGGCGCCGACGCCGACGTGCCGCTCGTACTGTTCCAGGCGCCCATCGCGCTCGTGGAACGCGCCGTGCTGGTCGGCGGCCTGGACTCCTCGACGGCGACTCGCCTGCTCACGAAGCTCGCCGATATCGATGCCGTCCAGCGATGGTGGGTCACCTGGCACCATCGTGAAGGCTCGCTCGGGCGTGCGGTCGGGCTCTGGGTCGAGCGCGATCTGCTGCCGGCGCTCGCGGGGAAGCCCGAGGTGGCGCCGGGCGACGCCGAGACCGCGCTGGTGGAGGCGCTCGCAGGCTTCACCGCCGATATGCCGGCCATCGAGGCGCCCCACGTGCGCTGGGAGGACTACGACTATCGCGTCGATCCAGCCGTCGCCGAAACGGTGCGCCTCAGGGCCGCGCGGAACCGTCAAGGCGGCAACACGCTCGACGTCGCGCTGGCCTTGACGCGCGCCGGCGCGGCGATGGCCGAGGCGCAGGATCGCAAAGCCTTGCAGGCCGCGCACGCGGTGCTTGCCGCGGCGCGCGACCAGCTCGAGCCGCTCGACATGGACGACCGTGAGCCGGTGCCCGCCACTCCGATCACGCGCATCGTCGATCAGGCCTTGTCGGACGCGACGCGCGTCGGCGCACACGATGGGAAGGCCGGCCGCACGATCGCCTCGCGACTGTCCCGCGCCGAAGACGACACGCTCGCCGACGTGCTCACGGCGTTCGTGTACGCCCTCTGGCTCGGCGATCCGGACGGCCAGGCGCTGGCCGGCGGCAATGTGGCGCGTCGTCACGATTTCGGGCGCGGCCCTGCCACCTCGGAGGAACGCCTCCGGTGGCAGCTGCCGGTCGAAGTGTCTGGTGCGGGTGAGCCCTGGCATTTGCGGGGATCGCTGCTCGCCATGGACATCGCGCTCGGACGTCTCGCGCTCCGCCGCACCAGCATCGATCTGCCGGCGCAGCAGCCGCGGCTCAACGATGGCGATCGCCGCGTGTTCATCACGTCGCTCGTTCTGACGCCGGCCGACAACCGGACCGCCGACCGGGCGCGCGCGCTGGTCGACTGGCTCAATACCGGGCGACAGGCCGTGGACGCCGCCAATACCGCCGACCGACGGGAAAGCATCGTCTCGCGGCTCGGCCTCGACCGGCGGCGGGCCGAGGCGCTCGCCTGGACGGCGGACCACGACCCGGGCGAGCTCCGACGGCTGTTCCTGACAACCGAGATCGCGGCGCTGGGCCGTCCCGCCGGCGCGGCGTCGCCGGAGAACTGGGGCACCGCCCAGATCGCGCTCGACGGGTGCCTGTGCCGAGTGTTTCCCGATCCCCCGGCGCCGCATCGCGCGGAGGGTCGCGTGGGGTCGGGGCTGCTGGCCACTGCCATCGACGACCTCGAGCTTCACATTCTGGAGTCGCTCGACGAGCTGCACGTGCCGCTGTCGCTCACCCGTGGCGTGATGTCGGCCGCGCTGCAGGACTTCCTCGACAACGCGCGGCCCGCTTACCTTAGCGACTGGCTGTCGCTGGCAGGCCAGGTGCGCGATCTTCCCCGCGAGCGCGTCATCGACTACATTGCCGCTCAGACGGCTGACGGACCGCTGGTACCTGCCGGCGCGTCGCCCGACCCCAACGGACCTCGATGATCGGCGTATTTCGTCGGGCCGCTCTTGCCGCGGCTCTCCTGGCCGGTATCCCGGCGGCCTCAGCCCAGACTGCGCCCTCGGCGGTGACGATCGTCGCGCCACCGGACGGGAGCTACGTGTCGGGCCCCATCACCCTGCAGGCGCACGTGATCGATGCGCCACAGGTGCGGCAACTCACCTTCTTCGCCGATGGCCGCAGCGTCTGCACGCTGGTCCGCGCGCCGTTCGAGTGCGGCTGGGACGCCGGCATCGGCGTCCGCGAGCACGTCATCCGCGTCGTGGCCACGATGAACGACGGCGCACGCGTAGTCGTCACGACGCGCACGAAGAACGCCGGCTACACCGAGTCGGTGGACGTGGACGTCGTCCAGGTGACGGCCACGGTCACGGACAGCCAGAGCAAGTTCGTGCACGGGCTGCCGCGCGAGGCCTTCCGCGTGAAGGAAGACAACGTGTCGCAGCGCCTCACTGCCTTCGTTGGCGAGAACATCCCGCTCGAGCTGGTTGTCGCGGTCGACGTCAGCGACAGCATGACCAACGCGATGCCCACGCTGAGGGCCGCGGTGAAGACCTTCCTGAGCGCACTGCGGCCAACCGACCAGGTCACGCTCATGGCCTTCAATGACACCATCTTCACCCCGGCGCGCCGCTCGACGGACCCGGTGGCGCGGTTGAAGGCGGTGGATCGGCTGAAGCCGTGGGGTGGGACGGCGCTCTACGACGCCATCCTCACCGCGCTCAACACCGTCGGCAAGCAGCCGGGCCGCAGGGCCCTGGTCGTCTTCACCGACGGCGAGGACCAGAACAGCGTTGCGACGATGAAGCGCGTCGAGTCGCGGATGGAGACCAGCGACGCGACGATCTACACTATCGGCCTCGGGCGGAGCGTGAAGGACCGCTCGCTCGCCGATATCCTGCGCCATCTGGCCGACATCAGCGGCGGACGGCCCTTCCTCGTCGACAGCGCGTCGGAGCTCGACCGTGTCTTCGGCGACATCGTCGAGGAGCTGTCGAATCAGTACCTGCTGTCCTATGCCTCGTCGAACGACAAGCGCGACGGGACGTGGCGGAAGATCACGGTTGACCTGACCGACAAGCGATACCACGTGCGACACCGGCAGGGTTATCGCGCGCCGGGCCCTAAGAAGAAATAGCCGTTTGCATGACCGCTGCCCTCACTCGCTGGCTCGCCAGCCTGCTCGCAATGGCGCTCTACGTCGCAACGCCTCACGCACAGACGCCGTCGACGCCTGCTCCGCCGCCGCCGGCGCCGCCCACTCAGGCGACACAGCCGGTGTTCAAGGCGTCCACTGACGTCATCGTGATCGACGTGGGGGTCACGAGCGACAAGGGCGACGTCGTCTCGGGGCTCGCCCAGGCGGACTTCACGCTGGAGGTGGATGGCAAGCCGCGCCGCATCGTGTCCGCGCAGTTCCTGAGCGAGAGCGAATCGACGACGTCGACAATCCCGGGCAGTGCGGCACCGCGCACCAGCGGAGCCGAGTCGTTCACCTCGACCGAGACCGTCAGCGGCGGCCGCCTCGTGCTGTTCGTCTTCGACCTGGAGGGCATCCCTCCCGGCGGCGGACGCGACGCCGCGCGGGCCGCGGGCAACTTTCTCGACCAGCTCCCCGCCGGCGATCAGGTCGGCCTGGTAGCCCTGCCGAACGGCTCGAACGTGCCGTTCACGCCCGATCGCGCGACGGTCCGCGAGGCACTCGATCACATCACCGGGCAGGGCTGGCCTCAGCCAGCCCAGTTCCACCATATCGGCGTGTCCAAAGCCTACGACATCAGTCAGGGGAACACCTTCGCGCTCGGCCGCGTGATCGAGCGAGAGTGCTCGGCCAGTGGCGGGGCGCGGATGGGCGGACAGCCCTCGATGTGCCCCGATGAGATCAGGAACGAAGCCCGGCAAGTGGCCGAGTCCTACACGCTTCGCAACGATACGGCCCTGCGCGCGATCGAAAACGTACTTCACGCGCTCGCGCGTGTGGACGCGCCGAAGATCGTCGTGCTCATCTCCGGTGGGATTCCGACGCGTTTCGGGGACACCGACACGGGCACATTGTCGGCCGCCGCCACCGCGGCGCGCGCCACGGTTTACGGCGTACATCTCGACTCGGGCATCCTGGGGCTTGACGCATCCCACTCGCAGCGATCGCCGACGCAGATGGAGGACCGCGCCATCGCGCTCCACGGCCTCGAGGTCGTCGCCGGATCGACCCGGGGCACGGTGTTCTCGTCGAGCGGGGACCCGACGGACGCGTTCCAGCGCATCGCGCGCGAGGTCGCGGGGTACTACCTGGTCAGCGCCGACGCACTCCCTGCCGACCGCGACGGACGGACCCACAAGATCAAGGTCAGTGTCTCGCGACCGGGCGTCACGGTGCGTGCGCGCCGCGAGTTCATCGCGCCGAACGCCGCACTCGCGGCAAAGCCGATGACGCCGGAGGAGCAGGTCGCCTCAGTGCTGCGAGCGCCCATGGCGGCAACCGGCCTGCCGCTCCGAGTGGCGACCTACAGCCTGCGTGCGCCGACCTGGGGCAAGGTGCGGGTCCTCGTGGCCACGGATATCGGCCGCTCCGAAAGCGGTCCGCTCGAGACAACAATCGGCTACACCGTGGTGACGCCGTCAGGCAAGGCGATCACCAACGCGTTCGATTCCACCACGGCGCAGTTGATCGACAAGGAGGCCAGCGGTCCCGTCCACACGACGATTGCCATCGATCTGGTGCCTGGCAAGTACCGCCTCAAGCTGGCGGTCGTCGACAAGAACGGCCGCAGGGGCAGCGTCGATCACAGCTTCGAAGCGTCGTTGAGCGGGTCGGGCGGACTCGAAGCCGGCGACCTGCTCCTGACGCCGCCGACCATCGGGGAACAGAAAGGCGTGCGGCTGACGGCTGAGCCGATCGTCGAAGGCCGCGCGCTCGACGCCTACGTTGAGATCTACGGAGCGGGGCGCCCCGAGGGAACGAAGGTTACCATCGAGGTCGCCGACACCGACACGTCTCCCGTGCTGACCACCGTGGACGCGCCGGTCAGCGAAGGCCGCGACAAGTCGCGGCTGGTGGCGGAAGCGCCGCTGCCGCTCGGGCTGCTGCCGCCGGGAACCTACACGGCGCGCGTCGTGATCACTTCGGCTGGCAGCTCCGTCAAGCGCGCACGCCAGTTCCACGTATCGCGCGGCGTCGCGGCCGATGACGTGTTCAAAAACGAGCTGGTGGACACCGTGGGTCAGTTCGATCCGAAATCCGTGCTGATCGTCAGCCTGCTGCGGCCCGCCGTCACGCGCGCGATCGAGCTGGACGAGAAGCATGCCGGCCCGGCTGCGACCGAGCGGGCCTCACAGATTGTCGCGGGGCATCTCGACGCACTGGAAGGTGCGGCGCTTCCAGCGGAAGACGCGTCATTGCTGGCGTCGTTCCTGCGCGGGCTGGCGCTCTATCGCACGGGAAAACTCGAGGAGGCCTCGAAGGAGTTCCGCGCCTCGGTGCGCGCCTCACCGGACTTCCTGCCGGGGGTGTTCTATCTCGGCGCGTGCTATGCCGCCGGTGGCAACGCCCGCCAGGCGGCCGGCGCGTGGCAGACGGCGCTCATCGCCGACGACCCACCGCCAGAGGTCTACCAGCTCGTCGCCGAGTCGTACCTGCGCCTCGGCGATGGCGATGAGGCGGCCAACCTCCTGCAGGAGGCCGGCTCGCGCTGGCCCGACGACCCGCGCTTCGCGATCACGTCCGCGCTCGCCCGCGCGGCCAACGGCCATGTCACCGAGGCGCTGGCCGGACTGAAGCCCGTGCTCGAAGGCCCGGCGCCCGGCAGCCAGGCGCTGGGGCTAGCCGTCCGGCTGGCGGCGGCCAACATGGCCACGGCGGACGATCACGCCGCCGCGGAGGCCACATTTCGTGCGCTCGCCACCAAGCTGCAGGCTTCGGGAGCCGACATGCCTCCGCTGGCCGCGCGGTGGATCGGGTATCTGGACAAACGGTAGGTTCGGAGGGTCGGGAGGGTCGGGAGGGTCGGGGGGTTCTGGCGGTCACCGGGGCGAGGGGTCGCCAACGACGCGCGCGTAGAGCCACTCGTCGAGGATCTCCCCCTCCTTGATCACCGCGCGACGCAGGCGCGCTTCCCGCGAGAACCCCGCCTTCTCGAGCACGCGCGCCGACGCCGGGTTGCGCTCGAACACGTGGGCGTAGATGCGCTGCAGGTTGAATCGCTCGAAGGCCCACGGCGCGAACGCCGACACGGCGTCGGTCATCACCCCGCGTCCCCACACCGCCTCTCCCAGCCAGAACCCGAGCTCCGCCGAAATGCGCTCGACGTCGTCGCACAGCACGACGCCGATGCCGCCGGCTGCCTCGCCGTCCACTTCGATGGCGAAATCCGTCGCCGGAAGCGCACGCACGCAATGGTGCACCCAGTGCTCGGCATCCTCGATCGTGTAGGGCGATGGAAACCGATCGCGCACCATCAGCCAGATCCGGCGATTGTCCGCGTGCCGTGCGAGCGACGAGGCATCCTCGACGCGCCAGTCGCGGATGATGCATGTGGGTCGAACGAGGTACATCGATGGCGATTATATCGGGCGCGGAAGTAACGCCACCTTTCAGTGCCGCGGCGCAATAGGGTAACGTTGCAGCCCATGCCGACGGCTCCGTTCAGACCCGACCAGCTCCACGACCCGATCCTGCCGCACGTGCGGCCCGCTCCCCTGTTGCTTCACCCGGATGAATCGATCGAGCAGGCGCTCGCGCGGACGCGCGAGCTGCCAGAGAGCCGGATCATCCTGTATTGCTACGTCATCGACAACGACGACCGCCTGGTCGGCTACGTTCCGGTTCGCAGGCTCCTGACTTCGCCGCTCGATGCTCCCGTCCGCAGCGTGATGGTCGAGGACGTCATGGCCATCCCGTCATGGGCGACTGTGCTCGTCGCCGCCGAATACTTCGTCAACCACAAGCTGCTGGCGTACCCGGTCGTGGAGACGAGCGGCAAGCTGGTGGGCGTGGTGGACGTCACGTTGTTCAACGATGACGTGATCGCGCTTGCGAAGCAGTCCTTCGACGGCATCTTCCAACTGCTCGGCATCCACGCCACGCAGGCGCTGACGCCCTGGGCCGGCTTCAAGGATCGGTTCCCCTGGCTGCTGTGCAACATCGCGGGCGGCCTGCTGTGCGCGGTGCTGTCGAGCCATTTCGAGGAATTGCTGAACGTGGCCGTCGTCCTGGCGTTGTTCATCCCGGTGGTGCTGGCGCTCGCCGAAAGCGTGAGCATCCAGTCTGTGACGCTGACGCTGCAGAGCCTGCAGTCGGGCCGCATCCACTGGGGTCAGTTCGGACGCGCGCTGTTCCAGGAGGCGCTGACGGCGACCATGATCGGGGCGGCGTGCGGGAGCGTGGTGGCGCTGACGACGTGGGCGTGGAAACGCGAGCCGCTCGTGTCCGGCATCCTCGCGGTCTCCATTACGGCGTCCATGCTCATGGCGTGTGTCTTCGGCGTGCTCTTCCCTACCCTGTTGCGTGCCGCCAGGGCCGACCCCAAGATTGCCGCCGGTCCGATCGTGCTCGCGCTGACCGACCTGGCCACGCTGCTCTTCTACTTCACTGTCGCGGGCATGTTGCTGACTTAGCCTGTCGTCGTCCCTTCGTCCTTCGTCCCTTCGTCCTTCGTCCCTTCGTCCTTCGTCCCTTCGTCCTTCGTCCCTTCGTCCTTCGTCCCTTCGTCGCTGGCAGACCAACGCGGCCCGCTATGCCACGGCGCGCGGGATCACCTCGTCTTCGCGCGTCAGCACCGCGATCCGCGGTTCCCACTCGCTCAGCATCGCGAGGAACTTCCGGACGAGGTCGGGGTCGAACTCCAGCCCGGCGCGCTCCTCGATGTAACCGGTGGTCTTCTGAAGCGACCACGCGTCGCGATAAGGCCTGTGTGTGCGCAGGGCGTCGAAGACGTCGCAGACGTGAACGAGACGGCTGGCGTGGTGGCACGGCCGCCCGATGCGGCGAGCCGGGTAGCCGCCGCCGTCGATCATGATGTGGTGCTCGTAGGCCACGATGGCGGCCAGGTCGAGATCGTCCTCCGACCTGAGGATCAAACGGGCGCCGTCGGAGGGATGCTGATTCATCACCTCGCGTTCCCGATCGGTCAGCTTGCCCGGCTTGGTCAGGATGTCGAGCGGGATGCGCGTCTTGCCGATGTCGTGCAGCAGGCCGGCCAGGCCGTACCCACGTACTTCCCTGTCGCTCAGCCCCATGAACTCGGCCAGCGCCATCGCCAGCACCGACACGTTGAGCGAGTGCGTCGTCGTGTACTGGTCGAATGCCTTCAGCTGCAGCAGCGGCAGAACGACGCCTTGCTCGGCATGCATGGCGACCGAGAGAGACCGCACGATGGTTTCCGCTTCGATCAGCGGGATGCACTGCGTGGTCTTCGCCTGATCGTGCATCCAACGGACGGTTTCGACTTCCTCCTGGATCGAGAAGCCGAGCGCCGCCGATGGAATCGCCGACTCCCCGGATGTCGCGTCGCCGCGCAGGCCGATCGAGCCGCAGCGGATGCCGGATCTCGGCATCTGCCGCATGGCGGCCGTGTCGGCGCCCGAGCTGAGCAGACGGCTGACGACGTCGAACAGGAAACCTTCGAAGTCGTCCCGCGTCACGTTGGCATCGAACTGGATGCGCTGGATGCCGACCGACGAGAGCCGCTCGGCCCACTCCCACGTGCGCCGCTCGCGCAGCGGCATCTCCGCGAAGAAGACCGTCTCGCCAAGGAGCGTGAAGGCCGCGCCGGGCGCGCTGGCCACGAGATCGCTGAGATCCTGCCACGTGGCGTCCACCGCGCGGCGCAGCGTGGGGTGCTCGTCGCTGTAGAGCGCGGCGGCCGACAGCGCACGGCCGAACGAGCCGAGGAACCGGGCGGCCGCCATCATGACTGACTCTCCGTCGCCGCGGCCTGCACGGCTGTCTCCGTCGACTTCCTGGCCCGCTGAATCACCCGCGCCGCGCGATGCTCGCGGGGCCAGTGGCGCGCCAATCCGGCCAGCGCAGCCAGCAGCGTCGGCGTCGTGGGCGGCAGCGCGCCCCAGCGCGAGAAGAACGTCTCTCCGCCCGTGATGCGCAGCAGCAGCTCGAGAACCTCGGGTACGTCGCCGCGACGCACGAGGGCTTTCACCGTCAGCGCGCGCAGTTCTTCCTTCAGTCCAGGCTGGCCGGCGAGCGCGATCAGGCGAGGCATGATGTCCGGCGGGCACGACTCGAGGGCTGCGTTCAGACCCAGGGCGGTTATCGTGGGGTCCTGATCGTCCAGCGCCAGGCCAATCGCCCGCGAACGCAATCGATTCACGCGCAGCGCGACGCGCAGGGCTTCGCGCCGGACCCGCGCGTCAGCGTCATCGAGCCACTGCGCCGGATCGAAGCCTGGCGGCAACGGGTCCAGAAACGCCACGAGGCTCAGCAAGTTCCTGATGACGTACCAGCGCGGGTCGGTCAGCCGCTCGAGAATCAGGGGCGTGGCGGCCTGTCCGGCGCGGCGCAGGCGGTCGAACGTGGTCCGGCGGACGTGTCGGTCCTCGGACTCCAGCAGCAGGTCGAACAACGGCACCAGCGCCGGCGTCGGAAGGTGCGGGACCAGGCTGTCGAGGCCCTGGTCATACGGCGCCTCGTCGAGCAGCCGCTGCACGAACACCGGCGTTCGCATGCGGGCCCAGAGGCTGCGCGCGACGTCGCAGGCAGGCATCTGACCCAGCAGCTCGATCACGCCGGCCACCTGGTCGGCGGCAACGAGCGCATCCAGCGCGCGCCACAGGCCTGGACTGTTCTCGTCCAGCTCCAGCGCCATCTGCAGCACGTGCAGTGGCTCGAACATCGGCTCGTTCGAAGGCGCCAGGGCCTGCGGCATTGGCGCAGCAGCCTTCGACATCTGCTGCAGCATGATGCGGTACTCGGTCGGGTTCGGATCCGCGAGGTTCCAGTCGGCCAGCAGGCTGTGCACCTGGTCCCGCAGCGCCGAATCGGCCAGCGGTTTCGCCGTCGTGCTGCCGCTATCCGCATGCACGGCGAGCTTCGTGAAGAGCCGGACGAGGCCGTGCGACACGGTTTCAGACGACGCCTCGGCGGCGGCCTTGAGCAGGTCGATCACCGCGCCGGCGGCCATTCCGGAGGCAGCATTCGTGACGAACCGACCGCGCTGCGTGAGGTCGCCGCCCATGTCCAACAGCCGGCGCAGCGTTTCGGGCTGCATGGCGGAGACGAGCATCGACGTTCGGCGGCGAAGCTCCTGCGCTTCCGCGCCGCGGGCCGTTCTCAGCTCCTCGGCAATCTGCAGCAGGTAGCCGACGATGACCTGGTCGTAGGCTTCGACCCGCTGGTGCTCGTCGATGGCGCGCGCAACGACGGCGGGCTCCGTCGCCAGCGTTCCGCGTTCGGCATCACCCCTGCGATCAAGCGCCGCGCGCGCAAGGCCCACCCAGAGCGCCGCAAACTGTGCCGCCGTCGTCCGCGTGCCCGGGGTCGGGTCGTCCACCATCTCGACGCCGTCGAGCGTCAGCGGGTAGAGCCGGACGTGCGGCCACTGGTCGCCGTTCTCTCTCCGATCGCCGAGCGGGCCTCCGCCGCGATCGGGGTCTTCGGCGACGGCCTTGATGATGAGCGCCAGCTCCTCCTTCGTGAGGCCGCTCGTGAACTCGATAACCGCGAGGTGATGGCGGTGCAGGCGCTCGGCCAGGCCCTGCAGCACGGTGTTGCGTGCATCCGTGGCGACGCCTTCGATGACAAGCCGGTCGCGCGCCACACCGACCGCGATGTGCGCGCGATCACGGAACAGCCGCTCGGCGCGGCTGGCGAGTCGGTCGAGCGCTGGCTGCAGCGCCGGGTGGCCATCCGGGTACATCCCGTAGCGGTGCAGCGCGATCGACAGGTCCTGCAGGAACTGGCCGAGCTCGCGGGCGAGCGGCTGCTCCTGGGCAGACGTCGGCTCTGCCGGCGCGGTGGCCGGCAGGACGGGCGAGGGATCGTGCGCGAGCGGCGCGGTGGACTCCGAGTTCACGCATTTCTCTTGTCGGCCGCAGAGCCGGCGGTCTGCACTTCCATTGCACGAAATTGCAGACCGAGTCCCGGGCGCTGTCAGGACGGCGGATAACTACTGGCGGCGCAGCCTGATCAACTGATCACGATTGGCGATCAGCAACGAGGCCGCCTGCTCATAAATGCGCTGCGCCTGCACTGACCACTTCGTCCGATCCGTCGAGTCGGGACCGACACCGGAGAAGGCTGCCACTTCGCCCGTGACGCGGGCCGTGAGGCGGGCTTGCAGCGTGGGTGTCAGACGGTGCGTGCTGCTGATCGTGACGCCTGGAGAGTTGATCGGGAGCGCCGTGCCAACGGTCACGCCATTGTCCACATCCCCACGGTGCGTGATGGTGAGGATGGCGTCGGCTTGTGCAGGATCCTCCACCAGTGCAATCGCGGTCGACCGTGCTTTGATGTGAGCTTTCCTGAGATCAGCGTAGCTGTCCGCGAGGTCTTTGGAGAGCGGGGTGACAAGGCCGCTGGGATTCGGCATCGGGCCGATGTAGAGGGCAACCGCATCGGGCATCTGGGCAGACGCTGGCAGGACGAGCGCAATGGCCAGAAGCCGTGACAGTCGTCGCATCGCCAACTCCTCCGGAAAGAGCCCGACGTCAGCTTCACCCCAGCGCGCCCTAAACGCAAGGGGGTCGGCTTTCGATGGCGCGAGCGAGCCGCTTGAATGCCAAACGTTCTGTCGCTTCAAGAAAGTCGGTCGAGACGTGATGCGCAAGAAGAGTTTTCGACGTTGAGGTCGCAGACAAGGCGAGCCGACTCAATGGTGCCGGGGGAGGGACTCGGACCCTCACGCACACAGGGAATGCCCATCACTATGCACGCTGCGGCTCTCGGCACGCTCTGGGCGCTCACGAAAGACGGCCTATAGCCGTGAAGATCATGATGGCTGTCACCGCCGTGCTCCTCATAGCTCGGGCGGCTCGTGGTCTCACTGAACGCGACGATTCGCCGGCAGCAGGCGCGTGTTGCGACCGCACAATCTTCGAAACAACTCTTTGTGCAGTTGCGAGATCGGGGCGGCGTCCATCCACTCGCTCAGCTCGTCTGCTTTCCCTTCAGCGAAGACTTTGCCTCGACTCTGCGGCTAAGGGCAAACGCGTTCCGCAGGAATTTCTGGACCCTGAGAAGGCTTCGGAGAAGGAACGCGTTCTGCTGGAATGGGTCTTCCTGGATGGCGTCCAGTTGCAAAAGGAACTGGAGACGTTGAAGGCAGTCCTCGGTAGCCGGGGGGACGATGTGGTCAGCCGACTATCCCCTCCCGACGGAGGGCGCGGGAAGTTCACTGCGGAAATGGTGTTCGGCCCATCCTCCTATACAGCAGGGATGTCCTCAATGTGGAATGCGGGTCATCGAAAACATTCATGGGCGGTGCGAACCGATACGGTAGCATGAGCGCGCCGTGAACTGCGCTGAGGACGGCAAGCGGTTCGCTGAGTACGTGGTCGCCCAGAATTCTCCCATCGAGCCGGGACACACGGTCTACTGGGACGACCCCGAGTTTCACGACAACACACGGCTCGGCACGTATCTCGTGCGAACGCGGTCAGTAGGTCCAGCCGAGCAACCATCCCCGTCAGGCCATTCATTCGGACCAGACCATCAAGGGAGGCAACGGTATGAGTCATCAACGCACAATAGTCAGCATCATCGGGATCGCCTTGGTCACTTCGGTCGCTGTTTGGGCCCGGCAGTCGACGCATGATCGCAGCGTGGAACCGGCAGGTCGGTTTCAGCTGTTTCAGGGCGAGTACCACTCCATCACTTCGAGGGGACAAGAGTACTGGCTGAAAGGGCTCTTCCGGATCGACACGACAACCGGGACCGTGTGGATCGGCGAATCAGATCAGATTACGGACGCCCAGGGAGCGGTCACACAGCGCACGTCGTGGCGGCCCTTCGAGCAGACCATCCCAGTTCCACCGGCGCTACGTTAAGGCGCCGTTGACAGTGTTCGATTTGCACAATGGATCGTACGAAGGGAACATGCAGTCGCTTCGGATCAGCGATGGGCCAATTGACGACACGGACAAAAAAGGGACACGCGGCGCGATCCGGGCGGGTCGCGCAGTGCGCGCGTGGGCGAAAGTGATCGGAATTGCTACGGAATGGTGCCGGGGGAGGGACTCGGACCCTCACGCACGCAAGGCGTGCTGCGGATTTTAAGTCCGCTGCGTCTGCCAGTTCCGCCACCCCGGCGCGCCGGCGACTGCTTCAACGTCTCGGCATTCTATCGGTTCCGGTGACCGTTTCGCCGCGAGCCTTGCGTCAAGACAGCCGGACGGCTACCGTTACGGCATGCAGAGACGCTCATGGCTCGTCCTCGCCTCGCTCATGGTATGTGCAATCACTCGCATGGTCGCGTCACCGGCCGATGCCCCGCCGAACACGCTCACGGCTGAGGAAAAAGCCGCCGGCTGGAAGCTACTGTTCGACGGCACGACGATGAAGGGCTGGCGCGGGTACCTGAAGCCCGACGCGTCCGGCCTTCGCTGGAAGGTCCAGGACGGCTGCATCGGCCTGCCCAAGGGCCAGGGCCAGGACACGCTCGGCGAGCGCGACCTCATCACCACCGACACCTACGGCGACTTCGATCTTCGCTTCACGTGGATGGTGGAACCCGGCAGCAACAGCGGCGTGAAGTACTTCGTCACCGAAGACGCCGCGGTGCGCGGGCCCGGCGGCGCGAAAGTGGGCGGCGCGCTCGGCCACGAGTATCAGGTCATCGACGACGAGCGGCACGAGGACGCGAAGATCGGCACGACGCACAAGACGGCCGGGTTCTACGACGTGAAGCCCGCCGCAAGCCACCCGATGCTGCCGGCCGGCACGTGGAACCAATCACGCATCCTCGTCCAGGGGAATCACGTCGAGCACTGGCTGAATGGAACCAAAGTGCTCGAGTACGAGCTCGGCAGTCCGGAGATTCTTCAGGCCGTGAAGGCGAGCAAGTTCAAGGACGTCGGCGCGTTCGGCACGAAGGTCCGCGGCCACATCCTGCTGCAGGACCACGGGGATGCGGTCTGTTACAGGGACATCAAGATCAAAGCAGGTGCGTAAGGTGCGAGAGGTGCGAAGGGTGCGAGAGGTGCGAAGGGTGCGTGAGGTGCGGAGCTAGTCCCGGTGCCCTTCGGGCTCAGTCCAGCCCGCTACCAGCAGGGGTGATTTCAACCCCTCCGCACGCATGAGGGCTTGGTCGAGATCGGCGTAGGTGTCGCTGAAGATCAGGTCGGCACCGCGCTCGACGCCCACCCAGAAGCCGCGCGGCGGCTCGACGATGAAGCAGCGGAGATGGTCGTGGGCGCGCTCGAGACGCCAGAGCGTCACGGCCTCGCCGCGGGCCTGCTCCCACTTCGTCCCCATTCTCCGCACGCGCTCCATGATCGTCTCCTCGGACAGTGTCAGTGGACCGACTGCGGCGACGGCGGCGCCACGCGATCCTCGGCCACCACGCGCGTGATCATCTGGTCCAGCACGGCCTGATCGACCTCGAACGGGCCGGCGGCCGCGGCGCCGGTCTGAATCTCCACCGCGATGGTGTGGCCGCCGCCTTCGAACGGGCTCACGATCCAGTTGAAGCCGCGCAGGACCACCAGCCGATCGGGGTCCACCTCCGGGTTCTTCGCCCGATCGATCGCACGCAGCAACGCCTTCAATACCGCGCGGACGTCGATGTCGGTCCAGGCGACCGGGGCAGCCACGGCGAGGTCGACGACGTCGGTCGTGGCGAAGTCATTGCCTCTCAGCCAGACCTCGATCTCCAGGCGCATTCGGGCGATTGTAGCGCCTCGCCCCAACTGCACAAAAGAGGTCAGATCACTGCGACAGAATTGTCGCAAGCGCGTCCGGCGACGTGACCGGCGCCTGGCACACGAAGTCGCGGCAGACGTACGCGGTCGGCTGCCCTTCCCTCGCAGTGAAGTGCTCTAAGAACGGCAGCAGTTTCACCAGTGCGTCGCGACGCTGCGCTGTCACCGGCACGACGACGACAAACGGGAGATAGTGAGCGGCGAGCATGGCGAGCAATCCATCCATCGCACCACCCGCACCTTGCGCACCCTGCGCACCTTGCGCACCCTGCGCACCCGTAACAACGATCTGTCCTGTCCCTGCGTGCCAGGCCGACACCGCGGAAGCGACGAGCGGAACGGCCCTGGCGATCTCCCCGAGGCTTGCCCCGA